>SR_TP_S13solDRAFT_1000208_pt1 | contig 28103 bp, 30 predicted proteins | sample SodReaTP_S13sol_FD_11159 | JGI IMG/M metagenome (IMG submission 11159)
CTGACGCCACAGCAGATTGATGATCTGGCGGGCTGGATGGCCCGTCACCCTGTGGCGGGTGCCTAGCCCCGCCATCAGGATTGCACACGTCACGCCGTCTTGCCGCGGCCTAGCCCTTCACTGCGCCTGCTGTCATTCCACTGACGATAAACCTGTTTGCTGTCAGGGCAAACATGATGACGGGCGCAATCACAAGCACTGCATAGGCGGCGATGATACCGTATTCGGCGCCCGCCTCTGCGCCGCCCAGAAAGCGGGTGATCCCCACCGTCAGCGGCTGGGCATTGTTGCCCGCCAGAAACAGCGCGAACAGGTATTCGTTCCATGAAATGATGAATACAAGGATGGCCAGCGCCACAACGCCGGACCGCACGACCGGCAATGTCACATTCCAGAACAGGTGCCATGGGCTGCATCCGTCCACGATTCCTGCTTCTTCCAGTTCATGCGGGACAGTGTCGAAAAAACCCACCAGCATCCATGTTGCAAAGGGAATATGAATTGAAAGATGGGCCAGCAACAAGCCGATGCGCGACCCTGACAGGCCCAGATTAACGAATATCAGGAACAGCGGCAGGGCCAGCACGACATAGGGAATGAACCGCATGGCCAACACGCCGAAAGATACCGCCTGACGCGCGCGGCCCGATATCTTCGTCAACCCGTAAGCCAGCGGCACGCAGACCACCAATGTGATAACCACCGCCGAGGTTGAGATGATGACCGAATTGGTGAAGAAGAACCAGAAATCCCCGCGCGTGAAGGCTTGTGTGAAGTTCTCAAGCGTGAAATCGCGGAACATCAGCAAATCCAGCGGACTGCGAAACAGCGCTGTGCGGTTCATGCTGGCGGCCACCAGCATGACAGGGGGCAGCAAAGAAATGACAAGCCACAGTCCCAGCAATGCGTGCACAATCCAGACTGTGCCGCGTTTTTTCATTCGGGCGGTGATCATGCCTTGTCCCCCAGTGTTTTGCGATAGACCGTGATATACAGCCACGCCACCACGGCCATGATGATGAACATGGTGAAGGCGATTGTATTGGCCATGCCCATATCCTGATTGGCGATGCCGCGGTTATAGGCAAAGATTGACAGCACTGTCGTAGATCGGCCCGGCCCTCCGCCGGTCAATGCCCAGATCATATCGAATTCGCGGAATGCAGACGTGATGATGATAATCGACACGAACAGGATATGCGGGCGCAGCATGGGCAGAACAATATACCAAAGCGCCTGAAACGGGCCTGCGCCATCTACGCGGCCAGCCTCGTGCAACTCATCGGGAATGGTGGTCAGGGCGGCATAGAACACCAGCGTGGCCAGTGGAATCAGATGCCACGAATTGGTGATGATTGTGGCCCAAAGCGCGGTGTCACGATCCAGCAGCCAATAGGGTGCAGGGCCACCGAAGAAAGTAAGAACCTGATTCAGAACGCCGACTTCCTGCTGCCAGATAAAAAACCGCCATGCGATGCCACCGACCACAGGGGTCATGACAAAAGGAATCAGAAACAGCGCCATCCACATGGACCGGAATTTCACCTGCCGCGCATTCAGCAAGAACGCCACCAGAATGCCCATCCCGACCGAGATGACCAGACAGCCAATCGTGAAAATTGCCGTGATCCGCAAGGAGTTCATATACAGCGGGTCCGCGAAGGCGCGGCGGTAATTCTCCAGACCCACAAAATTCTGGCTTCGGAAGGAATACAGGAACACGTCATGCAGGCTGTAGCGGAACCCCATGAACAGCGGCGTTCCCACGATTGCCACCATCAGCAGCAAACCCGGCAGAATGAACCACCAACCGCGTGTGAATTTATCGCGCCGAGATGCCGCCATGTTCCTGTCCTTCCCAAGTCAGAAGTGGCGCGGGCACATCCTGCCCGCGCCGGTTTTGTTGTCACTCGACATAGCCAGCACGCCGGAAGGCGGCGGTCATCTCGTTCACCCAGCGCGTTTGGGCCTGTTCGGCAGTCAAATCACCGGAAAAGACATCTGTGATGAATTCGGTCGTGCCGTTCCACATGACAGCGCCATATTCGGGAATCCCCTGACGAATGAACACGGATTCCAGAACTTGCTCATACGCAGGCAGGAACTCAGGGTAGTAGGGACGCAAGCCGCGTAGTTCCTCGCTGGTGAAATGACCCGCCGTCGAGAACTGCTCGGATTGTTTGCCCCATTCGATTTCGTTGTCCTGAAGCATCCATTTCAGGAACTTGAACGCCTCTTCGGCATTGGGTGTGTCGAAGATGAAGACACCACCGCCACCAAGGAAGGGCGTACCTTGTGTCAGGCCCGCGATATTGTCTTCCCACATTGGCAGCGGGCTGTAGCCGGTGTTTCCGGCAGCACTGCCCGCTTCATCCTCGACCGTGCCGACACCTTGCGGCCACATGGTCGCAGTGGCCAGACGCCCGTCGCGGAACATTTCCAATCCTTCAAGGAAACCCCAGTTCTGGGCCTCTCGGGGGGCGGTGTTCTGGGCCAGATCGACAAAATACTCGGCTGCTTCCACGACAATCGGGTTGTCGATGTCAGGGGTGAAATCTTCATCCCAGCCTGCCACGCCAGTTGAATAGAGAACCACAATGAAACTGCGCGTTATGCCTGCACCCGCGCCCAACGCATCGGCCCAACCGTAAACTGCGCGGTCCAGTTCTTCACCGGCCAGCATTTCGCCCGCATCGCGGGTAAAGAAGCCTGCCACCTCGCGCAATTCGGACCATGTTTCAGGCACGGTCAGTTCACGCCCGAATTCGGCTTCGAATGCGGCTTGCTCATCCGGGTGCTCAAACCAGTCCCGACGCACGATCAGCATGGGTGCTGCGGGCGTGGTGGGCAGTGCGATAATCTCGCCGGGGCGCGCATCCGACAGCATGTGGCTATTGACCACAAGTTCCGGATAGGCATCCACGTTGAAGCCGTGTTCCTCGATGAAGGGGGTTAGGTCCACAACATGGTCGGCGAAGCTGCCAAACCAGCCGGGGCTGTGATAGCCCAGATCCCAGCGCCCCGTGCCGCCGATTGCCTCGATCGACATCTGGTCGCGCAGCTGGTTGGGGGGCAGGATTTCCCCGATCACGCGAATGCCGGTTTCTTCTTCGTATTTGGGGGCGAAGTAGTTGATTACGGCGTCCGCCTCGGCGCCGGGGTGCAGGGCCCAGCGAATGGTCGTATCTTGTGCCATGGCGCTGCCCGCCATGGTCAGGCCAAGGGCAAGCCCGCTGGCAATAGTGGCTTTTTTGCGTAGTTCAGTCATCAGTGTTTTCCTCCTCGGTGATGTCTGAAAGTGGGTGGGCACGGTTCAGTTCAGCCGCGCCTCGGTTGTTGCGTCGAACAGGTGAATGTGGCCTGCGCGCGGGGCCACAATCAGGTCCTGATCAGGATGCAGATCATGGCGTTCACGCAGAACGACTGTCATTTTTGTGTCGCCCAGATGTGCGCCTACATGGATTTCTGCCCCTGTCGGCTCCACGATGGACACGCGCAGGTGCAATCCGGATTCTGCGACAATCAGGTCTTCGGGTCGGATGCCGACGCGCACAATCTGCCCGTCCGTCAGCGAAACGCCGTCTGGTATTGGCAGGGATTGCCCGTCGGACAGCAACAGCGTGCCGTCCTGCGCCGTCGCGTCCAGAAAATTCATTGCAGGGGAGCCGATAAAGCCCGCCACGAACAGATTCGCCGGCCGGTCATAGAGTTCCAGCGGCGAACCGGCCTGCTTGACCACGCCGTCATGCATAACCACGATCATATCGGCCATGGTCATGGCCTCGATCTGGTCATGCGTGACATAGACCGTCGTTACCTTCAGGCGCTGGTGCAACTGTTTGATTTCAGCACGCATCTGGACACGCAGTTTCGCGTCAAGATTCGACAGCGGTTCGTCAAACAGAAACACTTGGGGATTGCGCACAATCGCGCGCCCCATGGCAACGCGTTGACGCTGCCCCCCCGAGAGTTGTTTCGGATAGCGCCCCAGCAGGGCCGACAAGTTCAGGATATCTGCGGCATGATCGACGCGGCGTGCAATCTCGGTTTTGTCGACTTTTGCAAGTTTCAGGGCAAAACCCATATTCTGCGCGACCGTCATATGCGGATACAGGCCGTAATTCTGAAACACCATTGCGATGTCGCGGTCTTTGGGGGCCATGTCATTGACCTCTTTCCCGCCGATCAGGATCGCCCCGGAGGTTACATCTTCCAACCCTGCGATAATGCGCAACAACGTGGATTTCCCGCACCCTGACGGGCCAACCAGCACGACAAACGCACCGTCCGCAATTTCAATGTCGATTCCATGAATGACCCGTGTGCTGTCAAAGGATTTTTCGACATTCTGGATGCTTACATTTGCCATCCATTCCCCCAATGTTCCGGCGCAGCCGATGGCTGGCATGTAACTGTCTGAAAGGTATCATCCAACGCGGTTGATCCTTGGCTGTGGTGCGTCCAGCGTGATCTGGCCATCGGGCTGCGTCACAAGCAGCACATCAGGCTGCGTGCTGTGTTCAAGGACGGTTCGGGCATTCACCATGTCATTGCCGTCCGCGCGCGCTTCGGCTTGTGGCAGGCTTAGGTCATGGTCAAGCCAGCGGGCGACAAGCCGGGCGCGCAAAACAGGCAACGGGACATGAAGCAAAACGCAGACGTCAAACAATCCCGCAAGTTCGGCCCATGCCCCTTGGCGCAACAACAGATAATTCCCTTCGAACACTACAACGCGTGCGTCTGTGTTCAGGGTTGCGGCATCCGGCAGTGTCTTGTCGTTTTTGCGGTCGAACAAGGGATAGGTGACATCGCCCCTATCGGCGCGCACGGCCTGCACCAGCGAAATGAACCCCGCAGCGTCAAATGTCTCCGGCGCGCCCTTGACATGCAGCAGCCCTCTTTCGCGGAGCACGTCGTTTTCCAGATGAAACCCGTCCATTGGAACCAGTGCCGCAGCGCCAGCGCCTGTTTCTGCGCAAAGCGCCGATACCAGATCGGCGGCAAGGGTTGATTTCCCAGCGCCCGGCGGACCGGCCAGCGCAACCAGCATACGCCTATCACCACGGCGCGCGGACAAGATGCGCTTGCACAAGTCCTTATGAATGCGCTGATGCGACATGCCTCCCCCTTACTTTTACCGGCCCGTCAAACCACAAGGGAAATGCCCCTGTTATGATTTAATAGGCCGGATATTATCGATTCCCCGCGACCATACCTATTTTATAAGCTGCATTTCGTCAAATAAAAACTTATAAAGGAATTAAAAATACAGACCTGCGTCTTTGCTTTACTTTGATATGACCGGTTTTGTATGTAGGTTGCAGTGTTGGCCGCATGAAACGCAATCTTGCACCGTTATAACAGGGCGCAAGAAATCTGGATTGGGACAGTATGAAGGGATCGAATCATACAACTGTACGGGACAATAATGAACGGCTTGTCCTGCACCTGATCCGTCGTCGCGGTGCTGTCACCAAGGCGGAAGCGACACGCGAAACGGGCCTTTCGCCGAATGCCGTGTCGATGATCTTCAACGCGTTGGAGGCCGACGGCCTGCTTTTGCGTGGTGAACTGGTGCGCGGTCGGATCGGCCAGCCTTCGACGCCAATGCGCCTTAATCCCGATGCCCGTTTCCACCTTGGGCTGAAGATCGGGCGGCGCGGGTTTGACATGGTTATCGTCGATTTTTGCGGCGGGATCAGGGCGCAATGCGCGGCATCGCATGATTACCCGACACCAGACCGCACAGTTGCCTTCGTGCGCTCGGAATTGGGGTCGCTGCTGGAACGGGCGGGGCTGGCGGAAGATGCAATCGTGGGCAGCGGCATTGCAATGCCGTCGCAGCTTTGGCACTGGTCAGGGGATTTCGGCGCGTTGCAGGGCGTTATGGATGTGTGGCGCGGCCATGATATTGCAGCGACACTTGCCGATATTCTGCCCGGCCCGATTCTGGTCGAGAATGACGCAACAGCAGCATGCTGGGCCGAGTGGGTGTTTGGCGCGCGGCGGCTAAGTCCCGATAGCCTGTATTTTTTTGTAGGAACATTCATTGGTGGCGGTGTGGTTCTGGATGGTGCCGTGTTTCGCGGTTGCAGGGGCAATGCAGGCGCGTTCGGCCCGTTGCGCATTCCCGATGAACCCGGCGGCACACGGCTGGTCGATCATGCGTCCCTGGCGGTTCTGGATCAAATGTTGGCACGCCATGGCGGACTTGACGCGAACAGCCTTTCTGCCGAACTGGATTGGAACCGGCTGGAACCTGTTCTGTCAGACTGGATTTTGCGCAGCGCGCGCAGTCTGGCGCATGCGGTTGTTTCCGCCAGCGCAGTGATCGATTTTGAAGAAGTTATCATTGACGGCGCGTTTCCTGCGCAAGTGCGCGCAAGGCTGGCGCAATTGCTGGCGTCCCGCCTTAGCCTGCTGGATCTTGGGGGTATTCCCCATCCGGCTATTTTTCAGGGCAGTTTCGGTGGCATGGCAAGGGCCGTGGGCGCGGCAGCCCGACATATCAGTGACCGCTATATGGTCCATCAGGAACCCCGCGATTTGTAGGGCCTGCACATGTGACGCGATCAGGGTGCCAGTGCGTTCCAGCGCGCTTGCGGTGCAGCCCGCACCAGTCCGATTTTGCAAATCATACTATTCCGGCCCAAGATTTGGCATTGGTTGAAGGCGCGCAGTGGTCTAACATTGCCGCCATGGACCAAATCAAAGGATTGCGCCCATGCTGACCCTGCTTTGCCACCGCACGGCCCCCGATGCGAGAGATGTTCTTACGCATTTTTACCGTGTAGAGGTCAGCTACAATCTGTTTGGCGAATATACGGTCACCCGCGAATGGGGTCGCGTCGGGTCACGCGGCTGTCATATGAGTGTGTGGTTCGCAAATCTACGCGATGCTGTGCTTGCGGCGGATTGCGCAGCGCGTCGGGCGGCCGCGCGAGGATACGATCTGACCGAAAGGGCCTTCGCCACATCGGCGTGAGTGTGCAGCGCGATTTCACAACCGGATTGACGGACGCTGCGCCCTGTTTCCAGCGCGAGAGCGCACGCGCCCTGTTGTAACCTGCCGCGCATGACCCCGGCCAAGGCGATGTATACCCAAAAATCGCGCACCCTTCAAACAGACGGGGAGGGGCGCCGCCGGTAGTGATACGCCGTGCAAGGGGGCGCGAAGAGGCCGGGCGTTCATACCGCCAAAAACCCAAAGCATGCGCAGTCGCGCCTTGGCCCTACAGTTGAAACCAACGGAGAGAATTCATGACAACGTTCAAGATGCGCCTGGCCGCCTGTGCCATGATCGCGGCCTGTGCCACACCTGCCCACAGCGAAGGGGGCGACGCAGGGCAGGTCAGCTGGAGTTCCGGAGTTTCGTCATTTTCCGAAGCCCTGTGTGGATTTTCCGGGGACGATTTCGTGATGTCCGCGCGATCGCAAGGCGTCCGGCTGCGGCTTGGTTTCAAAGGCGAAGGCACATTGGACAGCGTGAATTTTGCCGACATCTCCAGTGTTGATCTGTCCTTCCGCGATGAGCATGTCCTGAGCGGCCACAGATATGCCCGATATAGCTTGATGGGCGAGATGGGCGAGATTGACGCCAATCCTGAAAATGCCACGGGCGCGCTGACCTTGCGGCCCGGCTCGGCCGAGGCACTGGACGCGCGCCCCGATGGCCTGCAGATCAGCTATGCTGTCGAATGCACCGGCGAAATTTTCTAGGGACTGGCCGCCGGATCACTGGCTAATGTGCGATCCGGCGGCCAGCGGAATTTGGCGGCTGGGGGGCTGGGGCGCAGAACGAACCTGCCTTGCCCCTGTCAGATGTGTTTAGACCGTTTGCGCAAAGGCGCTTGCGGCAATACTTTTCTTCGGGTCGTAGAACGGGCGCTCGACCACTGTGGCGGCAACTGCACCCGATTGGGTCATCACCTCCAGTTCATGGCCAAGCTCGGAACACTCGGTCGTGACCATGGCCAGTGCAATATTCTGATCCAGCCGCGGTGAATAGATGGCTGATGTGACCTTGCCGACGCAGTCCCCGTTATGGCTGATTGTCCAGAATGTCGTGTTCGGGCCGTCCAGCGGAGCGCCGCCCAGACGCAGGCCAACCTGCTTGCGTACGACCCCGTTGTCACGAATGCGCTGCAATGCGAATTTACCAATGAAATCGGCGTCCATCTCCAGATCGACCAGCCGGTCCAGACCCAACTCATACGGGTTGGTGTTGATGTCCGCATCCGCGTGATAGGACAGCATTCCCCCTTCGATCCGGCGAATGGTAGATGTGTGGCCGGGTTTCAGCCCCAGCGGCAACCCTGCCGCCATGATCCGTTCCCACAAGGAATCGCCACGCGATCCATCGCGCAAGTACAGTTCATACCCCAATTCGCTGGACCATCCGGTGCGCGATACAATCAGCGGAATGCCGTCCAGTTCCACCTCGCGCAGCCAGTAATAGCGCAGGTCCATGATGCTGTCGCCAAACAGGGCGCGCATCACCTCGCCGGATTTTGGGCCCTGCAACTGCAAAGGTGACACGTCCGGTTCGGTGATTGTCACATCCAGCCCTGAATGCACCGCGACACCTTGTGCCCACAGCAGAATGTCGCTGTCAGCCAGCGACAGCCAGAAATGGTTTTCGCCCAGACGCAGCAGGATAGGATCGTTCAGAATGCCGCCATGGGCATTGGTGATCAGCACATATTTGCACTGGCCCACGGCCATGTTCGACAAGTTGCGGGGCGTCAGCATCTGGACGAATGTTGCGGCATCGGGGCCGGTGATCTCGACCTGACGTTCGACGGCCACATCACACAGGATTGCATCATTCACCAGGTTCCAGAAATTCTGAACCGGATCACCAAAATCACGCGGGATATACATATGATTATAAACTGAAAATCCCTGCGCACCCCAACGCACGGTCGCGTCAAAATAGGGAGATTTTCGGATCTGGGTGCCGAAGCCGAAATCTTGCAACTGTGTCATGGTATTCCCCCCTTGGTGACGGCCAGCAGCGCGTGCTGTGGTTTGTCTGAATGCTGCGCTGACCATAGCGATCCGCTGGGCGGGGTCTGGCCTGAAAATCGGGGCGGTCCCAGTCTGTTCAGACCGTTTTTCGGGCAGTTGTCAGACTGAACAGGCGCGTTCCCCTAGCGCGCTGGCGGGGCCGCCAGTTTGGCAAGATTGGGCTGGCCTGACTTCACCTGCTTGGTTGTGATGTAGACGAAGTACCTGTCGATGCCGATATCGGCTGACAGCATGTCATCCATAAGATTCTGGAACGCGGCCATGCGGGGGACAAACACTGTCATGATATAGTCGATCCCGCCACCCGTCGCGACACAATCAGTAATTTCATCGACGCGGTGGACATATGCCTCGAACCTGTCGAAATCCAGTTTGCGATGGTGTGTCAGGGACACTGTCACGATGATCTGGGTGAAATCTGCGATCCGGTCCAGCGCGACCTTCGCATGGTAGCCCCGTATGAAGCCCGCGGCCTTCAGCCGGTCCAGACGTGCCCAGCAGGGTGTCGGCGACAGGTTAACGATTTCGGCCAGTCGCGTTTTGCTAAGTTGGCCGTATTGCTGAACTGCGCTGAGGATACGGATATCGGTAGCATCAAGTGCAGATCGTTTCATGCTTGTGCCTCTTGCAGCGGTCGCGGACAGAATGCCCCAGTATATGGCCTTCACTTCGGCAGTTTAACGTAACAGGGGCGCGCGGATACAGGGCTATGCGACCACCTTTGCGCTGATCGCGGCAGATTGTCAGACCCGCCCGTCCACATTTGCGCGCCTGCCCGCCCGAACACGGCTCAAACACGGCTTAGGAAAACACCGCGCCTGTCAAAGGCCCTGATCCGCGCAGCAGTTCTGCCGCCGCCATCGCGCGTTTGCCTTCGCGCTGCACATCCGTGACCTGCACAGCGCCGGTCCCGCAGGCGATTGTCAGCCCGTCCAGCACTTCGCCCGCTGTGCCGGTTTCGTCCACAGCCCGCGCGTTCAGCAGTTTCAGCCGCCCGAACGGGGTTTCGCACCATGCGCCCGGAAAAGGCGACAGCGCGCGGATCTGGCGTGCGACCTCATCCGCTGGGCGCGTCCAGTCAATACGGGCTTCGGCTTTGTCGATCTTGGCGGCATAGGTGACACCTGCTTCCGGCTGCGGTTTGGGCGTCAGGTCGGGCAGGTGGTCAAGCGCGTGAACAATAAGCCCCGCGCCCATCTGCGACAGGCGGTCATGCAGGGTTTGGGCGGTGTCATCGTCGCCAATGGGGGTGGACTCGCGCAGCAGAACCGGCCCCGTATCAAGCCCCGATTCCATCTGCATGATGCATACGCCAGTATCATCGTCGCCTGCCATGATCGCGCGCTGAATGGGCGCCGCGCCGCGCCAGCGTGGCAGAAGGGATGCATGGATATTCAGGCACCCCATGCGCGGCGCGTCCAGCACAGCTTGCGGCAGGATCAGCCCGTAGGCCACCACAACGGCCACATCCGCGCCAAGGGCCGCAAATTCGGCCTGCGCCTGTGCATCCTTCAGGCTGACGGGGTGACGCACAGGCAAGCCTAGCGCATCGGCGCGGGCATGCACAGCTGTCGGGCGGGGCTGTTTGCCACGGCCCGCAGGGCGCGGGGGCTGGGTATAGACGCAGACAACATCATGCGCGGCATGGATTGCATCAAGTGCGGCAACTGAAAAATCCGGCGTGCCCATGAAGATGACGCGCATTCAGCCCGCCTTTCTGGCGCGGCGCAGCAGCATGTCGCGCTTCAGCTTGCTTAGGTGGTCGAAATACATCTTGCCGTTCAGGTGGTCGATCTGGTGTTGCACTGATATGGCCCAAAGCCCCACGAAATCACGCTCTTCGGGCACGCCGTCAGCATTCAGAAACCGCACTGTCACGGCGCGGGGCCGGTCGATGCTGGCCCAGACACCGGGCAGGTTGGGGCTGGCTTCATCGTGGCTGCGCAGTTGCGCGCTGGCATGCAGAATTTCGGGGTTTGCCATGCGCACCACCTGCCCGCGATTGTCAGACGCGTCCACCACCGCCAGCCGCAGCATGGCGCCAATTTGCGGCGCGGCCAGCCCGACACCGGGCATCGCTTCCATCGTGTCGATCATATCGGCCCAGATGGCGCGGATGTCGTCGGTTATAACATCGACAGGGGCGGCAGGGCTGCGCAGGCGTTTATCAGGCCACGGGATGCAGGGCCGCACACTCATCCACGGGCCTGTTCGCGCTTGAACTTGACCATTTTGCGCGTGATCATCTGACGTTTGATCGCGCCCAGATGGTCGATGAACAGCTTGCCGTTCAGGTGGTCCAGTTCATGCTGGGCACAGGTGGCCCAAAGCCCGTCAAATTCATCTTCGTGCATTTTCCCGTCAAGGCCCATCCAGCGCATGGTCACGCGCGCGGGCCGCGTCACTTCGGCATAGTGTTCGGGAATGGACAGACACCCTTCTTCATAGGTGTTCATGTCGTCAGATGTGGCGATGATTTCGGGATTGACCAGCACCATGGGGCGGGGGGCTTCACCTTCTTCCTTCACGCAATCCATGACGAACATGCGCTGCAACACGCCCACTTGCGGCGCGGCCAGCCCAACGCCGGGCGCGTCATACATGGTTTGCAGCATGTCTTCGGCCAGCTTGCCAATATCAGGGGTTATCCCGTCAATCGGGGTGCAAGGCTTCTTCAGCCGCGGGTCGGGGTGTATCAGGATCGGGCGCAGGGTCATGTTGTGCGATTTAAGCCAAGCCACACGCCTGTTCAATGGGGCATTTTCCGCTTGCAGCGCGCACGCGCACAGGCCAGCTTGTCCCAAAACCGGAGGCACCCCATGAATTTCGACCAGATCATCGACCGGCGCGGTACCCATTCCATGAAATGGGACATGATGCAGGACCGCTATGGCGTGTCCCCTGACACCGGAATTTCCATGTGGGTGGCCGATATGGACTTTCGCCCGCCTGTCTGCGTGCAGGATGCGCTGCAAAAGGCGGTGGACCATGGCGTGTATGGCTATTTCGGGGGGGATGATGCGTATCGCGCCGCAATTTGCTGGTGGATGGCGAACCGCCACGGCTGGCAAGTGGACCCTGCCCATATTTTCACCACGCACGGGTTGGTGAATGCAGTTGGCCTGTGTTTGCACACATGGACACAGCCGGGGGACGGTGTGGTCCTGTTCACGCCTGTCTATCATGCGTTTGCGCGCACCATTCAGGCCGCAGGGCGCAAGGTCGTGGAATGCCCGCTGGCGCTGAATGATGGCCGCTATGAAATGGATTTCGATACCGCTGATGCGCTGATGACAGGGCAGGAACGCATGTTGATCCTGTGTTCACCGCATAACCCCGGCGGGCGTGTCTGGACAGCGCAGGAATTGCGCGATGTTGCCGATTTCTGTGCGCGCCATGACCTGATTCTGGTGTCAGATGAAATTCACCATGATCTTGTCATGCCCGGTGCCACGCATGTTCCCATGCCGGTGGCCGCACCGGATTGCGCGGACCGTCTGGTCATGCTGACTGCCGCATCCAAGACATTCAACCTTGCTGGCACGCATTGCGGCAATGTCATCATTGCCGATGACAAATTGCGCGGGCAGTTCGCCAATACGCTGGCCGCGATGGGCATTTCGCCCAATTCCTTTGGTCTGCATGCGGTGACGGCGGCGTCTTCGCCTGCGGGCGCGGAATGGGTTGATGCACTGTGCACCTATCTGGATGGCAACCGACGGGTGTTTGATGCGGGCGTGAATGCCATTCCCGGCGTGCGGTCCATGGCGCTGCAATCCACCTATCTGGCGTGGGTGGATTTTTCCGGCACGGGCATGGACCCGCAGGAATTCACCAGACGTGTGGAACGTGATGCACAGATTGCCGCCAATCACGGGCCGACATTCGGCACGGGCGGCACGCCCTATTTGCGGTTCAATCTGGGCGCGCCGCGATCAGTGATCGAACAGGCGGTGACGCGTTTGCAGGCGGCGTTCCGCGATTTGCAGTAAATCCCGTGCACAGGGGGCGTGCACGAATGCAGATTGCACCCTGCGCGGCCCTGCCCATATGTCCATCCATGCAAATGGAGGGTTCCAAATGGGCCGATTGATTGACGGCGAATGGTCAAGTGAATGGTATGACACTAGCAAAACCGGCGGCGCGTTCAAACGCGACACGTCACGGTTTCGCAACTGGGTGACAGCAGATGGCAGCGCAGGCCCATCGGGCGAAGGCGGGTTCAAGGCCGAAGCAGGGCGCTATCATCTGTATGTGTCCTATGCCTGCCCATGGGCACATCGCACACTGATTTTCCGCAAGCTGAAAGGGCTGGACGGGCTGATTGACGTGTCGGCGGTTCACCCCGACATGCTGGATGACGGCTGGACTTTTGCGGATGATTTTGACGGTGCAACGGGTGACCGGCTGTTCGGGCACAAGTTCATGCGCGACATCTACACGCAGGCCGACCCGAAGATTTCGGGCCGCGTCACTGTGCCGGTGCTGTGGGACAAGGAACGCGGAACAATCGTGTCGAACGAGTCTGCCGAAATTATCCGCATGTTCAACTCAGCCTTCGACGGGCTGACCGGCAATACTGACGATTACTACCCGCAAGCGCTGCGGGCCGATATTGATGCCGTGAATGACCGGATCTATGACACGGTGAATAACGGCGTGTACAAATCCGGCTTTGCCACCACGCAGGCCGCCTATGATGACGCGGTTGTGCCCTTGTTCGAGTCCCTTGACTGGCTGGAGGAGCGCCTGACCGGGCAGCGCTATTTGATGGGCGACACCCTGACCGAAGCCGACTGGCGGCTGTTCACCACATTGGTGCGGTTTGACAAAGTGTATCACCTGCATTTCAAATGTAACCGCCGCCGGATCGTGGATTACCCCGCGCTATGGGCCTATACACGCGATCTGTTCCAGCATGCGGGCGTCGCGGAAACGGTGAATTTCGACCATATCGTGCGGCATTATCATTACAGCCACGACACGATAAACCCGAACCGGATTATTCCCATCAATCCGGATCTGGATTTCAACGCACCCCATGGTCGCGCCGGGCTTTGATCCGGCGTCAACCCGCTGTTCACACAAAAGCGATTCCCATAAGATTTGTCCTGCGCTAACGTGGGACAAATTTTTTTAGGGGGTGGTATGCGTATTCTTACGGTTCTGGCGGCAGTTCTTGGTTTTGGTTTGGGGTCCACGGCACAGGCGCAAAGTTGCGGCGGAAATTTCGGCTCTTTCGTTCAGGGCCTGAAATCAGAGGCAGCGACCCGTGGCTATGACCGCGCGTTGATTGATAATTTCTTTGCCAATGTCCGGCAGGAACAGGCCGTGTTGAATGCGGACCGGCGGCAAGGAATTTTCCAGCGCCCGTTTCTGGACTTCTCGCGTGCGCTGATTTCACAAAACCGGATGAATGCGGGGCGGGCCAATGCCGATCGTCACGCGAATATCTTTCGCGCGGCCCAACAGACCTATGGTGTTCAACCGGGTATCTTGCTGGCGTTCTGGGCGTTCGAGACGGATTTCGGCGCGGTTCAGGGCGATTTCAACACCGTCAATGCGCTGGTTACGCTGTCGCATGATTGCCGCCGCCCCGAGTTGTTCCGCCCGCAGGTGTTTTCCGCGATTGAAATGTATCGTCGTGGCATGCTGGACCCCGCGCGCACACGCGGCGCATGGGCTGGCGAAATCGGCATGGTGCAGAAACTGCCGTCGGACATCATAAATCACGCGGTTGATGGGGACGGGGACGGACGTATTGACCTGCAAAACTCCATCCCCGATTCCATCCTGTCGGCCGCGTCCATGCTGCGCGCCAAGGGCTGGCGCCCGAATGAGCCGTGGATGCATGAAGTCGCCCTGCCAAGCGGGCTGGACCTGACGCAAACAGGGCTGCGCACCGAACTGACCGTCAGCCAGTGGCAACAACTGGGCGTGCGCCCCACCCATGGCAGCCTGCCATCCGCGAATATGCGCGCGTCTGTCATTCTGCCGCAGGGCCATCGCGGGCCGGCGTTCATGGTGTTCCCGAATTTCAACACGCTGTTTGAATGGAACCAAAGCTTTATCTACATCACCACAGCCGCCTATTTCGGCACGCGCCTGATGGGGGCGCCAGTCTATCAGGCGGGCAATCCCGAACAGGGGCTGAATCAGGACCAGATGCGCCAGTTGCAGCAAAATCTGGCACAGCGCGGGTTCGATGTGGGCGGCATTGACGGCATTCTGGGCGCAAACACGCGCGCGGCGGTGCAGGATATACAGGCGCAGCTTGGCCTGCCCGCTGACGGATGGCCCACGCCCCAGTTGTTACGCATGCTGTAACGCGTTTGCGGCATTTCAGGCGCTTGTGCAAATTTATGTTGGTTTTGCGCGGATTTTCTTACACTCTTCACGCCTGCGTGAATGTCGCGCAGGAAAGTATAATTGTGCAAGTTAATGGAGTGACGCCATGGGACGCAGGGATGATCTGATTGAACGCTATGCTTCTGATTTACGGGAAAAATGCGGGGTAGATCCCGATATGGGGCTTTTGCGCAAGGTGACAATAGGATGTGGCCCATCCATCTATAACGCCGATGCCAGCACAGTTGCTGCCACCCAGCAGCATGAACTGGATACGGTGCGCACTGGCTTCTTGATCAAGAAGCTTGGTTTGCCGGACGGGCCGGAACTGAATGCGGCGATTGATGCGGTCATTGAACAATATGGCCGGTCAGAGCGGAATAAATACCGTGCGGTCGTCTATTATTTGCTTGTCAGGCATTTCGGCAAGGAAGCTGTTTACAGCTGACCGCAGTGATTCAACTTTTAGGTTTTGTTCGCTTGAAATTGGCGGGCATGACTGGTTTGATCGAACTGCGGGTCAGGATGGCCGGCCTTATTTCTTCCGGTGCTGTGAAGGGCATATGGGTGAGTGGGGTCGCGTTCCGTGCGCGGCCCCGTTTCCATTTCCCCTTGTGCGTCGTATAATGACACCGCTTCGTCAGATACCGGCCCAGAAATGACCGTTTTCCGCCAGTATTCCGATTGTGATGCAAATTTTCGGTCGTTAGGTTGAAACAACCCGACGCCAACCCTTATCTGAGGGTGAAAGGCGCTGTCGGCGCCGCCTGAACAAAGGATCTGGTCATGAGTGAATTCAGCAGTTTTCCAGTTTTGCCGCTGCGGGACATGGTGGTGTTTCCCCATATGATTGTGCCCCTGTTCGTCGGGCGCGATAAATCCGTGCGTGCACTGGAAGCGGTGATGGCAGATGACAAGCAGATCCTGCTTGTCTCGCAAAAAGATCACACGCAAGAAGATCCGGGCAGTGATGACATTTACCGCGTTGGCGTTCTGGCCAATGTGCTGCAGTTGCTGAAACTGCCCGATGGCACCGTCAAGGTGTTGGTCGAAGGGCGTGCCCGCGTCCGTATTTCGGAATTTCTGGAAAATGACTCCTATTTCGAGGCGTTGGTCCAGCCTGTGCCTGACACCCCCGGTGACGCGGCCACAACGACCGCCTTGATGCGCTCGGTTCAGGGGGAATTCGAACGCTATGCGAAAGTGCGCAAAAATATTCCGGACGAAGCACAGGCCGCGATAGCCGAGGCAACGGATTCCGCAACGCTGGCCGATCTGGCTGCTGGGCATCTGGGTGCCAGTGTCGAACAGAAACAGGCGCTGCTGGAAAAGCAGGAGGTTTCTGCGCGTCTGGAAGAAATTTATGGGTTGATGCAGGGCGAATTGTCGGTCCTTCAGGTGGAACGCAAGATCAAGACCCGCGTGAAAAGCCAGATGGAACGCACCCAGCGCGAATATTACCTGAATGAGCAGATGAAGGCCATTCAGAAGGAATTGGGCGATGGCGAAGACGGCCAGAACGAAGTGGCCGAACTGGAACAGCGCATCGCGGCCACCAAATTGTCCAAGGAAGCCCGCACCAAGGCCGAAGCCGAAGTCAAGAAGCTGAAAAACATGTCCCCCATGTCCGCAGAAGCGACCGTGGTGCGCAACTATCTGGACTGGATGCTGGCCATTCCGTGGGGCACCAAAAGCCGTGTCAAGAAAGACCTTGGCCGCGCGCAGGAAGTGCTGGATCAGGATCACTACAGTCTGGACAAGGTCAAGGAACGAATCGTCGAATATCTGGCCGTTCAGGCGCGGTCTTCCAAGCTGAAAGGCCCGATCATGTGCCTTGTCGGCCCGCCGGGCGTGGGGAAAACCAGCCTTGGCCGGTCGGTTGCGAAGGCAACGGGGCGCGAATTCATTCGCATCTCATTGGGTGGGGTGCGTGACGAATCTGAAATTCGGGGGCATCGCCGCACCTATATCGGGTCCATGCCGGGCAAGATCATTCAGGCCCTGAAGAAGGCCAAGACCACAAACCCGCTGATCTTGCTGGATGAGATTGACAAGATGGGGCAAGATTTCCGTGGCGACCCTGCCAGCGCCATGTTGGAGGTGTTGGACCCTGAACAAAACTCCACCTTTGTGGACCATTATCTGGAAGTCGAATATGACCTGTCCAATGTCATGTTCCTGACCACGGCCAACAGCTACAATATGCCCGGTCCGCTTCTGGACCGGATGGAGGTGATTCCCCTGTCCGGCTACACCGAGGATGAAAAGCTGGAGATTGCGCGGCACCATTTGCTGCCAAAATCGGTCAAGAACCATGGTTTGCGCCGCGGGGAAATGACAATTTCCGACGGGGCCATCACTGAAATCATCCGCCGCTACACCCGTGAGGCAGGCGTGCGGAACCTTGAACGCGAATTGAATAAGATTGCGCGCAAGGCGGTGACCAAGATCATCAAGAAGGAAACCGACAAGGTCATTGTTGCGCGTGACAACCTGTCGGATTTTCTGGGCGTGTCGCGGTTCCGGTTCGGTCTGGCCGAGCGGGAAGACCAGATTGGTGTTGTCACCGGCCTTGCATGGACGCAGGTCGGCGGCGATTTGCTGCAAATCGAAGCGCTGCGCCTGGCAGGTAAAGGCCGGATGAAAACCACCGGCAAGCTGGGCGATGTGATGAAGGAATCCATCGATGCGGCAAGTTCCTTCGTGCGCTCGATCGCGCCTGATATCGGGGTCAAACCGCCACGTTTTGACGCGCTGGATATTCACGTCCATGTGCCCGAAGGGGCGACGCCAAAAGACGGACCAAGTGCCGGCGTTGCGATGGTGACATCCATTGTGTCCGTGCTGACGCAAATTCCGGTGCGCCGCGATATCGCCATGACCGGCGAAGTGACCTTGCGCGGCAATGTGCTGGCTATTGGCGGGCTGAAGGAAAAACTGCTGGCGGCGTTGCGCGGCGGGATTACAACAGTTCTGATCCCGCAGGAAAACGTCAAGGATCTGGCGGAAATCCCCGATAACGTCAAAGAGGGGCTGACGATCATTCCGGTCGAAAATGTGCGTGATGTCTTGCGTCACGCGCTGGTGTCACAGCCCAGTGCCGTTGAATGGGACGAGGAAGCCGAGGAAGCCGCGCGCATGGCTCGCCTCACTGCCACCCCCGCGGCTGATGAAAAGCCGCGCGCCGCGCATTGATGCTGAACGATTTCTGAACAACTCTGGCGTATCGCATTGCCCAAGGTGGTGCGATACGCCTTCCAGTTCGCGGCCTTAAGCACCTTGCAGAGCAGGGCTTCGCGGTCGCTTTCCTGACGGTTTCATCTTCTGCCCCTCTTGCGCAGAATAATTCCAGCGGGTAAGGAACCCCTCGGGGGCGATTAGCTCAGCGGTAGAGCGCTTCGTTCACATCGAAGATGTCAGCGGTTCAAATCCGTTATCGCCCACCATTCCACTCAGCCTTGCGAATTTATGCTGAATTGCCCATGCGGGCTGGCAGGGGTCATGCCGGTGCTTTAGTCTTTCTGGTTCAGAACATTCTGGGCAAAGGACTTCTGGAATTCTGCCTGTTTCTCAGTGCTTGCATCCGTCTGGTATTTATCGCGCCATTGCTCATATGGCATGCCATAGATCGCTTTGCGGGCCGTGTCCTTGTCCATATCCAGCCCGCGCGCATTGGCGGCTTCCTGATACCAGCGCGACAGGCAGTTGCGACAGAACCCTGCAAGGTTCATCATGTCGATATTCTGCACATCGCTGCGCGTGTCCAGATGTGCCAAAAGCGTCCGAAATGCAGCGGCTTCCAGTTCGGTGCGGGTGGTGTTGTCCATCATTTCCTCCGGGATATTGGCCTACAGGACCTGTTCATTCTTGCGCCCGACGTCAAGTCGGCAGTATCACGGGGCTTGATATTCCGCGCCAAAATGATAACCGTTTGCGCTAACAACTTCGGCAGGCTGGCAGGGGCTGGGATACCAGCATGTCAGACCCGCAGAACGCATTTCGGGGTCAGACCCGCCTGAAAGGACCTTGCATGACCGCTTTACGTCGCCACCGCATGATCAAGATTGTCGCCACGCTGGGGCCATCGTCATCAAGTTATGATATGATCCGCGCCCTGTTCGAGGCGGGTGCAGATGTGTTTCGCCTGAACATGAGTCACGGTACCCATGAAGAAACCGCACAACGGCACGCGATCATTCGCCAGGTCGAGGCTGATCTGGGGCGCCCCATCGGTATTCTGGCCGACCTTCAGGGACCAAAATTGCGGATCGGTGCCTTTGCCGACGGCCCTGTGGATTTGCAGGTCGGTCAGGCCTACCGGATGGATCTGGACAAGGCGCCGGGTGACGAAAAGCGCGTGAACCTGCCCCACCCCGAGATTTTCGAGGTTCTGGAGCCTGGCGCGGAGTTGCTGGTCAATGACGGCAAGGTGCGCTTGAAAGTGAACTCATGCGGGCCGGACTTCGCGGATTGCACCGTCACTGTGGGTGGTGTTATTTCGGACCGCAAGGGTGTGAACGTGCCCGATGCGGTGCTGCCGGTCGCGGCACTGTCCGACAAGGACCGCAAGGATCTGGAATTTGCTTGCCGTCTGGGTGTGGACTGGCTGGCGCTGTCATTCGTTCAGCGCCCGTCCGATGTCCTGGAGGCCCGCCAACTGGCGCAAGGGCGCGCGGCAATCCTGTCCAAGATTGAAAAGCCCGCCGCAGTGAAGGCGTTTGACGAAATTCTGGCCGTGTCTGACGGCATTATGGTGGCGCGTGGTGATCTTGGGGTTGAACTGCCTGTGCAGAACGTGCCGCCCATCCAGAAACGGCTGGTGCGCAAGGCCCGTGCGGCTGCGAAACCCGTGATTGTGGCAACCCAGATGCTGGAATCCATGATCGAAAGCCCCATGCCCACCCGCGCCGAGGTATCGGACGTGGCCACCGCCATCTATGAAGGGGCAGATGCTGTCATGTTGTCGGCAGAATCTGCCGCAGGGCAATTCCCCATCGAGGCGGTCACAACCATGAACAATGTCGCGATCGAGGTCGAAAGCGACCCCACCTATATTGATGTGATCGACGCATCACGCAAGAATGTGCATCACCACTCTATCGCAGACGGCATAGTTTCCGCCGCCCGCGAACTGGCCGAGAAAACGGATATTGCCGCCATCTGCTGTTTCACCGAATCGGGCACGACAGCCAGCCTTGTGGCGCGTGAACGCCCGCATGTTCCGATTCTGGCGCTGACACCCTTTGTGGGCGTGGCGCGCCGTTATTCGCTGACATGGGGTGTGCATTGCGAGCAGGTCAACGAGGTTGAGCGCTTCAAGAAAGCGGTTATCAATGCTGTGCGCGTAACACGGAAATACGGGTTCGCCACTGAAAAGGACCAAATCCTTGTAACTGCGGGCATACCGTTCAACCAGCCCGGCACCACAAATATTTTGCGCGTAGCCCCTTGTGCTGAGCACTTGATTGTTCAGGGAGAGCCCGAGTAACCTGACCACGCCTTTAGTCGCGTGGTGGGTATGGAATTAGAAACCTTGTTTCTGTTGGGCGTGTATCTGCTGCCGCTTGCAATGGTTAGTGCGATGGCCGCATGGACCGACAACCGTAAACCCGTTTTGGGCCTGCTGCTGCTGTTGTGCAGTGGCGGGCTATTGGCGTGGGTCTGGGTGCAGCGCCCCGAAGGTATGTTCGCCTTGCGCGAGATACCGGAATTGACCGTGGGGCTGGCTGCGCAAGTTATAGCGCTTTTCTAGGGAATCCGCCTTGCGCGCCCCAGACTTCTGGTGTAGCGAGCACGCTCTAGTTGATGCGTCCGGCCAAGTGGCATGCCGAGTCGCATCGTAAACCGGTTTTCGAACTAAGGAGTCGGAAATGCCCAAGATGAAGACCAAATCAGGCGCGAAAAAGCGCTTCTCCATGACCGCCAGCGGCAAGGTCAAGGCAGGTCAGGCCGGCAAACGCCATGGCATGATCAAGCGGACCAAGAAATTCATTCGCGACGCACGCGGCAACACCATCCTGTCTGATCAGGATGCGCGTATCGTCAAGAAATATATGCCCTACGACCGCTAAGGAGGCGATGTCATGTCCCGAGTAACTTCCGGCAAAGTCACCCATGCCCGTCACCGCAAGGTCGTAAAAGCCGCAAAAGGCTATTATGGCGCGCGGTCGCGCAATTTCCGCACTGCAACGCAGGCGGTTGACAAGGCCAACCAATACGCAACCCGCGACCGTAAGGTGCGCAAGCGCAATTTCCGCGCATTGTGGATCCAGCGCATCAACGCTGCTGTGCGCGAAATCGACCCGAACCTGACCTATTCGCGTTTCATCAACGCATTGGGTCTGGCCGGTATCGAAGTGGACCGCAAGGTTCTGGCCGATCTGGCCGTGCATGAACCCGAAGCCTTTGGCCAGATCGTTGCCAAAGCACAGGCCGCAATGGCCTAAGGGTTTTCACAACGCTACGCTGAATGAACCGCATGCCCGCGCATGCGGTTTTTTCTTTGCCCGTCAGGGTGATCCGCGATATGCCGAATGAAAACGGGCCAGCCCCTTGGCCTTTATCCATTGACTGCCCATATAGGGCAAAAGAGTAATACAGAGGGCGATTATGCTGGAATTGAACGCAGGCGCGAATGCCGCCGATGAAACCCTTATCACCGATGGCTCGGACCGTGATTTCATGGCGCAGGTCATTGAGGCCAGCAAGGACGTGCCGGTTATTGTCGACTTCTGGGCGCCATGGTGTGGCCCGTGCAAGACCCTTGGTCCCGCGCTGGAGGCAGAAGTGCGCGCCGCCCGTGGCAAAGTGCGTATGGTCAAGATCAATGTCGATGAAAATCAGGCCATCGCCGGCCAGTTGCGGGTTCAATCCATTCCCACGGTCTATGCCTTCCATCAGGGCCAGCCGGTTGACGGGTTCCAAGGCGCGCAACCCCCCGCCGCGTTGAAGGAATTTGTGGCCAAGCTGGCCGCGCTGGCGTCGGGTGATGACGGGCTGGATGCAGCGCTTGATGAAGCTGACAGCATGCTGGAACAGGGTGCCGCAACAGATGCCGCGCAGGTTTTTGCAGCCGTTCTGGCAGAAGAGCCGGAGAATGCACGCGCCTTCGGCGGGTTGGCCCGCGCCCATATCGCTGCCGGCAATCTGGATCAGGCAGAGGCGCTTATTGCCAATGTCCCCGCCGCCATCGCCACCACCCCCGAGGTGGAGGCCGCGCGCGCGAATCTCGCACTGGCCCGTCAGGCAGAAAACGCAGGACCAGTCGACGATCTGCGTGCGCAGGTTCAGGCGGAACCGGACAACCATCAGGCGCGGTTTGACCTTGCGCAGGCGCTATACGCCACCGATCAGGTGGAAGCGGCGATTGATGAACTGCTGGAACTGTTCCGGCGTGATCGTGACTGGAATGAAGCGGCGGCCAAGGCGCAGTTGTTCACCATTTTCGATGCCTTGAAGCCGAATGACCCGCTTGCCGCGAAGGGGCGGCGCAAACTTAGCTCGATGATATTTGCCTAAGCCGGTTTGCGGGTTAGGTTCCCTGTCATGGTGCGTATAAAAGACCTTCCCGACTTGATTCCCGTGTTTCCATTGCCGGGGGCGCTGCTGTTGCCGCGTGCCCGGTTGCCGTTGCATATATTTGAACCCCGTTATCTGGCCATGCTGGATGACTGTATGAAAACACCCCAGCGGCTGATCGGAATGATCCAGCCGCGCAGCGTTCCGCAAAGTGATGAGAAGGCGTTGCACAGTATCGGCTGTGCGGGGCGCCTGACCGCATTTTCCGAAACCGAAGACGGGCGCTACATGATTACGCTGACAGGGGTTTCGCGGTTTCGTTTGCGTCAGGAAGTGTCCGGTTTCACGCCTTACCGCCGCGCCGAAATAAGTTGGGACGGGTTTGAACGTGATCGCGGTGATGACGAACAGGACAGCGGATTTGACCGCGACCAGTTTTTTGACGTTTTACGCCGTTTCTTCGCAATTCACGGCCTGTCCACGGATTGGGACAGCCTGACCGAGGCAGATGACGAGTTGCTGATAAATTCTCTGTCCATGCTGTGCCCGCTGGACCCGGACGATAAACAGGCCCTGCTGGAAGCGCCATCCTTGACGACGCGGCGCGAAACGCTGGTCACATTGATGGAATTCGCACTGCGCGGCGGGCCTGACGAGGCGATGCAATGACCCAAACCCCAAGCCAGAATTTCGACAGGCGCATGTTGGAAGCCCTTGTATGCCCCCTGACCAAGGGTCGGCTAAGTTATGATGCGCAGGCGCAGGAACTTGTGTCCAAGGCCGCGCATCTGGCGTTTCCCATCCGGAACGGCATTCCCATCATGCTGGTCGATGAAGCCCGCGAGGTTGATTGATTTCCACCTTTTGGTCAGACCCGTGGGCCTGAAATAGATACGCCCTGACCAATGGTCAGGGCGCTCCGAGCAGTAAACGTGCCGTTGGTCAGGCGACACGGGTGGAAATCGGGCGGCCAGTCAGCGTTTGCGTTCCGGCGCGGATAATGATGTGGCCATTCGCCAACGCACGCACGAAAACACCCTGAGCGGTGATGTATTTGCCGATCTTGATTGTGCGTATCATGGCGTGATCCTTTTCTTCTGTGCCGTGTCCCGCAGGGGTTCCCATTGGGCCAGCGTTAGGTTCACTTTGTCAGATTTCGCCATCAACACAACGCTTGGACCTTTCTACTTCCTTAATTCTGACAAAATTCTTCATCAGGGCGCGAGTGGTCGTTTCTAAAATCGAAACAGTTGTGTAACTTTGTGGGCTAAGTTTGGAATTTGGAAACGCGCGCGGGCCGCGTTACAGCCAGTCGCGCAGAATCGGGATCAGCGGCAGGTCGGCGGCGGGCATCGGGTAGTCGCGTAGATTCGCCGCGCGCACCCATTTCAGCGCCTGCCCTTCGCGCGATTGCACCTGCCCGTCCCATTTGCGGCAGGCAAATAGCGGCATCAGCAAATGAAAATCATCATAGGCGTGGCTGGCGAATGTCAGCGGGGCAAGGCAACTGGACCATGTGTCTATGCCCAGTTCCTCGTGCAATTCGCGTATCAGGGCAGCTTCGGGGGTTTCGCCCGCTTCCACCTTGCCGCCCGGAAATTCCCATAAGCCCGCCATGGATTTGCCTTCGGGGCGTTGCGCAAGCAAAACGCGCCCGTCAGCGTCAATCAGCGCAACGGCAGAAACCAGAACCAGCTTCACGAACGGTAATCCGTGTTGATGTCGATATACCGGTGCGTCAAATCACAGGTCCAGACGGTTGCCGCCCCCACACCAAGGCGCAGGTCAACCCCGATCACCAGTTCCTGTTGACGCATGTATTCCGCGCCAACCTGTTCGGCATAGCTGGGCGCAACCTGCCCCTGAAACGCCACAAGATGCGGCCCGAACCGGATGGACAGGCGGTCGCGGTCAGCCTCGGCCCCCGATTTGCCTACGGCCATGACAATGCGGCCCCAGTTCGGATCTTCGCCCGCGATTGCGGTTTTGACCAGCGGCGAATTCGCAATCGCCATGGCGACCTTGCGCGCATCGGCGTCAGAACGCGCGCCGGACACGGACACTTCGACAAATTTGGTGGCCCCTTCGCCATCGCGCACGACCTGATGCGCCAGATCCAGCATGACCTTGCCCAAGGCGTCTGAAAACGCGCGCGCTGCTTCACTGGTGGCATCGTCGATCACGGGCATATCGGCTTGTCCTGTGGCCCCAAGCAGCACCATATCCGATGTTGATGTGTCGCTGTCCACGGTGATGCAGTTGAAACTGCGGTCGGTTTGTTGCGACAGCATGGATTGCAGGGCAGGGCGCGCGATTTTCGCATCGGTGAAGATATAGACCAGCATCGTGGCCATGTCGGGCGCAACCATGCCGGACCCTTTGGCGATGCCGGAAATGGTCACCGTCTCGCCCGCAATCTCGAATGTGGTGCTGGACCCTTTAGGGAAGGTGTCGGTCGTCATGATGGCGCGTGCCGCGTCCTGCAAGGCCGCACCGGACAGGCCAACGGTCAGTTCATCCAGCACCGCGATGATACGGTCATGCGGCAGTGGTTCACCAATCACGCCGGTCGAGGATGTGAATACGCGTGTGGCAGGCAGGCCCAACTTTTGCGACACAGCCGCGCTGAGGGCATTGACCGAGGCCACGCCGGCCGCACCGGTGAACGCATTTGCATTGCCGGAATTGACCAGAATTGCGGCGCCTTCGGTGCCGTCGCCTGCAATCTTGGTCTGTGCATCCAGCACTGACGCAGACCGCGTGGCGGAACGGGTGAATGTGCCCGCGACAACCGAACCGGGGTCCAGCACCGCCAGCATGACATCGGTGCGCCCTGAATAGCGCACGCCTGCCGCTGTCGTGGCCAGACGCACGCCCTTGATCGCGGGCAGGTCGGGGAAATCCACCGGCGCCAGTGGCGACACCAGAACCCCGTTTCCTTGGGCTGGTTGCGCAGCCGTTTTTAGCTGTGCCTTCAGTGCCTTGATCTTCTTTTTCAGTTTTTTCTTCGCGCCCATCGGATGCCCCCAAAAGAAAGGCCGACCCGCAAGCGGGTCGGCGCTGCGCGGCCAGATTACACCCAGTCCGCTTAGTCGTCCAGAAGCTCTGAACGGGTCAGCACATCGGGCGTCAGGTCTTCATAGGCGCGTTCAATCGTCGCGGACCCTGTTGCGCGGTCCAGTTCTTCTTGTGCTGCCTCGCGCTGGATATTCTGGACCAGCGCGTCACGCACTTCTTCCAGTTCCGGGGCTTGGGACATGCGCATGTCATTCAGCAGCACCAGATGCCAGCCGAACTGGGTTTCCAGCGGTCCCATATATTCGCCGACTTCCAGCGCTTCGACGGCTTCCTCGAATTCGGGAATCATCGCGCCCGGACCAAACCAGCCAAGCGACCCGCCATTTGCAGCCGCCCCGTCAAAGGAATGCTCGCGCGCCAGTTCGGCAAAATCCGCACCGTCATCAAGCTCCGCGCGCAGGGCAGCGGCTTCTTCTTCTGTTTCGACGATAATATGCGATGCGTTATATTCAGGTGTGGGTTCCTGACCGTCAAACTCGGTCACAAATGCACCATAGGCCTGTTCGATTGCCTCATCGGTCACGGCGGTTTCAGCAATCCGCGACAGGGCGGCATTGGCAACGAAGGCACGCTGTTCGTTTTCCAGCGTGATCTGTTCGCGCGCGCTTAGGGTGCCATCGGCCATTTGCATGATGGCTGTCTGCTCGATCAGTTGCTCGACCAGCGGCTCGAACAGGGCATCTGCGGGCAGTTCGCGGAATTGTTCCGGCAGGGCATCGCGTGCGGCCAGAAGGTGCCCCAGCGTGATGTCGGTGCCGTTCACAGTTGCCAGAACGGTGTCGCGCGTCACGTCGTCTTGTGCGATGGCGGGGGTGGAAAACGCCAGCCCTGCCGCAAGAACAACACTCATTCGTGTAAATCTGCCCATATTCTTGTTCCTTTCCCTGTGCGACAGGCGCACATCGTTGACACTTTTGGGGGCGACCATTACATCGCAGACTGGTTCTGCATTGCTAGGGGGCCGCGCGGTTCATCTGCCCTTCTATGGAAGCCAGCGCGTTCCGACAACCCCGGCAGCATTAGTGCAACATGACGATTTCTTTAGCGGCCGTCAAAACACGCCGCATCAGATGCAACGAGGCGGAGATAGAATGCTGGGTTTGGGCGCGATTTCGAAGAAAGTATTCGGCACGGCAAATGACCGCAAGGTCAAGGCAGTCCGCCCGATCGTTGCAACGATCAACGCATTGGAGCCAGAGTTTCAGGCCCTGTCCGATGAGGGGCTTATTGCCAAAACCGAAGAACTGAAAAACCGCGTCGCCAATGGCGAGTCGCTGGACGCGGTTTTGCCCGAAGCCTTCGCTAATTGCCGCGAAGGGGCGCGCCGCGCGCTGGGGCTGCGGGCTTTTGACGTGCAGCTGATTGGCGGCATGTTCCTGCATCAGGGCAATATTGCCGAAATGAAAACCGGCGAGGGTAAAACCCTTGTGGCAACTTTTCCGGCCTATCTGAATGCATTGACCGGCAAGGGCGTGCATGTTGTCACCGTCAACGATTATCTGGCACGGCGCGACTCCGAATGGATGGGCAAGGTATTCTCAAAGCTGGGCATGCGCTGCGGGGTTGTGTATTCGCAGCAACCCGACGCCGAGAAGAAAGACGCCTATGCCGCTGATGTGACCTATGCCACCAATAACGAATTGGGCTTTGATTACCTGCGCGACAACATGCGCATGCGTCTGGATGATATGAACCAGCGCGATCATTTCTTCGCCATCGTTGACGAGGTGGACAGTATCCTGATCGATGAGGCCCGCACGCCGCTTATCATTTCCGGCCCTGCCGAGGATAAAAGCGATTTGTATGTCAAGGTCGATGCCCTGATCCCCCATCTTTCGGAACAGCACTTCACGATTGACGAGAAAATCCGCAATGCCACCCTGACCGAAGACGGAAACGAGTTTATTGAGGAAAAGCTGCGCGAGGCCGGCCTGCTGACGGAAGAGCAGTCGCTGTATGACCCTGAATCCACATCGCTTGTGCATCATGTCAATCAGGGTCTGCGTGCGCACAAGCTGTTCCACAAGGATCAGAACTATATTGTCCGCGACGGGCAGGTTGTGTTGATCGACGAATTTACAGGCCGCATGATGGCGGGCCGCCGCCTGTCCGAAGGGCTGCATCAGGCC
>SR_TP_S13solDRAFT_1000209_pt1 | contig 28086 bp, 23 predicted proteins | sample SodReaTP_S13sol_FD_11159 | JGI IMG/M metagenome (IMG submission 11159)
GGCGGGCGGCCATGTGTGCGACGAAGCGGGTCTTGCCGCAGCCGGTCGGTCCCTTGAGCAGCAGCGGCAGGCCCTGCTTCCAGGCTGCCTCGAAGAAGGCGCATTCTCCGGCAACCTCGTGGTACCAGGGAATGCGCGCATCGTTGCGACGGACAGCCTGAGTCTCGCTCATCCGGCGTTGTCGGACGCGACGTGCGTGGCGCCGGCGGGTTTCTGTTCGCGCGGTTTGCCAAGCGTGGCCCACAGAAAGATCAGCGCGCCGATCACCACCACGATGCCGGCCCCGAAGCGCATGGCGTAGAACACCCAGATCTGGTCCTGGGTGGTCATGTAGTTTTCGCCCATGACCCGCTGCAGATGGGTCTGGACCACGCCGGCAAAGGTCAGGGTGAAGGTCATGAAGGCCATGCCGCCGGTCATCAGCCAGAAGCTCCACATGTTGCGGATCTGGTTGTACGGCAGCTTGCCCCGAAGCTGCGGCATGGCGTAGGTGATGATGGCCAGGTTGAGCATCACGTAGGCGCCGTAGAAGGCGAGGTGGCCGTGGGCAGCGGTGACCTGCGTGCCGTGACTGTAGTAGTTGACCCAGGACATGTTGTGCATCAGGCCCCAGACACCGGCGCCAAAGAAGGCCATCACGGCACAGCCGAGCGTCCACAGAATGGCCGACTTGTTGGGATGATTGCGGCTGCCCTGCCAGAACATGTAGAAGGTGAAGACCACCATCGAGAACAGCGGCAGCACCTCGAGCGCGCCGAAGATGTTGCCCAGCGGCTGCCAGTAGGCCGGTGTACCGATCCAGTAGTAGTGGTGACCGGTACCGAGCAGCCCCGCGAACAGCACCAGGCCGACGATCACGTACAGCCATTTCTCGATGATCTCGCGGTCGACGCCGGACAGCTTGACCAGCAGGTAGGCCAGCAGCGAGGCCATGATCAGGCCCCACACGCCTTCGACCCAGAGGTGGATCACGTACCACCAGTACATCTTGTCGAGCGACAGGTTGGCCGGGTTGTAGAAGGCGAACAGCCAGAAGATCGCCGCCAGCCACAGGCCCGCCATCAGAATCATCGAGATGGCCGTGCGGCGACCCGCCATCAGCGTCCGGGTGCCGTTGTAGAGGAACATCAGGAACGAAATGGTCAGCAGGATCTTGATCCAGAACGGCTGTTCCAGGAATTCGCGGCCTTCATGGATGCCGAACTGGTAGCTGATCAACGCTGCCGCGCCGGCGAAGACGAAGATGGCCAGCTGGACGTAGGCGATCATCGGGCTGTGCAGCTCGGTTTCCGCCTCTTCCGGCAGCAGGTAGTAGGTGGCGCCGAAGAAACCGATCAGCAGCCAGACCACGAGCAGGTTGGTGTGGCTCATGCGCATGATGTGGAAGGGCATGGCTTCGGCCATGAACTCGGGCCACACGTAGACCGCACCGGCCAGCAGGCCGAACAGCACCTGCCCGGCGAACAGCAGCAGCGCGGCGATGAAAAACGGATAGGCGACTTTTTGAGTCTGGTATTTCATGCGGGGCTCCCTGTTATCCCGAAATGGTCGGCGGCCAGCCTTGCGTGTCGATCTCGCTGGTCCAGCGGAAGAACTCGATCAGTGCGTCGAGCTCCTCGTCGGTCAGGTGATCGTAGGAAGGCATCTGGCGGCGCCCGGGCGCGCCCAGCGGCTGCAGTCTGATCCACTGCTTGATGCCCTGACGCGCCGCATCGGGGTTGTCGGCGCCGCCATATCGCAGCCACACGTTGCCGAGCTCGGGCGCGAAATAGGCGCCTTCGCCGAGCAGGCTGTGACAGTTGATGCACGACTCCTTCTCCCACACGTGCTTACCGAGCTTGATCTGGTCGGTCAGGCCTTCGTGATCGGTGGATTCGGTGACGATGTAGTAATGGCTGTGTGCCGTCAGGCCGACGAAGATGATGAAGAAGATGATGGAGCCGCCCAGGAAGATATTGCGCGCGGCGTTGCGGCTGAGACCTTCGATCATTGGACCCTCCTCAAGCCAATGAATGAATGCAGTGCCTTGCAGGCATCAATTGCATTCTAGGGTCTTGAGGGTGCCCGATACAAGGATTTTCGCAAGAGAATCTGGGTTTTACGCCAGAAGGCTCTGATATTCCGGGTGTCTCTCGATCCACGCAGCCACGTACGGACAGCGCGCGCGGACCTGGTAGCCCTGCTTGCCGGCCCAGTCAAGCGCATGCCGGGTCAGTGCCCCGGCGATGCCGCGGCCGCCCACGGCCTCGGGTACGCCGACATGGTTCATGCTGACGATGTTGCCGTCCTGGGTGAAGTCGAGCACGCAGGAATGGCCCTCGACAACGGCTTCGAAGCGGCCTGCCTCGCGGTCGAGGCGGATATCGATTTCGCTCATGGTCGGCTCCTTGTTGGTTCAGTACAGAAAGCGGGTCCGTATGGTGGCCGGGATCGCCTCCAGGCCGCGGATGATGCGCTCGGCATCCTCGGTCTCGGCGTCCATCACCACGTAACCGACGTCGGGCAGGGTCTGAAGATACTGCGCGGCGATGTTGACGCCGGCTTCCGAGAAGACGGTGTTGATGGCCTGCAGCACGCCCGGTTCGTTGCGATGAATGTGCAGGATGCGCCTTGCCGTGGCGTGGTCGGGCAGGGCGACCTCCGGGAAGTTGACCGCGCCCATGGTCGAACCGTTGTCGGAGTAGCGCACCAGCTTGCCGGCCACGTCCAGCGCGATGTTTTCCTGCGCCTCGCGGGTGGAGCCGCCGATATGCGGGGTCAGCAGTACCTGGTCCATGCCGCGCAGTTCGCTGACGAATTCCTCGTCCGAGCCGGAAGGCTCTTTCGGGAAGACATCGATGGCCGCCCCGGCCAGCTGACCCGAGCGCAGCGCCTCGGCCAGTGCGGAAATGTCGACCACCTTGCCGCGCGAAGCGTTGATCAGGCGGCTGCCGGGTCGCATTGCCTCAAGCTCGCGATTCCCGATCATGCCGCGCGTCTGTTCGGTGTCGGGTACATGCAGGCTGACGATATCGGAATGCTTGAGCACTTCGCCCAGGCCCGGGACCTGCCGGGCATTGCCCAGCGGCAGCTTGTCGACGATATCGTGGAAGATCACGTTCATGCCCAGGCCCTCGGCCAGGATGCCGAGCTGCGAACCGATATGGCCGAAGCCGACGATGCCGAGGGTCTTGCCGCGCACTTCGTGCGAACCGGCCGCGGTCTTGAGCCACATGCCGCGGTGGGCGGCCATGTTCTTTTCCGGAATGCCGCGCATCAGCAGGATGATCTCGGCCAGAACGAGTTCGGCCACCGAACGGGTATTGGCATACGGCGCATTGAAGACCGGGATGCCGCGCTTGCGGGCGGCGTCGAGATCGACCTGGTCGGTACCGATGCAGAAGCAGCCGATGGCGGTCAGCTTGTCGGCGGCGTCGAGAATTTCCTCGGTGATATGGCTGCGCGAGCGGATGCCGAGAAAGTGCACGCCTGCGAGCGCCTGTTTCAGCGAGGCCGGATCGAGCGCGGCCGGTTCGACACGCAGGTTCTGGTAGCCCGAACTGCGAATGCTCTCGACGGCGCGGTGGTGAATGCCTTCGAGCAGCAGGAAATTGATCTTGTCCTTGGGCAGGGAGTGTCTGGCGGCCATGCGGATGATCGAGTCGCTGTCGGCGGGTTGAAAGGGTGATAATACCGTCATGGGCCGCTTTGATCCGATCGAATCGTTGAGCGACGCCGAGTCCCTGGCGCACTACGGTCGGGACTGGACGCGCTTCTGGCCGGCCCGGCCGGAGGCGGTGGTGTTTCCCCGTAGTACCGACGAGGTCGTCGAGCTGGTTCGCATCGCCCGCCGCGACGGGCTCAAACTGGTGCCCAGCGGTGGCCGGACCGGGCTCTCCGGCGGCGCCGTGGCCAGCGATGGCGAGGTCGTGGTCTCGCTGGAGAAGATGCGCGAGGTGCTCGAAGTCGACCCGGCCGAACCCAGCCTGCGCGCCCAGGCGGGTCTGCCGGTCGGCGAACTGCAGCGCCGCGCCGTCGAGGCCGGCCTGTACTACCCGGTCGACTGGGCGGCGGCGGATTCCAGCCAGCTCGGCGGCTCGATCGCCACCAACGCCGGCGGCATCCGCGTGCTGCGCTACGGTATGACGCGCGACTGGGTGCAGGGCCTGACCGTGGTCACCGGTACCGGTGACGTGATGGAGCTCAACCGCGGCCTGGTCAAGAACAACACCGGCCTGGATCTCAGGCACCTGATGATCGGCTCCGAGGGCGTTCTCGGCATCATCACCGAAGCCACCATGGCGCTGACCGGGCCGCCGCCGGAGCAGTCCGTACTGCTGATCGGTTTCAGCGAGTTGGCGTCGATCATGCCGGTCTTCGCCGAATTACGCGCCGGGCTGAGCCTGTCGGCCTTCGAGTTCTTCGACCGGCGCTCGATCGACTACGTCGCGGCAGCCACCGGCGAGGAGTTCCCGCTGGACGGCGAGTGTCCGTACTACGCCGTGGTGGAGTTCGACGATCCCGCTCAAGGCAGCCAGGAGCGCGCGCTGGAACTGTTCGAGCGCCTGGTCGAAGTGGGCCACCTGGCCGACGGCACGATCAGCCAGTCGCTGAGTCAGGCCGAGGAGCTCTGGCGCTGGCGCGAGGCCATCAGCGAGGCGATCAGCCCGCGCACGCCCTACAAGAACGACCTGTCAGTGCGCGTTTCGCGGGTGCCGGAATTCCTCGACGCACTCGACAAGCTGGTGGCACACCGCTATCCGGAGTTCGAAGTCGTCTGGTTCGGCCATATCGGCGACGGCAACCTGCACATGAATGTGCTCCGGCCGGAAGACTGGTCAGTCGAGGATTTTCATGCCGCCGGCAAGCAACTCAGCCCGCGCGTGTTCGAGCTGGTGCGCAGGTTCGAGGGCAGCGTGTCGGCCGAACATGGTGTGGGCCTGCTCAAGCGCGAAGACCTGCACTACAGCCGCTCGAAGGCCGAGATCGAACTGATGCGCCAGATCAAGACCGCCTTCGACCCCGACGGCATTCTCAATCCCGGCAAGGTATTGGCGGGTTGAGTTCGCACGCACCAGGGGGTAGGTCGGGGTTACATCCCCGACGGACGACCCAGCAGACATGTTCACACGTGGCTGATGCGTGTACAGACCTGGTTTGTTGACCGTCGCGGATGTAACCGCGACCTACGCAAGCATCGCCGGCTCGCAGTCCCTGACCCCTCGTCGCGCCAGGTGCTAGTCGCACTCGGCCAGGCGGACCTGCGTCAGGCGCTCAATCGGGTGATCGCCGCTGCCGTAGTCCGGATCGACGCTGTTCCAGAAAACGTGACCGTTGTCCTGTTCGTGGAACTCGAGGCTCAGGGTGCCCCAGTGCTCGAGTTCGATCGTGTCCGGATCGAAGTTGTCGCCCCAGGCGCCGCCCGTGGGCTGGATCAGATCGTCGATGAGCAGGGTCTGCCCCTCGAATTCGCCCATGCCGATCATCCAGGCCTGGTGCATCGAATCGTCCGGGCGGTAGGTGAACCAGTAGACCAGTCCGCTGCCGTCCTCGAGCACTTCGACCAGGAAGCCCTCGCCGCTGCGCTGCGGGTCGTACCAGGCGCCGGAGATCCATTGATGCGGCTGCCGGTTGTCGCAGCGGGTGCCGGCGATGGTGGACAGACGTACGTAGTCGAGCTGATCGCCCAGGCCCCAGAGGATAAGCGGCATGATGATCGGTTCGGGGCAGTCACTGCAGTCATGGTAGATGCGCTGCGCCCGAAAGTGATTCTCACTGATGCGGTCCATGCGCCACGATCTGCCAGTTCCCGCTGACGGATAGTTGATGGGCCATGGCGGCTGCTCGACCATTCCCTGGCCGAACTGGCCGCGGAGGCTGCCCACGTGCGGCCAGTGCAGGGTGTATTCGGTCGTGGGACCGGTGCCGATCAACCAGAGCTGCCGGCCCTGGTTGTCGAAGCCGAAAGTGTAGTGCAGGCTGCCGCCGTCGGGCAGCAACTGCACGGCCGCACCTTCACCGCTTCGGTCGGGGTCGAACCAGCTGCCGCTGACATCCGGGCCCAGCGGCACGCGTTCCCGGTCGAGGCAGCCGACGAAGTCGGCGCCGGCCACGTGGTATTCGGCCATTTCGGCCAGCACCTGCTCGTCGTTCGAGTTCAGGTGATTCCAGCACAGGTTGATGCCGCCACCCCAATTGCTGTCTTCGGATTGTTCGAGAAGATGGCTGATGCGCACGTCGGCCAGGTCGCCGCTGAATTCGTTGTCGGCCACGTTGATGTGCTGGCGCGCCGCCAGGGTCAGATTGCTGACATTGCCGTAGAGTCGGTTTCCGGACAGATCGATGATGTTGATCTCGAATCCCCTCCAGCTTGCGGGCACCGGGCCTTCGATCTCGTTGCGGGCCAGAGAGAGCGAGGAGAGTTCGCAAGGGAAGGCGTTGTCCTTCTCGGGCAGGGGGCCGGAGAGTTCATTGTCGGAAAGGTCCAGGCTTTGCAGTTCGCAGGGCACGCGGGAGAAGCGCCCGGAAACAGCGTTGCCAGACAGGTTGATGACGTCGTCGACCCAGTCGGCGATATCGCTTTCGTCCCAGCGCCCCGACAAGTTGTTGTCATGGAGGTCGAGCGCGTTCAGTACCCCGATGTCGTCGCCATCGTAGTCGCTGCACCGCACGCCATGCCACTGGCAGGCCGGGGTGTGTTCGTCCAGCCAGCCTGTACGGACGGTCCAGTCGTCGCCGTTGAAGTGGTGGTAGAAACGCTCGAGCGCGTCGACGGTGTCCGTGTCGAGCGTCTGGGCGTTGCAGTTGATAGCCGCCGTGACCGCGATCGACGCAAGAATTGCCCGGGTCATTGAATGCTTCATGCCTGCCTCCACTGGAATGCCATTCCCCGAACACGAATTGTACAGTCGAAATTCGGGGAGGCAAGCGCAGCCGTGTCAGGCCGCCGCACGCTCCTTGGGCGCCAGGCGCTCGAGCAGTTCCTCGGCCAGGTGGAAGCGATCCTCGATCTGTTCGAATTCGCCCTTGACGCGCAGCCGGTCATTTGCGGGCAATTCGAAGGTGTGGGATTCCTTCTGGATCATCCTGATGAGCTCGCCCATGTCGATGTCGGGCTTGGCCTTGAACTCCACGCGGCCGCCGGCGGGGCCGACTTCCAGGCGTTTGATGCCGAGTTTCTTCGCGCGCAGACGCAGTTCGGCGGTGGCGAACAGGTTCTTGACCTCGGTCGGCAACAGGCCGAAGCGGTCGATCATCTCCACCTGCAGGTCGTCGAGTTTCCGGTCGGTGTCGGCCTGGCTGATGCGCTTGTAGAGCACCAGGCGCTGGTGCACGTCGGGCAGGTAGCTGTCCGGGATCATGGCGGTGATGTGCAGGTCGACCTCGCTGGTGACCGACATCGGTTCATCCAGATCCGGTTCCTCGCCGTTCTTCAGGGCCTCGACCGCGCGGTTGAGCAGGTCGGAGTAGAGCGCGAAGCCGATCGCCTCGATCTGGCCGGACTGGTCCTCGCCCAGCAGTTCGCCGGCACCGCGGATCTCGAGGTCGTGGCTGGCCAGGGTGAAGCCTGCACCGAGTTCCTCCAGCGTCTGGATGGCCTCGAGGCGCTTTCTGGCATCGCGGGTCATCACCTTCCACGGCGGCGTGATGAGGTAGGCGTAGGCCAGGTGGTGCGAGCGGCCGACGCGGCCGCGCAACTGGTGCAGCTGGGCCAGCCCGAACTTGTCGGCGCGGTTGATGATGATGGTGTTGGCCGTGGGCACGTCGATGCCGTTTTCGATGATGGTCGAGCACACCAGCAGGTTGATGCGGTGCGAGTAGAAGTCGCGCATGGTCTTTTCCATCTCCCCGGGCGGCATCTGGCCGTGGGCCATGCCGATGCGCGCGTGGGGGAACATCTCCTCCAGTTCCGCGACCTGGCGCGGCATGCTGCGGACTTCGTTGTGCAGGTAGTACACCTGGCCGCCGCGCTGGAACTCGCGCGAGACGGCATCGCGGATGGTCGGCGTGTCCCACTCGGACACGAAGGTGCGCACCGCCAGGCGCTTGGCCGGCGGCGTGGCGATGATGGAGAGCTCGCGCAGTCCGGCCATCGACATGTTGAGCGTACGCGGGATCGGTGTGGCGGTGAGCGTGAGCAGGTCGACCTCGGCGCGCAGGGCCTTGAGCCGCTCTTTCTGACGCACGCCGAAGCGCTGTTCCTCGTCGATGACGACCAGGCCGAGGTCCTTGAACTCGATGTCCTTCTGCAGCAGGCGGTGGGTACCGATGACGATGTCGACCGTGCCGTCTTGCAGGCCCTTGACCGTCTTCGCCGCGGCGCCGCCCGAGCGCGACAGCAATCGGACATTGACCGGCCAGTCGGCGAAGCGGTCGGCGAACAGGCGGTAGTGCTGCTCGGCCAGCAGCGTGGTGGGTGCCAGCAGGGCGACCTGGCGACCCGAGCTGGCCACCACGAAGGCGGCCCGCAGCGCCACCTCGGTCTTGCCGAAGCCAACGTCGCCGCACACGACACGGTCCATCGGGTCGCTCGAGGCCAGGTCGGCGAGCACCGCGTCGATGGCCTCTTGCTGGTCTTCGGTTTCCTCGTACTCGAAGCCCGCCGCGAAGCGCGCATAGAGGCCGCGGTCGAGTTCGTAGCTCTGGCCCTCCCGGGCGGCACGGCGGGCCTGCAGGTTGAGCAGCTCGGCAGCCGCGTCACGTACTTTTTCGGCCGCCTTTCGCCGAGTGCGCGCCCAGCGTTCGGAGCCGAGCTTGTGCAGGTCGACCCGCTCCGGGTCGGCGCCGGTGTAGCGGCTGACCAGGTGCAGGTCGGTGACCGGCACGTAGAGCTTGTCGCCGCCGGCGTATTCCAGGCAGAGGTACTCGGCCGTCGTGTCGCCGGCGTCGAGCACTTCCAGGCCCAGGTATCGGCCGATGCCGTGCTCGAGGTGCACCACCAGCGCGCCGGGCTGAAGGTCGGCCAGGCTCTTGATCATCGACTCGGGATCCTGGCCGGTGCGGCGTTCGCGGCGGATCGTTCGGGTATGGCCGGGGAACAGTTCGCTTTCGGTCAGCACCGTGATGCCGCGATCGGCCAGGCGGCAACCGCCCGATACGGGCATGACCGCGATCGCGAGCGGGTCATTGCCGGAAAGAAAGGCGGACCAGGAATCGAGCAGTTTCGGCCGCAGGCGACCGGCGCGCAGTGCGTCGCGAATCAGCTCGCGCCGGCCGGCCGTGTCGGCCGCGATCATGACCCGGTCTTTCATGCCACGCAGCTTGCCGGCGGTGTCTTCCGCCTTCTCGTCGAGATCCAGCGTGGGCGGCGGCGCCACGACGCTGGCGGCCGGCTTGCGTCGGGTGACCTTGACGGCGGCGTCGGCTTCCATCGTCCGGACCATGTCCGCAGCCGGCACGAAAAGCTCGTCCGGGTCGAGCACCGGGCGCTCGACGTCGCCGCCGCGCTGCTCGTGGCGATGCTCGACCTGCTGCCAGTAATCCCGCGCGGCTTCCTCGACGTCGGGCAGCAGCACCAGTCGATGCGGGCTGGGCAGATAATCGGTCAGGCTCGAGGTGGACTCGAAGAACAGCGGCAGGTACTGTTCCAGGCCCTGGCCGTGGTGTCCCTCGCCGACTTCCTGGTAGGGCAGGGCGCGCCTGAGATCGACGTCGAAGCGGTTGCGGAAAGCGCGGCGGAAGGCCTGGCGGCTGTCCTCGTCAAAGGGGTACTCGCGCGCCGGCAGCATGTCGATGCGCTCGAGTTTGCCGGTGGAGCGCTGGCTCTCGGCGTCGAAGGTCCGGATCGACTCGATCTCGTCGTCGAACAGTTCAAGCCGATAGGGGTCGGGGCGGCCCATGGGCCACAGATCCATCACCGCCCCGCGGATGGCGAACTGCCCCGGCTGCCAGACCTGGTCGCTGAGCTGGTAGCCGGCCGCGTGCAATCGGCCACGGAAGGATTCGCTGTCGATGCGCTCGCCCACGGCCAGGTTGAGGCTCTGGCCCTGCACCCAGGCGACCGGCGGCAGGCGCTGCATCAGCGCGGTGATCGGCGCGATGACCACGCCTGAGTCCATGCCGGGCAGGCGCGAGAGCAGGTCCAGACGCCGCGAGATCAGGTCCGGGTGGGGCGAGTACAGATCGTAGGGCAGGATCTCCCAGTCCGGAAACAGCTCTGCGTCGACCATGCCGAGATGATTGATGTCGTCGCGCAGGCTGCGCGCGGCGTAGCCGTCGGGGACTGCCACCAGCACCGGTCCGCCCTTGCGGCCGGCGCAGGCCGAGATGGCCAGCGCCAGCGGCAGGCCCTCGAGCAGGGGCCAGTCGACGCGACCCTCGCCGTCGCGGGGCGGATTGAATACGGAAAATCGTTCGGACATGGGGCCGTCGGCGGGAATCCAGCCGACTATTTTAGCAACTCATCCCGGCAGAGCCGGGTGAAACGTATCTGTGACCGGAAGGCACCGGGCAATTTCTGCTGATCGGTTCTTGTCGGCTTCCTGAAGTTCGGGTAACATTGCCGGCTTAGTTCGTTCGGGCGATTAGCTCAGTTGGTTAGAGCGCTGTCTTGACATGGCAGAGGTCGCTGGTTCAAATCCAGCATCGCCCACCACCTGAATCTGCCCCAGCACTACTGAGAACGCCCGCATCGGCGCCGGGCGGTGCTCGAAATCCTCATGTACCGTCAAGGTACACTGCGGTTCCTGTGCTCCGTCCGTCACCGATGCGGACGCTCTCAGCAGCACTGGAACAGATCCAGGAACCTAAAAAGGTTGGGTGGCCGCGAATTTCCGCCTACACTCCGGTTCCTGCGCGGAGCTTGCCCCGGACTTGATCCGGGGCGCGTCACCGAAATCGACGCATTCAGGAAGCGCTGGGAAGCAATCGGTTCGGTAGTAGGTCGGGGCCGCGTCCCCGACGGGCAAGATCTCGGTAGCCTCCACGCGGCTCTGATGCGTAAGGCACTTTACTGGTCGAAATCACGTGGTAGACACGGATGGTCAGGGTCCAAACCTCGTCCGTCGCGGATGCGACCGCGACCTACGCGGGCCAGCCCGTGCCGCAGCGGAGACGTGATTGCTCTCCCTGAACCCTGACTCCTGAACGCTCAGTGCCGAGGCTCGGGCATTGCGGGCCCCGGGGCTTCAATTTCCTCGCATTTGCCCCAACCTCATGGGCTGACAGGCGGTAGAATTCGCAACCATGGTTCAGATTACGCTTCCAGATGGTAGCCGGAAGGATTTCGATCATCCGGTGACGGTGCACGAGGTGGCCGAGTCGATCGGTCCGGGGCTGGCCAAGGCGGCGCTCGCCGGTGAGGTCGAGGGTCGGCTGGTGGATACCAGTTTCACGATCGATCACGATGCCGAGCTGCGCATCATCACGCCGCGCGACGAGGAGGGTCTGGACATGATCCGGCATTCCACCGCGCACCTGATGGCGCAGGCGGTCAAGCGCCTGTTCCCCGAAACCCAGGTGACCATCGGGCCGGTGATCGAGAACGGCTTCTATTACGACTTCGCGCGCGAAGAGCCTTTCCGGCCCGAGGATCTCGAAAGGATCGAGAAGGAGATGGCGAAGATCGTGGCCGAGGACATCGCCGTCGAGCGCTCGGTCATGGAACGCGACGAGGCGGTTGCCTTCTTCCGCGACATGGGCGAGGAGTACAAGGCGAAGATCATCGAGGACATTCCCGCCGACGAGACACTGTCGCTGTATCGCCAGGGCGATTTCATCGATCTGTGCCGCGGCCCGCACGTGCCCTCGACCGGCAAGCTCGGTGCCTTCAAGCTGACCAAGCTGGCCGGCGCCTACTGGCGCGGTGATTCCGATAACGAGATGCTGCAGCGCATCTACGGCACGGCCTGGCCGGACAAGAAGCAGCTCAAGGCCTATCTCAAGCGCCTGGAAGAGGCGGAAAAGCGCGACCACCGCAAGCTCGGCGCCCGGCTGGATCTCTACCACATCCAGCCCGAAGCACCCGGCATGGTGTTCTGGCACGACCGCGGCTGGCGCATCTACCTGGCGCTGCAGGACTACATCCGCGGCCGGCTCAAGCAAGCCGGTTACCAGGAAATCCACACGCCCTCGATCGTCGACCGCAGCCTGTGGGAGAAGTCCGGCCACTGGGAGAACTTCGGCGACGACATGTTCATCACCTCCTCGGAGGACCGCGTCTACGCCGTCAAGCCGATGAACTGCCCCTGTCACGTACAGGTGTTCAACCAGGGCCTGAAAAGCTACCGCGACCTGCCGCTCAGGATGGCCGAATTCGGCTCCTGCCACCGCAACGAGCCCTCGGGCGCGCTGCACGGCCTGATGCGGGTGCGCAATTTCGTCCAGGACGACGCCCATATCTTCTGCACCGAAGAGCAGATCCGCGACGAAGTACTGGCCTTCAACAAGCTGGTGTTCGACGTCTACAGCGACTTCGGCTTCACCGACGTGGCGGTCAAGCTCTCGACCCGACCGGAAAAGCGCGTCGGGTCCGATGCTGTCTGGGACAAGGCGGAAAAGGCGCTGGCCGACGCGCTCGAGGCGGCCGGCATCGATTACGAGCTGCAGCCCGGCGAGGGCGCCTTCTACGGGCCCAAGATCGAGTTCTCGCTGACCGACTGCATCGGCCGCGTCTGGCAGTGCGGCACCATGCAGGTCGATTTCTCCATGCCGGGCCGTCTGGGCGCCGAATACGTCGACGAGGACGGCGAGCGACGCGTGCCGGTGATGCTGCATCGCGCCATACTGGGCTCGATCGAGCGCTTCATCGGTGTTCTGATCGAGCATTACGCTGGCGACCTGCCGCTGTGGCTGGCGCCGGTGCAGGCGGTGGTGATGAACATCACCGACGCCCAGGCCGACTACGTGCGGGAAGTGACCAAGATCCTGAATCAGCAGGGTTTTCGGGTCGAGTCGGACTTGCGCAACGAGAAGATCGGCTATAAAATCCGCGGCCGCACGCTCGAGAAGATTCCGTATCTGCTGGTCGTGGGCGATCGCGAGGTCGAGAATCGCCAGGTGGCGGTGCGTCTGCGTGACGGAACCGACCTGGGCGCCATGACGGTCGATGACCTGATGAAAAGACTGTCCACCGAGGTGGCGCAGCGCGGGCCGATCGCCGATAATTGACGGCTCTCTCGTATTGAACGCAACAAGGAGCAGCACACATCGCAACGGATAAGAAGACCCGACGCAACGAGGACATCACGGCGCGCGAAGTGCGCGTGGTGGGTTCGGAAGGCGATCAGATCGGGGTGATGGGGATCAGGGATGCGCTGGCCCGTGCCGAGGAAGAGGGCATGGACCTGGTCGAGATCGCGCCGCAGGCCGATCCGCCCGTCTGTCGCATCATGGACTGGGGCAAGTACCGCTTCGAACAGTCCAAGAAGGCGCAGGCGGCGCGCAAGAAGCAAAAACAGATTCAGATCAAGGAAGTGAAGTTCCGCCCGGGAACCGATGACCATGACTACGATGTCAAAATGCGCAATCTGCGCCGGTTCATCGAAGAGGGCGACAAGGTCAAGGTGACCCTTCGCTTCCGTGGTCGAGAGATGGCCCACCAGGAGCTCGGTCTCGAGATCCTGCAGCGGGTCGAGAAGGACATGGCCGAAGAAACGGTCGTGGAACAGCGCCCGCGCATGGAAGGCCGGCAGATGGTGATGATGCTGTCGCCGAAGAAGACTTCCTGATCGGGGCGTTGAACGAACCGGCGGCATGAGCTGTCGGAGACAACTCGCCGGAATGCAGCTCGCACAAGCGTTGCCCGGACGGCCCGGGTCAGCCGCTGCACGAAGGTAAAACAAGACGGAGAGAAGACAATGCCGAAGATGAAGAGCAATCGGGGCGCGGCCAAGCGCTTCAGTGCCACGGGCAGCGGGCGCATCAAGCGCAAGCGCGCCAACCACAGCCATATCCTCACCAAGAAGGACACCAAGCGCAAGCGGCGCTTGCGTGCTTCCACCCTGGTCAACCGCGCGGAAGAGAAAGCCGTGCGCCAGATGCTGCCGAAGCTGTAAGGGAGAGCGATCATGGCAAGAGTCAAGCGTGGAGTAGTCGCCCGTCGTCGTCACCGCAAGGTGCTCAGCCGGGCCAAGGGTTATTACGGCGCTCGCCGCAAGGTCTTTCGCGTCGCCAAGCAGGCCGTCATCAAGGCTGGTCAGTACAGCTACCGCGACCGTCGTCAGCGCAAGCGCGATTTCCGCAGCCTGTGGATTCAGCGCATCAATGCCGCGGCGCGTGAGCACGGTCTGTCCTACAGCCGTTTCATCAATGGCCTGAAGCGGGCTGACGTCGCCATCGACCGCAAGGTGCTGGCCGATCTGGCCGTGCATGACAAGGCCGCCTTCAAGGCGCTGGCCGAGAAAGCTCAGTCCAGCCTGGGCTGAGCATGAGTAGCCCGGCATCCCAGGACCTGCTCGAGGACGCCCTCGAGCAGGTTGCCAGAGCCGACAGCGAGCGAACCCTGGACGAGGTCCGGGTTCGTTTTCTGGGCAAGAAGGGGGCGCTCACGGCGCAGTTGAAGAGTCTGGGCCAATTGCCTGCAGAGCAGCGGCGCGAGGCCGGGCAGCAGATCAACCGTGCCAAGCAGTCTCTGGAACGGGCGATCGTCGAACGCGCCGAGGTGCTTGCTGGCGAACGTCTCAATGCGCAGCTGAACGCCGAGGCCATCGACGTTACCCTGCCGGGACGCGGGGTCGAACCCGGCGGCGTGCATCCGGTCAACCGCGCACTCGATCGGCTGCTCGAAATCTTCCAGCGGCTGGGTTTCGAGGTGGCCACGGGTCCCGAGGTCGAGGACGACTACCACAACTTCGAGGCGCTCAATTTTCCACCGCACCACCCGGCGCGTGCCATGCACGACACCTTCTACCTGCCGGACGGTCGTCTGTTGCGCACCCACACCTCGCCGGTACAGATCCGGGTCATGGCCGAGCGCGGCGCGCCGGTGCGCATCGTCGCGCCCGGGCGCGTGTTCCGGTCCGATTCCGACCAGACGCATACGCCGCAGTTTCACCAGGTCGAAGGTCTGCTGGTTGATCGCGATGTGACCTTCGCCGACCTCAAGGGCATGCTGTCGGATTTCGTCAATGCCTTCTTCGAGGACGATCTCGAAATGCGGCTGCGCCCGTCGTACTTTCCGTTCACCGAGCCTTCGGCCGAGGTCGACGTGCGCTGGCGCAATGCCGACGGCAGCGCCGGAAAATGGCTGGAAGTGCTCGGCTGCGGCATGGTTCATCCAAACGTGCTGAAGAACTGCGACGTGGACCCGGAGGAATACACCGGCTACGCCTTCGGCCTCGGGGTCGAGCGCTTTGCCATGCTGCGTTACCGTGTCGACGACCTGCGCCTGTTTTTCGACAACGACTTGCGCTTCCTGCGCCAGTTTCGGTAAGCGGGGAGGCTGACCTGCGTGATCCACCAGCCACCTACTGCGCCGGCCCAATGGCACGCCCTGAGCGCATTTCGCTCGGTCGGAGTGCTCAACGTAGTGCAAGCTACGCTTGCGCGCTCCTCGGTCGCGAACTCCGCTCAGGTCGCACCCTTGAACCGGCTCGCTACGGCGGCCGGCGAATAATGCAGGTTGAGGAGACCTCATGAAGATCAGTCATCGCTGGCTCGGCGAGTGGGTGGATTCCGGCCTCGGTGCCGAAGAGATCGCCGAACGCTTCACCCTCGCCGGGCTGGAGGTCGATTCCATCGAGCCCGTCGCTCCGTCGCTGGATGGCGTGGTGGTGGCGGAGATCGTCTCCGTTGCACTGCACCCCGACGCCGACCGGCTGCGCGTGTGCAGGGTCGTCGGCGACAGCGAGGAGCGCACCATCGTCTGTGGCGCACCCAATGCCCGCGAAGGCCTCAAAGCGCCGCTGGCCACGCTCGGGACGAAGCTGCCCGGCGGCCTCCGGATCAAGCCAGCCAAGTTGCGCGGCGTCGGCTCGGAAGGCATGCTCTGTTCCGAACCGGAACTGGGTCTGGGTGAAGACGCCGACGGTTTGATGGAACTGCCGGACGATGCTCCGGTGGGTGAGCCCCTGTCGGCCTACCTGGGCCTGGACGATTCGATCATCGAGATCGACCTGACGCCCAATCGCGCCGATTGTTTGTCCGTTCGCGGCCTGGCGCGTGAACTGTCGGCCATCACCGGCACGCCGGTCCGTGCACCCGAAATCGCCGAGATTGCGGGCCGAAGCGAGCGCAGCATCGGGATTTCCCTCGACAGCCCGCAGGATTGCCCCCGCTACGTCGGGCGCGTGATCGAATCGGTCGATGTGACGGCTGCCACGCCGCTGTGGATGGTCGAGCGCCTGCGCCGCTCCGGCATCCGCAGTCTCGGCCCGATCGTCGACGTGACCAATTACGTGCTGCTGGAACTCGGCCAGCCCATGCACGCTTTCGATCTTGACCGGATCGCGGGCGGCATCCGCGTGCGGCGCGCGAACAAGGGCGAGAAGATCACGCTGCTCGACGGCCAGGAAATCGAACCCGACCAGGACATGCTGCTGATCGCCGACCATCAGCGTCCCCTGGCGCTGGCCGGCATCATGGGCGGACAGGATTCCGCCGTGGGCGAGGCAACGCGCGACATCCTGCTCGAATCGGCCTGGTTCAATCCGGCCACGATCAGCGGACGTTCCCGCCGCCTGGGCCTGTCAACCGAGTCGGCGCACCGTTTCGAACGGGGTGTCGATCCGGCCCTGCAGCGCATCGCGATCGAGCGCGCCACCGAGCTGATCTTACAGATCGCCGGCGGCCAGCCCGGCCAGGTCATCGAGGCCCTGGACGACCAGCACCTGCCACGCCCGTCGCGCGTGAGTTTGCGTCTGTCGCGTCTCAACCGGGTGCTCGGAGCCGAATTCGAAGCGGACGCCGTCGAGGGCATCCTGCGACGGCTCGATATGGAGGTCAGCGCAGGCGAAGGTGAATTCGGTGTCCTGGCGCCGTCCGCTCGCAGGGATATCGAGATCGAGGCCGACCTGATCGAGGAAGTGGCCCGCATTCACGGCTATGACCGGCTGCCCGTCCGTCATCCGGGCGGTGAGATCGTGGTCAAGGCGCCGCCGGAGTCCCGTATCAGCGAACGGGACCTGCGGCAGCAATTGGCAGCACGGGGCTTTCAGGAGATCATGGCCTGGAGCTTTGTCAGCCAGGCCGAGCTCGATGCGCTGTCGATGGGGCAGGAGGGGCAGCCCCTGGCCAACCCCCTCAGCCGTGACATGGCGGTGTTGCGGACCAGTCTGTTGCCGGGTCTGCTCAGCGTCGCCGGCCGAAACCTGCGGCGTCAGAATCCATCGTTCCGACTGTTCGAAGCCGGTCATTGTTTCGGCCAGGGCGCTCGAGGCTTCGAGGAGTCCTGGCGGCTTGGCCTGCTGATGACCGGTGACGTGCGCGGCGAGCATTTCAGCGGCAAGGCACGGCCGGTGGACTACTTCGATCTCAAGGGCGAGCTGGAGCATCTGCTGGCCTTCAATGCGGTCGAGGGGCAACTGTGCTTCGAGCGCGCCGAACTGCCGTGGCTCCATCCCGGGCAGGCCGCTCGGTTGACCATTGACGGAAGATCGGCCGGCTGGCTGGGCCAGCTCCACCCGGCTCTTGCCGAGTCTCTCGAGCTTGGACAGCCGGTGTTCGTGGCCGAGATCGACGGCGAGGCGATCAGCACCCGGCACGTCCCGGAGCACCGGGATTCCGGGCGGTTCCCGGCCGTCAGGCGCGATATCGCGATCGTGGTGGCCGATCGGCACCCGGCCGCCAGCATTCTCGATGGCCTGCGCGAAACCGCCGGCGAATGGCTCGAAAACTGCGTGATATTCGACCAGTATCGCGGTGAGGGGATCGAAACCGGCTTTAGAAGCCTGGCTATTGGCTTGATTTTGCGCGATGTTTCGCGCACTCTTAGGGATCGGGATGTCGATGCGCTCATCGAGAGGTGTCTGGCAGATCTCGAAAAACGATTCGACGCCAAACTGCGAGGGTAACAAGGGGATGTCTCTGACCAAAGCCGATCTGGCCGCCGCCCTGTTCGATGAAGTGGGTCTGAACAAGCGCGAGGCCAAGGAATTCGTCGACGCCTGGTTCGAGACCATTCGCCAGGCGCTGGAGAATGGCGACCATGTCAAGCTTTCGGGGTTTGGCAATTTCCAGTTGCGCGACAAGAACCAGCGTCCGGGACGAAACCCGAAGACCGGCGAGGAGATTCCCATCTCGGCCCGCCGGGTCGTGACCTTCAAGCCCGGCCAGAAACTGAGAGCCAGAGTGGAAGCATATGCTGGATCCGCGGAGTAACCAGGAACTGCCGCCGATTCCGGCGAAGCGTTATTTCACCATCGGTGAGGTGAGCGATCTGTGCGCGGTCAAGCCGCACGTACTGCGTTACTGGGAACAGGAGTTTCCGCAACTCAAGCCGGTCAAGCGGCGCGGCAATCGGCGCTACTACCAGCGCCATGATGTCCTGATGGTGCGGCAGATCAGGAGCCTGCTGCACGAGCAGGGCTTCACGATTCAGGGTGCACGCCAGCGCCTCGAGGGCGACAAGGCCCAGAACGACGTTTCGAGGAGCCAGCAGCTGGTCAAGCAATTGCGCATCGAGCTGGAGGAAATCCTGCACGTCCTGCGCCGTTAGTTTGACCATTGAGCCGGGAACCACGCAATACACGGAAAGACACGGAAGTTACGCAAGGTATTCGCTCCAACTTCCTGATTCTTATTCACTCCATGTATTCAGTGCCTTGCATGGTCCCAATGTTTTTGTGTCCGGTTTGTCGCACTCGCCGCTCATTCCGGGGTAAAATGCCTGTCTTGACCCCAAGCAAGTTTCGGTCGGAGCGTAGCGCAGCCTGGTAGCGCACCACAATGGGGTTGTGGGGGTCGCGAGTTCGAATCTCGCCGCTCCGACCAGTTTTCCTCGCCCGCTGGATGCGGCAAGTTCATGGCTTCACAATTCATTGATCGCCGGTGGCATTCAATATCAGCTCGCAATACAATCCCCCGAGATTGATATAGATCGTCTATCAACCACCCGGAGAATCGCAGACCGCAATGAAACATCGTCCAGAAATCGTCAACTTGCCGGATGTGGCCAGCCAGGTCGAAGCCCAGGTTGCCGGGCAGCTCGACTGGGTCGGCATGAACGAGATCGAACTTCCCGTTCTGCTGGACGGTGCCGATGGCCGGCCGATGCAGACCACCGCCCGGGTCAGTGCCTTCGTCGACCTCGACCGGCCGGAAAAGCGTGGCATCCACATGTCGCGCCTGTATCTTCATCTGGACCGCGCGCTGGCCGAACACGCAGTTACGCCGGCCCTGTTGCGCCACCTGCTGCGTGATTTCCTGGCTTCGCATGAAGACCTCAGCTCGCACGCCATGGTGCGCCTGGACTTCGACTACATGCTGCGGCGCAAATCACTGGTCAGCGACAACAGCGGCTGGAAACGCTACCCGATCAGTCTGATCGCCACCCTGCACGGCCGAGAGTTCGGACTCGAAATGGCCTTCCAGATCTCCTATTCGAGCACCTGCCCGTGCTCGGCCGCGCTGGCTCGTCAGCTCATTCAGGACCAGTTCGGCAAGGACTTCGGTACCACCGGGCCGGTCGATGCTCAGGCGGTTCTGTCCTGGCTGGGCTCGGAGGAGGGTATCGTCGCGACCCCGCACAGCCAGCGCAGCGCTGCCGACATCCGGTTGCAGCTGGCGCCGAGCTTCGAGGCATTTCCGTTCGTGGAAATGATCGACGCCATCGAGGGCGCCTTGAAGACCCCGGTCCAGGCTGCCGTCAAGCGCGAGGACGAGCAGGCATTCGCATTGCTCAACGGGCAGAACCTGATGTTCTGCGAGGATGCCGCGCGCCGTGTGCAGACCGCGCTCGAGATGCAGGACCGAGTGCTCGATTTCTGGGCACGTTGTCGTCACTTCGAAAGCCTGCATCCGCACAACGCGGTGGCGATCGTCACCAAGGGAATCGAAGGCGGCTACAAGCCGATCGACGGCCAGCCATCGGGCTGGCGTCAGGGCTGATCCTCGAGCCTCAGTCCGACCTGCAGATCGGGCAGGGCAACGCCGATCGATCGAGAGCGCGGGTCCGACCAGGCCTCGGTCAGCACGGATCCTTCGTCATCGCTGACCGTCAGGCGCAACAGGATCTCGCCCGAGCCGGCCTTCAGTCGGTAATAGTCGAGTCGCAGGACGATGCCGAGCGCCATGCCGGCGGCATCTCGCGGAGTCGTTGACCTTCCGCCCGTGACGATATCGATGTCGTGTCCGATCCGCCAGGCATCGCCCTCGCGTTTTCCCGCCCAGCCCGAGAAGCGGAGCACGGGCAGAAAGTCGAGCACCTCGTCCCGGACCGGGCTGCTGCCGTCGGTCAGCGAGACCAGTCGGTCGCCGATCGTCAGCCTGCGTCCATCGAAAACCATTTCCTTGAGCAGGCCTGTGGCCTCGGCGCCCTCGCCGAAGCGGCAGGTGCGGGGATCGGTCGTCCCGACCAGTCCGCGCTCGCGCAGGTGAAAACTCATCGGGCAGCTGAGCCTGCCGCCGCCATCGGCGTGCAGCGGGGTGATCTCCCCGGCCAGACGCAGCTCCGAAGCAGTGGGTTCCAGTCGCAGTGCGAAGCGGCGTACGGCGCCGTCTTCCGGGTCGGTCTGGGTCAGAATCAGGGATAGTGTCTCTTGATCGCTGGATGGTCCTGGCTGGATCGACAAGTGAGGCGGGGCTGTGCGTTCGTGCGCCACGCTCACGTATCGACCGGGCAGGCTGAGCGCGATGGACTGCAGGGCGGCCGATGGCTTTGGCGACTCCGGGTCCGGGCCCGGTGTGGCACAGCCGCCCGCGAGCACCAGCGCGGTCAACATGGAGATCAGCCCGGATCGAATGGACGGTGTTCGGACCGCTCGACTCGACGTCCGATCAGGGGGGAGAGGCATCGGGGTTCTCGCTCCAGTCGAGCAGCAGGGCCGGATCGATACGAACACTGCCCAGGTTCATTCGCCAGTCGAGGTGGGGGCCGGTGGCGCGACCCGTTGCACCGACTTCGCCCACGACCTGGCCTCGTTCGACGCCGGCGCCTTCCCGGACATGGATGGCGTGAAGGTGGAGAAAGGCCGAAACCAGGCCGTGCCCGTGATCGATGAACAGCGTACCGCCCGAAAAGTACATGTCGTCGTGCGCCAGGGTGACCACGCCGGCGGCGGGGGCGCGCACCGGAGTGCCGGTGGGCGCGGCTATGTCGATGCCCCAGTGGGGGTTGCGGGGTTCACCGTTGAGAATGCGCTGGCTGCCGTAGACACCGGTGATCCGGCCGGTCAGCGGCCAGTCGAAGCCGTGGGCCCAGTCATCGCGCGGGTCACGTCGCTGTCGGGCCGCGCGGGTCAGCTTCGCTTCGGCTCGAATCCGCTCGAGAACGTACTCCGGCGGACTCACCTGCTCCTGCGGCAAGCCGTCGATGCGCTGAATGTCGAACCGGCGCGGTTCGGGATGCAGTTGGTGCTTGTGCCGGCTGCCGTCGGGCAGGGTGGCGACGACTTCGCGCGGTCCGGTTTCGTCACGCCCAAAGGCGACCATGAAGCGGCCTTCGGCGGTTACCAGGACGGCCTCGCCGTCGACCAGAATCTCGCTGCCGGCGGGTGCCTGTCCGATCACCAGCCCGCCCTGGACGGGCTGCCCGTCGAACGAGATGCTCGGTTCGTCACCGGCCGCCGATGCGGCCGGCATGGCCAGCACCAGACCGGCAATGAGGGTTTGACGGAACCGGTCAGGCATTGCCTTCGAAAATCCTCAGCGTCTGCCCCGGGCGCAGCACATGGTCTTCACGCAGGTCGTTCCAGCGCAACAGGTCGCTGACCGATACCTGGTGGCGCCGGGCAATCGTCCATAGCGAATCTCCCCGGCGCACCGTGTACTCGCGCGCCGAAGCGCCACCGGACTGGCTCATGTTGACGACGATGCGGTCGCCGGGACGAATCAGGCTGTTGCCGCCGAGGCCGTTCCAGCGCTGCAGGTCGGGTACGGACACGCCGTAGCGTCTCGCGATCAGCCACAGGTTCTCGCCTGGCCGCACCTGGTGCTGGAAGCGGCGGGTCGGCAACAGGCGCTGCTGCAGACGGTTGAGTTCGGCATAACGTTGTGCGTGCGGCGAATCGTCGGGCGTCTGGCCGCTGCTGGCCAGTCGCAGCACCTGTCCTGCCCGCAGGAAGTCGCCGGGCAGCTGGTTGGCTTCGCGCAGCGCCTTCACGGTCGTGTTGTGCCGTCTGGCGATATGCGACAGCGTGTCGCCCGGTCGGACGCGTACATCCTGCCACACGATCATGTCGGCGGCATCGAGCCCGGACACCGCTTCGCGAACCCGCTCGGCCCGGTCGGCCGGCACGATCAGGTGATGCGGTCCCCCGGGCGGCGTGAGGTGTCCGTTGAGCCCGGGATTGATGGCGACCAGTTCGGCGATCTCCAGGTCGGCGGCAACCGACAGGGCGACGATGTCGATCGGGCGCTGGAGTTCGATGCGCTCGACCTGCGGCCGGTTGTCCCACACCGGCAGCTCGAAGCCGTAGCGCGCCGGCTCGGAGAACAGGCAGCCCAGACCGTTGAGCTTGGGGACGTAGCCGAGCGTTTCGCGCGGCAGGCGCAGTGCGTGCCAGTCCGTCGGCTGGCCGGCCCGACGGTTGCGGTCGACGGCACGCTGCACGCGCCCCTGGCCGCCGTTGTAGGCCGCCAGGGCAAGGTTCCAGTCGCCAAACCGGGCGTGCAGGTAGTCCAGATAATCGAGCGCGGCGCGCGTGGCTGCCCAGACATCACGACGACCATCGTAGAAGTCGTTGATTTCGATCCCCCGTTCACGCGCCGTGGCGCTGACGAACTGCCAGGTGCCGGCGGCCCTGCCGTGGGAATAGGCAAAGGGATCGTATGCGGATTCAATGATCGGCAGCAGGGCCAGTTCGCCGGGAAGCTCGCGCCGTTCGAGCTCGGTGGCGATATCGAACAGCCATGGCCGGGCCCGGTTGAGAACACGCTGCATGTACTCGTCGCGCTCACCGAACCATTTCGCCCACTGCTCCGATCGACTGTCGGGCGGGCAGCGGGCGAACTCGAATCGCTCGATCACCCGCGCCCACAGGTGGATCGGCCGGGCGGGTTTCGACGACGATCCGTCACCGAGGTGGCGCGTGGCATTCTCGACCACGCTGAACGGGTCCGGCAGATCGACGGGATTGCGCTCGACCGGGGCTTCGGCAGCGGTCTCGCTGGTTTCGACCGTCGCGCAGGCCGAGGTCAGCAGCACGAGCAGTGCCGGCAGCAGGCCGCGACGCGCGGAATTCGGTCCGTATCGATCGGCCGGCACGCAATGTCCGGGAAGTGGGTTGGTCATCAGTACCTGGTCAGGCTGGCGTCAGGGTCAATTATGCCGCGATGCTGCGCAAGATCAATCACCGGGTCGGCTGGCATGCATCGACAGGGCATTGTACGGGTACAATGCCTGCCAATGACTCAAGATCAATCTTCTCATATCTCGCGCGCGCAGGTTCGCCGCGCCATCGAAGAAGCCGGACGACCGGTTTCACGCCGCCAGCTTTCACATTTGTTCGGCCTCGACAAGCCGCAGTCGGATGAGCGGCTCAGACCGGTACTGATGGACATGGTCGCCTCCGGCGAACTGGTCAGGAACCGGCGAGCCGCCTACGGTCTGCCCTCGCAGATGGATCTTGTTTCCGGCCGGATCAGCGCCCATCCGGACGGCTACGGATTCGTGGTCGCCGACGGCGACGGTGATGACCTCTTCCTCGCGCCGAAGCAGATGCGACAGGTCTTCAACGGCGATCGGGTGCTGGCCGCTGTCACCGCGGTCGACCGCAGGGGACGCAGGGAAGGCGCCATTGTCGAGGTGCTCGAGCGTGTTCACAGCCAGGTCGCCGGTCGCCTCCTGGTCGAATCCGGCGTGGCCATGGTGGTGCCCGATGACCCGCGCCTGACGCAGGATATCCTCGTCCCGCCCGAGCGGGTCGGCAAGGCCACGCCGGGGCAGGTCGTTGTGGTGCGTATCGACAAGCCGCCAACACTGCATCGCGGCGCCGTGGGCGAGATCATCGCCGTGCTCGGGCATGCCGATGAACCGGGAATCGCCACGGACATCGCGGTCTACAGCCACCAGCTTCCCTGGGAGTTCCCCGATGCCGTGGTCAGTGCGGCCGAATCGTTCGGCGAAACGATCGATGCCGGATCGGTGTCCGGGCGACTGGACCTGCGTGAACTGCCCCTGCTGACGATTGACGGCGCGGACGCGCGTGATCTCGACGACGCCGTTTTCGCCGAACCCCGGGAAAAGGGATTCCGCGTCCTGGTGGCGATTGCCGATGTGGCCGAATACGTGTCGCCCGCCAGCCCACTCGACAGGGAGGCCGAGCTGCGTGGCACGTCGGTGTATTTCCCCGATCGGGTGATTCCGATGCTGCCCGAGGCGCTGTCCAACGGACTGTGTTCGCTCAACCCGAGGGTCGACCGGCTCTGCGTGGTCTGCGAGATGCACATCGACGACCAGGGCAAGGTCACCTCGAGCCGCTTCCACGAGGCCGTGATGCGCTCGCAGGCGCGACTGACCTACGACCAGGTGCGACGCATCATGGAGGCCGGTGATCCGAACCTGCTGGAACGCTTCGGTCACGTGTTGGGCAACCTCCAGACCCTGTACGAGGTCTACCGCCTACTGCTGCGCCGGCGGGAACGTCGGGGGGCACTCGATTTCGATTCCCAGCAAGCCTATTTCGAGTTCGACACCGACGGCCGCGTGGCCAATATCCGGCTCCAGCAACGGCACGACGCTCACCGGTTGATCGAGGAGTTGATGGTCGCGGCCAATGTCGAGGCGGCCAGATTCGTCAGCCGCGGCAAGCTGCCGATGCTCTACCGGGTGCATGAACCGCCACCGCCGGACAAGCTCGAATCGTTGGAGGAATTCCTGCGAGTGCACGGCCTTGAGGTACGCTGGTCGGAGGAACCCGAGCCGCAGCAGTTTGCGGCCATCCAGAGCAAGGCGGCCGGCCGGCCCGACGAGTCACTGATCAACGCCCAGTTGCTGAGAAGCCTCAGCCTGGCCGTCTACCAGCCGGAAAACAAGGGGCACTTCGGCCTGGCGCTGGCGCACTACGCGCATTTCACCTCGCCGATCCGCCGCTATCCCGACCTGTTGCTGCATCGCGCCATCAAGCATATCTGCCGCAGTCATGAGCGCGCTGAGTTCCACTATGGCGCGTCGCGCATGGAAGAGCTCGGCCGGCACTGTTCCTGGACCGAGCGACGCGCCGAGGATGCATCTCGTGATGTCGAGGAACGCCTCAAATGCCAGTTCATGCAGCGACATGTCGGCGATCTGTTCGAGGGCATCATCTCCGGCGTGACCAGTTTCGGGCTGTTCGTGGAGCTCGACGGACTGGCGGTCAGCGGCCTGGTGCACGTGACCGCGCTACCCAACGACTACTACAGTTTCGATCCGGTCGGCTCGAGCCTGACCGGCAAGCGACGTGGCATGCGCTACCGGCTGGCCGATCGGGTTCGCATCGAAGTCATTGCCGTCAATCTCGAGGAGCGCAAGATCGACTTCAGGCTGGTCGATCTCCGGGACAGGGGATGAAGCGCGAACTGGCGATGGGCGTCAACGCGGTGGAGGGTCTGCTGCGGCAGGCGCCCGAACGCATCGCACGGGTCTGGATCAGGCCCGGCTCCAGGCGTCTGGCGGAACTCGAGTCCGGGCTGCGCGCGTCCGGTGTGGCGATCGAGCATGCCCAGGACCGTGCGCTCGACCGGATGGCCGGACGCGTCCGCCACCAGGGTGTCATTGCCGAGTTTCGACCGCGACAGCCCGGTGACGATCGGCGGCTGCTCGAGTTGCTCGAGCGCGAGGATGGTGAAGCCTTGTACCTGCTGCTGGATGGTGTCCAGGACCCCAGCAACCTCGGTGCCTGTCTGCGTACGGCCGCTGCGGCCGCAGTCACCGCGGTGATCATTCCGAAGAATAAGGCGGCGGGCCTGACGCCGGCAGCGCGTCGGGCCGCTGCCGGTGCGGCCGAGTGCGTGGAACTGATCACAGTGACCAACCTGGCCCGGACCCTGAGGTTGATGGCCGATCACCATATCTGGCGGATCGGCCTGGCCGCGGGTACCGGAAGCAGCCTGTTCGGTGCTCGCCTCGATGGCGCGCTGGCCCTGGTGCTCGGCGGCGAGGAAAGCGGGCTCAGGCGACTGACGCGCGAACACTGTGACGAACTGGTCGAGATTCCCATGCCGGGTTCGGTCGAGAGCCTCAATGTTTCGGTCGCCGCCGGCATCGCCCTGTTTGCGGCCGTGGAGCGGAGGTTGCGGTGAAGCCTGGAAAGGGATTTCGAATCGACCTGCCGGATTGGGTGGGAGAGTTTGCCGACAAGTTGCCTCGCTTCCTGCCCGATGCGCGTGAACGGATGGCCGTCGCCATCAGCCTGTCGGAGCAGAATGTCCGACACGACACCGGCGGGCCGTTCGGTGCCCTGGTGGTGGTCGAGCAGACGGGGGAGGTGGTTGCGCTCGGCGTCAATCGCGTCGAGTCCCAGCTATGTTCGGTCGCGCACGCCGAGATTGTCGCGCTCAGCCTGGCGCAGCGCCTGATGGGAACCTGGAACCTGGCCGACACCCGGCTCGGTCGCCTGCAACTGGTGACTTCCTGCGAACCCTGCGCGATGTGCCTCGGTGCGATTCCGTGGTCGGGCGTGCGCTCTGTGCTGTGCGGGGCGACCAAGGCGGACGCCGAAGCGGCGGGTTTCGACGAGGGGGTCCGGCCTGACGACTGGATCGAGAGCCTGGAACGTCGAGGGATCCAGGTCCGCACCGGTGTGCTCAGGGAACAGGCCGCCGGTGTGCTCGAACGCTACGCCGTGGCGAAGCGAACGATCTACAACCCCTGACCATCCGGCCATGAAAAACCGGGGCCCCGCAGGGCCCCGGCTGTTCGGGTCCGGGCCACCCGAGGCGGCCCGGCAGTCAGACTGATTCGACTGCTTACTGAAGCATTTCGGTCAGTTTCTGTTGCAGTTCCGGATCGTTCTGAATCGCCATGGCGATCTGGTTGAACGATTCGACGTCGAGCCCGGCGCCTTCGACCGCGGCGGTCATTTCCTCGTTGGCTTCGAGCTGCAGTTCGTGCGCCTTTTCCGGATCGTCCACTTCCTGCAGACGGGCCGAGAAGTCCTGCTGGATCTCGGAGATCTCGACCTGGGCGTCGGCGAACTGCTCGAGCTGCTGATCGCTGACATCGATCGTTTCCGGCTGGGCCTGCTGGGCCTGGTAGTCCTGGGCAACGGCCGCGGCACCGAACATCAGGGCGACGGTCAGGGCGAACAGCTTGAATGAATTGCGAAGGTTCATGTTTCAACTCCTGTGGATGATTTGCTTTGTGTTGCGAGGTCCTACAAGCATGTTTCATGCCAACTTCAGGATTCACGCTGTTTCAAGGACTTGCGTAACGATCCGGGTTGGAACAGCGCCTTGTGGTGTGTCATAATGACGCATGTGACATTCAGAATCGCCGTTCGCAGCCTGCGACTCCAACTGGTCCTGCTGCTTGTTCTTCCCCTGGCCCTGTTCGGCACCCTGGTGGTCTGGCTGACCTACGAGGCCGTCGAATCGCTGGTCGAACATCGCCTGCAAAAGGAGATCGAACTGGTCGCGCGGGCCATGCGTGTACCGGTCGAGCAGGCGCTGCAGGCGGGAAACCACGATCAGATCGGGCGAACGCTGGACGCGGTATTCGAGATCGGCCGGGTCTACGGCGCCTATGTCTACGATGCGGGCGGGCGGCGGATCGCCGTGGCCGGGGAAGTCCGGCCCGGTCCGCGCGAGCAGATCGAGGCGGTCGAACTGGTGCAGATCGGCGAGGAACTGGGCCGTTACGCCGAGTTGGCCGGTGAGGACGTCTTTTCCTATTTCGTGCCGCTGACCGGAACCACGGGGCGCATCGAGGGCCTTCTGCAGGTGGTGCGGCTGGAGAGCGAGATTGCGCAGCGCCTGCAGTCCATCCGGGCGCGCAGCGGTCTGGCATGGATCGCGGTGATGGGCGTGATGCTGATCATCGTTCTCATCGGCCACCGGCTCGCGGTCGGCCGCCATGTCGAGCGCCTGGTCTCGACG
>SR_TP_S13solDRAFT_1000210_pt1 | contig 27947 bp, 25 predicted proteins | sample SodReaTP_S13sol_FD_11159 | JGI IMG/M metagenome (IMG submission 11159)
GCTNGAGCGTAAAATTATTGCGCTGTTTTCGCTGGGTACCAGCTATCAAGATATCCGCATGCACATCGAAGACTTGTACGGTATTCATGTCTCGAACGGTATCAGATAACCCAATAAAGACATGCAAAACAGACACCTGCAAAAGCTTTTATAAAGTAAACCTTTTTTAAAGATGCTGAATACCTCCACTGCAAGCAGCGCTTCTAATGGCCGGACTAATTGCTACGCCTTGTTGTTTCCCTTTTCTTTATATATCAGTGTATATAAAGTCGGAATAACAAACAGGGTCAGTACTGTTGAAGTGATTAGTCCTCCCAGAACTACAGTTGCCAACGGTTTATGAATTTCACTGCCAATTCCCTGCGACAATAAAATAGGCACTAACGCAAGTATTGAGGTTATGGCGGTAATCAAGACAGGCTGTAAACGGCTTGCTGTGCCTTGTAGCACAGCGTCCTGCACTGACATTCCACGCTGCCGTAAGCCATTAATCGCATCTAGTAATACCACGCCATTTAGCATTGCTACACCAAAAACAGTTATAAAACCAATAGCGCTCGGCACTGATAAATATGTTCCACTTAGGTACAGAGCAATAACCCCGCCGACAAGGGCCACAGGCACATTAGTTACTACCAAAGCCACCTGTTTAATGGAGCGAAAAGCCAGGTACAGAAATAGCGTAATAATCAGCAGAGATACCGGTACCACTACCATTAACCGTTGCTGCGCTCGCTGCTGATTCTCAAACTGTCCGCCTATTTCAATCGTATAGCCGGCAGGTAAGTCAAACTGCTGGATTGCCGATTGAATATCAGCAACCACACTACCCATAGCCCGGCCACTGATATTAGACTCAATGACAATTCGGCGCTGGGCGTTTTCGCGGCGAATCATCGGAGCTGCCGATTCACGCGTGATTTCAGTTATATCTCCCAATAAAACAATTGCTCCGCTGGCTGTTTTTAGCGGAATACGCGCAATGGACTCTGGTGAGGCACGAAAGTCAGAATGAAGTCGTACATTTATATCATGACGGGCATTACCATCCAGAATCTGCCCCGCATTTTCTCCACCCACACCTAAACGTACCCAGGCCATCAAGTCTGCAACATCAAATCCGTAACGGGACATTGCGGTATAATCAGGGCGAATAGTTAATTGCTCTTCACCACTAATTTGCTCCAGCGCCACATCGGTAGTTCCGGGGATAGCATCCACTAAACGTTGTAGTTCCTCGCCCTTTTCCGCCAGAACACCCAAATCAGAGCCAAATAACTTGATCGCCAATTGCGCCCGAACCCCGGATAACAGCTCATCAACCCGTGTTGCTATAGGCTGAGAAAAATTGACTACAACACCAGGTAGCTCACCCAGCACTTCATTCATTTTACTTTGCAGTTCTTCGCGGGTGGCTGCGGTCTGCCACGCCGCCATGTCGGTTAAACCGATGTACATTTCGATATTATTAATAGGCTCAGGATCTCCACCCAACTCAGGGGCGCCTATACGCGATAAAGCGTAGGTTACTTCCGGGAAGTCCATCAGCATGCCTTCCAGTTGCTGTGCTACACGAATGGAAGTATCCAGATTTGCCGACGGTGCCAGAGTAACCCGCATATTAATTGTTCCTTCTTCCAGTTCCGGGGCAAACTCTGTTTCCAGTCGTGGACCAAGCAGCACTGCTATGCTGACAAATGCCAGCGTAACCACCCCTACCCATAGCGGCTTTTTCAAACTCAGGGTAAGGCCCCGAATAAAGCCGCGTTCAACAATATGGTATATCTTCGGCTCAACATGTTTAGGCGCTTTTTTGAATAAGTACGATGCAAGCGGTGGCACTATAACTAACGCAACTATTAAGGAGCCTGCCAAACCTAAAATGACGCTGACCGCCATAGGCTGAAATAACTTACTTTCCACCCCTTCAAGAAAAAATAAAGGAACAAACACAGTCATGATAATCAACGTTGCAAACATAACTGGCCGGGCAACCTCCTGACCCGCTTCAATAATATGCTCAGTCACTGTCATGGGCCGGGTACTTTGCGATGCTGTAAGTCGTTGAAAAATCCGCTCGACCATCACGACCGACGCATCAATCATCAAGCCTGTTGCAATAGCTAATCCGCCCAACGACATCAGGTTGGCTGAAATTCCCCACTGATGCATAAAAAGCAGCGCAACCCCTATTGACAACGGGATCGATAAAAGCACTAACACTGAAGCGCGGATGTTTCTTAAAAATCCAAGCAAAACCAAGACAATCAGCACAAACGCAAAAAAAACAGCATCCCTGATTGTAGTTACCGCTCTTTCAATCAAGTGCGACTGATCATAGTACGCTTCAAGGTATACGCCCTCAGGGAGGGCGCTATTGATACTATCTAAACGCGCTTCAATACCATCGATAACAGCCTTTGTATTCGCACCTGTCCGCTGCAAAATAATGCCAGCAACCACTTCGCCCAGAGCCTCGGTCTCACCTGACTCATTTTTTTCAGTCATTGTGACTGCACCCACTCGGATTTCATGGCCAAAACCTACCGATGCAACATCGCCAATTCGCACCGGAATTCCCTGACGTTGTATAATTGGTAGTTGACGAATAGCCTCCAGCCCAGCATCACCCGCTGGCAGCATACCTGCACCACGAACGACTAACTGATTATCACCCTGAGGCATAAACCAGCCACCAGCATTCAGGTTATTATCGGCCAATGTGCTAAAGACCTGCTCCATAGTCAGGTCATATTCTAGAAGGCGTACGGGATCAATTTGCACCTGGTACTGCAGAACTAGCCCACCGAAGGACAAGATTTCAGTGACTCCATCCACGGGCATCAACAGTAACTTGACCAGAAAATCATTCAATGTGCGTAAAGCAGCCGCATCGTACGCCGGATTATCTGAGCGCAATGTGTATTGGAATACCTCACCAAGGCCGGACGTATTAGGCCCCATTTCAGGTATTCCAAGCTGTTCAGGAATCATCTCGCGCGCTTCACTAAGCTTTTCAAATACTTGCTGGCGGGCAAAATAAATATCAGTACCGTCTGCAAAAACAACAGTTACCACCGACAAACCAGTGCGGGATAACGAACGCACCTCTGTCACTCCCGTTAAAGCGTACATTGATGATTCAAGCGGATAGGTAATCAACTGTTCAACTTCTTCGGCTGCCAGACCATTGGCCTGAGTGTTAACCGTCACCTGTACATTGGTTACGTCTGGAAATGCATCTAAATTTAGTCGAGGAATAGTAAAAATTACCCCGCCAATAAAAACACTCAACAGGATGAATACCATTAAGCGGAACTGAATCAGACGACTTAAAAGTGTAGAAAACATTGCTTAGCTCCTTGATGGTTGTGGGTATCGAAACCATCTTTTGCCAGTTCAGATGCGATAAAAAATGCACCTTTCATGACCAACCTGGCACCTGGTTCAATACCACTGACAAGATGAAGTCCACCTTGGCTCTCCAACACGGTAACCTCAACAGAACTAAACGTATTTTGTTCATTTTGCACGAATACGCGCCATTGATTACCCTCCTGACGGTGCAATGCTGCATCAGGTACGAGTACGCCCTGCTGTTCAGCAGACGGTAAATGAACTTCAGCAAACTGTCCGGCATGCCAATGAGTCGAACGGTTATCTACAGAAATAAGGATCTGCTCAGTTTGGGTCACAGACGACACGTAATGACCTCGGCTCAACACCTCTCCGGTTACCAACTCTCCATTCACGTTAACAACAACAGACTGCCCCGCTTCCAGGGGCAACCGGTGTCTTACCGGCAACTCTGCGGCCACCCACAGCGTTGATTCATCGTTAACCCGCAAAAGAGATGTTCCGCCTGATAGAGCCTGCCCGGCGGAGTACTGTAGTTGTTCCGGTGATAACTGCACTTTCCCGGCCATCGGTGATAACACCTGAACCTGACCAATACAGTCAGAACAACTAAGCAATGCAGTGATTTGTGCGTCCGTCATAAACACCGAGCGCAACACGGCACGCCGCCGCTCGGCCTCAATTCTGGCCTCTTCCCGAACTGTATCGCTGACTACGCCTTCTTCCATACGTTGAATGCGAGATAACTCCTGCGCTGCCAGTACGAAATCTGCCTGAGCGTCAGCAATCTCTCGCCCACCAATGGTCAAAAGCGCATCTCCGACAGCTACACTTTGGCCGATGCTTGCATCGTAATGGATAATTCGTACGTCCAGTTGTGGGGCAATCACAATACTGCGCGCCCGGTCATTCAAAAGTTGCCCGGGCACCGTTGTCTGCAGTGAAAACCCTGAACCCACTGCCTGTTCAACCTCAATCCCAGCAAGTCTTTGCTGCTCATTTGTCAATGTAACTTGGCCGCTTTGTTCATCGTCGTGATTATCATCATGTGCAACCGCAGCCCCAATAAAACACGCACTGATTATCGTGCTCAGCACAACGGCGAAGGTACATTTTGCTAAGATACACTGGACCACACGCCCCGCTATATAAGCAGTGCTTGATATGATTTTCATAAAAATATTTCCGGTAAGTATTTAGTACACAAATCCACCCGCTATATAAGCGAGTTCAAGTAATCCTAGATATAGAAGAAATAAAGTTATGCGATGGGAGGGCGAAATGAGGGATCAGGAAAGAGAGAACTGAAACGCACCGGTAACAGCACGACTCTAGAAGGCAGTAGCGCTATGTCTGTCGTTTGAGAATAATCAGTCATCATCGAGATACCGCCATGACACTGGCAGTCGAGACATAGCTCGTTAAAGTCTGAATCGCTTAATTCTGCTGAAATTGCAGTGGTTGCCTGAAGCTCAAGGTGTATATGGGAGGTTTGACTGTCATCATGTCGTTGTTCACTCAAATGCAACTGATGCACAGCCGTACCAGCCAAAGAAAGCTGAGCGAGCAATATCAGAGACATTATTGATAAAAGTGCGTGACGCATGGAAAGTCCGGTTAAGCCTGAGCTAAAATTTAGGCTCAGTGTAGCAGATTATTAACCGGTAATATAGATGAATTACCACGCTAAAAGGCCATGCATAGTACACAGTAACTCTACATAGTTAACACATGGTCGGTTTGACAGAACACCCTGTTTTCAAATTGGGGGCTAACAAAACCATTCTAAATAATACGGGTTGCACGTTTGCCGGTATTTGCCGGCATGACGGGCGTGTGCAGAACAATGTGAAACATCTTTTCTCCGCTGATAAGAGACCTGATAAAAACATCGGCATTATACCTCTTTTAGTTCGAAAAAGAGGTAAAGAAGCCAGTGAAGTTGCCGATACTTTTAGAGTAACTGTGCTGATATTAAAGAAAGCCGGAATTTAAAAATGTTTAATCTGGTTAAATTTTTGTAATTGAGAGGTTGTTTCACCCGATAAATTCAGGTTGAATAGACAAAAAGTGACACATATTGTCGCAGAGTGATGAAAAAGGAATCGAAGTTTCCGTGACCTATAACTCCCGAACCGCTGCTAGCGCTGCTTACTACTTTTCCGTGATTTCGGCGGCCTTGCTCGGTATTATCGGCTGCTTTTTCCACTTTGTGGTCACTGACCAGACCTTAATCGACATTATTCCGCTCCGTACACCGCTCGCAATTCTCTTCACAGCGGTTGCTTTTATCATCGCTGGCCGCGGCTACAACCTGCTCTTATTGTTGTTCGGTGTTGCCTTCATGCTGCTCGCCTCACTGTCGTTTTATAGCAACATCACCAGTGAATATTTTGGCATCGGCGACTTTTTCGGTTGGATCGTCGTCCTCGTTGCGATCCACTTATTTCTTTTAGGCTTGTCTCTAGCGCTTAGTTTAAAGCGGCCGCTAGTGCGCGCATTGTGGCGCTTTACCGGTTGGTTATCGTTAGCCTTAGCGGGCGCGATTCTGGTTTATAGTTGGATACCGAATACCGCTAACTTATACGCGCCGGGCTCGGTCATATTCATTGCTGTTGCGCTCATGTTATTGCTCACCGGCATCATGATGTTGATTCGTTCGCATTGGTATCGTGAATCGCTGCATTTCGACTACAAATTACTGACACCTTCTGTTGTCGTCAGCTTAGTGACGATACTGGTGTGGTTCTCGCTCTCTGCCGCAGCCGTACGCGATGTGAACGAGCGCGGCCAAATTCTGCAAGAGCAAATTGCTGGCCAAATTAACAGCCAACTATTGGAATTACGTGATGCCTTAAAGCGTGTTTCCAACTTTATGCACGCCGAAAATGCTGATGCATTTAGGCACGACGCACAATTGTTATTGCGTGATTTCCCTGCGGCTTTAGGGATTAGCGTACACAACCCAGACGGCGAATTTAGCTATTTCGTCGAAGCGAATGGCAACGTAATGGCTAGCGACTTGTATGCGCTAGCAGTGCCCCCGGCACCTTGGCTGCAACGTATGCTGGGTCAAGAGGCGTATACGGTAACTGCTTCCTCGGTGTATGCAGAGCGTCCTATACTGTTCTTTACGGTGCCGATACGCTCGCAGCAAAGTGGCGCCCAGCAAGCAACCATGGCCGTTGACCTGCAGAAGCTGCTCGATTTCACCCCAATTGAATTTTTGCGTTCGTTTGAAGTGTACATTAAAATAGCGCAAAACTTTATTTTACCGGCGAACACGGGCGAGTTTGCTCTGTATAGTCGCGAGAATTCCCATGCGGAGCACCCGTTTTCAATCCGACATTCGTTTGAAATTATCGACGCACCCCTGACGTTTTACGTGACCTTAAGCGACACCGAAGAGTTATGGCGCAGCGCACGCGTGAACAAATTGGTGTTTCTGATAGGTGGTATTGTTTCGTTCTTGTTGGTCATTATCATTGACGCCAACTATCGGCTGCGCCAAGAAGAAATTAAGCTCAAACAACTAGCCACCTATGACGGTGTGACGAACCTCATTCGCCGCGACGTGTTTGAACAAGAACTCGCCTTGCAATACAGCGTAGCACGGGACGTCACGGCTACCTTTGTGCTGTTTATTGACCTCGATGGCTTTAAAACCATTAATGACACGCTTGGCCTGAAGGCGGGTAACCAAATACTGTTCGAAACCGGCCAGCGCATAAAAGCTGAGCTGCCAAAAAACAGTATTGTGTCGCGCTTCAGTAGCGACGAGTTTGTGGTCATGGTGCCAAACGCCAACAAAGCAGTGGTGACCAAGTTAAGTCAGACGTTGCAGCAAAAACTCCGCAAGCCCTACCTGCTCGACGGTGTGGAAGTGATTGCCCCAGCTAGTATCGGTATAGCGCAAGCTCTGCGCTTTGATGACAGCGCCGATGAACTGATTCAGCGTGCGGACATTGCCATGACCGAGGCGAAAAGTTCGGGTGGCAACAATGTCACTTGGTTCCGCAAAGATATGCTGCTGAGTTACAACGAGCGCCTGAGCATGCGTACGCGAATTCAGCAAGGAATGAATAACCAAGGATTTAGCGTGCATTATCAACCGATTGTGGGCACACAGTCGAATCTGATTTATGGTTTCGAAGCGCTGGCGCGTTGGCCGCAAGCGGATGGCAGCTTTATTCCACCGGGCGTGTTTATTCCAATTGCCGAACAAACCGGTCAAATTGTTGAGCTAACCGAACAAATTTTGGCGCGGGTGAGCGATGACATTCCGAAGCTTGCGCAAATTGGCCAAGAAGAAAAAACCTATGTGTCGGTGAATATTTCACCCTTGTGCTTTACCCGCGGCATTGTCATGGATCTGTTAAAAGAAGTGCATGCCCAAGCGCAAGAGTCAAACGTGGTGTTGCAAATTGAAGTCACCGAAAGTCTTTTCCTTGACGACAAGACCAGTGCCAAAGACACGCTTGAGGCACTTCGCGCCCTAGGTATCCAAGTCGCAATTGACGATTTTGGTACCGGTTATTCAAGTTTAAGTTTGCTTTATAAGCTGCCTGTTGATGTAATTAAGATCGATCGCGCGTTTATTAGCGACCTCACCCCAGGTACCGATGCCTTTAAAGTTGCTGACGCAGCAATTTCATTAGCACTGAACCTCGACAAGAAAGTTGTGGTCGAAGGGGTAGAAACAGAGGCACAATTAGCCTTCTGTCGCGAGAAACAGTGTCACGCCATGCAAGGGTATTATTTCTATCGCCCGAAAGCATTGGCCGAATTGATGAATTTACAACACAGGTAACCGAATCATGAGTAGTTTTTGGTCCCGCCTCTGGAAAGTTACGCTTTCCAGCGCCTTCGCCCTGTCTGCGAGTGTCCTTGTGGCGCTAGCGCTCGTGCAAAGTGTGACACCCGCCCATGCGCAAAGCAGCACTGACCCGCAATGGAACGTGATGCTCACCGGCAGCGAGTTGCGCCTGTGTTCCAGTATGAATTCCGACTACTGCAGCAGCACCGACTGGATAAATGCCAATGAAATGCGCACCGCGCGGTTATCTCAATTAACCGATGTGCGCCGCCGTGAAGCCTTGCGCCGTGCAGTTTGGCCACGTGAGCGTGATGAAGTCCGTGATGAATTAGCCGTCGCACTTGAAGAAATGGTCGACTATTTTGCGCGTGGCGTGGTGCCAGAATATCGCCTCGTTGAGCGTTTCCGCTCGCGCGCCTACTTAGACTTACTCATGCGTTTGTCAGAAGCAGAATATGAGCGCGTGCTCGATAACCTTGAAATGCCGCGCTTAGAAGGCTTAAACGAGCATGTTAATTTGGCGGAAAATGCCGATTATAGTGCCGAATTTGTGACACGTTTTGTTGCGATGGCTAAAGACCAGCTCAAGCGCAACGACGGTGAAGGTAAGCCACTTATTTTAGTCGTCACCGCCGGTGAACGCGACACCTTCCGCAGCGTTGACGCGCACGTTGCAGCCTTTAAGCAAGCGGGTGCCGATTCCGTGTGGCTGCCGGCCGATGTAGCTGTGCGTGCTGCGCGTGAAGCCAATGAATGCCGGGCATTAGAGAGCTATCGCCGCCAGCTCAGCGGCAACTACGACCGTGACCGAGTGCACCCGAGTCGGCATGCCGAGCAACTCGCTTATTGCAGTAACGTGGCGCAAGCCGAGCAGCTGCTGCAACAAGCGAGCGCAGTGTTCTTCACTGGCGGCAGTGCACAGCGTTTATTTCGTGCTCTGCAAGGCAGCCCAGAGTTAGCCCTGCTGCGGACCCGCTTTAGTGAAGGCCAACTCGCTGTAGGGGGTGCTGGCGCAGGTGCACAAGCCATGGTAGCGACCAATATGCTCACCAATGGCCATAGTCGCGACGCAATTCGCGATGGTGCCTTTGCAGCAACTGCACCGACCCCAGGTTGCGACCTTGATAACACTTGCCCACGCGGGCTCAACCCAAATAGCTTAACCTATGAACCGCTTGGTGGTTTTGGCATGCTGCGCAACCTTATTATCGACACCGATGTGTCACATCGCGGTCGCCAAGGTCGCCTGCTGCGCTTAGCCGCAAGCACCAATGCACCATTAGCAATTGGCCTCGACCGTGATACCGCTATGCTGATGAATTCGGCCAGTGGCGCGTTTGAACTCATTGGCCAAGACGGCGCCTTGTTCCTTGAAGGGGCGCAAGGCAATGACAGCATGCTCGCAGCAACGTTTCACTATTTACGCTCAGGTAGTATGGGTCGCATTGAAAGTGGGCGCTTACATACCGCAGTGTTAGCGGCACAGCAACCACAGCGCCTCGAAAGTATTACCACCCGCTTTTTAGGTGACACCGGTGTGTATGACAACCTCGACAGTGTGTGTCGTGGCAGCCAGCAATTACGCTTGTTGCAAGAAACATTCGTGCTGCAAATGCTCGCCAGTGAAGATAGCGAGATTGAGCGTACAGCGGGACGTTGCCAAGTCACCAATGGCGTTATCGGTATCGCGATTCAAGCGCCGTAAAAGACGTTGAAAATTGTCACAATTTGTCAGTTATAGCAGTTGTGAGCCCGCTTATTTGTTAATCTATGTGGACACTATTGACGCATCGACTCAATGGGCTCAAAACTGCAAATGCTGTGGCTTTCTTCGCCGCAACATTCTGAGTAGGAAAACATTGAGTCGCAGACTTGACGAGCGAGAGAGAACTTGAGCGCCATTCATGCCATGCCGACAGTCTATCGAACACTAAGCGCAGTCGCACTCGCGACCTGTCTCTGCCTGCCTGCATCAGCGGAAGAAGCAAACACCAGTTTCGTTGAAGATTTTAATGAACAGCTAAAAGTCTTTATTAATGAACTCAATATCCGCGTCGCCATGGGCTATGGTGAACGCTCATCGATCGTGCGCGGTACTGATCCGCTCTCGTTCTACGTCCTACCCGACGTGAGTTACTATGGCGAGCGCTTCTTTTTCGATAACGGTATGGTCGGCTACAGCTTGAAACAAGGACGCCGCCATGAAGTGTCGTTATTCACCAAGCTCAATACAGAATTCAGCTTTTTTACCGACAGCATCACCGGTTATTGGTTTGGTGATGCTTATAGCGGGGTGAGCTCCTTCCGCAATCCGTCACCGAGCGATGGCTGGGAAGACGAGCCGCCGAGTGTCGACAACATCGCCAAACGTAGCTGGGCGATCGACGCCGGCATCCGCGGTGACTACTACCCAGCCGACTACACCCACATTGGTGTGGTCCTCAGCCAAGATATCCGCAACAAACATCGCGGCCAATGGGCCAGCGTCATGGTCAGTCAAGGTGTGCCTACGGCACTGGGCAATTTTAACTTCAAAGGTGAATTGACCTACAAAAGCCAAGACTTAGTCGACTATTATTATGGGGTGTCGAGCCGCGATAATGTCGCACCGAACTACTATTACCGCGGCCGTTCCGTGGTGCAGCCAGCGCTGTCGGTACATTGGCAGTATCCGCTAAGTGATCGTTTAAGTATCGTTGGCTCTGGTCGATATATGTGGCTGGGTGATGGCGTGGCCGACAGTCCGCTTATTACTAAAGACACAACCACAACCTTTTTCTTGGGGGTGAGTTATGCGTTATAGCTTGATCACCATCCTTGCGGCGGCAACACTGATTGCCTCAAATGCGCTAGCGAAGCAACAAGACGTACCGTTACCCCATCCGCAAGTGGATGAATTACTTGAATGTACCGAGCCCTTTTGTTTATGGGTGCAGCCACAAATCTGTGTTGCCGAAAACGCGCCTGCGGTGTGCAAAGAAACCGTGTCGGTGAATTGGCGCAGTGAAGAGCCACTGAACGCCTACCTAGCGTTTGACGAACAAGTACTGGCCTGTTGGCAAACACAAGCGAATGGCAGCTGGTTGGGTGAACTGACTTGGTTTGGTGACGAGATCTTAGTGCTCTTTACAGTGGACGAGTCGGACTTAACCGCAGAAGGTGAATGGCGCGAACGACCACGCCGCACCAGTCGCCAACAGTTTTTGAACTCGCTGGACGTACTTGCCAGCACAGAAATGCAGATTCAAAGCCTGTTCCCGAAAGCACGTCGCCGCCTTGGTAGCCCATGGAGCGTGTTCTAATGAGTACTCGAATTTTAATTGCCGAAGACGACACCCGTTTAGCCAATTTAATTAAAGACTACCTGACCCAACAGGGGTATCAAGTGTTTTGGGAAGCGAATGGCAGTAAAGTTGTGGCAGCCGTGAAAAACGTCAACCCTGACCTGATTATTCTCGATGTGATGCTGCCCGGTCGCGACGGTTTTGAGTTGTGCCGCCAGCTGCGGCCACAATACCCGGGACCGATACTCATGTTCACCGCTCGCAAACATGACGTTGATCAGATTACCGGCCTCAGCATTGGTGCTGACGACTATGTAGTGAAACCGGTGGAGCCACAAGTACTGGTTGCCCGCATTGAAGCCTTACTGCGCCGCTTTCAACCGCGCGACAGCTTGGAAAATAGTAAAGCACTGGAGTTTGGTCGCTTAAAGCTCAATGCCAAATCGCGAGCTGCGCGCTTTGCTGATGACGAAATTAAGCTCACCAGCCATGAATTCGATTTGTTGTGGTATCTCGCCCAACATGCCGGCGATTTAGTCACGCGGGAGACCATTCACTTCGACGTGATTGGCCGAGAGTATGACGGCGTCGACCGCACCGTTGACATGCGGGTGTCGAATATTCGCAAAAAAATGGCCGAATTCACCGGCCGCGACGACGCCATAAAAACCGTGTGGGGGCGTGGCTACGTGTTTGTTGCCGACGCTTGGGACTAACCCATGCGGCGTCTCGCGTTCCACTTTTACGGCTTTTTGCTACTTGCAGTGGTCGGCCTTGGCTGGACCATCGAGCAGCTGTGGAGCAGCCAACAAAACGACATGCCGGCTTGGGTTGAGCCCTTGGCCGAGTCGTTCGTTAACCTAAGCCAATACATCGAACGACCGGAACAGCTGGAACAAGCACTCGACCTGCCGGTGCAAGTGGTCAGCACCGGGCAAGTGCGCTGGCCGAGCGCCCAACAAAGTAAATTTGCCGCCGGAGAGCCGGTGATCTTGTTCGGCGACAGCACGCAGCTGTATGTGTATATCCAGCATCGTGACGATATTTGGCGCATCGGCCCTGTTGTCGATGAAACCCCAAGCCCGACCTATGCCTACCATTTACTGTTTTTCCTGCTGTTAGCCGTCGTCACCACCATCTGGTTGTGGCCATTGTCACGGGACTTAAAACGACTAGAAGAACACTTGCGCTATGTGTCCCAGCCGGACCTAAAACCACTCGACTTGTCGAAGCGCTCATTGGTGTATCCGCTGGCCTTAAGCTTTAACGCCATGCGCGAACGCATATGGTATTTGCTTGGCATTCAGCGTGATTTGACCCATGCAGTGTCCCATGATTTACGTACACCGTTAGCGCGGATGAAGTTTGCCTTAGCTTTGCCTGACTCGCCAGCCAAAACCGAAGCGCTGCAAGAAGACGTGGCCGAGATGGAAGAGATAGTCGACACCTTGCTTGATTACGCGCGTATGGAAGCCCAAGAAGAGTTGATGGAACGCGATGACGTGGATGTGAGTGAGCTGTGTTTACACGTGGTCGAGAAGTACCAGCGCAATGCCACGCAGAAAATAGAACTCGAATGCCCGGAGCATGCAGTTTTTCGCTGCGACGGCCATTACATTGAGCGGGCGCTGAATAACTTACTACAAAATGCCAGTCGCTATGCCAACAACAAGGTGCATGTGGAAGTGATACAACGGCAGGGAGAGCTTGTGATTCACGTTGATGACGACGGTACCGGCATTCCGGCCAGCGAACGGCAGAAAATCTTGAAGCCGTTCGTGCGCTTAGAAGAAAGTCGCTCGCGGGACAGCGGTGGTGCTGGCTTAGGGCTGACGATTGTCAGTCGAATTATGGAGTGGCATGGCGGGCGTATCGAGATTAGCGATAGCCCGCTCGGTGGCGCTCGGTTTAGTTTAATCCTGCCCGAGCCACCACAGATTTAAATACCATATTGCTGGCGATACTCGCGTACTTTCTCGAGCATGGCTTCTTGGCCTGGTTGCTCGCTTAAGTACTCGATAATGTCGCCGAGGGTGACAATCGCAATCACTTTGGCATTGTAGTCACGCTCAACTTCCTGAATAGCGCTGAGTTCGCCTTTACCTTTTTCCTGACGGTCTAACGCAATCAATACGCCGGCTAGGCTGGCGCCGTTGGCTTCAACAATGTCCATCGACTCACGAATGGCAGTGCCCGCGGTGATAACATCGTCAACCAACATAATCCGACCTTTGAGCTCGGAGCCAACTAGGTTGCCGCCTTCGCCGTGAGTTTTGGCTTCTTTGCGGTTAAAGCAGTAGGGCACGTCTTTGCCATGGTGCTCGAACAGGCTGACCGCTGCTGCTGTGGCAATCGGAATGCCTTTGTAGGCCGGGCCAAAGAGAACGTCGAACTCGATACCTGAGTCTTGCAACGCTGCGGCGTAATAACGGCCGAGTTTGGCCAAGTCAGCACCGGTGTTAAATAAACCCGCGTTGAAAAAGTACGGGCTTGTGCGGCCTGACTTTAAAGTGAACTCGCCAAACTTGAGGACGCCTTTACCCAAGGCAAATTCAATAAATTCGCGTTGATAAGCCTTCATGAGTTCAAAGCCTCCTTTTGCTGGTCGTTAAGTTCACGAATGGCGTGCTTGGCGAGCTCGACCATGTCGTTCATTTCTTCAAAACTAAATGGCTCGGCTTCTGCCGTCCCTTGAATCTCGATGATTTTACCCGTGTCCGTCATCACCACGTTCATGTCGGTGTCGGCTTCCGAGTCTTCTGGGTAGTCTAAATCGGCTACGGCCTCACCACGATAAATACCTACCGAAATGGCTGCCACCATGCACTTCAGCGGGTTCGACTTGACCATGTTGTTCTTGCGCAGGTAGTTAATCGCGTCGACCAAAGCCACACACGCACCGGTGATCGAGGCCGTGCGCGTGCCACCGTCGGCCTGAATAACGTCACAGTCGACGGTAATGGTGTTCTCACCTAAGGCACTTAAGTCCACCGCTGCGCGCAGTGAACGAGCGATTAAGCGCTGAATTTCCATTGTCCGGCCACCTTGCTTGCCACGCGCTGCTTCGCGATCCGAACGCGTGTGCGTCGCCCGCGGCAGCATGCCGTATTCGGCAGTGACCCAACCTTGACCTTTGCCTTTCAAGAAGCGTGGAACCCCTTCTTGGACCGTGGCGTTACACAACACCTTGGTGTCACCGAACTCAATCAGCACACTCCCTTCCGCATGGCGGGTATAGTTGCGAGTAATGGTAACCGGGCGAATTTGTTGGGCAGTACGGCCACTTGGACGCATGGGAATTCCTCTTGCTAAGGTGGGTGAATCGGCTGGGGGCATAGTATAAGCGTTTTGGTACATTTTCGCCACGAATGGTCGAGGCGGTGGGTGATTTCCCAGTGGCCATTTCCCTGCGGCCATTTCCCACGAGCTTAGCGAAACGCTATACTAAGCGGACATTTTGCTGCGTCTGAATGTGAAATTGACAGCAAAATGGACCTTTTATTTTCGATTAAAAACAAGAGAGCCATTTTATGATCTACAGTATGACCGCCTATGCCCGCGAAGAAGTGAAAGCCGACTGGGGCACCGCCGTTTGGGAACTGCGCTCGGTGAACCAGCGCTACCTTGAAACCTATTTCCGTTTACCTGAACAATTCCGTGGCGTTGAGCCGGTATTGCGTGAACGCCTACGCAAAGCATTGCAGCGCGGTAAGGTGGAATGTGGTTTGCGCTTTACCGCCAACCCAGGTGCGAACAGCGACTTAAAAATTAACGAAGCACTAGCGACCGCGTTACTGCGTAGCGCTGAGTGGGTGCAGAGCCAAGGCGCAAAAGCGTCGATTGACCCAATTGATGTGCTACGTTGGCCGGGCGTGCTCGAAGCGGCCGAAGCCGACATGGACGCCATTCAGCACGAACTAATTGCTGGCTTCGACCGCGCGCTGCAAGCATTTTTGGATGCCCGCGCAAGCGAAGGCGCCAACATGCGTAGCCTGATTGAAGCACGCCTCGACGGCATCGCCGAACAAGCAGCGTTCGTGCGCGGCCACATGCCAGCCGTACTCGAATGGCAACGCGACCGCCTACGCAGCAAGTTCGAAGAAGCACAAATGGAGCTCGACTCGGAGCGCTTAGCCCAAGAAATGGTGCTACTGGCACAGAAAACTGACGTCGCCGAAGAACTCGACCGCCTCGACAGCCACATCAAAGAAACCCGCAGCGTACTGCGCAAAGGTGGCGCCTGTGGCCGCCGGCTAGACTTCATGATGCAAGAATTCAACCGCGAAGCGAACACCCTCGGCTCGAAATCAATTAATGCAGAGATTACCAATGCAGCGGTGGAGTTGAAGGTTCTGATTGAGCAGATGCGGGAGCAGATCCAAAATATCGAATAATGATTCTAGTTGTTTTCATTTGTTAAATATCCAAATAAAATCAGTAGTTTGAGTATTTTAATGGGTTGTGGTCGTTCGCTGTCGTTCGTGGTTGATAACTAAAAAGTGGTGGGTAAAGTGGTGGGTATGCTATAGTTCGCTTCAGTTGTGGTGGTGGGTAAATCGCCTTCACCAAAAATACTAAAGGAATCATAGCTTTGGCCAAGTTAACTGCTACTCAGGTAACAAAACTCGCGAAATCCCAGGTGGGTCGACACGCTGATGGTGGTGGGTTATATCTCGTGGTACCCACCACTACCTCTGGTGAGCCTGGCAATCCCTACTGGATGTTCCGTTACAGCGTCGGTAAAAAGCGGCGTGAAATGACACTTGGCAAGCTGAATGACATTTCGCTGGCGCAAGCGCGTGGTCTTGCAGCTCAGCAGAGCGTTTTAGTGAGTGAGGGGCAAAACCCAATTGCCCTGAAACGTAAGGCCACAGAACAAGAGTTCGTTACCGTTGATGACTTGTTTGAAGACTGGCAGAAAACCAACGAGAAGCGCTTAAAGCACGCCAAAATTCCCGCACGTGTTTACCGCAAAGATATTCAGCCTCATATTGGTGATATTCCCCTTGAACAGGTAACGGCTCGAGACATCCGCAAAATCATTACCTCGATCAATGACTCAGGGCGGCCAACTATCTCGAACGATGCACTCATGTACTGCAAGCAGCTTTTCAATCACGGCATAAAGCTAGACGTCGTCGGGGGAAACCCGGCGAGCGCCTTTCAAGTGAGTGATGCTGGAGGTTTAGAGGCAAGTAGAGACAGAGCGCTCACACTTGATGAAATTAAGCGCGTATTCAAAGTGTTTCGTGATAATCCGATGGTGTTCACCCGCGACAATTACTTAGCGTGTGCATTGTTGTTGCTGTTGGGGGTAAGGAAGTCTGAGCTGTGTGAGGCAAAGTGGGCAGAGTTCGACCTTGATAAAGGCACGTGGGAGCTTCCCAAGGAACGAAGCAAGTCTGGCGTAGGGTTTGTTATCCCACTACCTCAACTAGCCGTGGAGATGTTTACAGAGCTTAAATTGCGGGCCTGTGGTTCCGAGTACGTGCTACCCAGCAGAAGGCTCGCCAAGCAACCGCACATGGGGTCAGATACATTGAACCGAGCCATCGCCAAAATGTTCGGCAAAGATCCCGGTAAGAAAAAGCAGCCAGAGAACCTTATGGGCGATATCGAGTACTTCCGAGTGCACGATCTGCGACGCACCTGCCGTACCCTGTTGGCCAGCCTAGGTGTTCCCGGCCACGTGGCCGAGCGTTGCTTGAACCACAAGTTGAAAGGTGTAGAGGGGATTTATGATCGGCATGATTACTTTGAGGAGCGGAAGGGGGCTTTGGAGAAGCTAGCTCATGTGATTGAGCCATTGGTTTAGTAAGAGTTTGGACCCTGATCTTCAGCAGTGCGGCAAAGTGCTGATCGGCTAGCGTTATATTTCTCTTGGTAACCGTAACTTCGTTCACGATGGATTGTGAGTAGCGAATCAAACTCAGTCAATAATTATAAGCCGCTAATTAAAGTCCCTTTGAACGAAGCTGGGCGCTTTAACTTAGTTCTCAAATCTAATTTGATGAGGTAATGAAAGAGAATTTATGTCTGCTCTACCAACTTGATTGAAAGTCAGCATATAGTTGATATTGCCCATGAATATCATCCCAGTTGCGGATCTGATCTAAATATTCGGCTTTCGTCAGCTTAAATTCAAAGTGTTCTTGATAAGGTAACTCGAGCCCATGCTCCAATGCTATCGGTTTGCCGATGAACTCGAAAAGCCAATATTTATCTGCCACAGCGCTAGTTTTTCCTGTAAAACGTACATCGATTTCTCGTCGAGGTAACAGCTTAACGGAACCAACTCTGTATAAAAACTTACCTATTTGAGTGGTGTCTCCTTCAGTATCTCGCACGGTGAGAAGTAAATAACGTATTTCTCGAATTATGTTGCGATGCACATTTTGTCTGTTGGTTGCTAGTAATTGGGTATGATAGCCCGCCAGTTTCCCCATTCTTGCTTGGGTTAAGTAGTCATTCGCTCGGTCTAACTCATTTACAGGTGCAACCATGGTCAGACCGTGGTGCCGCACAACATTGGATCCATAAGGCACAATGCGAGCTGAATCCTCGATGAAGTAGTAGTCGTTTGACGGTTGCTTTTGATCACCTTCGTATGTAATTTGGCTTCCAAGTTTCTCGGCTAAATAGCGCTTCAGCCAATGGTTATGGGCCGTTTGATTGTCTGCGGAAGGAAGTAAAGCAAAGGCGCCAATACCTATTTCATTTATCGCTTCGTTGTACGGATTTAGATCTGCATCTTGATTGAAATACCCAGGGTAGAGTGCAAATGCGCCCATGACAGGACGAGTTTTTATAGGCTTTTCATGTGCTACTTTTTCTTGATGAATAATGGCATCGCGATATCGGTGCATTTGGTTAATTGCATCTTCAGGGACCCTGTCCCCTTTTTTCGCCTCGCTCGAATCGATTCGGTATTTAGCATCGAACAGTAGCAAGAATTGTTCACCGTTGTTCAAGGTAACACGGAGCACGATGTCAGGTTTTTGGTTCGCTAGCCAGGTTCGATTCTGTTCGCCCTTCGGTGTAAATGAGGGATTATGTGCGACCTCAATTTGCATACCATCATCGCTTCGATTAAATAGAAAGGCTGATGCCATTTCATCGTCAGAGAACTCGCGAGAAAATTGACTTTTCCGAAGTTTACTCAGTGCCTTTTGTACTTCCTTAAAGCCGAGCGAGCGTAATACGTTCATGACTTCAAGAAAGCACCACACTTCATAAATATCGGCCACAGATTTAACTGATAGGTTTGATTCATCCGAGGCATCATTTAAGTAATGCTTGAGCTGTTGCCAAACACGATACACTTTCGAATATCCTGCAGCCTCCTGTAGCACTTTAGATTCGGTATTTTTACCCTCGTATCGACCTACCTCTCGCCAAAGCTGGTGGCGCAAGTGCTTACTAACTTTTTCGCGTTGATGATGAATTTGCTCAAGGTAGGAATCGGAAACACTTCGGCTTGTATCTCTCTCAATGACGTTCATCAATTGACCAAGATTCTTTTTAGTTCGGCTGAGCACCATTTTAATAAAACGGTTTTCTGGTGTATCGATGCTTAAACGTTTCCGTTCGATTTTTAGCCGTGACGATTCCCGTTCAGACGCGAGCATTTCATGTGCGCGCTCTTGTTGCTTAGCTGAGAGTCGTTTATTAATTCGGTCTAATCGATAATGTCCCGTGAAAGCCTGTAGTCGGTTGTGGGGGGCGTTAAGTATGCGCTTAACTCCGCAATCAAATTCCTCAAATAGCCGCTCTAATTGGGCAAGCCAAAAGAGCTCGAATCTTTCTGGTGAGCGCTCACTCCGCCCTTGAGACTGAGTCGTTTTACTCGAAATTGCATAACGCCATAGCGGGTAGAGCGCATCGATTTGCTGATTCATCAACGTTAAGTCTGAGGTTTGCACCATTTTGGTGGCAAACACATTAAACTGAACTGGAACCCTCTTCAGTTGGCCGTTCACTTCGTAACGAATTTCAAAATTACATCGGCCAATGTCGTTACCAAAATTAAGCATGGCACGCAGTTCATTGCGTCGAGGGCTAAGCGTGAAACTTTCTTCGATCCGTCTGTGCTTATGAAGAACAACAGCAGAGCCTCGTGTAACGTAGTTACTAAAAGCAATATCGAACCAGTAAGATTTATTCTCAAAAAAGAACGGGCTATCTAACTCGCTGCCGTCGTCATAAGGTGCGGGCGTTTTATCGACGAGAACACAAACTTCATTTCGCGCAGGTAAAGCCAACCCTCTGTTGGCAAAGGTTCTCGCGAGCAATGAACGCGGCTGTTCAAGCTTTTCGGCTGAAATAAAAAGTTCAAAATCGGCATGCTGAACATACAACGTTGGCCGACTCATAGTAGCTCCCATTCACTATTCATAATGAACTGTTACGGCCAGAATGACGTGAAGCCGTTGGTCAACAGCGTGCTCATGCGGTCTATTTTCTTGCGTGAGCGACACGCAATCTGAATAGGTTGCTCCGAACCGATTTGTTTTCTCATTAGATCGACCCGTTGGCTCTCCCATATTTCGTTAAGTTCTCTGGCTAGAACTATAGTCAGCTGTTCTAGAATGTTTTGCCCCTCGATCTGTGCCTGACCCTGAAGTTTGTCCTCATCACCTTCAATACGTGGTAACACTTTACACATAAGAAAATCATCAAAGACAGCTTGTAGTTCTGCATCATCCTTCGGAGCAAACGAGCACACGGATAAGCAAAGTTCGTTAAAGGCACGAAAAGCAAGCTCAAATGGCGTGCCTTTCAACACCTCGTTAATAGCTTCGAAGAAAGTACGTGTTTTTTCTACATTAGTATCTGCCGGCACGTTGGCAAACATACCCTTCTTTGCCTGGCTAAGGGTGGGAAAGCTGAATATCTTAACTTCGTTGCGTGCTTCAAAAAAATCATCTAGGTCGTTCGGAAAGAATTCTCCAAAATCAAAGGTTAGTGCACGGTCAATGACCTTACGCGAGAACCCATGTGTGGTTTCATCCATATTCACCGTGCCTACCACCAGCAGGTTACAAGGGATCCCTAAACCAAATTGACAGATAAGCTCCCAAAGCTCATTATACTGACCGTCTTCAACGCTACCAAAGCCTAACTCTTTGCGTAGCTGCTCTCTATCAGCTACTTTCTTTATCGTAGAGGGTTTTAACAGTGCATCACTGTTGTACGTAAAGCTATCGTTGTCTTTCCAAATCCACTCACGAGTTTCAAGCACCGATAAATAGTCAGCAAAATATTGCTCAACGGGTGCTAGGTTCATCTCATCTAGGCACAGCCAGTAAGGCAATACGTGTCCAAGCGAACCTCTTTTACCCGTTACAACTAAGCGTTTACCCAGTCCCTCGACATTTGTAACTTCGACGACTAATTCACTATCAGCAATCGCACGCCACGCTTTAGAGATAAACTGCAATATATCAGTGGTAATGTATTCGGCAGAGCCATTCAAGCGCGAGATATAGCCCAATAAATCGCTCGGTTCATGCCAATCTGGGCGCACCGAAGTTAAACAATAAGTTTCCGCAAATTGACCAGAGGCTTTTGCTTGTTCTCGCACAAAACGAGTTTTGCCGGTCCCTGAGATGCCGGCTAGTAGGAGGAACGGTTTGGATAAATTCACTTTAACTAAGCTAACAGGTTGTACAGACTTATTCTTTACATACGTCTGTATCGATATAGGTTTCTGGCTAGGTTTAACGATAAGAGCTGTTACATCGTATGAGCTTAAAATATCTATGACCGATGCGAGCTCATCTTTCTCCTTTTCTACACCACCACAAGTCAAAAAAGCAAATCTAGTTTCATCGCTTCTTCTTTTTCCGAATCGTTTTAAAACCGTTTGCCATTCGTTAATACTAGAGCTCGTGCACTCGAATTCATTTCCAAAGTATGAAATTCTGAAAGAGCCATTCTCAAGGTCTTTTTTTGTGGCTAAAACAGAAATATCATGTGATTCTTCGAATACACTGAGTACATCATCCTCTGATATATACCTCTGCTTCTTGCTATAATTATTTAAAACGGTATCTTTAATGTAATTTCTGGAAAGTTTCCCTCCGGCAATTTTTATTAACTCAGGATCTCGTTCCAATTCATCTTGAAACTTACTCGATCTAGCTGAGTCAAGTCCCATATAACCGACTTCATCAGCTTTTGAAAAAATATAAGCAAAAACCTCATCCCTATTGCCTTTCATATATTAATCAACCCTGTTTTAATAAAAATTCTTTGATTGATGTCGCTACCTCATATGACAACATAGGTGGAACTGCATTGCCTATTTGCATAACGTTTGAAGTCGCTGAGTGAGGGAAAACAAAGGAGTCGGGGAACGTCTGTAGGCGTGCACATTCCCTAATTGTCAGCCTTCTATTTAACTCATAATGAAATTGTACTCGAGACTTAGCATTTGCCCTTATTGTATACGAAGGTTCGTTTGCTTTGCATTTCTCATCACCTTGGCCGTTACCTTTCTTGGCTTTTGATGCTTTGAAGTACTGGCTTTGGTTTGGAATGGTCTCATCACTAATTTTCTCCAAATCTTCAATTGCCCATTTGGTGCCTCGATACTTACCAGAAAATCTTGGTTCTGGTTTTAACGGTTCACCTTCGAGATCAATTCTGGTGCAAATAAAAAACAGTCTTCTTCGGCTTTGCGGCACACCATAATCTGGCGCAAAAAGATCCCACACTTGGACTTTATAGCCTTGCTCTCTAAAGTCATTAATTATAGTTTCCAGCACAGCACCTTTTTGCATGCGGGCTAAGTTAGGAACATTCTCAGCACATACAATTTTAGGTTTGTGATGTTGCATATATCTAACTAGAACTTTGTATAGTTGCCCCCTGTCAGAGCTAAGACCTTTTTTAGGACCACACGAACTAAAGTCTTGGCAGGGAAAACCTCCAATTAGCACATCAGCGCTTGGAAAATTATTGACAAGCTCTTCAGATAACTCAACTTGGCTAATGGGGATATTCAAATTTTTCTTCACTGTCTCAACACATTTCTCATCCTTCTCATAGGCGGCCAAAGTTGAAAATGGTTGACTTGCGAAGTATTGATCTTTGTATTTAAAACCACCTTCAAATCCCATGTCCAATCCGCCGACACCAGTAAACATTGAGACCAGGGTGAAGTTATTTTTTAATAACTTATCTTTTTTATCACTCAAACTCAAATCACATAGAATATTAAAATTACTATATTTCACTTTCGGCCTAATGCTTTTTCCGAAGTTCTCAGTATCAATAAGCCCGTGCTTCTCTAGCGTTTTAATAGTCCGAGAAAGGTTACTTACTGCTCTCCCTGTTAACTCAGATAGATCTGTAATGTTTTCAGGTTTTTTGTCTGCAATAGTCTTCAACAAATGCAGATTTTCCTCAGATAACACCGATGCAACTGACTTAAGGGAGTCAAACCAAACATCTACTTGGGTTGTAGAACTTGGAATTTGACCTTTAATACCAATAATACAACTAGTCACGCCTATACCCACCTCTGACACAAGACACCCACAATACTAGATAAATACACATGCCTTATGTTATCAGTTAATGATAAGACGTCAACTTTAATTCAGAGTCTAACGGTGTTTTTCAAGGTAGTTGACACCTATTTTCCTTTAAGCAGCCAGTTTTTCTTCCTGCTTAACGGGCTTTTTCTCAAGGTTTAATGCTGTTAGCCCGTCGGGCTAACAATTGCGGACATGTGCTTACCCATCGACTTGGATTTGCTGCTTTTGCAGCTTCCATGCACAGTTTCCGTTGAGCCAAAATAACTTTGTCTTGGCCGGTTTGACGTTGAAGAAGCGTCACAAAGTTTAGCTGACTGTGTTTGTGCTCGCAGTTGTACTGGCCTTTCCCCTGAAATAACCCCCCAGTTTCATGCTACCACTCGCATTACCCATTACGCTCCGCAATCCGCGCCCTAATCCAATCATCAATCTCCTCTTCAACCCACACTCGGCTGCGGCCAATGGCCGTTACAGGCTTAGGGAACATGTTCTCTAAAGCGAGCTTGTAGATACTTGTTCTGCTGAGGGTCGTCTTTCTTTTTACTTCATCCAGCTTAATTAGGCGCATGACGGTAATCCTTCGAATTGGCTTGTGTCATGCGATGGCGCAGAGCTGTAACTTTTTATTGTTTCGATGGACCAACGTGCTCGTCACGCTCCTGAGTTACTTGGTCACGCAGATTGTTTCCTTAGTGGCATAAACCGCAACGATGCGCCGAAGTTTGCCAAAATCTGAGATTCACACGGACTTAAGGGTTTCAGGATGAAAGCAATGATTTCTGGAAGCTACGCAACGCTGCTATCCCAGTGCGTTTGGATGGCGGCAAGCCATCAATTTTCAAACCTATATCACCCAGTGTGCATTCACGATTAAGAGGAATTTGTATGCACACTCAAACTTCCAACCAGCAACAGCGCCGGTGGACCTATGTTTGACGTCCACCACGAACTGTTCGCGGCAAAGTCAGCGCCCGGCATTGTTGAAATAATTCGGTTAGCGAACGTGTCACACATTAAGGCGTCAGGTAACTATGTCGATTTCGAACTACTGAGTGGTCATGTCATTCATCGCATGACACTCACTCGCTTAAAGGAGCAACTGCCAGCACATTTCGTTCAAGTACACCGAAGCTTCATTATTAACCTTATTCATTTGCAGCGACTACAAAGCGAATTGGGTCGTTATACCGAATGTGTTTTGACGGGAGGAAAGACGGTTCCTATTGGTAAGCAATATCGCAAAGCACTGTTGGACCTGCTCCGAATTGAGCCGGTTGAACACACTGACTAACCCATGCGTGAATTTCTCTATCATCGAAAATCCATACTTCGTCACTATTTGTCCCCGACGAAATACTTCTGTGAAACGCTAGACCCTAACCATTAAAAAGGGACTTGAGTATGAAAATAGTCTACGAGTCAGAGCCGACAGCTCTCGACGAAATTAAAGCGCTGCTAGCAAAGCGTGAGTCGTTCGAGGTCAAAAGCCTCAGCGTGAACGATACGGTACGCATCGTTGAGCAGCAGATTGATAAACTTGGCATGAAGTCACGTGTATTTACCGCAGGGCGCAAAGCCGCGATGCTCGCATCGTTCTGGGGGCCAACCGCTGTTGCAGGGCTTGCATCGGCAGCCGCGATGGGTATTCATAACCTCGCTACCTGGAGTCCTGATTATGAGATTGCTCGGAACCTCGTGACTAAAACGGTCACGGTAAAGTACAAGCGCAAGCTCAAAAACATAGATGTCACTGTTACTGAGGATGAGAAAGCGCCGTCATAAGACGTTGTTTTCATTCGAAAACTTTTCAAACCTATATCACTGGAATGAATCTTCAACCGAAAGGATCATTCCATGAGCAACCAAGAAAACAATTCCCCGAAGCCACCTAAAAACTACGTCACCACACGACGCCTTACCGAGCAGGAGCTCTTTCATCGCGCCAGCGAATTATTGGAAGAGAAGCTTGCTCGAGGACAGGCGTTTTGTAATCCCAATACCGTAAAGGACTTTCTTCGATTCAAACTTGCACATAGCGAACGCGAGGTGTTCGCGGTGATGTTGCTGGATAGCCAGCATCAACTCATTGAGTTTCGTGAACTGTTCTACGGAACCATCAATGCAGCGCCGGTTTATCCGCGTGAGATCATCAAAGCCGTTGTTGAAACGAACGCCGCAGCCGTGATCTTTGCTCACAACCATCCGTCTGGTGTGGCAGAGCCTTCTGACGCCGACAAGCGTGTTACTGACTGCTTGAAAACCGCACTCGATACCATTGATGTGCAAACCCTTGATCACATCGTTGTCGGCAAAGACACCGTCTCTTTTGCTGAACGTGGCTTACTGTAATTCAAAGGAGGATTAGCAATGAGTGCATTGAATCCAGTAACTCAGAAGTGGATCGTTATCGGCATTAAAGCTGCTGTAGCTGCGTTGGCATTAATACCGGCACTACGAAAGCCGCAGCGCAATGACTTACTCCGAGGGCCGAAACAAACAGAGTCACCGTTTCGTTCTATGCCGAGTCAGTTTAGCCTCGTGTTTATGACGAGCAATGACCGAGCGAATGTGGGTATTGAGCTCGAGTATGGGCTAGCGAATAGCTACTTCGTCGACAAGGATAAGATTCAAAGCCTTGCTCGCTACTACCGGGCCTATGCCGTTGCGATTCATTGCAACGATGAACTGCACCAAACCCAAGGACCGTTATCGCGCCAGCAAGTGATCAATCAAATTGCTGATGCGTTGCGTGAAATCGACGTCAAAATCATCCCTGATGTCCGGGCATGTTAAATCCACCCATTCTAAGTTCCCAAATTGTACTTTTGGGAACATTGGAAGCCTTTAAAAACGGGAACTGAGGGGCTGAACAGGCTCTGAAGTTCCTTTTTTTTCGTCTGACAACAAATAAGGAACATAGCCATGAGTGAAGTTCATGCTGTGAAGAATCTTGATACCGTGAAGCTCGTTAGCCACCTACTCGAGCGCACCTATGGCCAGCAAATTGCCGATGTGTGGAACCTGGGTCTGAACCTTGCCCTTCGGATCAGTGATTTGCTCTCAATTCGCTTTGAGGACATTCATTCCGACCGTGTTGTGCTCACTGAAGGTAAAACCGGCAAACTGGCGACCATCAAACTTAACGACAAAGCCCGAGAAATCATAGAGCGTCGACGGGCCGAATACCCCGACCATGTTTACCTGTTTCAATCGCACCGCAACCGCTGGTCTTTACGCAAGGAGCCAAGACCACTAAGCCGCCGATACGTCTCACTCGCTATTTCAATGATAGGTGAGGAGGTCGGACTCGCGTTGGGTACGCACTCCATGCGCAAAACGCGGGGTTATCATTTGTACAAAAACACGAACGACCTCGCTCGAGTAATGAAGATGCTGCGCCACAGTTCAGAGGCGGTGACGCTGCGTTACATCGGCATTACCCAGGAGGATGTTGATCGGGACTTTGTTGAGTTGGAGCTTTGAGGGGTAGGGTGGAGTTCTTCTCCACCCTTGATAACTTAGTTTAGCTTTCCAAACTCGAGGATTTCGCTGTCTTTTGTTGTCGCCATCATCCCGTTTTGCTGAATAAGGTCTAAGGCTTCGTCATATGCGGTAATAAAGTTTTTATGTAAAGGCTTTTCAATCGCAAACAAGACATCATCAGGAGCTTGCTGTGCTTCACCTACAAAGCGTTGCAGCCGTTCAGCCCAGGTGCGAGTATGCTCGAATGCTAATAATGGAGTTTTCTGCTCGAATGCGAGGGGCTTAATAACTCGAATCCGATGCTCATCCTTTTTCGCAAAAGGTACTTCAAACCCACCTAAGCTAGTTGGTAGCTTTTGTTTCTTGAACCCAGTAATTTGTTCAGTACGAAACATCGCTCTTACATGCTTCTCAAGAACTTTTTCTTTGTATTCATTGTTTGCGAAGGCTCTTTTTACGTAGTGCTCAAACAACTCTTCAAGCTTAGTGTCTGGATTGTTGATCAGAGCAGTACGAATATTCCCGAAGTATATAACGCCTTCACGATGACGGGTAAGTTCTCGGAAAACCTGAGCGGTTAACGTTGACCCATTGCTCTCGACGTATTTTTGAATTCTCAGAAGCTCATTTTCATAAAGCTGGAGCGCAGTTTTGTAAATGCCCCCATCGAGATCTTCGAAGAACTGTGTAACACGACCGAACCGAGTAGGCGCTAATTTGAACTTGAAGATGCTTTTGTCGGGCACACACATGACTACGCCAACATTGGCGAATTCCTGTGTTTCAGCATAAGGCATGAAGCGCACAATCGCATACAGGCATAATGTCTTCATTGAATCTGCTCCCAAAAATTGTCATCGGTGTAACGCGCTAATGTTAATCTAATATAGTTCTTGATGCCATCACCGACATCCCACTCCTCAGGTAATTCGGCAAAAATCTCATCCAAACTTTGATAGCATTGCTCCATTAAAGGTTCCCACAGTTCTCGTCCGTTAAGACGATAGTCTTTATGCCATGAAGCTTGGCCGAGGTGACTCTCTGAAAACTCAACGAAGTTGAAGTTCTCTTCAAAAGCTAGATTGTGATCAAGAACCCAAAAGCTTTCGTCGCTTGCTCGGTAAAAAAGGTTAGGGTTTCCGCCGCCCTCCCTTAGGGAACGGTCGCCATTACGAATCCAGTAATCGAACAAATATAACTGAGCAGCGAGCTCCATTCCTTTTCGTTGAACTATATCGAGGGTGACCTCTCCTATACCGTCAAGAAACTCTGAGGCAAACAACTCGCCAAACCCCAGAACGGAAGCCATTTCCATGTCATATTGAACCAATTGGAAATCGACATATGCGATACTGTGTGGCGGATGCGTATTTCGGTGATTCCGAACAGCGATTCCGGAGTTATCCGATCACCTGTTAGCCGTTCTTTTTCATAACCCCCTTTTTACGCTAAGCGATCGGATTG
>SR_TP_S13solDRAFT_1000211_pt1 | contig 27900 bp, 24 predicted proteins | sample SodReaTP_S13sol_FD_11159 | JGI IMG/M metagenome (IMG submission 11159)
TGTGTCACGTCAGCCGGCGCATCGCCTGAATGAATTTGGCAATAATTGCGTGCGAATTCCAGCAATTCCTCCATGGCCCGCAGGCGGAACTTCTGCCGCTGACGTACGAAGGAGAAGGGGCGCTCCAGGGGCGGGGCCAGGGGAATGGCCACCAGGCGTTTGAGCGCCAGCTCCTTTTCCACCGTGGCCAGGGACAGGATGGACAAACCCATGCCCGCCTCCACGGCCCCCTTGATGGCCTCCGCGCTGCCCAGTTCCAGACACACCCCCAGGGCATTCTTGTCCACACCCTGACCGGACATGTAGTCCACGATCACCTCGCGGGTGCCTGAACCCTCCTCACGACAGATGAAGGGATGAGGCAGGATCTGCTCCAGGTTGGCCGTGGACTGCCCGGACAGGGGATGACCCGGGGGCACCACCAGCACCAGCTGATCCAGCCGACAGACCTCCACCAGCAGGTTGCGGTTGGCCACCGGGGCCTCCACCACGCCCAGGTCGATGATGTTGTTCTCCACCATGGACACGATGCCCTCGGTGTTGGAGACCTTGAGCCGGATGTTGATCTCCGGGTACTTGCGCTTGAAGTCCCCTAGCAGCGAGGGAAGCATGTACTCGGCGATGGTGGTGCTGGCGCCCAGGGTCAGGGCACCGCTCACGTCACCGGTGAGTTCACGGACCGAGTTTTCCATCTCCGAATACAGCTCGAAGATACGCTCGGCATACTCATAGACGTTGCGGCCCGCCTCCGTGAGACTCACCCGGTTATGGGTGCGGTCGAACAGGCGGGTGTTGAAATACTCCTCCAGCTGACGCACCTGGAAGGTGACCGCCGGCTGGGTCATGTGCAGGGCATCGGCTGCCTTGGTGAAAGACAACAGACGCGCAACGGTGTAAAAAACCTGTAAACGGCGATCCGCCATGGAAAAACTCCGATGCCCTATTAATCCCAGTAATGCGATCGATTAATCAAACCATATTAGCATAGCCGCGCCGAGACAAACCCCACCGTGAACCCACGCCGCCATCGGGGCCAATGGGCAGGGACCGCCCGGGCCGCTACACTGCTGCGCACACGGCGGCCCTTCCCAAGAGAGAACACACATGAGTGAAGGCTGGAAACAACTGGACCTGGAAGGCGGCGGGCTGCAGCGCCTGAACATGACCCTCGCCCAGGAGATGAAACGCCGCCCCATGGCCTATGGCCTGCTGGCGCTGTTTCCCCTGGGCCTGCACCGCTTCTATCTGGCAGAACGCATTGGCGGCCTGGCCTATCTGGGCCTGAGTGTCCTGGCCCTGGTGCTGGCCTTCACCCTGGGGCCGGCGTGGATTCTGGCGGGGCTGATCCCCGCCCTGTTATTCGCCGCCTTCGACCTGATCTGGATCGACCGGCGCGTCACCGCCTACAACAAGGCCCTGCGCATGCGCCGTTTCCTCAAGCCGGGCAACCGCCCGCCCAAGGGCTACCGCGGCCGCTACAGTGACGACGAGGCCGGCCTGGATGATTACGTGCGCGTCAAGGAATCCGAACGGGCCGGGCATCAACCCGTGGACGGTGCAGCGGAAGACACCGGCAAGGCACATATACCCTCCTTCAACGAACAGGAGGCGATGCTCAGGGAACTGGCGAGGACTAACAAAGGAAGGAAACGTAAGGAGTAAGGGGGCAGGCGTGAGGCGTGGCGAACCAGACGGCTTTTCCGGCTTTCTCCTACGCCTTTCACCTTACGCCTCCCGCCTCACGTGTTTTATGCGTCTCCCGGCTTCCACACACCCGTGGCGTCCTGGGGCGGCGGAGCGGCGGCGGTTTGCTGCTGGGACACCACGTCGTCGAAGACGTGTTTAATGAAACCGCTGAGCTGATCCAGGTAGTCCCGTTTCTGGGGCTCGTCCATGGTCTGGCTGGCCACCACGTAACCCAGCACCGCGGCCATGTACTGGGCGGCCACCAGGGGATCCCTGCAACGGGGGTCGTTGGCCGCCAGGGTGTCCTGAAGGCGCTGAACCAGCTCGCCGGATAATTGCAATGCATCGCTCATGGGGAACTCCCTGACTGAAATGGTCGGGCAAGTCTAATACAGATTGGAGGCGGGGGCATTGGAGGATCGTTTACCACGAAGCCCACGAAGGACACGAAGTTTAAAAGCCTTTTGTTCTCGCAGAGACGCCAAGTACGCCAAGTAAAGCAAGGTAGGTTTGGGTGAGGAACGAACCCCAACATGGGACGGTCTGGCAATCCGCGTCCGTTGGGGTTCGTTCCTCACCCCAACCTACCCACTGAAGCTATCCAGCATTTTTCTTGGCGTCTCTGCGAGAACAACGGTTTTGCGGTTTTAACTTCGTGCCCTTCGTGGGCTTCGTGGTAAACCCGCCTTACTCTCCCTTGGAGAAGCTCAGTGCATCGTCGACCACGTCCACTCGCACGGTGTCGCCGGGCAGGAACTGGCCGGACAGGATGGACTGGGCCAGGGGGTTCTCCACCTGGTGCTGGATGGCCCGCTTGAGGGGCCGGGCACCGTAGACCGGGTCGAAACCCGCCTCGCCCAGACGGTCCAGGGCGGCCTCGGAGACCTCGAGCTTGAGATCCCGCTCAGCCATGCGGCTGCGCAGATCATCCAGCTGGATGCTGGTGATGGAACGGATCTGCTCCCTGCCCAGGGGGTGAAACACCACCACATCGTCCACCCGGTTGATGAACTCCGGGCGAAAATGTCCGCCCACCACCTCCATGACCGCCGCCTTCATGGCGTCGTAATTCTCCTCCCCGGCCATCTCCTGGATGATCTGGGAGCCCAGGTTGGAGGTCATCACGATCACCGTGTTGCGAAAATCCACGGTGCGACCCTGGCCGTCGGTAAGCCGGCCGTCGTCCAGCACCTGCAACAGCACGTTGAACACGTCCGGATGGGCCTTCTCCACCTCGTCCAGCAGGATCACGCTGTAGGGCTTGCGGCGCACCGCCTCGGTGAGATACCCGCCCTCTTCGTAGCCCACGTAGCCCGGAGGGGCGCCGATCAGCCGGGCCACGGAATGCTTCTCCATGAACTCGGACATGTCGATACGCACCATGGACTCCTCGGTATCGAACAGGAAACCGGCCAGGGCCTTGGTCAGCTCGGTCTTGCCCACGCCGGTGGGCCCCAGGAACAGGAAAGAACCGTTGGGCCGACGGGGATCGGAGAGCCCCGCCCGGGAGCGGCGGATGGCGTTGGAGACGGCCTTGACCGCCTCGTCCTGACCCACCACGCGCACCGTGATCGCCTCTTCCATGCGCAGCAGCTTCTCCCGCTCCCCTTCCAGCATCTTGGACACCGGGATGCCGGTCCAGCGGGAGACCACCTCAGCGATCTCCTCGTCGCTGACCTTGTTGCGCAGCAGACGCATCTCGTGCATCTCCGCCTGGGCGGCCATGTCCAGCTGCTTCACCAGTTCCGGGATGCGACCGTACTGAAGCTCGGACATGCGTGCCAGATCACCGGCCCGGTGGGCAGTCTCCAGCTCCAGGCGCGAACGCTCCAGCTCCTCCTTGATGTGAGCGGTGCCGGACAGGGCCGCCTTCTCCGCCTTCCAGATCTCGTCGAGATCGGCGAACTCAAGCCCCAGCTTGCCGATCTCCTCTTCCAGAGTATTCAGGCGCTTGCGCGAGGCCTCGTCGGTTTCCTTCTTCAGGGCCTCGCGCTCGATCTTGAGCTGGATCAGGCGCCGTTCCAGACGGTCCATCTCCTCGGGCTTGGAGTCGATCTCCATGCGGATGCGGCTGGCGGCCTCGTCGATCAGGTCGATGGCCTTGTCCGGCAGCTGGCGGTCAGTGATGTAGCGATGGGAGAGCATGGCCGCGGCGACGATGGCCGGGTCGGTGATCTCCACCCCGTGGTGCACCTCGTAGCGTTCCTTCAGACCGCGCAGGATGGCAATGGTGTCCTCCACCGAGGGCTCGTCCACCTGCACCTTCTGGAAGCGCCGCTCCAGGGCGGCGTCCTTCTCGATGTACTTGCGGTATTCATCAAGCGTCGTGGCGCCGATACAGTGCAGCTCGCCACGTGCGAGCGCAGGTTTAAGCATGTTGCCCGCATCCATGGCGCCCTCGGCCTTGCCGGCGCCCACCATGGTGTGGATCTCGTCGATGAACAAGATAACGCGGCCTTCCTGCTTGGAGAGGTCGCTGAGCACCGCCTTCAGGCGCTCCTCGAACTCGCCACGGAATTTGGCGCCGGCGATCAGGGAACCCATGTCCAGGGACAGCAGGCGGCGATTCTTCAGACCTTCCGGCACCTCGCCGTTGATGATGCGCTGGGCGAGCCCCTCCACGATGGCGGTCTTGCCCACGCCGGGCTCACCGATGAGCACCGGGTTGTTCTTGGTGCGCCGCTGCAACACCTGGATGGCGCGGCGGATCTCGTCGTCCCGGCCGATGACCGGGTCCAGCTTGCCCTGTTCGGCCCGCTCGGTGAGATCGATGGTGTATTTCTCCAGGGCCTGGCGCTGCTCCTCGGCGTTGGGGTCGTCGACCTTCTGTCCGCCGCGCATCTCATCGATGGATTTCTCCACCGACTGGCGGTCGGCACCGGCCTTTTTCAGCAACTCGCCCAGGGTGCCCTTGTCCTCCAGGGCGGCCAGCACGAACAGTTCCGATGAGATGAACTGGTCCTTGCGCTTCTGGGCCGCCTTGTCGCAGAGATTCAGCAGGCGCCCCAGGTCGTTGGAGATGTGCACCTCGCCCTCGGCGCCCTGCACACTGGGCAGGCGCTCCAGGGCCTCGCCCAATTGGGAACGCAGCAGATTGACGTTGGTCCCGGCCTGGGTGAGTACATGACGCACCGTGCCGCCTTCCTGGTCCAGGAGGGCGATCATCAGGTGCGCCGGTTCGATCATCTGGTGATCGCGGCCCAGGGCCAGGGAATGGGCATCCTGGAGGGCCATCTGGAACTTACTGGTGAGCTTGTCCATTCTCATGACTTCGATTCTCGCAAGGCAACTGTGGCAATACCCCTAAGATGGGTGAGGCGCGCGGGAATTCAAGGCAGGGAGGACGAATGAAGGGTCAGGACTTGATCCAGATCAGGCTGGCCATGCGGCCGGTGATGGCATCGCGGCGGTAGGAAAAGAAGCGCTCGCGATCCGTGAAGGTGCATTCACCCCCGCCAAACACCGCGTCCACGCCACAGGCGGCCAGACGACGCCGCGCCAGCAGATACAGATCCGCGAGCCAGCGTTCACCGTCGACCCGAAAGGCCCCGGACGCACCGGGATCCCGATCCAGGAAGGCCTCGCGCACCTCGCCGCCCACCTGGAAGGCGCTCGGACCAATGGCCGGACCCAACCAGGCCATGAGCCCCTCACCACCGCCCAGGGACTGGACTGTCGCCTCCAGCACCCCATTGTGCAAACCGCGCCAGCCGGCATGGGCAGCGCCCACCCGCTCGCCCGACTCATGGCAGAACAGCACCGGCAGACAATCGGCGGTCATCACCGCGCACACCACGCCGGGCCGAAAGGCCACCGAGGCATCGGCCCGCGCGCCGGTGGGGCATTGGCCAGCATCCACCACCGTGGTGTCATGCACCTGGGTCAGCCACCGGGGTTCGGCAGGCAGGGAAAGGGCGTCCCCCAACATGGTGCGATTGGCGGCGACAGCGGTGGGATCGTCACCCACGTGATCGCCCAGGTTCAGGCTGTCGTAGGGCGCAATGCTCACGCCGCCGCGGCGGGTGGTGGAGGCAGCGCCGATACGCTCGGGTGCGGGCCAGTCGGGGAGGAGGAGGTTCATGGCGTGAAGGATGAAGGATGAAGGATGAAGGATGAAGGATGAAGGATGAAGGCAGAGTCTAACCCTTACTCTCCCACCTCTCATGGCGAGGATCGGTCCGAGGTGGCTTATTTATACAACCTTCAACCTTCAACCTTCATCCTTCAGCCTTCAAGACTCCGCAGGAGTCTTGCCATGTCCTCCGGCAGCGGCGCCTCCCAGGCCATCTCCTCGCCGGTGCCGGGATGCGTCAACTCCAGGCGCGCCGCGTGCAGGGCCTGGCGACGGAACCCCCGCAACGCCTCCTGGGTCTCCTCGGACATGCCGGCCGGGATCTTGAAACGCCCACCGTAGACCGGATCACCCACGATGGGGTGATGAATATGAGCCATGTGTACGCGTATCTGGTGGGTACGCCCGGTCTCCAACTTCACCCGCAACAGGGTGTGGGCGAGGAAACGGCCTTCCACCCGGTAGTGGGTCACCGCCTCGCGGCCACCGGCCACCACCGCCATGCGCTTGCGGTCCACCGGGTGGCGCCCGATAGGGGCCTCCACGGTGCCGCCGGCCACGATCACCCCCTGCACCAGGGCCAGGTATTCGCGACCCACGGTGCGTGCCTGGAGCTGACGCACCAGGTCCGTGTGGGCCTCCAGGGTCCTGGCCACCACCAGCAGGCCGGAGGTCTCCTTGTCCAGCCGATGCACGATGCCGGCACGGGGCAGGGACGCGAGATCAGGGGCGTGGTGCAACAGGGCGTTGACCAGGGTGCCCTCCCGGTTGCCCACGGCGGGGTGGGTGACGAGGCCCGGTGGCTTGTTGATCACCAGCAGTGTTGCGTCCTCGTAGACCACGTCCAGGGGGATATCCTCGGCCTGGTCTTCGGAAACCACCTCGATACGGGCATCGACCTCTACCTGTGAGCCCGCCAGGGCCGTGTCCCGGCGACGGGGCAGCTCACCGTCCACGCGTACCCAGCCCGCCGCCATCCACTGCTGGATCCGGCTGCGGGAATAGCTGGGGAACATGCGCGCCAGGGCCGCGTCCAGCCGTTGACCGGACAGTTCCCCGGGCACCTCGCCCTGCAGATGTATGACTTCAAGCTCTCCGGACAAGCTCATGGCCCTCTTGTTATACTTGCGCCCATTATTCCAGCCCCGGTGCCCCATGACACCCATGCCTCGTCTTTCACTGATCATCCTGACCACCCTGCTGTCCATCGCCCTGCTCGCGGGCTGTGGTGCCAATCGCCAGGATCCGACCCGCGACTGGTCCGCGAGCCAGCTCTATTCCGAGGCCCGCGCGGCCCTGGATCGGGGCAACTTCGACCAGGCGGTTGGCTATTACGAAAGCCTCGAGGCCCGCTACCCCTTCAGCCGCTTCGCCCAGCAGGCCCAGCTGGAAGTGGCCTATGCATACCACAAGGCCGACGAACCGGAGATGGCCCTGGCCGCCGCTGACCGGTTCATCCAGATCAATCCCCGCCACCCTTACGTAGACTACGCCTACTACCTCAAGGGACTGGTAAATGCCACCCGAGGACAGGGCTACATCGAGCGCTGGTTCCCTCGGGACCCCAGCAGTCGCAACCCCGCCCATCTGCGACAGGCCTTCGAGGATTTCAGCACCCTGGTGCGCACCTATCCCGACAGCCGCTATGCCGATGACTCCTACCAGCGCCTGATCTACCTGCGCAACGTGCTGGCAGCCCACGAGATCACGGTGGCGGATTTCTACATGCGCCGGGGCGCTTGGCTGGCCGCCGCCCAGCGAGGGCGTTACGTCATCGAGCGCTACAGCGAGTCCGAGTCCAACCTGGACGCCCTGGAAATCATGGTACGCGCCTATCGCAAGCTGGAGCTTGACGACTTGGCCGAGGATGCGCTGCGGGTGCTGGAGCTCAACGACGCGGCACGCGCCCAGGCCCTGCGCGAGGATCTCTGAAGGCAGGCCCGGTAACGATCACCACCACCGCGGGACAACGCCATGTGGGATTTCTTCAAGACCGTCCGCCACCGTCATTCCATACGCCGCTACCAGGCGGACATGCCGGTGGAAGACACCAAGCTTCACGCCATCCTGGAGACCGCCATCGCCGCGCCCTCCGCCGGCGACCTGCAGTCCTATCACATCGTCGCGGTGAAGGACCCCGCGCTGCGCAAGAAGCTGTCCGGTGCCGCCCACGACCAGGCCTTCATCGCCGAGGCGCCGGTGGTGCTGGTGTTCTGCGTGGAGGCCGAGCGTTCCGCCCGGGAGTATGGCGAACGGGGCCGGGACCTGTTTGCCCTCCAGGACACCACCATCGCCGCCGCCTACGCGCAGCTGGCCGTGGTCGCCGCAGGTCTTGGCTCCACCTGGGTGGGATACTTCGACGAGGCCCGGATCAGTGAGCTGCTGTCACTGCCCGCAGGGCAACGCCCCGTGGCGTTGTTGTGTGTCGGGTATCCGGCGGAACTGCCAGAGGTGACGCCGCGTCGCAGGCTGGACGAACTGGTGAATTACAAGTAGCAAGTCTCAAGTGGCTAGTAGCAAGGAAAACCTTGGCTGGAATTTGCCACGGCGTCAGGATTAGCAAGGCTGTCCTAGCCACTTGCCACTTGCTACTTGCCACTGCCTTAAATTGCCTCGCTGCCTTCCTCACCGGTCCGGATGCGAATGGCACGCTCCACCGGGGTGACGAAGATCTTGCCGTCACCGATCTTGCCGGTGCGGGCGGCCTTGATGATGGCATCCACGCACACGTCCACCCGGTCGTCATCCACCACCACCTCGAGCTTCGCCTTGGGGATGAAATCCACCACGTACTCAGCACCGCGGTAGAGTTCCGTATGGCCCTTCTGGCGGCCGAAACCCTTGACCTCGGTGGCGGTCAGGCCGGTGACGCCAATCTCCATGAGCGCCTCGCGCACATCCTCGAGCTTGAAGGGCTTGATGATGGCTTCAATCTTTTTCATGCGGTCTCTCCCGGATATTGGTGCCGTGACCCGAGGCTTCGGGTGCGTTGGGAATGTCAAAAAACGTTTTAGCCACAGAGGGCGCAGAGGTCACAGAGTTTGAAGGCAATCAGGGCCCATCACGTGTGATTCAGACTTTGACGCTCGTACCCCTGAAAGCGGTTTTTGTCTCTGTGACCTCTGAGTCCTCTGTGGCTAAAAACAGCCTTTCAGTCCTACTAGCTTAGCAATCTTCCATACCCCGATGTAATGGGGAAGCGTCGGTCCTTACCGAAACCGCGGCGGGTGACCCGCACACCGGGCGGTGCCTGACGGCGCTTGTACTCGTTGCGCAACACCATCGCGGCCACCCGTTGCACCGTGGCCTCATCGAAGCCGGCGCGCACGATCTGCTGCACCGATTCGTCGTACTCCACGAAGCGTTCCAGGATGGGATCCAGCACTTCATAGGGCGGCAGGCTGTCGGAATCCTGCTGATCCGGGGCCAGCTCCGCGGAGGGCGGTCGGTCGATCACCCGGCGCGGGATGGCGGGACCCAGGGTGTTGCGGTACTCGGCCAGGCGGAATACCCAGAGCTTGGAGACATCCTTCAGTGGCGCAAAGCCCCCGGCCATGTCGCCATAGAGCGTCGCGTAGCCCACGGCCATCTCGCTCTTGTTGCCGGTGGTGAGCAACATGCGGCCGGTCTTGTTGGAGATGGCCATGAGGATGACGCCCCGGCAGCGGGCCTGGATGTTCTCCTCGGTGGTGTCCCGGGGCAGACCCTTGAACTCCGGCGCCAGGCCCGCCATGAAGGCCTCCACCATGGGCTCGATGGCGATCTCCCGATAACGCACGCCCAGGGTCTCGGCCTGGGCGCGGGCATCCTCGACGCTCATGGAGGCCGTGTAGCGGTAGGGCATCATGACTGCCTCCACCGCCGACGCCCCCAGGGCGTCAACGGCGATACACAGGGTCAGCGCCGAATCGATGCCGCCGGAGAGCCCCAGCACCGCGCCCTTGAAACCGTTCTTGGAGACATAGTCCCGCACGCCCATGACCAGGGCCTGGTAGAGCTCGGCCTCCTCCCCCTGCACCGGCGCCTGGGTTCCGGTCCGGGGGATGCAAGCCCCGTGCGCACAGGACAGGCTCACCAGGGCCAGGGACTCCTGCCAGGCGGGCAGGGACTGGGTCACCTGCCCGCCCGTGTCCACCACCATGGACTGGCCGTCGAATACCAGTTCGTCCTGCCCCCCCACCAGGTTCAGATACACCACCGCCAGGCCGGTCTCCTGCACCCGCGCCCGCAGGGTCTGCAGGCGCTCCTCGCGCTTGCCCCGGTGATAGGGGGATGCGTTGATGTTGAGGATGAGTCGCGCCCCTGCATCCCGGGCACGGGCCGCGGGCTCCGGTTGCCAGATGTCTTCGCATACCGTGAGGCCCAGGGGCACACCACGCACCTCGATGACACAGGCCTCATGGCCCGGCACGAAGTAACGCTTCTCATCGAATACGCTGTAGTTGGGGAGGATCTGTTTGTCGTAGCGGGTGGCGATGACGCCGTCGCGCAACAACAGGGCGCTGTTGTGCAGGCCCCGCTCGTCGCGCATGGGCGCACCCACTACCACGTCGATGCCCCGCACCTGCCGGGCCAGGCCGTGCAGGGCCCGCTCGGTGCGATCCATGAGGCTGGCGCGCATGAGCAGGTCTTCCGGCGGATACCCAGTGATGGCCAGTTCGGGAAACAGCACCAGGTCCGCGCCCAGGTCGTCCCGGGCCTTGAGCGCCCAGTCGCGGATGCGTTCGGCATTGCCTTCCACATCGCCCACCAGCAGGTCCACCTGGGCCAGGGCAATCTTCAGGGTATCAGTCATGGTCTTTTTGTACGGGCGTAGCCTGGGCGATCATTTACCACGAAGCACACGAAGACCACGAAGGGATGCCGTGATAAAACTGCAAAGGGCTACTTCGTGGTCTTCGTGTGCTTCGTGGTAAACGCATATTTTCAAAGCAACGACTTCATGGAGTCGCCCATGTCCGCGGGGGAGCGGACCACGGAGACGCCGGCGGCCTCCAGGGCGGCGAATTTCTGGTCCGCCGTGCCCTGGCCGCCGGAGATGATGGCACCGGCATGGCCCATGCGCCGCCCGGGAGGAGCGGTGACACCGGCGATGTAGGCGACCACGGGCTTGTTCACATGGGCCTTGATGTAGGCGGCGGCCTCTTCCTCGGCGGTGCCGCCGATCTCGCCCACCAGGATGATGCCCTCGGTCTGGGGGTCGTCCTTGAACAACTCCAGGCAGTCCACGAAATTCATGCCCTGGATGGGATCACCACCTATACCCACGCAGGTACTCTGCCCCAGGCCCGTATCCGTAGTCTGCTTGACCGCCTCATAGGTGAGGGTGCCGGAACGGGACACGATACCCACCCGGCCGGGCTGATGGATATGGCCGGGCATGATGCCGATCTTGCAGCCGCCGGGGGTGATGACCCCGGGGCAGTTGGGACCGATGAGCCGGGCCGGGGAATCCGCCAGGGCCGCCTTGACCCGCAACATGTCCAGCACCGGGATGCCCTCGGTGATGCACACAATCACCTGGATACCGGCATCCATGGCCTCCAGGATCGCGTCCGCCGCGAAAGGGGCCGGCACGTAGATCATGGTGGCCTCGGCGCTGGTCTCGCGCACCGCGTCGTGCACCGTGTCGAACACCGGCAGATCCAGGTGCTTCTGCCCGCCCTTGCCCGGCGTCACGCCACCGACCATGCGCGTGCCGTAGGCAATGGCCTGCTCGGAATGGAAGGTGCCCTGCTTGCCGGTAAAGCCCTGGCAGATCACCTTGGTGTCTTTATCGATCAGGATGCTCATGGGAATTCCACAGTCGAATGCGTTTGAACCACGAAGCACACGAAGAGCACGAAGAAGATTCATTGAAATGAAAAGCAGTACTTCGTGCTCTTCGTGTGCTTCGTGGTGAAGAAAATCTCAACCCACCGAAGCCACCACCCGCTTGGCACCATCGGTGAGGGACTCGGCGGTGATGATGTTCAGGCCGCTGTCGGCCAGCATCTGCTTGCCTTGGTCCATGTTGGTGCCTTCCAGGCGCACCACCACGGGCACGGTCACGTGGACTTCCTTGACGGCGTTGATGATGCCCTCGGCGATCAGGTCACAGCGCACGATGCCGCCGAAGATATTGACGAACACCGCCTTCACGGAATCATCGGAGAGGATCAGCTTGAAGGCCTCGGCCACCCGGGCCGCGGTGGTGCCACCGCCTACGTCCAGGAAGTTGGCGGGTTCGCCACCGTGGAGCTTGATGAGATCCATGGTGGCCATGGCCAGGCCCGCGCCGTTGACCATGCAGCCGATGTTACCGTCCAGCCGCACATAATTGAGTTCGTGCTCCCGGGCCCGGGCCTCGCGGGCATCCTCCTGGGATTCGTCGCGCAGCTCGGCAAGCCCGGGATGCCGGTACAGGCCGTTGTCGTCCAGGTTGATCTTGCCATCCAGGGCGATAAGTTCACCGGCCTTGGTGACCACCAGGGGATTGATCTCCACCAGGCTTGCGTCGCTCTCCACGAACAGGGTGTAGAGACGTGCCAGCAGCTTCACCAGGGCGGAGACCTGGGCGCCTTCAAGCCCCAGGGCGAAGGCCACGCGGCGGCCCTGATAGGGCATGAAGCCGGCGGCCGGGTCCACGTGCAGGGTGATGAGCTTCTCGGGGGTCTCGGCGGCCACGGTCTCGATGTCCATGCCACCCGCCGCGGAGGCCATGATGGCCACCCGGCGCCGGGCACGGTCGACCAGGAGGCTGACATACAGTTCTCGGTCGATGTCGGTCAGGGATTCCACCAGCACGGTGTTCACCGGCAGCCCCGCAGGACCGGTCTGATGGGTGACCAGCTGGCTGCCCAGCAGGTCCCTGACCGCGGTGGCCAGTTCCTCCCGGCCCTTGACCAGCCTGACGCCACCGGCCTTGCCCCGGCCTCCCGCATGGACCTGGGCCTTGGCCACCCAGGCCTCTCCCCCCAGGGACTCGATGGCCCCGTCCAGGGCCGCCACATCGCTCACGGGCACACCGGTCGGCACCGGCACGCCGTGCTCACGGAACAGGGCCTTGGCCTGAAATTCATGTAGGTTCATGGTGATCAAGATACTCGCTTGGCCACCCGGGGTACAAGCGAGTGGCCCGCACTACGGGGCCGAAGAACTACCAGCGGATCAGGGGGACTTGCGCAGCAATTCCGGGCCCGGACGGTGCAGGTGATAGCCCTGGGCCATGTCCACACCCAGGCCGATGAGCATCTCGAGACTCTCGGCGTCTTCCACGAATTCCGCCACGGTGCGCTTGCCCAGGCCCTTGGCCACATCCACCATGGCGCGCACGAAGACCTGGTTTTCCCGATTGCGGGCCAGGTCGCGCACGAAAACACCGTCGATCTTGAGCATGTCCACGTCGATGTACTTGAGATAGGCAAAGGAGGAGAAGCCGGCCCCGAAGTCGTCCAGGCACACCTGGCAGCCCAGACGATGCATGGCCTCGATGAAGCGCTGGGCCTCCTGGATCTCGGACACCGCGGCGGTCTCGGTCAACTCGATGATCAGCCGCGAGGGCTCCACCTTGTGATGCTGAATCAGCTCCCGGATGGTATCGGCCAGGGCCGGGTCATCGAAGGAGCGCCCGGAGATGTTCACCGCCAGGGGCGGCAAGCGGGGATTGTCCGCCAGCAGCTTCACACCCAACTCCAGCACCCGACGGTCGATGGACAGGATCAGACCCGACTTCTCGGCGATGGGCACAAACTGCCCGGGCATCAGGATGCGATCCGGATCCCTGGGATCGCGGATGCGGGCCAGGGCCTCCATGTGGGCCAGCTCGCCATTGTGGGCGTGATAGACCCCCTGAAAATGCAGGATGAGCAGGTCCTGCTCCAGGGCCATGCGAATGCGGCTGCCCCAGCTCAGGCGCTCGGTGACCGCCTCGGAGTGATCCCGCTCCGCATCGTACACAGACCAGGTGTTCTTGCCCTGGTCCTTGGCCTGGTACATGGCAATGTCCGCCCGGGCCACCAGGTCTTCTGCGGTCGTGCCGTGTTCGGGGTAGATGGCGATGCCGATGCTGGTGGTGCTGCGCACCCCGGTGCTGCGAAAACGAAACGGGATCTTGGCGATGGCGGTGCACAGGCGTGCGGCCAGCTGGCGGGCATCGTCCACGGACTCCACCTGGGTGAGCAGGGCGAACTCGTCGCCACCCACCCGGGCCAGCATGTCACCACCGCGCACGAGGGGGCCCAGCTCGCTGGCGACCCGCACCAGAACGGAATCCCCGGCCCGGTGGCCGAAGCTGTCGTTGATGGCCTTGAATTCATCCAGGTCGAAGTACAGCAACGCAAAGCGGCTCTGGTGGCGTTGGGCAGCGCTGATCGTCTTCTCCAGACGCGACTCGAAGTTGTGGCGGTTGCACAGGCCCGTGAGGGCATCGTGCTCGGCCATGTACAGCAGCTGCTCGGCGGTCTGGCGTTCCTGGGTCACATCCTCGTAGATCCAGAGCCGTCCGAGGCTGCGCCCGTCGCTGTCCAGCACCGGATAGGACACCTGGGTAATCATGCGCCCGTCGTTGAGTTCGGTCTCGAAACGCTCGCTGGTCTCGTGGGCATCCATCACGTGCAGGATGCGCCTGGAACTGTGTTCGGGGCGGGATTCGAAATGGGCCGCCAGTTCCAGCACGTCCCGGGTGGGCATACCCGCCAGGTTGGCGTCCCTGGGGATGCCCCAGATACCCAGGAAGGCCGGGTTGTAGTAGTCCACCCGGTGGTCATGGGTTTCGAACAGCACGCCGATGTTCATGGCGGACAGCAGGGAGCGCAGCCGCCCCTGTTCCTGACGCGCCAGTTCGGTGAGCAGGGATTCCTGGCGATGGGCCTCGGTCAGGGCGGACTCACGCTGATGCACCGAGCCCACCATGGCGCGGAAGGTCTCGGCCAGCTGGCCCAGCTCGTCACGGCCCGCCTCCGGCATGGGCGCCGCATAATCACCGTCATGAACGGCACGGGCCCCCTGGGCCAGGGAAGAGATACGCCGGACCAGGCGGTGTCCCACCAAGCCCAGCAGCAACAGGCCCAGGGGCAGGACCACCAGCACCACCAGCAGACCGTCGCGCAGCAATCGCTGCCGAGCCTGCTGCATGGCATCCAGGGACAGGCCCAGACGCACCCGGCCCACGGCCTGGTCGGCCAGGGACAGGGGTACCAGGGTGTGGCGGACGAGAGGCTGTCCCTGAAGATCGGGGTCCTGCGCCAGCAGGGCGTCATCCGGAACGGGGCCGGCACTGGCATAGACCTGACCGGTGCTGTCTTGCACCTCCACGTAAACCACCATGCCCTCGGGCCGGGTCACCAGGCGCTCGGCCAGGTCGGCCAGGGCGCCGTAATCCTGCTCGAACAAGCGGGTACTGAATGCGGCGTTCACCCACAGCGGGATGTCTTCCTGCTGGGCACGCAACTGATCCTCGGCGAAACGATCCACCTGGCGCAGCCCCACGAACATGGCCAGCCCCACGGTCAGCACCAGGACCAGCATCAGGCTGATCAACAGCTTGCGCTGCAGGGAGGATTCAAACCATTGCCAGGCGTTCATGGCCGCCCCCCGGACCTGGCGGGTGGCATGGGCCCAGGACCGGGGCTTGAAAGCAGGGACAGGAGCATGATCCTAGGAGCCCCCCAGCGCCCGGGCGGCACGATCGGCGAAGGGGTCCAGTTGCTCCAGCAAGCCGGGCTCGGGGGCCACGAAACGATTCAGCCCCGTGGTACCGAAATAGCGCTCACCGGCGGGTTGACTGTGCATGGAGAGCAGGGCCCGGCCCAGATCATCCAGGCGCGGCTCCCCGATGCGTGCCGGATTACCCAGCAGAACGAAACCCGGGATCTCCCGGGAGCGAGCAATCTCCACGAGCCGCTCCCGGCTGCCCAGGGCAGGATCCTGCCAGGTGGGCACACCCACCACGCCCACGCCGCCTTCCTGGAGCACCGCCAGCAGCGCACTGTTGTGGGACACGGCCACCCGCAGGACCATGTCCTGTTCGGCGTCGATGCCGGCCTGTTCCAGGGCCTCCAGGCCCAGCTGATGGACGATGGCCAGGGCCGAGGGCAGGTGCAGGGTCTGGCCACGCAGCTGATCCAGGCTGTTCAGACCCGAATCCCGGCGGGCGATGAACACCGCACCGGAACGATTGGCCGTGGTGGCCAGTACCCGCAGACCGCACTCCCGGGCGGCCAGGCGTCCCAGATGGGGCGCGGTGAGCACCAGGTCGTAGTCCCCCCGGCAGGTGCGCCGGGCAAAGGTGACGAAATCGGTCGCCGTCACCAGGGCCACCTCCTGGCCCAGTTCATCGACCAGCCAGCCACGCAGCGGCCCCTGGCGTGCCGCCAGGGTGCTGGGACTCACATAGGGAAAGACACCGAATATCAGGGGCGTGGCGACGCCCGCTTCGGATCGGGACTGAGCCTGAACATGGGTCGGAACGCCGAGCAACATGGCGGCCAGTACCAGCAGCACAAAGGCCCCGACACCTGACCGGGCACCCTCGGCGGCGTAGTTGAACAGACGCTTCCTTGACAAGAGGGACTCCTAGAAATACGAACTTATTCACAGATTATATGCGGTTTTTATGGATGAGACCGACACTACCCCTCCCCCGGACCCGACCGTTCGTCGGATGCCCGGCCCGCTCAGTCCAGGGCCACGTCCAGCACCATCATCACCATGAAGCCCAGCAGCACGCCCAGGGTGGCATGCCCCTCATGGCCCTTGCGATGGGATTCGGGAATGATCTCGTGGCTGATCACGAACAGCATGGCACCGGCCGCAAAGGCCAGGCCCCAGGGCAACAGTGGTTCCGCCAGACTCACCACCCCTGCCCCCACCAGCCCCCCCAGCGGCTGAACCAGCCCAGTCAGCAGCGCTACCCCCAGGGCTGCGGCCCGGCTGTAACCCAGGGCCAGCAGCCCCACTGCGACGATCAGGCCTTCGGGCATGTTCTGCAGGCCGATGCCGATGGTCAGGGCTGCGCCGGCAGCCAGGTCGCCTCCACCAAAGCCCACCCCCACCGCGAGACCCTCGGGGAAGTTGTGCAGGGCGATGGCAAAGATGAACAACCAGATGCGCCTGAGCTTGCGGGCATCGGCCCCGCTCTGGGGCCCGGTGACGAAATGCTCGTGGGGCAGGAATCGGTGGCAGGCCAGCAGGGTCAGGCCACCCAGACCGATTCCCGCCGCCACCAGCAGGGCCGCCACCAGGCTGTTGGGGGTATAGGCCTCGGCCGCCGCCACGCCGGGCAGCACCAGGGAGAAGGCCGTGGCCGCCAGCATGACTCCGGCGCCAAAGCCCATGAGGGAATCCTCCACCTTGGGACGGATGCGGGACAGGAACAGCACCGGCAGGGCCCCGACGCCGGTGAACAGGCCGGCCGCCAGGCTGGCCAGCAAGCCCAATTGCACGGTGCCCAAGCCCGCAAGGCGTTCGCGCAGCCCCTCCCAGACCAGCACCAGTCCCATGATCAACAACAAGGCAGCGACCAGGATCAGCAGGGGCAGGGCCCAGTTTCGCAAGGAGTTGTCGTCACTCAGGGTATTGGACATGGAGTATCCGTGAGGTGGCGTGCGAAAGAATCAGGACCGGCAGGCGCGGACTTTTGCCATGGGCTGTGCACCCCGGCCATAAGATCCCCAGGGCAGAGTGTCACATCAGTGCTTCACGGCTGGTGCAGAGAACAGACTCTCCACCTCCTGGGGTGGCCGGGGATGGGAGAACAGATAGCCCTGGGCCACGTCGCAGCCCAGGCGCCTGAGGATGTCTCTTTGCTCCTCGGTCTCCACCCCTTCGGCCACCAGGCTCAGGTCCAGGCGATCGGCCAGTACCACCAGGGTGCGTATCAGGTTTTCCGCCACTGGGTCCCCGCCCAGTCCACGCACGAAGCTCTGGTCGATCTTGAGGGCGTCCACGGGCAGACGATGCAGGTAGCTCAGGGAGGCGTAGCCGGTGCCAAAATCATCCAGGTGTACGGCGATGCCCAGGCGCTTGAGCCGGAACAGGGCCTCGGAGACCTGTTCCATGTCCTCGATCACCGCGGTCTCGGTCACCTCCAGCACCAGGGGCATGTCATCCTTGTCCAGGCCGTGGCGGGCCACGATCTCGGCCACCCGGGCATCAAAGCCCGGGGTCAGCAGCTGGCGCGCCGAGAGGTTGACACTCATGTGCAGGGCCCGCCAGCCCTGGGCATGCCACCGGGCGATCTGGGCGCAGGCCTGATCCAGCACCCATTCACCCAGGGCGATGATGAGTCCGGAATGCTCCGCCATGGGGATGAAACGACCCGGTGAGACACTGCCGAAACGCCGATTGTCCCAGCGCAACAGGGCCTCGACCCCGAGCACCTCGCCGCTGAGGGTGTTCACGATGGGCTGGTAATGCAGGTGCATCTCGCCCCGCTGCATCGCCCCCTGCAACTCATTGTCCAGGGCCTGGTACTCCCGCACCCGTTCATCCATCTCCGGGGCATAGAAGACGCAACGCCCGGCGTGGGACTGGGAACCGCCCTGGTGCAGCGCCACGCCGGCGCACTGCAGCAGATCAGGCCCCGACTCCGCATCGCCGGGGAACACTGCGGCCCCGGCAGAGAGCTTCACGTGCAGGGGCGGCGTGTCGTTGCCCATGTCCAGCTCGAAGGCCTCCAGCAGCTTGTCGGTCACATCCGAGACGTCCATGCCCAGGCGCAGATCAGACAGCAACAGCGCGAACTCGCCGTTGCCCAGATGGGCGACGGTATCTCCCTCGCGCAGTCGACTGAGCAGGCGTTTGGCCACCACCTGCTGCAGGCGATCCCCCTGCTGGCGACCCAGGGAATCGGTCACGGCCCGCAGGCCCAGCACCTCCAGGGCCACCACCCCCACGTAGCGGCGATGATGGCGCGCGCGCAGCAAGGCCTGGCTGATGCGCTCCTCCAGCAGTCCCCGGTTGGGCAGGCCGGTGAGGGCGTCATAGCGGGATGAGCGTTCCAGGGCCTGGGCCTGGTCGATGATCATCAGGCCCAGACCGGTGTCCGCCGCCACCTCCGTGAGCAATTGCAGTTCAGCCTCATCGAACAGAGCCCCATCCTGCAGGGGTGCCTCCCGGGCCAGGAATCCCAGCACACCCACCAGCCGCCCCTCATTGAAAAAGGGCACCACGGCCATGGCACGAAAACCGTAAGCGACGGCCCGGCTGTGGCATTCATCCATGGGTGACGCCGCGGCCAGATCGTTGACCACGAAGCACTCGCCGGCGCTCAGTTGCGCCGCCATGACATGGGCATCGGCATCATCGGGATCGATGACCATGGCCAGGCCATCGAGACAGTCCAGGGCATCTCCCGCAGTCGCCACCGGGCGCAGGATCCGGCCATCAGCATCCACCAGCCCCACCCAGGCCAGATCAAAACCGCCGGTATCCACGGCCACTCGACAGGCCTCCCTCAGCAGGGAGTCCTTGTGCCGGATGCGTAGGATGGCGCCGTTGATGGCGCTGAGCATGGCGTGGACCCGGTTGAGCCGGGCGATGTGAAGTCCCCGCTCTTCCAGTTCCACGTTGGTCATGGCAAGCACATGCATCTGCCAGGCGATAAGCGCATAGAGCAGCAAGGCGGTGACCAGGACGTAGGCCCAGCCCTTGAAGGTCTGCAGCCATGACAGCAGAGCGGGATCATCCACCAGCATGGCCAGCACGCGGTCAGACAGGAGGATCCACAGGATCCCGAGGACGAGATAGATGATGACGATCCGCAGGGCTGCGCGGCCCGCCAGTTGCCGGGATGAAGACGATCCATTGCGTGTCACGGCATGAGGTTCCATTGCGGGGCGTGCCCCCGGTGGCGCGGGAAGCTACATCACAGGCGCGTGTTGCAGGTTCTGCCTAGTCTGACTCCCGACAGCCGGCCACTGGGCCATCAGACGACGGCTGATCATTCGTCCGCCATCTTGAGGATCGCGGTGACGATGTCGTTCATGGTGACAATGCCTTCCAGCTCGTTATCACGCAAGACCACCAGTCGGCGGAAGCCCTGATTCACCATGAGACGCGCCACGTGTTTGACGTCCATCTCGCTGAACACGGAGATCACCGGCTTGGAGCAGACGTCGTAGACGTTGATCAGGTCGATGTCGCCTTCCTCGGCAACGATGGTGCGCAGGATGGTGGTGTAGGTGATGATGCCGTAGGCATCGTGGATGTCCTTCTTCTCCACCACCAGGGATTTCACGCCGTGGCGTTTCATCTGCCGCATGGCTTCGCGGATGGTGGCGAACGGCGAGACCGTGACCACCTTGGGCTGCATGATGTCTTTGACGAGCATGGGTTTCACCTTTTCCTGGGGCGCGACCAGGTCTTGTCACAAAAGAAAAAATCGACAGGATTTACATGATTGTTTCTGGAACCGAGGTCTTTTCTAATCCAGTCAATCATGTAAATCCTGTCAATTAACGTTCTAGATCTCGTCCTTGATGCGCTCCTCGAAGCGCTCGATCTGGGTCACGTCGATACCAGCGATGTGTTCCAGTGGGATGGTAAACACCACCCCTTTGCTGTGTGCGTTCAGATCGAGATCCTTGGTAAGGCACTTGAGCACCGCCACCGAGAGCTTTTTTTCGAGGACGAATACAAGCACCGACTGACTGCCCTCGTAGGTGAGTCCGAAGAAGGTCTTCTTCTCCTTGCTGCCGATGCCACGAGCGTCCAGGATGGTGACGCCGCCCGCACCCGCGTTCTTGGCCACATCGATGGCCTTCTCTTCCAGTTCCTCGGCCAGGATGGCCACCAGTACCGCGAATTTCATGTCTGCACCCCCCTCGTCTTGGCAACGAGTTCAACGAAAATAGCATAGAGCATCACTGTAACGATCGGAAAGATCGAGGCAAAGGCGATCAGGCCAAAGCCGTCGATGAGCACGTTGCGCCCCTCGATGTGGGTGGCCAGCCCGATGCCCAGGGCCGTGACCAGGGGCACGGTGACCTCGGAGGTGGTCACACCGCCCAGATCGTAGGCCAGGGCGACGATGTATTTGGGCGAGAGCCAGGTCAGCAGGATCACCAGGCTGTAGCCACCCATGATGTAGTAATGAATAGAGTCGCCGCTGATGATGCGATGCACCCCGATAGTGATGCCGATGGCCACGCCCACGGCCACCAGGATGCGGATCAGGTTGCCGTCGAGTCGCCCCCTGCCCGCCTCCTCGGCCTTCTGGCCGATGGCGATCAGGGCCGGCTCCGCCAGGGTGGTGGCAAAACCGATGCTGAAGGCGAACAGGTAGACAAAGAAGACCTTGTCCAGGCCGATGAGCTGCTCGGCCATGCTCTGGCCGATGGGAAACAGCCCCAGTTTCAGGCCCACCACAAAGGCATAGAGCCCCACGATCACCAGCACGAAGCCGGCCATGACCTTGTGGATGTGGGCGATGGCCTTGCGGATCACCAGGTACTGAAAGAACAGCACCACGGCGATGATGGGCAGCACATCCCGGAACATCACCAGCAGGTCCGTGAGCATGCCCAGCAGAATGCTACCGCCGGTGGTGTGAATCACCTCATCGACCGTGGGGTCCAGCATCGCGGTGGCGGTCTCCACGCCCCCCGCCTCCCCGAAGCTGTACACCAGGATGCCGTACACCTGCACCGAGATCATGGGTACCATCACCGCCAATGCCACCAGGCCGAAGCCATGGGTGAGCGCGTTACGGCCGCGCAGGGACACGGCCAGGCCGATGCCCAGGGCTGCGATCAGGGGCACGGTGACGATGTTGGTGGTCACACCGCCGGAATCGTAGGCCAGACCCACGATCTCCTCCGGGGCGAAGAAGGTCACGGAGACCACCATCAGATAACCGATGATCATGTACCAGTGCAGACTGTGGCCCAGGACGATACGCACCACGCCCAAGGCGACCACCAGCCCGACGGACACGGCCACCAGCAAGCGCAGGGTCAGTCCGTTCACCCGACCCTCACTGATCATCTCAGCCTGGCTGGCCACGGCGATCAGGGCCGGCTCTGCGATGACCGCAGCAAAACCCAGGCTGAAGCCAAACGCCATCAGCAGAGGCAGGGAGCCCTTCTTGGCGAAGTCATTGGAGAGATTCTTGCCGATGGGGAAGATGCCCATCTCCAGGCCCTGCAGGAACAGGGCCACACCCACCACCACCACCAGCAATCCGAAGACGATAGGCAACAGATCGTCTGGCACCTGGCGCATGATGGCAAACTGAAAGAAGGCCACTACCGCGATAATGGGGAGAAGATTCCGAAAAGAATGCTTCAGTATCCCGAGAAATTCTCTGAGCTGGTTCAAGGGTCAGCCGTCGCTTGCGGTCGTTTGCTCATGCGCCTCAGCCGACAGGGCCAGCGTCGTTGGATCTCTTGTGTGCCTCATCCTCTACATGTCTGCGAATTGCGGCAATATCGATACCCCCCGTTGCATCCAGCTCGAAACAGAACGCGAGCCCCTGGAAGGGTTGCAGCAGATCGAGCTCCCTGTTGAGACGTTCGACAGCATGTTCGGCAATGGTGGCGTCGAGCACACATAGCAACATCTTCTCGAGCCCGCGGTAGCCGAGGCCGAAAAAGCTCTTGTGCTCAGGGAAATTAAGACCTCGACCGGGCAGAAGTGTTACCCCGCCACCGCCTTCCTCTCGAATAATGGCAACGGCGCGTTCCTCCAGCTGATCAGACACCACGGCAATCAACAGACTTGCCTTGGTCATGACATCTCTCCATGAGCTTGGATACGTTGCATCACGATAGCATAGAGCAGGACTGTGATAATGACATAGAGGGAGGCCAATGCCACCAGACCAAAGCCCTCAGTCATGACATCGCCGCCCCCCGTAGCCATGGCCAGACCCACCCCCAGGGCTGCAATCACCGGGACCGTCACATCTGAAGTGGCGATACCGCCCAGATCAAAGCAAAAAGCCACCAGGTCACGAGGCGCCAGCACTGCCAGAACAGCTAACAATACGAGACTGCCCGCAAAGACATGATCAAGTGACCAGCCGTATGTAAAGCGCAATGCGCCGATCACGAGTCCCAACCCGACACCCAGGGCCACCAGACCACGGACCACCGGCGGGTGGATTCGAACCGGATCCAGATGTGCAGCATGGCGGATGACCGCCATGAGGGCAGGCTCGACCAGCGTCACGGCGAAACCCAACAAAAAGACGAACACCAGCAGATAGGCGCCACCACCGGCATACGCAAGACCTGACGCCAGGTGTTCACCAATGGGAAAAAGCCCCGAGGTCAGGCCCTCGCTGAAGGCAAACAATCCAAACAGGAGCAACAACGTGCCGCCGATGAGCCGCCTGGGGTGCAACATGGGTTGTCGGATCACAAGGAACTGAAACACCAGGACCACAAGTACGACGGGAGCTAGATTGGCCATCATCGATAGCACATCCGTGAGCAAAGCACTGAGAGGGCCGGATTCTACCTGCACTGCGCCCAACCTCACCCCGGACTCATACCCGTCCAGCACAGTGGGATCAGAGGCGTAAACAACAATGCCATAGAACTGCACGCTCAGGCGTGGGGCCATGACGGCCAGCGCCGCCAAGCCGAAGCCTTCGCTCAGAACACTGCGCCCCTTGAGCGAGGCCATGAGTCCCATACCCAGGGCCACCACCAGGGGAACAGTGACCATATTGACACTCACAGCACCGGCATCGAAGGCCAGCCCGGTGATTTCGGGGGGTGTGAGATAGGTGACAGGGATCAGCAGCAAGTAACCACCCAGCACATACCACAGCACGGAGTGCTTGAGTATCGACCGAAGGATGCCCAGCACGATCGCGGTCCCCACAGAGGCGGCCACCAGCAGACGCAGAGTCCAGGCGCCGATACGCCCCTCGCTGACTATCTCCGCCTTTTGCGCCAAGGCGATCAAGGCCGGTTCGGCAATCACCGTGGCTGCGCCCAGGCAGAAACCGAAGATGAGCAGCCAGCTCAACATACCCTTCGCAACAAAGGCATCCGCAATATTGCGCCCGATGGGGAAGACGCTGAGCTCCAACCCACGTAAAAACAGTGCGATCCCCAGGGCCACAAGGAAAAGGCCAGCAAGCACAGCGCCGGCTCCTTCTGGCCAGACACCGATCACCAGCCACTGGAACAACGCCACCACACCGAGCACAGGCAACAGGTTGCGAAAAGACTGAACAAATGCCCGCAGAAAATGAATGACCTGATCCAAACCTCAGCTCCATCGTCGCAGCATCAACCGCCTCGATTAGATGGGCGGCCTTCCGCCCATGGCATGCCTGTTGGGGCGTCTCCAAATGATTCTGCACGCCCAGATAGGACACCCGCATTCGTGCAATCAACGCACAAATCGCAGCCCATACTCACCATTATGAAGACTTGCGACACCAAGAGCCCAGATTTGAGCACGCGATGATAAGTGCATTACGAATACTTAGCGGCACCTTTCACACGAGTCACAGGGTGAAACCACCGAAATCCGCTATACCTTTGCTATTAAATCTTGTATTTGTTGGCTTACAAAAAACTACTTGGGGGCAATCATCATGGAATGGCTGACCGAGGCCAGCGGCTGGCTGGCGGGTTTTCTCTGGGGCAACCCGATCACCCTGCTGCTGCTGGTGGGCACGGGACTCTATCTCACCCTGCGCCTGGGCTTCGTGCAGCTGCGCGGTTTTCGCCACGGCGTGGCCCTGGTGCAGGGCAAGTACACCCACCCCGGTGAGCCCGGCCAGGTCTCCCACTTCCAGGCCCTGTCCACGGCCCTGTCCGGTACCGTGGGTACCGGCAACATCGCCGGCGTGGCCACCGCCATCGCCTTCGGCGGCCCCGGCGCCCTGTTCTGGATGTGGGTCACCGCCTTCGTGGGCATGGCCACCAAGTTCACCGAATCTACCCTGGCACTGAAGTTCCGCGAGATCGGCCCCGACGGCACCGTGGCCGGTGGCCCCATGTACACCCTGCTGCACGGCCTGAAGATGAAGCGCATGGCCTGGCTGTTCGCCTTCTTCGCCCTGATCGCCTCCTTCGGCATCGGCAACATGGTGCAGGCCAACTCGGTGGTGGACGGCCTGGTGTTCCTGTTCCCGGAACTGCACGACAACCCCGAGGGGCGCCAGACCGTGGCCCTGTTCCTGGGGGTCGGCATGGCGCTGCTGGTGGGCCTGGTGATCCTCGGCGGCATCACCCGCATTGCGAAAGTGGCCAGCACCATCGTGCCCTTCATGGCGGTGCTCTACATCTGTGCCGCGCTGATCATCCTGCTCAGCAACCTGTCAGAGATCCCCGCCGCCTTTGGCGTGATCATCAACCACGCCCTCAACCCCTGGGCCGTGGGCGGCGCCGCCATCGGCGAGGCGATTCGTTATGGCGTGGCCCGGGGCCTGTTCTCCAACGAGGCGGGCCTGGGCAGCTCCGCCATCGCCCATGCGGCGGCCCGCACCAAGGAGCCCGTGCGCGAGGGCCTGGTGGCCATGCTGGAGCCCTTCATCGACACCCTGATCATCTGCACCCTCACGGGTCTGGCCATCGTGGTCACCGGCGCCTACCTGGACGCCCCCGAGGAGATGCGCGGCGCATCCCTCACCGCCTACGCCTTCTCCATCAACCTGGGCAGCGGCGGCGCCATGGTGGTGGGTGGCGGGCTCATGCTGTTTGCCTTCTCCACCATGATCGCCTGGTCCTACTACGGCGACCGGGCGGCCTACTTCCTGTTCGGCGAACGGGCGGTACTCCCCTATCGCATCGTTTTCGTGCTGCTGATCGTGGTGGGCGCCACCCTGTCCCTGGAGCTGGTGTGGAACCTCTCGGACATCACCAACATCCTCATGGCCGCTCCCAACCTCATCGCCCTGATCCTGCTGGCCGGTGTCGCCGTGAAGCTCAAGAACACCTACTTCAAGGGGACCCACGAGAAGATCCGCTAGACTCGTGAACCTCACCATTCACACCAGCCGCCCGGCACCTCGCGGTCCGGGCAGCCGGCTTTCACGGACACACCCATGCCCGACCACGACGACAGACAACTGCCGCCACCACCCGCCGAACTCATCCGCGAAGCGGTCAAGCTGGCCCTGATCGAGGACATGGGCAATGGCGATGTCACCGCCGGCCTGATCCCCGAGGACATCATCGCCCACGCCCACGTCTTGTGCCGGGTACCGGCGGTGATCTGCGGCACCGACTGGTTCGACGAGGCCTTCCGGCAACTGGATGGTCTGGTGGTGGTCGGCTGGCACGTGGCCGACGGGGATCGGGTGGAACCCGGCACGCGGCTGTGCTCCCTGCGCGGCCCTGCCCGCGCCCTGCTCACCGGCGAGCGCACTGCCCTCAACTACCTGCAACTGCTCTCCGCCACCGCCACCGCCACCCGGACCTACGTGGATGCCATCGAGGGCACCGGCGCGCGCATCCTGGACACCCGCAAGACCCTGCCCGGCCTTCGGGTGGCGCAGAAATACGCCGTCACCTGCGGCGGCGGGCACAACCACCGCATGGGTCTCTACGACGCCGTGCTCATCAAGGAAAACCACATCATGGCCGCCGGCTCCATCGCCGCCGCGGTCCAGGCTGCGCGGGCCCTGGCACCCGGGCTGATGGTGGAGGTGGAAACCGAAACACTGGACGAGGTGGACCAGGCCCTGGCGGCCGGCGTGGACGTGATCATGCTGGATGACTTCCCGCTGGCACAGATGCGCGAGGCAGTGGCCCGGGTAAAGGGCAAGGTGAAGCTGGAGGCCTCGGGGGGAGTGAATCTCGAGACGGTGCGTGCCATCGCCGAGACCGACGTGGATTACATCTCCGTCGGTTCCATCACCAAGGATGTGAAGGCCATCGATCTTTCGATGCGGTTTGAAGAATAGGGAGCGGATTCAAGAGACAGGATACGGGCGAAAATCAAAACCACCCTCACCCCGGCCCTCTCCCTGAGGGAGAGGGAGAAAACCATGAAGCGGCCTCACCCCACCCTCTATTCCGGGCGTCCAGTCCTTCACCCTTCGGGCCCGCCAGTCGGCTGTTCAAATCCGCTCACGGCGGATTCGTCTCTGAGGGAAGCGGGCAGATTGTGAACTTCGTAGGCGGCCCGACCCCGGGCCGAACAATGATGCCCATGCCAGACAACGGCGGGGTGCGGCGAAGGCAGGGTGGTGGCGGGCACGGCCCGCCCTATGGGGCCCCCTCCCCCGCACCGCGGGGGAGGATTGGGGAGGGGGCCCCTTGCCACTTGAGACTAGCCACTTGCCACTGATGTCCTACCACCACTTTTCATACACCAGCCGGTCCCGCTCGATACCCATGTGGGCCAGCAGATCGGTCATGTCCTCGATGAAGTCCCGGCTGCCGCAGTAGTAGTACAGCGCTTCTTTGGGCAGGTTCATGGATTCCAGCAGGTCGTGGCTGATACGCCCGGTGTGGCCGCGCCAGTCCTCGGCATCCCGGGTAACGGTGATGACGCAGCGGATATTGGGGGCCAGCCCCATGCGCTCGATTTCGTCCCGGAACAGGATCTCGCTGCTCTCGGTGACACTGTAGACCAGGGTGGTCTGCACCTGGGGCATCGCCTGGTAGATGGCGCGCAGGATGCCGATGAGCGGCGTGACACCGATACCGGCGCCCAGCAGGACCACCTTCTCCGCCATGGCCGGTTCAAAGTAGAAACTGCCCTGCCCCGCCGGTGACACGTAGACGGTGTCCCCCACCCGGGCCGCCTCGTGCAGATGACGCGTCACCGCATGGTGGTCCGCCCACTTGATGGCCAGCTGGATGCAACCGCCGGCAGATGGCGTGGAGACCAGGGAATACCCACCCACGGTCCACTCACCCTCCACCCAGGCCACCAGGTCGATCCACTGCCCCGGCCGGTAATGGAAGTCAGGTCCCACCTCCAGCAACAGAGATTTAATATGGGGGGTCTCCTGCCGGATCTCGACAATGGAGGCGGGGATCATGCCCTCGGGGGCGGTGGCAACATGATTCATCTAGGGGATATGTGGACGCTGATCAGGAAGGGCAAGGTTATCAGGGATGGTGGTGCCAGGCGAAAATCCCGGGGATCGGTGAGGCGTTAGGCGTTAGGCGTTAGGCGTTAGGCGTTAGGCGTTAGGCGTTAGGCGTTAGGCGTTAGGCGTTAGGCGTTAGGCGTTAGGCGTTAGG
>SR_TP_S13solDRAFT_1000212_pt1 | contig 27843 bp, 28 predicted proteins | sample SodReaTP_S13sol_FD_11159 | JGI IMG/M metagenome (IMG submission 11159)
CGGGCGCCGCGCCCGCCACGTCGGACCAGAACGACCCGCGCCTCGATCCCCTGTTCGAGGCCTTGGCGGAGGGGGTCGGCCGGGCCGAGGCGCAGCGCCTGGAAACCAGCATCTGGCTGATCTGGAACGAGCATGCCGACCCGGCCGTCGGCATCCTCATGCGCCTGGGCAACCACCAGCTCGCCGCCGGACAGCTGGAGGCGGCGCTGGAGGTCTTCGACCAGGTCGTGGCGCGCGAGCCCGACTTCGCCGAGGGCTGGAACAAGCGAGCGACCACGCTCTTCCTGCAGGGCCGGCTGGCGGACTCCCTGAGCGACGTGGCGCGCACGCTGGAACTGGAGCCGCGCCATTTCGGCGCGCTCTCCGGCGCCGGCCAGATCCACTGGCTGCAGGGCGACCTCGAGGCGGCCATCGAGGCCTACGAGGCCGCGCTGGCCATCCACTCCCACCTGCCCGGCACCCGCCGCTGGCTCGAGCGCCTGCGCCGCGAACGCCCGCGGATCTGAGGCAACGCCGGAGTGGTCTCTCAGTGGTCCTCGCCCAAGTCCCAGGGCTCTTCGGCGGCGGCTTCGGCCCAGGCTCGGTAGGGAGCCCAGGCCTGGACCCGCTCGACGTAGCCCGCGGCGGCGCCCTCCAGCGGCAGGCCGTAGGTGAGGAAGCGGCTGACCACCGGCGCGTAGAAGCAGTCGGCGATGCCGGGCGCGCCGAAGAGGAAGCCCGCGTCTCCGCCGAAGCGGGCCAGGCAGTCGTTCCAGAGCGCGACGATGCGCGCCGCCTCCGGCCGCCAGGCCTCGCCGCGTGGCTGCCGGCCGCGCCGCCGCATGTCCATGGAGCACTCGCGGCGCAGCGCCTCGAAGCCGCTGTGCATCTCCGCCGTCACCGAACGGGCCACGGCGCGCACCGTGGGATCGGCGGGCCAGAGGCCCGCCTCCGGGAAGCGCTCGGCCAGATACTCGCAGATCGCCAGGCTGTCCCAGACCGCCACCCCGTCCACGATCAGCGCCGGAACCCGGCCGGACGGCGAGTGGGCGAGGATGGCCTCGCGGGTCTCCGGCCGGTCCAGCGGGATCACGATCTCGCGCACCGCCGCCCCGGTCAGGGTCGCGGCCAGGGCCGCGCGCATCGACCAGGAGGAATAGTTCCTGTTGCCGAGAACCAGGGTGAGCTCGCTCGCCGCCACTGCCGCTTCCTTTCCTCGCGCATCTTGTCGCCGGAGACGCGAGCCTCCATACAGCAGGAACCGCCGCAAGCGCCACTTCCCGCATCGGAGCCGGACCATGAGCCTCGACACGCCCGCCCCCGCCCTGCCGCTCTTCGAGGCCTCCCCGGACGCCACGGCGGCCCGGCCGCTGCAGCCGGTAACCGCGGCCGGCTGGGAGGCCTGGCGCGCGGCGGCAACGGCGGCGCAAAGAGACTGGCTCGACGCCGCCGGCTTCGAGCCCAAGGCCGGGCGCTGGAGCCTGCTGCCGGAAGCCGACGGCAGCGCCGGCCTGCTGCTCGCCGGCGTCGAGGCGCTCGACGACCACTGGTCCTGGGCGGCGCTGGCGGCCGGCCTGCCGGCCGGCGACTACCGGCTCGCCGAGACCCTGCCGCCGCCGTCGGCCAACCGCGCCGCCCTGGGCTGGGCGATGGGCAGCTACGCCTTCACCCGTTACCGCGCGGCCGGGCGGACGCCGCCGCGCCTGGCCTGGCCGGAGGGCGCAGACCGCGCGGCGGTGACCCGCGCCGCGGAGGCCGACCGCCTGGTGCGCGATCTGGTCAACACCCCGGCCGGCGACCTGGGCCCGGCGGAGCTGGCGGAGGCGGCCGCCGCCCTGGCGGCCGAGTTCGGCGCCGACTGCCGCCTGGTGGTGGGCGAGGAACTGCTGGCGGAGAACTGGCCGGCGGTCCACGCCGTCGGCCGCGCCGCGACGCCGCAGCGCGCCCCGCGCCTGATCGACCTGCGCTGGGGCGAGACGGGGCCGCGCGTCACCCTGGTCGGCAAGGGCGTCTGCTTCGACACCGGCGGCCTGGACCTCAAGCCGGCTTCGGGCATGGAGATCATGAAGAAGGACATGGGCGGCGCCGCCCACGTCCTGGGCCTGGCGCGCATGGTCATGGCCGCCGGCCTGCCGCTGCGGCTGCGGGTCCTGGTGCCGGCGGTGGAGAACGCCGTCTCCGGCGACGCCTTCCGGCCGCTCGACGTGCTGTCGACCCGCAAGGGCCTCACGGTCGAGGTCGGCAACACCGACGCCGAGGGCCGCCTGATCCTCTGCGACGCCCTGGCCGAGGCCTGCGACGAGAAGCCGGACCTGCTGATCGACCTGGCGACCCTGACCGGTGCGGCCCGGGTCGCCCTGGGGCCGGAGCTGCCGGCCACCTTCTGCAACGACGAGACCCTGGCCGCCGACCTGCTGCGCCACGCCGAGGTCGAGGCCGATCCGCTCTGGCGGCTGCCGCTGCACCGGCCCTACGCGCGCTGGCTGGACTCCAAGGTCGCCGACCTCAACAACGTCTCCAGCGGCCCCTTCGCCGGGGCCGTCACCGCGGCGCTGTTCCTGGAGCGCTTCGTCGAGCCCGGCATCCCCTGGCTGCACCTCGACCTCTATGCCTGGAACCCCAACGACCGGCCCGGCCGGCCGAAGGGCGCCGAGGCCTTCGCCCTGCGCGCGCTCTACGCCCTGATCGCGGAGCGGGCGAGCCAGAGCTGAGCGAAGCGACGGCAGCCATGGATGGCGCGTTGCCCAATCCTTGGGCAGGCTGCTACGTTCGTAGGCAAATCAATTCCGCCGTCCGTCCCGACGCGGCCCGTCCTGCCTGAAGCGGCTCTTTGGCACGCCGCGTGCTTGTGGGAGGGAGGCGCTCCGGGCGGGACGCCCCTTGAACGAGCGAGCAGCGACGCGAGGCCATGAAAAAGATCGAAGCCATCATCAAGCCCTTCAAGCTCGACGAGGTGAAGGAAGCCCTCCACGAAGTCGGGATCAAGGGCATCACGGTCACCGAGGCCAAGGGCTTCGGGCGACAGAAGGGTCACACCGAGCTCTACCGGGGGGCCGAGTACGTCGTCGATTTCCTGCCGAAGGTGAAGATCGAGGTGGTGATCGAGGACGGCCTGGTCGAGCGCGCGGTCGAGGCGATCATGGAAACCGCCCGGACCGGTCGCATCGGCGACGGCAAGATCTTCGTCTCCAGCGTGGACGAGGCGATCCGCATCCGCACCGGCGAGCGCGGCCCCGACGCGGTGTGACGCCGGCCTCCGGCGCGCCGCGGCGGCGCAAGGCCGCGCTCGACCAAACGACAACAGCTTGACGCACAGACAGAACAGAAAGGACGGAGCCGCGATGTCGGACTCGAAGACCGTTCTACAGATGATCAAGGACAACGAAGTCGCCTACGTCGACTTCCGCTTCACCGATCCGAAGGGGAAGTGGCAGCACGTGGCCCAGCATGTCGACACGGTCGACGAGGACATGCTGGAGGAAGGCATCATGTTCGACGGCTCCTCCATCACCGGGTGGAAGGAGATCAACGAGTCCGACATGAACCTGAAGCCGGACCTCTCCACGGCGGTGATGGACCCCTTCGCCGCCCAGCCGCAGCTGGTGGTGGTCTGTGACGTGCTCGACCCGGTCACCGGCCAGCCCTACAACCGCGACCCGCGCACCACCGCCAAGAAGGCGCTGAAGCACATGGCCGCGAGCGGCATCGCCGACACCGCGGTCTTCGGGCCGGAGGCGGAGTTCTTCGTGTTCGACGACATCCGCTTCGCCGTCGAGATGAACCACACCTTCGTGAAGTTCGTCAGCGAGGAGGGTCCCTACATGTCGGGGGCCGAGATCGAGGACGGCAACCTGGGCCACCGCCCGGGGGTCAAGGGCGGCTACTTCCCGGTTCCGCCGGTCGACAGCGGCACCGACCTGCGCGCCGAGATGGTCTCGGTGATGAAGGAGATGGGCGTCAACGTCGAGAAGCACCACCACGAGGTGGCGCCCTCGCAGCACGAGCTCGGCATCAAGTTCGACCAGCTCGTCAAGTGCGCCGACAACATGCAGATCTACAAGTACGTGGTCCACAACGTGGCGCACAGCTACGGCAAGACCGCGACCTTCATGCCGAAGCCGGTCTACGGCGACAACGGCTCGGGCATGCACGTGCACCAGTCGCTCTGGAAGGACGGCAAGCCGCTCTTCGCCGGCGACGGCTACGCCGGCCTGTCGGAGACGGCGCTCTACTACATCGGCGGCATCATCAAGCACGCCCGCGCCATCAACGCCTTCACCAACCCGACCACCAACAGCTACAAGCGGCTGGTGCCGGGCTTCGAGGCGCCGGTGCTGCTGGCCTACTCGGCCCGCAACCGCTCCGCCTCCTGCCGCATCCCCTTCGGCGCCGGCCCCAAGGCCAAGCGCGTCGAGGTCCGCTTCCCCGACCCCCTGGCCAATCCCTACCTGGCCTTCACGGCCATGCTGATGGCCGGCCTGGACGGTATCCAGAACCGGATCCACCCGGGCGAGGCCATGGACAAGAACCTCTACGACCTGCCGCCGGAGGAGCTGAAGGAGGTTCCGACGGTCTGCGGCTCGCTGCGCCAGGCCCTCGAGGCACTGGAAGCCGATCACGACTTCCTGCTGGCCGGCGACGTCTTCGACAAGGACCAGATCGAGGGTTACCTCGAGGTGAAGTGGGGCGAGGTCTACGCCTTCGAGCAGTCCCCGCACCCGATCGAGTTCAAGATGTACTACTCCGGCTGATCGCGCCCCCGATAGCGCTCCTGAGAGCGCTTCCGGGTACGGCCGACAGGCCTGCGGCGGCTCGTCCGAAAGGGCGGGCCGCCGTCCCTTTCTGCGGGAAGCTTTCGGCGACCGCGAGATTTAGCTTGGCGAAGCACGCACCGGCGCGGCAGGCTCCTGCGCGGGGGTAGAGGGGTATGCGGGTGCGGATCGGTCTGGGTCCCCTGATGGGCCTCGGCGGCGGTCTCCTGGCGGTGGCGACCGCTGCGAGCCTGGGGTTTCACGTCGCCACCATCTCCCGAGACCACCTCTTCGAAAGCAACACCGAACTGCTGCTGGCCCAGGCCGACACGGCGGCGGAACTGCTGCACCTCGGCATCCGCGATCGCCGCGAGGAACTGCGGCATCTCGCCGACCTGGGCGAACCCATCGGCCTCGCCGACAACGCGACGCTGATGCGCCGCTGGATCGAGCTGCTGAAGGATTCCTTCCCGGACTACGCCTGGATCGGCCACGCCTCGCCCGAGGGCCGCGTGCTGGTCGCCACCGGCGCCACCAAGGAAGGCCAGGACGTCAGCGACCGACCTTGGTTCGTCGCCGCCCTGCACGGGCCCTATCTCGGCCGCGTCCAGGACGGCGCCGAGCTGGCCGCCGCGCTGCAGGATATCCTGGATCCGCCGACGAAGCTGCTGGACATCTCCACGCCCTTGCGGACGGAAGGCGGCGCCCCCGGGGGCGTCGTCGGCGCCTATATCGACTGGCGCTGGGCGCAGCGCACGGTGGAGGGTGTGGCGCATCTGCCGAACAGCGAGCTGCTGATCCTCGACACCGAGGGCATCGTGCTGCACGGGCCGGAACACCTGATCGGCTTCGATCTCACCGATGACGGCATCACCCTGCCCGCCTCCGGGCTGACCGCGGAAATCGACTGGCCCGACGGCCCTCGCTTTCTGACGGCGGTGATCTCCGGTGAACACTTCGCTCAGCGGAACGGCTTCGACTGGACCGTGGTGTCCCGGCAGCCGGCCGTCGTCGCCCATGCCCACGCCGAGGCCCTGCACCACACCATCCTGGTCGCCGGCCTGCTCATCGCCCTGCCCTTCGCCCTGCTGGGCTGGCTGGGCGCCGGGGTGGCGACGCGGCCGCTGCGGCGCCTGGCGGCGGCGGCCCGGCGTCTGCGGCACGGCGAGCCCGCGGCCCTGCCGCCGCCTGCGGGCACGGCCGAGACGGTGGAGCTGACCGAGGCGCTCGCCGAAGCGGTCGAGGAGCTGAGCGAGCAGCAGCGGCACCTGGAGGAGGTCAACGCCAGCCTGGAACGCCGCGTCGCCGAGCGCACCAGCGCCCTGGAACGGGCGAGCGAGGCGGCCGAGGCCGCCAACCGTGCCAAGTCCGACTTCCTCGCCTCCGTCAGCCACGAGATCCGCACGCCGATGAACGGCGTCATCGGCATGACCGAGCTGCTGCTCGCCACACACCTCGACGACGAGCAGCGCCAGTTCGCCGAGGCCGTCCACCTCTCGGCGGAAACGCTCCTGGAGCTGATCAACGACCTGCTCGACGTCTCCAAGCTGGAGGCCGGCAAGGTCGAGCTGGAGCTCTTGCCCTTCGATCCCGCCGAGCTGCTCGAGAACGTGGTCGAGCTGCTCGCTCCCCCGGCCCAGGCCAAGGGCCTCGACATCGGCGCCCTGCCCGACCCGCAGCTGCCGCCGCGGCTGCTCGGCGACCCGACCCGGCTGCGCCAGATCCTGCTCAACCTCACCGCCAACGCCGTCAAGTTCACCGAGGCCGGCCAGGTGGTGCTGGAGGCGCGCGCCGAGCCGCTCGGCGAGGGCCGCTGGCTGCTCCGCTGCAGCGTCGAGGACAGCGGCATCGGCATCCCGCCGGAAACGCAGGCGCGGCTGTTCGAGAAGTTCTCCCAGGCCGACAGCTCGGTCACGCGCCGCTACGGCGGCACCGGCCTGGGCCTCGCCATCTGCCGGGAGCTGGTGGAGATCATGGGCGGCCGCATCGGCCTGGAGAGCGAGCCCGGCCGCGGCAGCCGCTTCCACTTCGAGGTCCCCCTGGCGGAGGCCCCGCCCGAAACCGCGTCCGGGCCGGAGGCCGAGCGCGGCGGGCGGGTGCCGCGCAAGCTGCAGGGCGCGAGCGCCCTGGTCGTCGACGACAGCGCCGTGAACCGCCGCATCTTCGAGCATCACCTCGCCGCCCTGGGGCTGCGCACGCAGTCGGCGGCCGACGCGGCGACGGCGCTGCGCCTCGCGGGGGAGAGCGAGGAGCGTTTCGACCTGGTCCTGCTCGACCAGGTCCTGCCCGACCTGGAGGGGCCGGCACTCGGCGCGCGGCTGCGCGAAGCGGAGAGCTGCCGCGACGCGCACTTCCTGCTCGCCACCTCGCTGTCGCCGCAGCCCGGCAGCCTGGCCCCGGGCCTCTTCGACGGCCAGCTCTCCAAGCCGGTGCGGCGCCGGCAGCTGCAGGCGGCGCTGCGGCGGATCTTCGGGATCGACGCCGCCGAGCGGCTCGGCGAACCGCCGGCCGCGGAGCGCTTCGGGCTCGGGCAGCGCATCCTGGTGGTCGACGACGTCGCCATCAACCGCGTCTTCCTGCGTGCGACCCTGACCGCGCTCGGCGCCGAGGTGATCGAGGCTTCCGGCGGCACCGAAGCCGTGGAGGCGGTCGCCGGCACCCCCTTCGACCTGGTGCTGATGGACCTGCAGATGCCGGAGATGGACGGCCGGGAAGCGCTGCAGGAGATCCGCGCGCTGGGCGGCCGCGCCCGCACCATGCCGGTGGTGGTGGTGACCGCCGACGCCATGTCGGGCACCCGCGAGGCTCTGCTGGCCGAGGGCTTCGACGGCTACCTGGCCAAGCCGGTGCGGCGCGACGATCTGGCCTCACTCCTCGCCGGCCTGCAGGCGGCGGGCGGCGCGGACGCGGACGCTCGGGAGGCGCCGATCCTGAACGAGGCGGCTCTGGCCACGCTGCGCTCGACCCTGGGGCCGGAGCGCATGCCCGAGTTCCTACAGCTCTTCCTGGAGACGCTGACGGAGACGCTGGCGGAGGTGCGGGCCGCGCGCAGCGACCGCGACAAGGTCGGCCTGCGACAAGCCGTGCACCGCCTCGTCGGCAGCGCCGGGGCGCTCGCCAACGGGGCCTTCGTCCAGCTCGGCCGAGAGGTGGAGCGAGCCGCCGACCCCTTCGCCGACACGGCGCGGCTCGAGCGGCTGGAGCGCGAGGCCGCCGCGCTCCACGCTGCGGTCGAGGCGCTTCGGGCAGGAGAGTGAGGCGGGAGGTCGCTTCGCTCAGGGGTTCAGGAAGGTCGCTTCGCTCAGGGGCTCAGGGAGCCCGCTTCCGTGCCGACGACCTCGCCGCCCGGCGGCAGCGGCAGGTAGAAGAGCGCCGCGAGCAGGAACTCGACGCACGACACCTCGCCCGAGAGGGGCAGGATCAGGCGCTCCGACTCGAAGCGGCGGCCGTCGGGATACTGCATCGGGCCGCGGCGGTACTGTGGCCGGGCGTCGCGCAGCACCGCCGTCCACTGCTGCGAGGTGTCGTCGCGCCGGACCAGGTCGAAGGTGCGGGTGAGCGGAAGGCCGCGCAGCGAACGGCCGTAGCGTTGCTCGATCGCATCGCCGGCGAGACGGATGCAGAGGCCCGCGGGCCCGGCCGCCGGATCGACCACCTGCAGCAGCAACAGGTTGGGCAGCAGCCCCGCCAGGTCGCCGGGATCGAGGGCGGCGCGGGGCATCGGCCGGCCGTCGGCGAGTCGGTGCCGCTCCCAGAAGCGATAGAGGGTGGTGATCTTCGGGTTGGCGATCTCGGCGAGACGCATGACCCTGGCGGCGTGGTTCAGGCCATGACCTCCGCGGGGATGCCGTTGATCGCCTCTTCCAGGTCGTAGAAGGAGGGCTGGATCCGCGTCGGCACGTTGCCGCGGCCGATCTCGACGGAAACCTGGGCGGCGTGGCCGTGCATATGGGCGGTGATGGTGTCGCGGATGACGGCGTAGAACTGCCCCTCCTCCTCGAGAATCTGCTTCAGCCGCGCCGCGAGGGGGCCGACCAGACCGTAGGAGAGGAAGACGCCGAGGAAGGTGCCGACCAGCGCCGCGCCGATCATGCCGCCGAGGATCTCCACCGGCTTGTTGATCGAGGCCATGGTCTTGATGACGCCCAGCACCGCGGCGACGATGCCGAGCGCCGGCAGGCCGTCGGCCATGGTCTGCAGCGCCGAGGCCGGGCGCAGCGCCTCGGCGTGGTGCTTCTCCAGGGCGCGCTCCATGAAATCCTCGACCTGGTGCGGGTCGTCGAGGTTCATGGTCACCATGCGCAGCGTGTCGCAGATCAGCGCGGTGACGTGGTGGTCGCCGGCGATCTTCGGGAACTGCTGGAAGACCTTCGATTCATCGGGCTTCTCGATGTGCGGCTCGAGCCCGACCACGCCCTTGGTCTTCATGATCTTGGTCAACAGGTAGAGCAGGCAGAGCAGGTCGCGATAGTCGTCGCGGTTCCAGCACGGCCCCTTGAAGACCTTGCCGACGCCCCTCAGCACCCCCTTGATCACGTCGGCCGCGTTGGAGATCACCATGGCGCCCACAGCGGCGCCGCCGATGATCATCATCTCCACCGGCAGGGCCGCAATGATGATGTCCATGTTCCCGCCGGCGATGATGTAGCCGCCGAAGACCATCCCGAACACCATCACCACGCCACCGATCGACAGCATGCGCCGTCTCCGTCCCGCTGTTGCGACAGACCTGATCCCACCGGCACTATGCCGCGATAGATTTAACTTTATCTAAACGGGGGTCGATGCCGCGCAGAACCGACCGGAAACCCGCAGGCCCGCCCGGAAACGGGCAGATCCGCTCAGGCTCCCTCCGCCGGCGGCAGCGGCCGCGGGCGGCCCTTCTCGTCGATGGCGACGTAGACGAAGGTCCCCTCGGTGACCCGCACTTCCTCGGTCGAGAGATGGCGCTTGGCCCAGGTCTCGATCGCCACGGTCAGCGAGGTGGTGCCGGCGCGCTGGATGCGGGCGTAGCAGGAGACGAGGTCGCCGACGAAGATCGGCTTGTGGAAGCGCATGGCCTCGATCGCCACCGTGGCGATCCGGCCCCGGGCGCGGGCCGCCGCCGGCACGGCGCCGGCCAGATCCATCTGCGCCAGCACCCAGCCGCCGAAGATGTCGCCGTTGACGTTGGCGTCGGCCGGCATGGTCAGGGTGCGCAGCGCCGGCTGCTCGGCCGGGGGGCCTCCAGAGTCGCTCATCGAGGCCTCGAAACTACCATATCTCGTGGATGAAAGCGGGAAGGCTACAGCATCTTCTTGCAGCCCGGAAGGCCGCTCCTATAATGCGCCGCATGTCCGATCTCTTCCAGACGCTCGCGCCCGGCGACCAGGGCTACTCCGCCAAGGACATCGAGGTTCTGGAGGGGCTCGAGCCCGTGCGCCGCCGCCCGGGCATGTACATCGGCGGCACCGACGAGCGCGCGCTGCACCACCTGGTGGCGGAGCTGCTCGACAACGCCATGGACGAGGCCGTCGCCGGCCACGCCAGCTTCATCGAGATGACGCTGGAACAGGGCAACCGGGTGACGGTGCGCGACAACGGCCGCGGCATTCCCGTCGACCCCCACCCGAAGTTCCGCGACAAGTCGGCACTGGAGGTGATCCTCACGACGCTGCACTCCGGCGCCAAGTTCACCACCAAGGCCTACCAGACCTCCGGCGGCCTGCACGGCGTCGGCCTCTCGGTCGTCAACGCCCTGGCCGAGGAGCTGTCGGTCGAGGTGGCGCGCGAGCGGCGGCTCTGGCGCCAGCACTACGCCCGCGGCAAGGCACTGGGTCCGCTGGAAGACGCCGGCCCGGTGCACAACCGCCGCGGCACCACCATCGGCTTCCGGCCGGACCCGGAGATCTTCGGCGCCCTGGCCCGCTTCATCCCGGCGCGCCTCTACCGCATGGCCCGCTCCAAGGCCTATCTGCACCGCGGCGTCGAGATCCGCTGGAGCTGCGACCCCGCCCTGCTCGGCGAGGGCGACAAGACCCCGACCGAGGCGACGCTGCACTTCCCCGGCGGGTTGCGCGACTTCCTGGAAGCCGCCATGGGCGAGCGGCCGACCCTGGTGCCGGAGCCCTTCGCCGGCCAGGCCGAGCTACCCGCCAACGGCAGCGGCGGCGGCGGCCGGGTCGAGTGGGCGGTGACCTGGCCCGCGGACCGCGACGACGGCTTCACCTCCTCCTACTGCAACACCGTGCCGACGCCCGAGGGCGGCAGCCACGAGCAGGGCCTGCGCACGGCGCTGCTGCGCGGCATCAAGGCCCACGGCGAGATGGTGGGCAACCGCAAGACCGCGCAGATCACCGCCGACGACGTGGTCGGCGGCTCCTGCGCCCTGCTCTCGCTCTTCATCGGCAACCCGCAGTTCCAGGGCCAGACCAAGGAGAAGCTGGCGACGCCGGAAGCGGCGCGGCTGGTCGAGAACACGGTCAAGGACCACTTCGACCACTGGCTTTCGGCCGACCCCGCCCGCGCCGCCGCCCTGCTGGAACGGCTGGTGGAGCGGGCCGAGGAGCGGCTGCGCCGGCGCCAGGAGAAGGAGCAGTCGCGCAAGACCGCGACCAGCCGCAAGCTGCGCCTGCCGGGCAAGCTCGCGGACTGCTCGCGCAGCGCCGCCGAGGGCACCGAGATCTTCCTGGTGGAGGGCGATTCCGCCGGCGGCTCGGCCAAGCAGGCGCGCCGCCGCGAGACCCAGGCGGTGCTGCCGCTGCGCGGCAAGATCCTCAACGTCGCCTCGGCGACGCTGGACAAGCTGCGCGCCAACCAGGAGGTGCAGGACATCGGCCTGGCGCTGGGCTGCGGCAGCCGCAAGGACTTCGACGCGGCGAAGCTGCGCTACGAGCGGGTCATCATCATGACCGACGCCGACGTGGACGGCGCCCACATCGCCAGCCTGCTGATCACCTTCTTCTTCCGCGAGATGCCCGGCCTGATCGAGGCCGGGCGCCTGTTCCTGGCACAGCCGCCGCTCTACCGCCTGAGCCAAGGCGGCACGATCGCCTATGCCCGCGACGAGGCCGACCGCGAGCGTCTGCTGCGCGAGGGCTTCGGCGGCCGCGGCAAGATCGAGGTCAGCCGCTTCAAGGGCCTCGGCGAGATGCCCCCGGCGCAGCTCAAGGAAACCACCATGGACCCCGACAAGCGCACCCTGCTGCGGGTCGTGGTGCAGGAGGCGACCGACCTGGACGAGGACGGCACCGAGCGCCGCCTGGCCGAGGAGCGGGTGGAGCAGCTGATGGGGCGCAAGCCCGAACTGCGCTTCGCCTTCATCCAGGAACACGCCCGCTTCGTCACCGCCGACAGCCTGGACGTCTGAGCGGCGGGGGGCTGCCCCTGCCTCGTCATCCTGAGCGTCAGCGAAGGATCTCGCGCCGTAGGCGCCTGCTTACGACCGCCGCTTTGTCTCACACGGAGCCACGGAGAGCGCGGAGCGACGCCGAGGCACAGTCTCCGTGCTCTCCGCGGCTCCGCGTGAGACGAGACCAAGTGGCCGGCTCGCCGTGGTGCCGCCGTCCGCGCGGAACGGCGCGAGCTCCTTCGCTGACGCTCAGGATGACGCGAGATGGGGCGCGGGAGTCGCGCATCTGCGAGCTATTCTCATTGCAATCGAATATCAGTCGCGCTACCAAGGCGCCATGGTCGACGATCGGCAGCGAGGAGAAGCTCGGGTGATCCAGAGCGCGTATGACAGCCGCAGCACCGCGGCCGGCGACACGGCGGTGGAGCCGGCGCCGCGGGAGATCGACAGCGACAGCCTGCTCGGCGGTGCGCGCGAGTTGCACATCCGCCATGGCGACCAACGCTACGTCCTGCGCCGCACCGGCAAGGGCGGGCTGATCCTGACGAAGTGACGGCGGGGATGGACGAGACCGGCGAGCAGCGCATCGAGGCACTGCCCTTCCCGGCGCAGTTCCTGCTCTGGGCCATGCGCACCTGGGTCGTGGCGATCCGCAACGGCCAGCCGCTGCCGGAGCACCTGCGCGGCGCGCTGGATGCGGCCCGCGCGCCCGAGGCGCTGGTCGAGCTCGACGCCACGCTGGGCCTGATCGCCGCCGGCACGGCCCGACCGCTCGACCTGCGCTGCCCCCGCTGCCCGTGGCTCAGCGACGACGAGATGCAGCTGCTCCGTGTCGCCGAAGCGCTGCAGGCGGGCAAGCCGGGCCTGGCGCGCCAGCGCCTCGACGCGCTGCTGCCGCCGGCCGCCGCCCGGCTCGTGCTGCTGCCCTTCGCCCGCCTCGCCGGCCGGCTGCGCGCCGCCGGACTGCGCGTCGCCGGCAAGGAGCGGGACAGCCTCCCGCCGGCACCGCCTCGGAGCCTGCCGGCCACGGCCGAGATTCTCCCCTTCCCCGACCGCGGCCTGCGGCTGCTGCAGTAGCGGCCGGATCAGGCCGCCAGCCAGCGGCGCAGCTCGCTGTTGGTGCGCTCCGGCAGCTCCAGCGGCGGCAGGTGCCCGCAGTCGTCGAGCACCACCAGCCGGGCGTCGGCGATGCCGGCCGCCATTTCCAGGTGGGCGTCGACCGGCGTCAGCTGGTCCTGGCGGCCGCAGAGCACCAGCGTGGGGCAGCGGATCTGCGCCAGCAGCGGCCTGAAGTCGGGCCGATCGAGAATCGCCTTCTGCTGCCGCAGGAAGGCGTCGCGGCCGATCGCCTCGGCCATGGCCAGGATGTGCCCGGTCAGAGCCTCGTCCTCGAGCCGCGACTCGTGGATCAGCAACGGCAGCAGCCGCGGCGTCACGCCCTTGAACTCGCCCTTCTGCGCCAACTCGATCAGGCCGCGCCGCCGCGCGGTGGCCGCCGCGTCGTCGGGCCGCGCCTTGGTGTCGAGCAGCGCCAGGCGCTCGACCCGCTCCGGCGCGCGCCGCATCACCTCCTGCGCCACGTAGCCGCCCATGGAGAGGCCGCAGAGGGCGAAGCGCGGCGGCATGGCGGCCAGCACGCTCTCGGCCATCTCGCCGACGCTGTCCTGATTGGTGAAGTCGGCCACCCAGATGTCGGCCTCCTCGCCCAGGGCCGCCACCTGATGCTTCCAGAAGCTGGCGTCCAGCAGCAGGCCGGGCAGCAGAGCGAGCGGTGTCTTGTCGGTCACTTGATGATCTCCAGCAGATCCTTGAAGGCGGGGTTCCCGGCGTGGCCGAGCCATTCGAACAGCACCATCTCCGTCGTCACAAGGCCGCAGCCGGCCGCCCGCAGCCGGGTCAGGGCGATCGCGCGATCCTCCGCCCGGCGCGAGCCGACCGCGTCGGCGACGACGAAGACCTCCTGCTCCAGGGCGCGCAGGCCCAGCGCCGTCTGCAGCAGGCAGACGTGGGCCTCGGTGCCGCAGAGGATCCACTGCCCGCGGCCGAGCGCCGCCACGCGCTCGCGGAAGCCGGCCTCCGCGGCGGCGCAGAAGTGGGTCTTCTCGTAGATCTCCTCCGGCGCCAGACGCACGCGCAGCGGCTCCAGCGTCGGGCCGATCGCGGCCGGGCAGTGCTCGGTCGCCAGCACCGGAAGCTTCAGCCGGCGGGCACCGGTCAGCAGCCGCCCGGCGTTGAAGACGAGGCGCTCGGCCTCGGGAATCGCCGGCGCCAGACGCTGCTGCAGGTCCACCAGCAGCAGCACGGAGTCCGCCGCGCGCATCAGATCGGGTGCCGCAGGCTCGCCCATTCCGCACCTCTCGCCTCGCCGCCTCACGCCCGCAGCCTAGAGGAGCGGGCGACGATGGGAAACGCCGCGCGGACATCGTCGGGTCCGCTTCACCGTCGGCCGTGACGATCACCGGAACAGCATCCCCTTCCGGTCGGGATTCCGGCCATGAGCTGCAACTGATGTCAGTTGCAGCTCATGGCCGGAATCCCGATACTCATATCCGGAGAGGAAGAGTGGGGGTGGTTCGACGGCATGGGTCGGCGCGGGAAGCTGATCGCCCGGTTCAAGAGCCGGCCGAAGGACTTCACCTGGGAGGAGTTGGTGCGCCTGCTCGAAGGGCTGGGCTACGCGGAAGCAAAAGCGGGCAAGACCGGCGGATCACGGCGACGCTTCCTCCACCCGACGGCGCCTGTGGTCGCCCTGCACAAACCGCATCCGGGCGACATCGTGAAGAGGTACGTCATCGACGACGTCCTGAGGGTGCTGACAGAGGAAGGTCTGATATGACCTCGATGCTCGAATACAAAGGCTACATCGGCTCCGTCGAGTACAATGACGAAGATGAGATTTTTCATGGCCGGCTGGAGTTCATCCGCGATCTGGTCACTTACGAAGGCGCCGATGCCAAGAGCCTGAAGCAGGCGTTCCGCGAGGCCGTGGACGACTATCTGGAGCTGTGCGAGGAAGAAGGCCGCAAACCGGACACGCCGCTGAAAGGAAGCTTCAATGTCCGGCCGGGCCGCGACCTGCATCGGCGGGCCATGATCTTCGCACGCCGCAAGGGCGTCAATCTCAACACGGTGGTCAGCGACGCCCTGCAGCGCTATCTCGACCGTGAGGATCAGGTCGCTTAGCTGCCTACTGAACCGCGCCGGGTTTGCCGGAGGCGGTTTCGTCCGGCTGGCGCCGTCGTGGCCGGCTCTTCTAGCCTGCGGCGATGGAAAACGCCGCAGGCGGCCCGGCGCAGGGCAGGCATGCGCGGGCAGGGCCGGACTTGACAAAAGCCCTTGAGTTTCCGATGTTCCCGTGCAAGCCGACAGTGGGGTTACGGTAACCCCCTTGGCTTCCTTCTTCCCAGAAAGCGCTGGAGCGCATGAGTTTCGAAACACTCGGGCTGAGCACCGAAGTACTACGCGCGGTAACCGAGTCCGGTTACACGCAACCCACCCCGATCCAGGAAAAGGCGATTCCCTACGTCCTCATGGGACGCGACGTCATGGGCGTCGCCCAGACGGGCACGGGAAAGACCGCCGGCTTCACCCTGCCGATGATCGACATCCTCGGCAGCGGCCGCGGCCGCGCGCGCATGCCGCGCTCGCTGATCCTGGAGCCCACCCGCGAGCTGGCCACCCAGGTCGCCGAGAGCTTCGAGAAGTACGGCAAGTACACGAAGCTCTCCATGGCGCTGCTGATCGGCGGCGAATCGATGCGCGACCAGCAGGTCATCCTGCAACGCGGCGTCGACGTGCTGATCGCCACGCCGGGACGCCTGCTCGACCTCTTCGACCGCGGCCAGATCCTGCTCGCCGACACCAAGCTGCTGGTGATCGACGAGGCGGACCGCATGCTGGACATGGGCTTCATCCCCGACGTCGAGCGCATCGTCTCGATGCTGCCGACGATCCGTCAGACGCTCTTCTTCTCCGCCACCATGGCGCCGGAGATCCGCAAGCTGGCGGACAAGTTCCTGATGAACCCCAAGGAGGTCAGCGTGGCGCCGCCGGCCAGCCCGGCGAAGACCGTCACGCAGCGGGCGCTGCGCTGCGACTCCGAGCCCAAGGCCAAGCGTGCCGCCCTGCGCGAGCTGCTGCGCCGCGAGGACGAGGAGACCAAGAGCGCCCTGATCTTCTGCAACCGCAAGCGCGACGTCGCCACGGTGCAGCGCTCGCTCAAGCGCCACGGCTTCGACGCCGAGGCCTTGCACGGCGACATGGCCCAGCCGGCGCGCACCGAGACGCTCGGCCGCTTCCGGCGGGGCGAGATCAAGCTGCTGGTCTGCTCCGACGTGGCGGCGCGCGGCCTCGACATCCCGGCGGTCAGCCATGTCTACAACTACGACGTCCCGATCCACGCCGAGGACTACATCCACCGCATCGGCCGCACCGGCCGTGCCGGGCGCAGCGGCAAGGCCTTCAGCCTCTTCACGCCGGACGACGCCAAGGCCATGGCCGGGGTGGTGGCACTGATCGGCGGCCCGATCGAGGAACTGCGGCTGGACGCGGTGGCGGCCCCCGACGCGGCGGACTTCGCCGAGCGCCGCCGTCGCAGCGGCGGGCGCGGCGGAGCGAAGCCGGAAGGCCGTTCACGCCGCGACAGCGGGAGGACGCCGGCACGCTACGGCGCCGAGCCGCGGCGCGAGGCGTCGGCCAAGGTCGAAGCGGCACCGGAGCCTGCCCCCCAGGCACCTGCCCCCGAGGCGGCACCCGAGGCGCCTGTCCCCGAGGCGGCACCCGAGGTCGCGGCCGAGGCTACATCCGTGCGGGACGAGAGTTCGCGTCGGCGGCCGCGGCGGCAGGACCGGCGCGATCGCCGCGAGCGGGACGAGGAGGTGGCCGTGGCCGCCGAGGGCCAGGGACCCTTCGGCGATCATACGCCGGCCTTCATCCTGCGCCCGGTGCCCCTGGCCGCGAGCGCCTGAGCGCGCGGCCGGCCGGCGCGCCGTGACGGGTGACGCGGGCGCCGGCGGTCGCTATCATCCGGCGCCATGCAGACCATCTTCGTCCAGATCAAGTGCGAGCTCGGCGAGGCCTACGACGTCGCCGACGCGCTGGTGCAGCGCGTGGAGCAGGTCTCGGAGGTCTACTCCACCTCCGGCCAGTACGACCTGCTGATCAAGTGCTACCTGCCGGACGGCGAGGACATCGGCCACTTCGTGACCGAATCGATCCAGCGCCTGGAAGGCGTGAAGGACACCTTCACGCTGATCACCTTCAAAGCCTTCTCCTGACACCACGGCCCGCCGGCCCTCATTCGGGACCGGCCGGCTCGTAGAAGCGGCGGTCGAGCAGTACGCCGACGGCGATGGACTTGCGCTCCGACGCCTGGTCGGCGCGCCGCAGCACCGCGTGCGGAATGCCGTCGGCGGTGTCGTGCACCGACTGCACCTCCCACAGCGCGCCGGGCTGCCTGAAGACCGTGCGGTCCAGCGCCCGGAAGCATTCGCCCGGCCAGATTTCCCTTGTCCTCTTCTCGCGCATCCTCTCCTCCCGGCGGTCCCGTCGGCCGGCTCCTGCCGGCGGGAAGGAGGGCGTAAGGCAGCCTTGGGGGAACTGTCCACCACCCGGAAGTAGACCTGCGCAGGCATCGCGTCTTGCCACGGGGATGCCACGGCGCCTTGGCTGCGTATTGAGGAAGATAGACAACTGTCCCTGCGAGGGAGCTCCTCATGCGTACCCTGACCATCGCCGTGACCCTGGCCGGCGCCCTGGCCCTGGCCGGCTGCGCCAACCAGCCCAACAACCCGCGGCAGATCGGCGGCGGCCTGCTCGGCGCCGGCGCCGGCGGCCTGGCCGGCGCGGCCCTGGCGAAGAACAGCGGCTCGGCCACCCGCGCCGCCGCCACCGGCATCGGCGCGGTGCTGGGCCTCGTCGTCGGCTCCGAGATCGGCCGCTACATGGACGAGCAGGACCAGCAGCGCTCCTACGGGGCCTGGGATCAGGCGGCGCGCGGCCCGGTCGGCCAGCCGGTCCGCTGGAACAACCCCGACAGCGGCAACTACGGCACGGTGGTGCCGGTGCGCGACGGCTATCACCAGTCCGGCGCCTACTGCCGCGAGTTCCAGCAGACCATCGTCGTCGGCGGCCGCACCCAGCAGGCCTACGGCACCGCCTGCCAGCAGCCCGACGGCAGCTGGCGCACGCTCTGAGGCGACGGCGGCGGCCTCAGGCCGCCGCCCGCACCTCGGCCAACACCGCCCGCACCGCCTCGCCGAGACGGCCGGCGATCTCTTCCAGCTCGCTCCGCGTCGCGTTGTAGGGCGGGGCCAGGATGACGTGGTCGCCGCGGCGGCCGTCGACGTTGCCGCCCACCGGGTAGCAGATCAGCCCGCGCGCCATGGCCGCCTCGCGCAGCCGCTGGTGCAGCCGCAGCTCGGCCGGGAAGGGCTCCTTGCTCTCGCGGTCGGCGACCAATTCCACGTCCTGGAAGAAGCCGCGGCCGCGGATGTCGCCGACCGCCTCGACGCCCTCAAACGCCTCGCTCAGCAGGCGGTGCAGCAGCGGCCCCTCGGCCGCCACCTTCTCCACCAGCTTCTCCCGCTCGACGATGCGCTGCACGGCGACGCCGGCGGCGCAGGCCGCGGTGTGGCCGGTGAAGGTGTGCCCGGTCGAGGGCGCACCGTGGGCGGCGTCGATCGCCTCGCCGATCTCGCGGCTGAACACCGCGGCGCCGAGCGGGGCGTAGCCGCCCGCCAGTCCCTTGGCGACGGACATGACGTCGGGCACCACGCCGTCGTGCTGCAGCGCCCGCCAGGTGCCGCAGCGCCCGCTGCCGCACATCACCTCGTCGGCGATCATCACCACGCCGTAGCGGTCGCAGATCTCGCGCACCCGCGCGGCATAGCCGGGCGGCGCCGGCACGCAGCCGCCGGCGGCGCCGACCACCGGCTCGAAGATGAAGGCGGCGACCCGCTCCGGCCCCTGGCGCAGGATCTCGCGCTCCAGCTCGTCGGCGCACCAGGCGGCCACCTGCTCCGGCGCCACGCCCTTGGGCGGGCGGTAGAGGTTGACCGGCGAGAGCAGCGGCACGTCCAGCAGCGCGCCCTCGAAGGGTCCGCGCCGCTCGGCGAAGCCGGAGCAGGAGAGCGCACCCAGGGTGTTGCCGTGCCAGGAGCGCTGCCGGGCGATGAACTTCCGCCGCGTCGGCTCGCCGCGCGCGGACTGGTACTGCAGCGCGATCTTCAGGCAGGACTCCACCGCCTCCGAGCCGCCGCTGACGAAGACCAGGCGCTCCAGCCCCGTACCGCCACCCTCGGCGCAGCGCCGGACGATGATCTCGGTGAGCTCTTCCAGGGGATCGCTGGTGAAGCTGTAGCGATAGCCGTGGGCGACGCGGTCGAGCTGCGCCTTGATCGCCTCGTTCACCTCGGCGTTGCCGTGGCCGATGCAATAGACCGCCGGACCGCCGGAGCCGTCGAGATAGACCCTGCCCTCGGTGTCGTGGAGCTGGAGGCCGCGCCCCCAGGCGATCTTCGGTAGCCGCGGCGAAACCGCGGTGGCGCTGTCGTGCTTCATGGAATCCCCGTCGAGATGGTCGGCGGCATGGTGGCGCGCCGCGGGCGCCGCGGCAAGGCGAACAACCCGACACCGACGCGCCGGCGGCTGTGCCGACCTCCTCGGCTGTGGCATGCTCGCGCCGACCCATCCCGCTGCAGGCGAGTCCCATGACAGACCCCTTCCTGATGAGCGACGCCGAACTGACGCAGACCGTCGACTGGCTGCGCTCGCGCAAGATCGACGAGGTGGAATGCCTCGTCCCCGACGCCAACGGCATGATGCGCGGCAAGATCGTGCCGCGGGAGGACTTCATCCGCGCGCTCGGCGCCCAGGGCCTGCGGCTGCCGGAATCGATCCTGGTGCAGTCGGTCACGGGCCACACGGTCGACGACACCCGCGTCGCCGCCGAGATCGATTCCGACATCCGCGCGGTGCCCGACGTGGCGACCCTGCGCCTCGTACCCTGGTACCAGGAGCCGACGGCACAGGTGATCTGCGACGCCTGGTTCACCGACGGCCGGCGCGTCGACTACGCGCCGCGCTCGCTGCTGCGCCGCGTTCTGGAGCTCTACGGCGAGCGCGGGCTGCAGCCGATCGTCGCGCCGGAGCTGGAGTTCTACCTGATCGAGAAGAACAACGACCCGGACCTGCCGCTGACCTCGCCCCCGGGGCTGTCGGGCCGCCGCGAGTCCGGCCGTCAGGCCTACGGCATCGAGGCCGCCAACGAGTTCGATCCCGTGATCGAGGACATCTACGACTACTGCGAGGTGCAGCAGATCGAGATCGGCACCATGGCGCACGAGGCCGGCCCGGCGCAGATCGAGATGAACTTCAAGCACGGCGACCCGCTGGCGCTGGCCGACCAGACCTTCCTCTTCAAGCGCAGTGTGCGCCAGGCGGCGATCCGCCACGGCATCTTCGCCACCTTCATGGCGCAGCCGCACGAGAACGAGCCGGGCTCGGCCATGCACGTGCACCAGTCGATCGTGAAGGCGGACGGCGGACACAACATCTTCACCGAGGCCGACGGCTCCGACGCCCCGGCGCTGCTGCACTACATCTCCGGCCTGCAGCGCTACGTGCCGGCGGCGATGCCGCTCTTCTGCCCCAACGTCAACTCCTATCGCCGCATCCGCCTGGAGTCCGACGCGCCGATCAACGTCCACTGGGGCCGCGACAACCGCACCTGCGGCCTGCGCGTGCCGGACTCGCCACCCGAGGCGCGGCGCGTGGAGAACCGCGTGGTCGGCGCCGACGCCAACCCCTACCTGGCTATCGCCGCCACGCTCGCCTGCGGCCTGCTGGGGCTGGAGGAGGCGCAGGAGCCGGAGCCGATGGTCACGATCGACGCCCACACCCTGCCCTTCGCCCTGCCGCTGCACCACCACGACGCCCTGCGGCTGCTGCGCGAGAGCGAAGCGCTGGCGGGCATCCTGGGGCAGCGCTTCGTCGATGCCTTCATCGAGGTCAAGACCCTGGAGTGGCGCCTCTACAACAAGGTCATCTCCTCCTGGGAGCGCGAGTACCTGCTCCTGAACGTGTGACGGAGGTACTGCGGGCAGTCGCTTGACATATGCTTAGCATAGGCCTATTCTCCAGCCACTCTACCGGCCGGGAGACTCGGCATGCCGACACGAACCGTCTCGATCTTCAGAAACGGACGCAACCAAGCCATCCGCCTCCCGAAGGACTTCGAGTTCGAAGGCGTCACGGAGCTGGAAATCCGCAAGGAAGGGGACGTCCTGGTCCTTCGGCCGGCCCGGCCGTCCTGGTTCTCCTTCTGGCAGGAGCCGCTGGCCGATCCCGATTTCCTGACCGAGCGTCCTGCGCTGTTGGAGGAGGGGCGCGTCGATCTCGGTGAGATCGAGCCCGAGGACCGGTCGTGAAGACCTGCATGCTCGACACCAACATCTGCTCCTTCATCATGCGCGAGCGACCGGCAACCGTGCTGGAGCGGCTCGAAGCGGCGGTGGCGGAGCAGGCACGGATCGTCGTCTCCTCCGTGACCTACTACGAGCTGCTGCTGGGCGCCGCCGGCAGGAAGGCGTCGCCGAAGCACGCCGCGCTGGTTGAGGGCTTCGTCGCACGCCTCAGCGAGGTGCTGCCGTGGGACCGCCGGGCGGCGGAGCGGTCGACCGACGTCCACGCCGAACTGGCGCGTCGCGGCACGCCGATCGGCGGCAACGACACCATGATCGCCGGCCATGCCCTGGCCGTCGGCTGCCTGCTCGTGACCAACAATACCCGGGAGTTCCTGCGAGTACCCGGTCTCGCGGTCGAAGACTGGGAGCGATAGCGCCGAGCCCCCCGCCGTTCCTCGTCGCGCCGCCGCCCCCGCCTGCGTTAGAGTCGCGGCAACGAAGGGCGACGAGAAGCGGGAGACGAGCATGCGCGGGATGGCGGCGCGATTCCTACTGGCGGCGATCCTGGCCCTGGCGGCACCGGCCGGTGCCGGGGCCGCCGGCGGCGACGGGCGGCTGACCATCGGCATCACGCAGTACCCCGGCACGCTGCACCCCAACATCGATTCCATGGTGGCCAAGTACTACGTCCTCAACATGACCAACCGGCCGATCAGCCACTTCGGCCACGACTGGGAGCCGGTCTGCTTCCTCTGTACCGAGCTGCCGACGCTGGACGACGGCCTGGCCGAGCGCGAGGCCCTGCCCGACGGCGGCGAGGGGCTGGCGATCACGATCGAGCTGCACCCCGAGGCGACCTGGGGCGACGGCACGCCGGTCACCACCGAGGACGTGGTCTTCACCTGGGAAGTCGGCCGCCATCCGCAGTCGGGCATCTCCAACGCCGAGATGTACCGCCGCCTGCTGGAGGTGCGGGTACACGACGACAAGCGCTTCACCTTCCTGACCGACCGCGTCACCTTCCGCTACAACGTCTTCGCCGACTTCCGCCTGCTACCGGCGCACATCGAGCGGCCGATCTTCGAGGCGGACCCGGCGGCCTACCGCAACCGCACCGCCTTCGATTCCGACCCGACCAACCCCGGCCTGGCCTGGGGCCCCTACCGCATCGTGCAGGTGACGCCCGGCGCCGAGATCGCCCTGGAGCCGAATCCGACCTGGTACGGCCAACCGCCGGCCTTCGACCGCATCGTCGTGCGCGCCATCGAAAACACCGCGGCTATGGAGGCCAACCTGCTGTCGGGCGGGATCGACATGATCGCCGGCGAGAGCGGCCTGGCGGTCGACCAGGCGATCGCGCTGGAACCCCGCCTGGGCGGCCGCTTCGAGATCAACTACGTGCCCGGCCTCTTCTACGAGCACATCGACCTGCTGCTGGACAACCCGATCTTGGCCGACCGCCGGGTGCGCCAGGCCCTGCTCTACGGCATCGACCGCGAGGCGGTGACGGAACGCCTCTTCGGCGGCCGCAACCTGGTCGCCGACAGCAACGTCAGCCCGCTGGACCGGGTGCATTCGGAGGATATTCCCACCTACGCCCACGACCCGGAGCGGGCGGTCGCGCTGCTGGAGGAGGCCGGCTGGGGGAGCCTGCGCGACGGCGTCCGCCACGACGCCGAGGGCCGGGCGCTGCGCCTCGACTTCATGACCACGGCCGGCAACCGCACCCGCGAGCTGCTGCAGCAGGTGCTGCAGAGCCAGTGGCGCGAGATCGGCGTCGAGGTGCGCATCCGCAACGAGACGGCGCGGGTCTTCTTCGGTCAGACCCTGGACCGCCGCGCCTACGGCGGCCTGGCGCTCTACGCCTGGTTCTCCTCGCCCGAGCACGTCCCGCGCACCACGCTGCACTCCGAGGAGATCCCGACGGAGGAGAACGGCTGGGTCGGCCAGAACTACACCGGCTTCGCCGACCCGCGCATGGACGAGCTGATCGACACCCTGGAGCGCGAGCTGGACTTCGAGCGCCGTCTGGAGCTCTGGCACGAGATCCAGCGCATCTACGCCGAGGAGCTGCCGGTGCTGCCGCTCTTCTGGCGCGCCGAGCCCCACGTGCTGCCGACCTGGCTTGAGGGCCTGCGCCCCACCGGCCACATGGTCGCCGCCTCCATGTGGGTGGAAGACTGGCGGCGCGCGCGATGAGGGACGAGCCGTCTTTCTCCATCGCTTCGATCGAGAACGTCATCCTGAGCGCAGCGAAGGATCTCGGACCAGTTGGAGCTCCTGCCCGCACGAGATCCTTCGCTGCGCTCAGGATGACGGACGAGATTGGACCTCGGCCATGACGCGGCCTCCCTCCTCGATCCGCCCATGACCCGCTTTCTCCTGCAGCGCCTGCTGGAGTCCCTGCTGGTGCTCTGGCTCATGTCCTTCCTGGTGTACCTGCTGATCGGGCTGATGCCGGGCGACCCGATCGACATCATGGTCTCGGGCGACCCCAATCTGACCGCCGCCGACGCGCAGCGGCTGCGCGCGATCCACGGCCTCGACCAGCCGCTGCCGGCGCGCTACTGGGCCTGGCTCACCGGCGCGCTGTCGGGGGAGCTGGGCTACTCCCGCCTCTTCAACCGCCCGGTGGAGGCCATCCTGCTGCCGCGGCTCGGCAACACCCTGCTGCTGATGGCCTCGGCCCTGGTTCTGGCCTTCGCCATCGCCCTGCCGCTCGGCGTCGCCGCGGCGCGGCGGCCGGGCAGCGCCTTCGACGTCGGCGTCAACCTGGCCGCCTTCGCCGGCACCTCGCTGCCGCCCTTCTGGCTGGCGATCCTGCTGATCCTGCTCTTCGCCGTCACCCTGGGCTGGCTGCCGGCCGGCGGCATGGGCGAGGGCGGCTTCGGCGAGCGCCTGCGGCACATGATCCTGCCGGTGATCGCGCTCTCCGTCGCCAGCGTCGCCGGGCTGCTGCGCCACATCCGCGCCGCGGTGCGCGAGGCGCTGCGCCAGGACTGGGTGCGCACCGCCCGGGCCAAGGGCCTCTCCGAGGACCGGGTCGTCTACGGCCACGTGCTGCGCAACGCCATGATCCCGGTGGTGACCATCCTGGCGCTCGACCTGGGCACGCTCTTCGGCGGCGCGCTGATCACCGAGACGGTCTTCGCCTGGCTGGGCATGGGCAAGGCGATCTACGACGCCATCATGGGCAACGACTACAACCTGGCCCTCGTCGGGCTGCTGCTGGCCACGGCCACGGTGCTGGTCGCCAACCTGCTGGCGGACCTGGCCTATGCCTGGCTCGACCCGCGGATCGACTACCGATGAACGCCCCCTACGAGCTGGCCGCCGAGCGGGCGGGCGCCGCGGAGCCGGGCCTCTCGCCGGGGCGGCTCGCCTGGCGGCGCTTCCTGGCGCATCCCGCCGCCCTGCCCTCGGCCCTGCTGCTGCTGCTGCTGGCGGCCGGGGCGCTGGCGGCGCCGCTGGTGGAACAGGCCCTGGGGGTCGATGCGACCCGCGTCGACCTGCTCGGGCGCTACGAGCCGCCCTCGGCGCAGCACCCGCTGGGGCGCGACGAGCTGGGCCGCGACCTGCTGGTGCGGCTACTCTACGGCGGGCGGATCTCGCTCGGCGTCGGGCTGGCCGCGGCCCTGGCGGCCATGGCCATCGGCAGCCTGCTCGGCCTCCTCGCCGGCTATCTCGGCGGGCGGGTCGACACCGTGATCATGCGTCTGGCCGACAGCGTCATCGCCCTGCCGCTGCTGCCGCTGCTGATCGTGCTGGCGGCGGTGGACGTGACCAAGCTGGGGCTGCCCGCCAGCGCCGCAGACTCGGAGATGGCGAGCTTCTGGCGCATCGTCGTGCTGATCGCGCTCTTCGGCTGGACCACGGTGGCGCGCCTGGTGCGCGGCGCGGTGCTGAGCCTGAAGCGCCGCGAGTTCGTGCGCGCCGCCGAGGCGCTGGGCGCCGGCCCCTGGCGCATCATGCTGCGCCACCTGCTGCCCAACGCCGTCTCGCCGATCCTGGTGGCGACCACGCTCTCGGTCGGCAACGTCATCCTGCTGGAGTCGGTGCTCTCCTTCCTCGGCCTCGGCATCCAGCCGCCGCTGCCGAGCTGGGGCAACATGCTGACCGGCGCGCAGGAAACGCTCTGGGCGGCGCCCTGGCTGGCGATCTGGCCGGGGCTGCTGATCTTCGCCACGGTGATCGCCTTCAACTTCCTGGGCGACGCCCTGCAGGACGCCCTCGACCCACGCGCCGACGGCGGCCGGCGCTGAGCGGCCGCCTCTCAGGCACCGTCTCGGGTAGCACCGGCCGTCACCCGCCAGACCACGGCGTTGCGGACGTCGCTGTCCTCCAGTTCCCGGCTGGTCTGCACGGCATAGCCGACCAAGCGTTCCAGGCCGCTCTTCGGCAGGTAGGTCCGGCCGGGGTCGCCCAGCAGCACCTCGACGCCCTGCCCCGCCAGGGCCTGCAGCCAGGCGAAGGCGCGCTCCGCCATGGGCCGCTCGTAGCAGACGTCCCCGGCCAGTACGACCTCCCAGCCGCCGTCCAGCCGCCCGACCTGGTCCTCGGCCAGCACCGCCACCGCGACTCCGTTCAGCGCGGCGTTGAGGCCGATCGCGGCCAGGGCGAAGGGGTCGATCTCGGCCGCCTCCACCCGGGCGGCGCCGGCCCGCGCCGCGGCGATGGCAGAGAGGCCGCTGCCGGAGGCGAAGTCCAGCACCCGCTTGCCGCGCACCCGCTCCGGCTCGTCCAGCAGCAGCCGCGCCAGGGCCTGGCCGCCGGCCCAGGCGAAGGCCCAGTAGGGTGGCGGCAGTCCCAGGGCCTCCAGCTCCGCCTCGCTGGCCTGCCAGAGCGGCACCACCTCGCTAGCGAGACGCAGGCGGATCTCCGGCACCAGGGGCGGCGTTTCCACCGCGGTGTTGGCGAGAACGAAGGCCGCCGGATCGCCGCGGGTCACAGCATCGCCGCTCCGAGGATGCCGGCGAAGAGCAGCCAGCCGACGAAGCGGTTGCTGCGGAAGCGCAGCAGGCAGTTGGCCGGGTCGTCGATGTCCAGGCTCGCCACCTGCCAGGCCAGGTGCGCGGCCACGCCGGCCAGGCCCAGCAGGACCGGCCAGCCCGCCCCGGCGCTCCAGCAGGCGGCGGCGAAGAGCGCCAGGGCGATCGCGTAGAAGGCCGCCACCCAGGGCCCGGTGCGCCCCTCCAACCGGCGTGCACTGGACTTCACGCCGATCAGGGCGTCGTCCTCCTTGTCCTGGTGGGCGTAGATCGTGTCGTAGCCCAGGGTCCAGAAGAAGCCGCCGGCGTAGAGCAGCAGCGCCGGCCAGGCGAGGCCGTCGGCCACCGCCGCCCAACCAAGCAGCGCGCCCCAGTTGAAGGTGAGCCCCAGCCAGGCCTGGGGCCACCAGGTGATGCGCTTCATCAGCGGATAGGGAAAGACCAGCAGCAGCGAGGCCACGCCGAGCCAGATCGCCGTGGGCGGCAGCTGCAGCAGGATCAGCAGCCCGACCGAGAGCAGCACCGCGAGGAAGACCAGGGCCTGGCGCAGCGAGATCTCGCCGGCCGGGATCGGCCGGGTCGCGGTGCGGGCGACGCGCGCGTCGAAGTCGCGGTCCAGGATGTCGTTGACCGTGCAGCCGGCGGCCCGCATCACCACTGCGCCCAGCGCGAAGAGCAGATAGAGCCCCGGCTCCGGCTCGCGCCCGGCGGCCAGTTCCGCCAGGGCGATGGCCCACCAGCAGGGGAAGAGCAGCAGCCAGGTGCCGATCGGCCGGTCCAACCGCGCCAGCCGCAGGTAGGGCCGCACCCCGGCGGGCGTAAGGTGATGCAGGATGTCGTCGGCGCGGATGTCGCTCAGGGCGCGCCGCCGCCGGGGGCCGGGATCGGGACTCTGCTCCATGCGCCGCAGTCTGGCCGCGGCGGGGCGCCGGCTCAAGCGTCCCTCTGCTGGCGCTCGTCGCCCAGCCCCCCTTGACCGCAGCGCCGCCGGAGGGGCCAATGCCTCATGCGCGAAACCAAGCCCGCCACCCGCCTCTTCCTCGACGCCTCCCTGGCCGAGGGTGGGGAGCTGCCGCTGGAGCGGGATCAGGCCCACTTCCTGCGGTCGGTGCTGCGCCTCGCCCCCGGGGCCGGCCTGCTGGTCTTCAACGGGCGCGACGGGGAGTGGGCGGCGGAGATCGCGGCGCTCGACAAGAAGGAGGGGCGGCTGCGGCTGCTGCGGCGAACGCGGCCGCAGGCGCCGGAGCCGGACCTCTGGCTGGCCTTCGCGCCGATCAAGGCGGGGCGGATCGACTGGCTGGTGGAGAAGGCGACGGAGCTGGGCGTCTCGCGCCTGCTGCCGGTCGTCACCCGCCGCACCGTGGTGGAGCGGGTCCGGCTGGAGCGGCTCC
>SR_TP_S13solDRAFT_1000213_pt1 | contig 27816 bp, 26 predicted proteins | sample SodReaTP_S13sol_FD_11159 | JGI IMG/M metagenome (IMG submission 11159)
CGGGCGGCGGCACACTGAGGCTGCCGCCCGCCGCCGCTCCGGAGCCGCCCCGTGCCCGACTCGCCCGCAATCGCCCCCCTCGACCGCAACCTGCCCGCCCGCAGCTACGTCGACCCGGCCGTCTACGAGGCCGAGCGTCAGGCGATCTTTCGCCGCTCCTGGCAGATGCTGGGGCCGGAGAGCCAGGTGGCCGCGCCGGGCGACTACCTGGCGGTGGAACTGGCCGGCTGGAAGCTCTTCCTGCTGCGCGGCCGGGACGGGGTGCTGCGCGGCTTCCACAACCTCTGCCGCCACCGCGGCGCGCGGCTGCTGGAGGAGGGGCAGGGGCGCTGCCAGGTGCTGCGCTGCCCCTACCACAACTGGGTCTACGACCAGGAGGGGCGGCTGAAGAAGGCGCCCTGGTTCGGCGAGCACCCGGACTTCCGCGCCGAGGACTGGCCGCTGCAGCCGGTGTCGGTAGCGGTCTGGCGCGGCCTGCTCTTCGTCGCCCTGGAGCCGGAGACCGGCCTGGAGGCTCAGCTCGGCGCCCTGCCGGCGGAGATCGCCGACCATCCGCTGGAGGACTTCACCGCGGTGGAGAGCCTGCGCTTCGAGATGGCGGCCAACTGGAAGACCTATACCGACAACTTCGTCGAGGGCTACCACATCCCCGGCATCCACCCCGGCTTCCTGCGTACCATCGACTTCGAGGCCTTCGAGACCCTGGCGCTGGACGGGATGGTGCGCATGACCGCGCCGCAGAAGGAGGGTGCCTTCTACGGCGGCAAGTGGATGTGGATGTGGCCGAGCTGGACGCTCTCGACCTTCCCCGGCGGCATGAACACCAGCCGCATCAACCCCCTGGGCCCGGACCGCACCGAGCTGGTCTACCACTTCTACTTCGCCGACACGACCGCCGGCACCGCCGAGGCGCGCCGCCGCACCATCGAGGGCAACGCCGCCATCGTGCGCGAGGACTTCGGCATCTGCGAGCACACCCAGCGCAACTACGCCTCCGGTGCCTACAGCCCCGGGCCGCTGAGCCCGCGCCACGAGGCCTCGGTCGCCTATTTCCAGCGCCGGGTCGGCGCCAGCCTGGCGCGCTTCGCGGCGGCGGCGGAGTAGGGCGGCCAATCGCCGCGTCTGCGCGCATGCCGATCCCCGAAGCCGTTGTGCGCCTGCGAAGGCTCTGCTAATCCCAGCGGCGACCTCTTCCGCCCCCTCCGCGGGGGCCCGACCAGCGACAGGAAAGACAGCCGCCATGACCGCCATCGTCGACATCCGCGCGCGCGAGATCCTGGATTCCCGCGGCAACCCCACGGTCGAGGTCGAGGTGACCCTGGACAGCGGCGCCTTCGGCCGGGCCGCCGTACCCTCGGGCGCCTCCACCGGCGCGCACGAGGCGGTGGAGAAGCGCGACGGCGACGCGGGCCGCTACGGCGGCAAGGGCGTGCTGCAGGCGGTCGAGGCGGTCAACCACGAGATCTTCGACCTGCTCTCCGGCCGCGAGGCGGACGAACAGCTGGCGATCGACCGGGCGCTGATCGAGCTGGACGGCACGGAGAACAAGGGCCGCCTGGGCGCCAACGCCATCCTCGGCGTCTCCCTGGCGGTGGCCAAGGCGGCGGCCGAGGAGGCCGGGCTGCCGCTCTGGCGCTATGTCGGCGGCGCCTTTGCCGGCACCCTGCCGGTGCCGATGATGAACATCGTCAACGGCGGCGCCCACGCCGACAACCCCATCGACGTGCAGGAGTTCATGATCCTGCCGGTGGGCGCGCCGAGCTTCGCCGAGGCGCTGCGCGCCGGCGCCGAGGTCTTCCAGGCGCTCAAGGGCAAGCTCAAGGCCGCCGGCCACAACACCAACGTCGGCGACGAGGGCGGCTTCGCGCCGAACCTGCGCTCCACCCGCGAGGCGCTGGACTTCATCCTCGCCGCGGTCGAGGCGGCCGGCTACAAGGCCGGCGACGAGGTGGTGCTGGGCCTGGACTGCGCCGCCACGGAGTACTTCGAGGGCGGCAAGTACGCCATGACCGGCGAGGGCCTGAGCCTGACCGGCGCCGAGAAGGCCGACTGGCTGAAGGCGCTCACCGAGGCCTATCCCATCGTCTCCATCGAGGACGGCATGGCCGAGGACGACTGGGAGGGCTGGCAGGCCCTGACCGCCGCGATCGGCGACAGGGTGCAGCTGGTGGGCGACGACCTCTTCGTCACCAACCCCGTGCGGCTGCGCGACGGCATCGCCCGCAAGGCGGCCAACGCCATCCTGGTCAAGGTGAACCAGATCGGCACGCTGTCGGAGACCCTGGAGGCGGTGGAGACGGCCCTGCGCGCCAACTACGGCGTGGTCATGTCGCACCGCTCCGGCGAGACCGAGGACGCCACCATCGCCGACCTGGCCGTGGCCACCAACTGCGGCCAGATCAAGACCGGCTCCCTGTCGCGCTCCGACCGCCTCGCCAAGTACAACCAGCTCCTGCGCATCGAGGAACAGCTCGGCACCGCGGCCCGCTACGCGGGCCGGAGCGTGCTGCGGGGGTAGGGGGCGGGCGCTCTCGCCGGAAGGGAAGAACCGGAAAAGGGGCACTTCGCGCTCGGCGCGGCGCCGCGCCGCTCAGGCAGCGCGTTGAACGCGCTGCACGTGGATCTCGTCGCGCGCGGCGATCTGCCAGAGGTCGTAGGCGGACTGCTGTCGCAGCCAGGTTTCCGGGCGGCCACCGAAGGCCTTCGCGAGACGTACGGCCATTTTTGCGGTGATGCCCGCCCGGCCGTTGATGACGGCCGAAAGGTGCTTGCGGCTGACGCCCAGATGCTCGGCGGCCTGACCGATCGTCATTCCGAGCGGCTCGATGCAGAGGTCCCGGATGCTCTCGCCTGGATGCGGCGGGTCGTACATCATCGGTGATGGTCCTCGATCGCGTTCCAGGTCACACTGAACTGGTAGCACGCGCTGACGGTGCCCGCTGCACCTCCTTGTCAGACCGTCGATGCTTCGACCGACGGCGAGCCCCTCCCTTCCGAGTCCAAAAGGTGAAACCCGAGTCATTGCTGCAACACAGGCGATGCCTGGAGTCGCGCCGAGTCGTTTTCCTTTGACCGCCGAGTCGCAGCGTGATTCTCTCGGCCCATGCAGTTGCTCGACGAGATCCGTGATCGTATCCGGCAGGTCGCGCCGCAGGCGCTGGCCGCGGCGGCCGTGGCCTACTTCGCCTTCCACGCGGTGCAGGGCGACCGCGGGCTGCTGGCCTACAAGCGGTTGGGCGAGGAGCTGGAGCAGACGCGGGCGCTGGCGGCCGGGGCGGCAGCGGAGCGGGCGGCCTGGCAGCACCGGGTGGCGCTGCTGCGGCCCGACGGCCTGGACCCCGACCTGCTGGAGGAGCGCGCGCGCCTGCTGCTCAACTACCTGCGCGAGGACGAGGTGGTGATCCACCTGCCGCCGGCCCGCGACTGAGGGGGCGTCTTTCCCGCCGTCATTCGAGCGTCGGCCAAGCCCCCTGGAAGGGGTGTTCCAACAGGCCCATGAACCTTTGCTCTCGGGGCGGGTGTCGGAGGGACTGTCGCTCCAAAAATTAACTGATTATCGATTAATAATTGATATTCGCAGTAATTACAGTCAGTTATACGAAAACTTGCCTTCCGCCCCTTTTCCTCCTAACGTCGGCTGAACATCTCGACGGGTGGCAGGGCGGCGCGAAGCCGCCGCGACTGGGATTGGAGGCGCCCATGGCGACAGCAGCGGGAAAGACCGGCCGGAGTTCGCGCGCGAGCGGCGGCGAAAAATCCGGCGCCAGAAGCGGCGCCAAGACGGGTCCGAAGACGAGTACCAAGTCGGGCGCCAAGGGCGCGGCCGCCAAGAGCGCGGCGGCCACCAAGGCCAGTGCGACACGCAGCGCCGCAAAGTCCGGCCGCGACGCCACGGCGCGCCAGGCGGACCTCGCCAAGGGCCTCGACAAGGAACTCCTGCTCCAGCTCTACGAGGACATGCTGCTGATCCGCCGCTTCGAGGAGAAGGCGGGGCAGATGTACGGCATGGGGCTGATCGGCGGCTTCTGCCACCTCTACATCGGCCAGGAGGCCGTGGTGGTCGGCCTGCAGTCCTGCATCGGCGACGACGACGCGGTGGTCACCAGCTACCGCGACCACGGGCACATGCTGGCCACCGGCATGGAGTCCAAGGGCGTCATGGCCGAGCTGACCGGTCGGCGCGGGGGCTATTCCAAGGGCAAGGGCGGCTCGATGCACATGTTCAGCCGCGAGAAGAAGTTCTTCGGCGGCCACGGCATCGTCGGCGCCCAGGTGCCGATCGGCAGCGGCATCGCCTTCGCCATGAAGTACAACGAGGAGCCCGGCATCTGCCTGACCTACCTGGGCGACGGCGCGGTCAACCAGGGGCAGGTCTACGAGTCCTTCAACATGGCCTCGCTGTGGAAGCTGCCGGTGGTCTACGTCATCGAGAACAACAAGTACGGCATGGGCACCTCGAGCGAGCGCTCCTCGGCCAAGTCGACCGAGCTCTACAACCGCGGCCAGGCCTACGGCATCCCCGGCATCCAGGTCGACGGCATGGACGTGCTGGCGGTGCGCGCCGCCGGCCGCGAGGTGGTGGAGCACGTCAAGGCCGGCAAGGGTCCCTACGTCATGGAGATGCTGACCTACCGCTACCGCGGCCACTCCATGTCGGACCCGGCGAAGTACCGCTCCAAGGAAGAGGTGCAGAAGATGCGCACCGAGCACGACCCCATCGACCGGCTGCGCCAGACCCTGCTGGAGCGCAAGACGGTGGAGGAGGGCGAGCTCAAGGAGATCGACCGCCGCGTGAAGGAGATCGTCGGCGAGGCGGCTGAGTTCGCCCAGAACAGCCCCGAGCCCGATCCCGCCGAGCTCTACACCGACGTCTACATCGAGGCCCGGGCGGCGGAGTGAGCACCGCCGCCCCCCTTCCGATCCTGTCGCGGCGCCCGGCGCCCGCCATCCCCGGAGCGAGACCATGCCGATCGAGATCCTGATGCCGGCGCTGTCGCCCACCATGACCGAGGGCAAGCTGGCGAAATGGACGAAGCAGGAGGGCGACAGCGTCGCCGCCGGCGACGTCATCGCCGAGATCGAGACCGACAAGGCGACCATGGAGGTCGAGGCGGTCGACGAGGGTACCCTCGGCAAGATCCTGGTGCCCGAGGGCACCGAGGAGGTGGCGGTGAACAGCGTCATCGCCCTGCTGCTGGAAGAGGGCGAGGACGCCGCCGCCCTGGACAAGGCCGCCGCCTCCGCGCCGGCGCCGGAGGCGAAGCAGCCGGAGGGCGAGGCCCGCACCGAGCCGGCGCCGAAGGCGGCTCCCGCCGCAGCCCCCGCGACTGCGCCCGCCGAGGCCGAGCCGGAGTGGGACGGCCCGACCAAGAAGCAGACCGTGCGCGAGGCGCTGCGCGACGCCATGGCCGAGGAACTGCGCCGCGACGAGCGCGTCTTCGTCATGGGCGAGGAGGTCGCCGAGTACGAGGGCGCCTACAAGGTGACCCAGGGCCTGCTGAAGGAGTTCGGCCCCAAGCGCGTGATCGACACGCCGATCACCGAGCACGGCTTCACCGGCCTGGCCGCCGGCGCGGCCATGTACGGCCTGCGCCCCATCGTCGAGTTCATGACCTTCAACTTCGCCATGCAGGCGATCGACCAGATCATCAACTCCTCCGGCAAGACGCTCTACATGTCGGGCGGGCAGATCGAGAACCCCATCGTCTTCCGCGGCCCCAACGGCGCCGCCTCGCGCGTGGCCGCGCAGCATTCCCAGTGCTACGCCAGCTGGTACGCCCACGTGCCGGGCCTCAAGGTGGTCTCGCCCTGGTCGGCGGCCGACGCCAAGGGTCTGCTGAAGGCGGCGATCCGCGACCCCAACCCGGTGATCTTCCTGGAGAACGAGATCCTCTACGGCCAGTCCTTCGAGGTGCCGGACAGCGAGGACTGGCTGGTGCCGATCGGCAAGGCCAAGGTCGTACGCCCCGGCAAGGACGTCACCGTCGTCGCCTTCTCCATCATGGTGGGCAAGGCGCTGGAGGCGGCCGAGAAGCTGGCCGAGGAGGGGATCGAGGCCGAGGTGATCGACCTGCGCAGCCTGCGCCCGCTCGACACCGAGACCGTGGCCCGCTCCGTGAAGAAGACCAACCGCATCGTCTCGGTGGAGGAGGGCTGGCCGGTGGCCGGCATCGGCTCCGAGATCGCCGCGGTGATGATGGAGCAGTGCTTCGACTGGCTCGACGCGCCGCTGCGCCGGGTCGCCGGCGTCGACGTGCCGCTGCCCTATGCCGCCAACCTGGAAAAGCTCGCCCTGCCGCAGCCCGACGACATCGTCGAGGCCGTGCGCGGCGTCTGCTACCGCTGATCTCCGAGGGAAGAAGCCATGCCGATCGAGATCCTGATGCCGGCGCTCTCGCCCACCATGACGGAGGGCAAGCTGGCGAAGTGGATGAAGCAGGAGGGCGACAGCGTCGCCCCCGGCGACGTCATCGCCGAGATCGAGACCGACAAGGCGACCATGGAGGTCGAGGCGGTCGACGAGGGCACCCTCGGCAAGATCCTGGTCGCCGCGGGCACCGAGGAGGTGGCGGTCAATGCCGTCATCGCCCTGCTGCTGGAGGAGGGCGAGGACGCGAGCGCGCTGGAAGGCGCCGGCAAGCAGCCTGCCGCGCCGAAGGCCGAGGCCCCGAAGGAGGAAGCCCCGAAGGCGGAAGCGACCGAGGCCGAGGCGGCTCCGGCCGTGCGCGAGGCCGCGGCCGAGAAGCAGGGCGCGATCCCGCCGGCTTCCCAGGCGCCCGCGCCGCCGGCCCCCAAGGGCGCGGACGGCGGCCGGATCTTCGCCAGCCCCCTTGCCCGGCGCATGGCCGAGCAGGCCGGCCTGGACCTGGCGGCGCTGAGCGGTAGCGGCCCGAACGGCCGCATCGTCAAGGCCGACGTCGAGGCGGCCATCGCCGGCGGCGGCAAGGCGGCCCCGGCGGCGAAGCCGGCTGCGGCTGCCCAGGCCCCCGCCGCTGCTCCGGCGCCGAGCGGCCCGGGCGCCAAGCAGTTCGCCGACAGCCTGGGCATGGCCTACCGCCAGGAGCCGCTCAGCGGCATGCGCAAGGTCATCGCCCGGCGCCTGACCGAGTCCAAGCAGACGGTGCCGCACTTCTACCTGACGCTGGACTGCGAGCTCGATGCGCTGCTCGCCACCCGCAAGCAGCTGAACGAGCGCACCGGCGGCGAGGTGAAGATCTCGGTCAACGACTTCGTCATCCGGGCGGTCGCGCTGGCGCTGAAGCAGGTGCCGGCGGCCAATGCCTCCTACGACGAGAGCGGCATCCTGTTCTACGAGCACGCCGATGTCTCGGTGGCCGTGGCGACCCCGGCCGGCCTGATCACGCCGATCGTCAAGAAGGCCGAGGGCAAGGGCCTCGCGGCCATCGCCCGGGAGATGAAGGATCTGGCGGGCCGCGCGCGCGACGGCAAGCTGAAGCCGGAGGAATACCAGGGCGGCACCTTCTCCATCTCCAACCTCGGCATGTTCGGCATCAAGCAGTTCGAGGCGGTGATCAACCCGCCCCAGGGCTGCATCCTGGCGATCGGCGCCGGCGAGCAGCGGCCGGTGGTCAAGGACGGCGCGCTCGCCATCGCCACGGTGATGAGCTGCACGCTGTCGGTCGATCACCGCGTGGTCGACGGCGCGGTCGGCGCCGAGTTCCTGACCGCCTTCAAGAAGCTGATCGAGGACCCGATCAGCATGCTGCTCTAGGACCGGGAGGATCCCGCCGATGGCCGAGACCAGCTTCGACCTGATCGTGGTGGGCGCCGGGCCGGGCGGCTACGTCGCCGCCATCCGCGCCGCCCAGCTCGGCATGAAGGCCGCGGTGGTGGAGCGCGAGCACCTGGGCGGCATCTGCCTCAACTGGGGCTGCATCCCGACCAAGGCGCTGCTGCGCTCGGCCGAGGTCTACCACAACATGCTGCACGCGGCCGACTTCGGCCTCTCGGCGGAGAAGGTGGGCTTCGACATCGCCAAGGTGGTGAAGCGCTCGCGCGGCGTCTCCAAGCAGCTCGCCTCGGGCGTCGGCCACCTGCTGAAGAAGAACAAGGTGAGCGTGATCGACGGCGAGGCCCGCCTGGACGGCCCCGGCAAGCTGAAGGTCAAGGGCAAGGACGGCAAGGAGAGCGGCTACGCGGCCAGGCACATCCTGCTGGCCACCGGCGCGCGGCCGCGCGTCCTGCCGGGGCTGGAGCCGGACAAGAAGCTGGTCTGGACCTACTTCGAGGCCATGGTGCCGGAGACCATGCCGAAGTCGCTGCTGGTGGTGGGCTCCGGCGCCATCGGCATCGAGTTCGCCAGCTTTTTCCGCACCCTGGGCGCCGAGGTGACGGTGGTGGAGCTGCTGCCGCAGATCCTGCCGGTGGAGGACGAGGAGATCGCCGCCCACGCCCGCAAGCGCTTCGAGAAGCAGGGCATCAAGATCCTCACCTCGGCCAAGGTGACGAAGCTCGACAAGGGCAAGGACAGCGTCACCTGCACGATCGAGGACGAGAAGGGCAAGACGCAGCAGATCACGGTGGATCGCGTCATCTCGGCGGTCGGCGTGGTCGGCAACGTCGAGGGGCTCAACCTCGAGAGCACCAAGGTGAAGGTCGAGCGCGGCATCATCCAGGCCGACGGCCTGGGGCGCACCGCGGAGCCGGGAATCTACGCCATCGGCGACGTGGCCGGCGCGCCCATGCTGGCGCACAAGGCGAGCCACGAGGGCGTGCTCTGCGTCGAGGCCATCGCCGGTCGGGACGTCCATGCCATGGACAAGACCATGATCCCCGGCTGCACCTACTGCCATCCGCAGGTGGCCTCGGTCGGTCTGACCGAGAAGAAGGCCAAGGAGGCCGGCCACAAGGTCAAGGTCGGCCGATTCCCCTTCCTGGGCAACGGCAAGGCCATCGCGCTGGGCGAGGCCGACGGCCTGGTGAAGACGGTCTTCGACGCCGAGACCGGGCAGTTGCTGGGCGCGCACATGATCGGCGCCGAGGTCACCGAGCTGATCCAGGGCTACGTGGTGGCGATGAACCTCGAGACCACCGAGGCCGAGCTGATGCACACGGTCTTCCCGCATCCGACCCTCTCGGAGATGATGCACGAGAGCGTGCTTGACGCTTACGGCCGCGCCATCCACTTCTGAGCCATGGCCGACATCGAAGCAAAGCCGCGGCTGCGGCACCCGGAGAAGGCGCACCGCCCCGACAACCCGGTGCAGCGGCGCAAGCCCGACTGGATCCGGGTCAAGGCGCCGGTGTCGCGCGCCTACCACGAGACCCGCGAGATCGTGCGCGAGCACAAGCTGGCGACGGTCTGCGAGGAGGCGGCCTGCCCCAACATCGGCGAGTGCTGGGCCAAGAAGCACGCCACCATGATGATCATGGGCGGCATCTGCACCCGCGCCTGCAGCTTCTGCAACGTGGCCACCGGCAAGCCCGGCCGGCTCGACCCCTTCGAGCCCACCAACGTCGCCCAGGCGGTGCGCAAGCTGGGGCTGGAGCACGTGGTGGTGACCTCGGTCGACCGCGACGACCTGGACGACGGCGGCGCCGAGCACTTCGCGCAGACCATCCGCGCCATCCGCGAGGCCTCACCGGGCACGACCATCGAGGTGCTGACGCCGGACTTCCTGCGCAAGGAGGGCGCGCTGGAGGTGGTGGTCGAGGCTCGGCCCGACGTCTTCAACCACAACCTCGAGACCGTGCCGCGGCTCTATCCCTCGGTGCGGCCGGGCGCGCGCTACTTCCACTCGCTGCGGCTGCTCGACCGGGTCAAGCAGCTCGACCCGACGATCTTCACCAAGTCCGGCATCATGGTCGGCCTGGGGGAGGCGCGCGAGGAGGTGCTGCAGCTGATGGACGACCTGCGCTCGGCCGAGGTCGACTTCATGACCATCGGCCAGTACCTGCAGCCGACCCCCAAGCACCACGCCGTCGACCGCTTCGTCACGCCCGACGAGTTCAAGGACTACGAGCGCCGTGCCTTCGGCAAGGGCTTCCTGATGGTCTCGGCCTCGCCGCTGACCCGCAGTTCCTATCACGCCGGCGAGGACTTCGCCCGGCTGCGCGCCGCCCGCGAAGCCAAGCTGGCCGCCGCCGGCTAGGCGGCGGAGCACCATGCCGACCCACGCCGAGAAACGCGTCCTCCCCTACCAGCCGCGCCAGCTTTTCGACCTGGTGGCGGAGGTGGAGCGCTACCCCGAGTTCCTGCCCTGGTGCCTGGCCGCGCGGCTGCGGCGGCGCGAGGGGAAGACCATCACCGCCGACCTGGTGGTGGGCTTCAAGATGGTGCGCGAGCGCTTCACCAGCCGCGTGATCCTGCACGACGAGGTGGAGCAGCACCTGCGCATCGACGTGACCTACGTCGACGGCCCCTTCCGCTACCTCAACAACCACTGGCTCTTCCTGCCGCACGAGGAGGGCTGCCTGCTCGATTTCTACGTCGACTTCGAGTTCCGCTCGCGCCTGCTGCAGAAGGTGATGCAGCCGCTGTTCAACGAGGCGGTGCGCCGCATGGTCGGCGCTTTCGAGGGCCGGGCGAAGCAGCTCTACGGCCACGAGGCCGAGGGCGCCGGCGCCCCCGCCCGCTGAACCTCCACCAGAGCCTGATCCGATCGGATCGCGCTCTACAGCCCCGGCTCGCCTGTCAACACGCCCTGGGTCAGGTAGAGATAGAGCAGCGTGGTCATGATGGCGTTGAAGGCGCCGTGCATGGCCACGGCCGGCCAGAGCGAGCCGCTGCGCTCGTAGAGCCAGCCGAGCAGCAGCCCCACCAGCAGCAGCGCCGGCATCAGCATCGGGATGCCGTGCACCGCGGCGAAGATCAGGGCCGAGAGCAGGATGCCGGCGCCCGGCCCGTAACGCTCGCGCAGCCAGCCCTGCAGCAGGCCGCGGAAGGCCAGTTCCTCGGCCAGCGGCACCAGCAGCCCGGCCAGCAGCAGCAGCAGCAGGAAGTTGCCGAGGGAGAGGCCGACCGGCGCCAGGGTCTCGATCTGCGGATTCTCGATCGGCGCTCCCTGCAGGGCGCTGACCAGGAGGTTGACCAGACCGACGGCCGGCACCGTCACCAGGGCGAGGAGCAGGCCGCGCATCAGCCAGCCCTCGGGCGGCGTCACCAGGCCGAGGTCGCTCCAGGCCAGTCCGCGCAGGCGTATCACGACGAGATAGAGCGCGGCGAGGGTGAGCACCGCCTGCAGCACGATCGAGAGGGCGACCGGCAGCAAGGCGCCGGGACCCGCCGCTCCCGGCAGCAGCGGCGTGCCCGGCGCACCGCCCACCAGCGGCGCAAGCAGCCGCACGCCGGCGAGCACCGCGATGACCACCAGCAGCAGGTCGGCGGCCCCGAGCAGGCCGATGCGCGCCGTGGGCGGAGGGGCAGGAGGCGGGGGCGGGGGAGGAGCCGACACTAGGCGACGCCCGACCGCAGCAGGTCCAGGGCGATGCCGACGCTGGCGAGGCGTACCGCCGCGCGGTCGCCGGGCAGCCGCTCCTCGCGGTGACGGAGCGGGGCGCCGCGGCGGGCCAGCGCGAAGTGGACCAGTCCGACCGGCTTCTCGGCACTGCCGCCGCCCGGTCCGGCAACGCCGGTGATCGCGACCGCGAGGTCGGCCGGGCAGCGCTCCAGCGCGCCCGCGGCCATGGCCTCGGCGACCTCACGGCTGACCGCGCCGTGAGCGCGGAGCAGCGCCTCGGGCACGCCGACCATCGCCTGCTTGGCCTCGTTGGAATAGGTCACGTAGCCGCGGTCGACCACGTCGGAGGAGCCGGGGACGGCGGTCAGCAGCCCGGCCACCAGGCCGCCGGTGCAGGACTCCACCGTGGCGACGGTCAGGCCGGCGCGGCGCAACGCTTCCAGCAGGGCCTCGGCACGTTCGAACATCTCCTGCGAATACATGGGTCAGGTCTCCAGCAGCATCCAGGCCCCGCCGACCAGCAGGGCCGCGTAGGCGCCGGCCAACAGGTCGTCGGCCATGATTCCGAACCCGCCCTTCAGTCGCCGGTCCGCCCAGCCCACCGGCCAGGGCTTGCCCACGTCGAAGAGGCGGAAGGCCAGGAAGGCGGCGAGCCAAGCCAGCGGCTCGAAGGGCAGCACCACCAGCGGCATCCACTGCCCGGCGACCTCGTCGATCACTACCTCCTTGGGGTCCTCCCGGCCGCTGGCCCGGACGTAGGCGGCACTGACCGCCCAGCCCGCCCCGGCGATCGCGACAGTCGCCGCGGCCAAGAGCCAGGGGCCGCCGAGCCAGACCAGGAACGCCGCCGGCGGCAGCGCTGCCAGCGAGCCCCAGGTGCCCGGCGCCTTGGGCAGCAGGCCGCTGCCGAACCAGGTCGCCAGCAGGCGGACGCCCGCGTTCATGCCGGCACCGCCAGGGTGGCCACGGCCTGGGCGGCGATGCCCTCGCCGCGGCCGGTGAAGCCCAGCCCCTCTGTGGTGGTCGCCTTGACGCTGACCCGCTCCGGCGCCAGGCCCAGGATCTCCGCCACGCGGGCGCGCATGGCGGCACGGTGCGGACCGACCTTGGGCCGCTCGCAGATCAGCGTGACGTCGAGATGGCGGATCGCGGCGCCGCGATCCGCCGCCAGGGCGCCGGCGTGGGCCAGGAAGGCGGCGGAATCAGCGCCCTTCCAGCGCGGGTCGGAGGGGGGGAAGTGCTGTCCGATGTCACCCTCGCCCAGCGCCCCCAGGATCGCGTCGGTCAGGGCGTGCAGCCCCACGTCGGCGTCGGAGTGGCCCAGCAGTCCCCGGCCGTGCGGGATCGTCACGCCGCAGAGCACGACCGCGTCTCCGGGACCGAAGCGGTGCACGTCGAAGCCGGTGCCGACCCGGGTTTCCAGCCGCGCGGCCAGCAGCGCCTCGGCGCGCGCGAGGTCCTCGGGGGTGGTCACCTTGAAGTTCTCCTCGGCCCCCGGCACCAGGGCCACGGCCAGGCCGGCCCGCTCGGCCACGGCGGCGTCGTCGGTCTCGGTGCCGCCGGCCGCGGCGCGGTGGGCGGCCAGGATCTCGGCGAAGCGGAAGGCCTGGGGCGTCTGCACGCGCCGGAGGGCGTCGCGCGCCGGCCCGGCCTCGGCCAGCCCGCCCGGCGCCTCGCGCTTCAGGGTGTCCGCCACGGGCAGGGCGGGGATGGCGCCGGGATGCTCGTCCAGCGCCCGCAGCAGGTCTTCGATCAGGGCCGCGGGCGGGAAGGGGCGGGCGCCGTCGTGGATCAGCACCCGCTCCGGCGCCAGCGGCACCAGGCTCTCCAGCCCGAGGCGCACCGACTCCTGCCGGCTGGCGCCGCCGAAGACCGGTGGCAGGAGGTCGAGGCCTTCGGCCGCCCGGGCGTAGGCCGAGGCATCGTCCGGGTGGATCACGGCGCGCAGGGCCCCGACGCCGGGCTGCGCGGCGAGGCGGACCAGGCTGTGGCGCAGCAGCGGCCGGTCGCCGAGCGGGCTGTACTGCTTCGGCAGCGGGCCGCCGAAGCGGCTGCCGCGGCCGGCGGCGACCACCAGTGCGATCGTCTGGCTCATCTGGGCTGCTGCACCGTCGTTTCCGGGAATGAGCGGCGACAGTAGTGCGCCCTGTCGCTCCGGCCAAGAGGTGCTATAAGGGCGCCATGCTCGACAAGACGCTGCTGTCGCTCGTCGCTCTCGCCGCCATCGCGCCGGCCGCGGTGGCCGCGCCGCTGCGCGCGCAGCCCACCAGCGACCGGCTGTTTTGGCTGCTGCTGGCACTGGCGGTCGCCGGTGCCGGCGGCCACGCGCTGCTGGGCCTGCTGGGGCCCTGGGACAGCGGCCTGGGCCTGGCCCTCTGGACGTCGGTCGCGGCCAGCCTGCTGCTCTTCGCCGGGCTCTGTCTGGTCACGGGCGAGGGCTGGCGGCTGGCGCCGCTGCTGCTGCCCTATCTGCTGCTCCTGGCGCTGCTGGCCACCCTGACCGGCGGCCAGCGGGGCCAGGTGGAGGTCGCCGGCCTGCCCGAGAGCTGGCTGCTGGTGCACATCGGCTCGGCGGTGGGCACCTATGCCCTGGCGACCCTGGCGGCGGTGGCCGGCACCGCCGTCTTCCTGCAGGAGCGCCGGCTCAAGCGAAAGGCCAGCGGGGGCCTCGCCGCCCTCCTGCCCTCGGTCGCCGAGGGCGAGCGGCTGCAGTTCCGGCTGCTGGTCGCGGCGGAAGGAGTGCTCGGCGCCGGCCTGCTGACCGGTCTGGCGCTGCGCCACTTCGCCGCGGAGCCGGCCCTGGCGGTGGATCACAAGACGCTGCTGTCGGTGCTCGCCTTCCTGCTGATCGGCGTCCTGCTCTGGCTGCAGGCGCGCGGCGGCCTGCGGGGGCGTCGGGCGGGGCGGCTGGTGCTGCTCGCCTACCTGCTGCTGACGCTCGCCTACCTCGGCGTGAAGTTCGTTACCGACGTGCTGATCGCCTGACGAAGCGGCGGTTTTCCCGGCTTTTCGACGAAGGGACTGTACACGAGCGGTCCGCCGCCCTAAGAATTGCCGCCTAAAGCTTGGGCAATGGGCTGGGGCTGCCTCCAGAATGAGCATTTCTCTCGGGGATCTCGTGATTCGCGACCCGGTGATCCTCGCTCCCATGTCCGGCGTCACGGACCTGCCCTATCGGCGGCTGGTGAAGCGTTCCGGCGCCGGCCTGGTCGTCTCGGAGATGATCGCCAGCGAGGCGATGATCCGCGCCACCCGCCGCTCCTTGAAGATGACCAGCAACTGCGCCGAGGAGTTCCCCATGGCGGTGCAGCTGGCCGGCTGCGAGCCGGAGGTGATGGCCGAGGCGGCGCGGCTCAACGCCGATCGCGGCGCGGCGATCATCGACATCAACTTCGGCTGTCCGGTCAAGAAGGTGGTCAACAGGCAGGCCGGCTCGGCGATCATGCGCGACGAGGGCCTCGCCGGCCGCATCCTCGAGGCCGTCGTCAAGGCCGTCGCCTTGCCCGTTACGATGAAGATGCGCCTGGGCTGGGACGACGCGAGCCGCAACGCCCCGCGTCTCGCACGCATCGCCGAGGAGGCCGGGGTGCGGATGCTCACGGTGCACGGCCGGACCCGCTGTCAGCTCTACGGCGGCAAGGCCGACTGGGACGCGGTGCGCGCGGTGCGCGAGGCGACGCGGCTGCCGCTGGTGGTCAACGGCGACATCGCCGACGGTCCCGGTGCGGCCGAGGCGCTGCGCCGCTCCGGCGCCGATGGGGTGATGATCGGCCGCGCCGCCTGCGGTCGCCCCTGGCTGCCGGCCCAGGTGATCGACTATCTGCGGCACGGCCGCCAGGCCTCGGATCCGAGCCCGGCCGAACGCGGCGCCCTGGTGCTGGAGCACTACGAGGCCATGCTGGAGCACTACGGCCGCGAGAGCGGCGTGCGCATGGCGCGCAAGCACCTGAGCTGGTACGCCACCGGCCTGCGCGGAGCCGCCGGCTTCCGCGAGGCGGTCAACCGCGAGGCCGACCCGGCGCGGGTGCGCGCGGCGGTGCAGCGGCTCTTCGAGGGGGAAGAGGAGGCCCAGGCCGCCTGATGTCCGGAGTAGCGAGTCAACTCCTGCGCCGCGTCGTGGGACCGTCGTCGAGTGTCGATTTCGGCGCCGTCCTCTCGGCGCTCGCGAAGCCGATCTTCCTGCTCGACCGGCAGAACCGCTTCGTCTACGCGAACCTGGCGGCCGAGCAGTTCCTCGGCGCCTCCACCGCCACGCTGCTGGGCAAGGATCTGCAGGGCTTCGTGCCGCCCGACAGCCCGCTCTTCGCCCTGATCGCCCAGGTGCACCAGGGCGGCCACAGCGTCTCGGAGTTCGACGTGATGCTGGAGAGCCCGCGCATCGGCACCCACCTCGTGTCGGTCGAGGTGGCGCCCCTGCCGGAGCAGCCGGGCCAGGTCGTGGTCTCCCTGGAGGAGCGCTCCATCGCGCGGCGCATGGAGCATCAGCTGGTGCATCGCAACGCGGCGCGCTCGGTGACGGCCATGGCGGCCATGCTGGCGCACGAGGTCAAGAACCCCCTCTCCGGCATCCGCGGCGCGGCACAGCTGCTGGAGCAGTCGGTCGAGGAGGGCGAGCGGTCCCTGACCCGGCTGATCTGCGAGGAGACCGACCGCATCGTCGGGCTGGTCGACCGCATGGAGATGTTCTCGGACAAGCGGCCGATCGAGCGCGGGCCCGTCAACATCCACGAGGTCCTGGGCCGCGTCCGCCGCATCGTGGAGAACGGCGCCGGCCGCCGCGTCCGCTTCGTGGAGAGCTACGATCCGTCGCTGCCGGCGGTGCTGGGCAGCCGCGACCTGCTGGTGCAGGTGGTGCTGAACCTGGTGAAGAACGCCGCCGAGGCTCTGATCGAGACACCGCAGCCCGAGATCACGCTCTCTACCCGCTACCAGCAGGGCGTGCGCCTGGCGGTTCCCGGCGGCGGCACGCGCGTCGATCTGCCGCTGGTGATCGGCATCCAGGACAACGGCCCCGGCATTCCCGAGGACCTGCGCGCCCAGCTCTTCGACCCCTTCGTCAGCAGTAAGGCGAACGGCAAGGGTCTGGGGCTGGCGCTGGTGGCGAAGATCGTGGACGACCACGGCGGCGTCATCGAGTTCGAGAGCGAGCCGCGCCGCACGGTCTTCCACCTGATGCTGCCCAAGGCCGAGTGAGGGAGAAGCGGAGATGGCCCGGGCCACGATTCTGGTCGCCGACGACGACCGCGCGATCCGCACGGTGCTGAGCCAGGCGCTGACGCGCGAGGACTACGAGGTGCGGGCCACCGGCACCGCCGCCACCCTCTGGCAGTGGGTGCAGGACGGCGAGGGCGACCTGGTCGTCACCGACGTGGTGATGCCCGACGAGAACGGCCTGGATCTGATTCCCCGTATCAAGCGCCTACGCCCGCATCTGCGGGTGATCGTCATGAGCGCCCAGAACACCCTGCTGACCGCGGTCAAGGCGACGGAACGCGGCGCCTTCGAGTACCTGCCGAAGCCCTTCGATCTGCGCGAGCTGGTCCGCACCGTGGACCGGGCGCTCTCCGAGCCCGCCCCCGGTGCCCTGGTCGGGGCCGAGGCCGGCGAGGAGGAGCGCCTGCCGCTGATCGGCCGCTCGCCGGCGATGCAGGAGATCTACCGCGTGCTGGCGCGGCTGATGGGCACGGACCTGACGGCGATGGTCTACGGCGAGTCGGGCACGGGCAAGGAACTGGTGGCGCGTGCGCTGCACGACTACGGCAAGCGGCGCCACGGCCCCTTCGTGGCGCTGAACATGGCGGCGATCCCGCGCGAGCTGATCGAGAGCGAGCTCTTCGGTCACGAGCGCGGCGCCTTCACCGGCGCCGGGCAGCGCTATGCGGGGCGCTTCGAGCAGGCCGCCGGCGGCACGCTCTTCCTCGACGAGATCGGCGACATGCCGCTGGAGGCGCAGACCCGGCTGCTGCGCGTGCTGCAGGAGGGCGAGTTCACCACGGTCGGCGGCCGCACCGCGATCCGCGCCGACGTGCGCATCGTCGCCGCCACCCACCGCGACCTGCGGCAGATGGTCCGGGGCGGCCTCTTCCGCGAGGATCTCTTCTACCGCCTGAACGTGGTGCCGATCCGCCTGCCGCCGCTGCGCGAGCGCAGCGAGGACATCCCGGAGCTGGCGCGCCACTTCCTCGCCGAGGCGCAGCGCGAGGGCCTGCCGCCGAAGAGCTTCGACAGTGCCGCGCTGACCTTCCTCAAGGGCTACCGCTGGCCCGGCAACGTCCGCGAGCTGGAGAACCTGGTCCGCCGCCTCGGCGCGCTCTACAGCCAGGAGGTGATCGGCGTGGAGGTGGTCCGCGCCGAACTCAGCGAGCTGGCGGAGGCGGACCAGGGCCGCCCGGCCGAGGACGCCTCGCTCGGCGGCACGGTCGAGCGCCTGCTGCGCGACTACTTCGACGCCCACGCCGACGGCCTGCCGGCGGCCGGCCTCTACGACCGCGTGGTGCGCGAGGTGGAGCGGCCGCTGATCGAGCTGACCCTGTCGGCGACGCGCGGCAACCAGCTGAAGGCCGCCCGGGTGCTCGGCGTCAACCGCAACACGCTCCGCAAGAAGATCCGCGAACTGGATATCGAGGTGGTCCGGGGCCTCAAATAGACCGTGGCCTTTTTGCCACGGACTGGCATAGTGAGCGCCGATCCCGGAGCGAGACGGGGCGGCCCCGCGCTGCCCGGCTCCGCAGCCGCCAGGGGCGGACGAAACGAGGCATGACGGCCGAAAGCCGAACGATTCCTTCACCGACTCCCGCGCCTTCGCGGGCTTCGCGCTGGCAGCGCCTGGAACGGCTGCTCGCGGTGGTGCTGCTGTTCGCGGCGCTGCTGACGGGCCTGGCCACCTTCCTGGCGATGACCGGGCGGCTGCCCTGGATCGAGGGGCCGCGCAGCATCCTCGCGCTGCTCGCACTCGACCTGGCGCTGCTGGTCTGCTTCGGGGCGCTGATCGTACGTCGTCTCGTGCGGCTCTGGATGGAGCGGCGTCGCGAAGCCGCCGGTGCCCGTCTGCACACGCGTCTTGTCGGTCTCTTCGCCCTGGTGTCGGTGCTGCCGAGCCTGACCATCGCAGTCTTCGCCGTGCTGCTCTTCGACTTCGGCCTGCAGTCCTGGTTCAGCGAGCGGGTCAGCACCGCGGTCAAGGAATCCCTGGCCGTCGCCCAGGCCTACGAGCAGGAGCACCGGCAGACGATCAACGCCGACGTGCTGGCGATGGCGAGCGACCTCGGCCGCTCCGGCCGGCTGCTGGTGCTGGACCCCAACCAGTTCGCCCGGCTGGTGACGAACCAGGCCTCGGTGCGCGGCCTGACCGAGGCCGTGGTCTTCCAGCGTTCCGGCCGGATCTTCGCCCGTGCCGGCCTGGGCTCGCTGCTGGAGAGCCGTCCGAACCTGCCCGAGGGTGCCCTGGACCGGGCCGAGCGCGGCTCGGTGGTGATCCTCTCCGGCGACGAGAGCAGCCGCGTCCGCGCCCTGGTCAAGCTGGACTTCTACGTCGACACCTACCTGCTGGTCGGGCGCCTGATCGATCCGCGCGTGGTCGGTCACCTGGAGCGCACCTCGGCCGCGGTCCAGGTCTACGAGGAGATCGAGGGGGAGCGCACCGGGCTGATCATCACCTTCGCCCTGATCTTCTTCCTGGTCACTGTGCTGCTGCTGCTCGCCGCCTCCTGGGTCGGCCTCGCCTTCGCCGACCGGCTGAGCCGGCCGATCGGGCGGCTGATCGCGGCGGCGGAGCGGGTCGGCACCGGCGATCTGAGTGTACGCATCGAGGACATCGACCCGGGCGACGAGGTCGGCACCCTGGGATACACCTTCAACCGCATGACCGGCGACCTGCAGCGCCAGCAGGGCGAACTGCTGGAGGCCAACCGGCAGATCGAGGCGCGGCGGCGTTTCATCGAGACGGTGCTCTCGGGCGTTTCGGCGGGGGTCATCGGCCTCGACGGCGAGCGTCGGGTGACCCTGGTCAACCGCTCGGCCTGCGACCTGCTCTCGCTGCGCGAGGATCAGTTGAAGGGGCGCCGGATCAGCAACCTCTCGCGGGAGATCCGCGACCTGCTGGACACCGCCGAGCGGCGGCCCGGACGGGTGCAGGAGCGTCAGGTCACCCTGTCCCGGCGCGACGGCTTCAACCGCACCTTCCTGGTGCGCGTGGTCTCGGAGCCGGAGGAGGGCCGGTCGCGCGGCTTCGTCTTCACCTTCGACGACGTGACCGAGCTGCTCTCGGCCCAGCGCAAGGCGGCCTGGGCCGACGTGGCGCGTCGCATCGCCCACGAGATCAAGAACCCGCTGACGCCGATCCAGCTCTCGGCCGAGCGGCTCAAGCGCAAGTACCTGAAGCAGATCGAGACGGACCGGGAGATCTTCGAGGCCTGCACCGACACCATCGTGCGCCAGGTCGGCGACATCGGCCGCATGGTCGACGAGTTCTCCTCCTTCGCCCGCATGCCGACGCCGGTCATGTCGCGCCAGGACCTGGGCCATCTGACGGAGCAGGCGGTGTCGCTGCAGGCCGGTGCGGCGCGGCGCGGCGTCGAGTTCCGTTTCGAGGCCGCCGGCTCGCCGCTCTGGGTGGTGGCCGACCCGGGACAGGTTCGCCAGGCGCTCACCAACCTGCTGCAGAACGCGGCGGAGTCGGTGGAGGCGCGGCGGCTCGACCAGGAGCGCCGTGGCGAGGCGCCGATGCCGGGTCTGGTGGTGGCGCGGGTGCTGAGCGGTGCGGAGGGGCCAGAGGTAGCGGTCGAGGACAACGGTCGTGGCCTGCCGGCGCAGGAGCGCGAACGCCTCACCGAACCCTATGTGACGACCCGGGAGAAGGGGACCGGGCTGGGGTTGGCGATCGTCAAGAAGATCATGGAAGACCACGGCGGCACGCTGGTGCTGGCCGACCGTGAAGAGGGGCCTGGCGCCCGGGCCGTCCTGCGTTTCGGGGTGGCCGGCGAGGCACTGGGCGAGACGGCGCCGGACGGCGACAACCGGGCGGCCGAGTAACGGGCAGCGGGCAGCGGGCAGCGGATCGAGATGGCACACGACATACTGATCGTCGACGACGAGACGGATATCCGCCTGCTGATCGAGGGAATCCTCGAGGACGAGGGGCATATCAGCCGCGGCGCCGCCGACTCCGACCAGGCGCTGGAGGCGCTGCGGAGCCGCCGGCCGCACCTCGTCATCCTCGACATCTGGCTGCAGAACTCGCGCCTCGACGGTCTGGAGCTGCTGGAGACGATCCAGAGCGAGCATCCCGGCCTGCCGGTGGTGATGATCTCCGGCCACGGCACCGTCGAGACCGCCGTCCGGGCGATCAAGTTCGGGGCCTACGACTTCATCGAGAAGCCCTTCAAGGCGGACCGCCTGCTGCTGGTGATCGAGCGGGCGATCGAGGCGGCGCGGCTGCGGGCGGAGAACGAGGAGCTGCGGCTGCGCGGCGCGCCGGAGACCGAGTTGCTGGGCTGCAGCGGCGCGATCGGCCAACTGCGGCAGGCCGTGGGCAAGGTGGCGCCGACCGGCAGCCGCGTGCTGATCACCGGCGCCGCGGGGACGGGCAAAGAGGTGGTGGCGCGGCTGCTGCACGCCCAGTCGCGCCGGGCCGACGGCCCCTTCATGGTGCTGAACTGCGCCACCATGCACCCCGACCGGCTGGAGAGCGAGCTCTTCGGCGTGGAGGAGGGCGACGAGCCCGGCCGTGTCGGCAAGATCGGCACCTTCGAGCGGGCGCACGGCGGCACGCTGCTGCTCGACGAGGTGGCCGACATGCCGCTGGAGACCCAGGGCAAGATCGTCCGCGGCCTGCAGGATCAGAGCTTCATGCGCGTCGGCGGCGCGCGGCGCGTCGAGGTCGATGTGCGGGTCATCGCCGCCACCAACCGGGACCTCTCGGCGCTGATCGGCGAGGGCCGCTTCCGCGAGGACCTCTACTACCGCCTCAACGTCGTGCCCCTGCGGGTGCCCTCGCTGCGCGAACGGCGCGAGGACATCCCCGACCTCTGCCGGCATTTCATGCAGCGCTCGGCCGGCAATGCCGGCATGGCGCCGCGCGCGCTGGGGGAGGACGCGCTGGCGGCGCTGCAGTCCTACGACTGGCCCGGCAACGTGCGGCAGCTGCGCAACGTCGTCGACTGGCTGCTCATCATGGCGCCGGGCGGCGGCAGCGATCCGATCGGCGCCGACATGCTGCCGCCGGAGATCACGGCCCAGGCCCCGGCCCTGAGCGGCAACGGCGCCGCCGACCTGCTCGCGCTGCCGCTGCGCCAGGCGCGCGAGCGCTTCGAGCGCCAGTATCTCGACGCCCAGGTCAACCGCTTCGGCGGAAACATCTCCCGCACCGCCGCCTTCGTCGGCATGGAGCGCTCGGCCCTGCATCGCAAGCTGCGGCTGCTCGGCATCTCCACCTCCGAGCGCTGAGGCCGGGCGGCATTCTCGAATGGTAGCGTGACATGAAGGTCATCATCTGCGGCGCCGGCCAGGTCGGCTTCAACATCGCCCGCTATCTCGCGGGCGAGGGCTCCGACGTGACGGTGATCGACCAGTCGCCGGAACTGGTGCAGAAGATCTCCGACCTGCTGGACGTCAGCGGCGTGGTGGGCTTCGCCTCCCATCCCGACGTGCTGGAGCGCGCCGGCGCCCAGGACGCCGACATGCTGATCGCCGTCACCTACGCCGACGAGGTCAACATGGTGGCCTGCCAAGTCTGCCACTCGCTCTTCGAGGTGCCTACCAAGATCGCCCGCATCCGCCATCAGAGCTACCTGGATCCGCTCTGGTCCGACCTCTTCGCCGCCTCCAACCTGCCGATCGACGTCATCATCTCGCCGGAAGTGGAGGTGGCCCGGGCGATCGAGCGGCGGCTGAAGGTCCCCGGGGCCTTCGACGCCATTTCCCTGGCCGGCGGCCGAGTCAGCCTGGTGGGCGTCCACGTCCGCGAGGAAACGCCGATCATCGCCACGCCGCTGCGCCAGCTCACCGACCTCTTCCCGGAACTGCACATCTACCTCGTCGCCATCAACCGCCAGGGCGAGGCTATCGCCCCGGGCGGCGACGACGAGCTGCAGCCGGGCGACGACGTCTACTTCATGTGCGAGACCGCGCACCTGGAGCGGGCCATGCTCTCCTTCGGCTACGAGGAGAAGGAGGCGCGGCGCATCGTGCTGGTGGGCGGCGGCAACATCGGCCTGGATCTGGCCCGCACCGTGGAGGAAAAGCACCGCCACGTGCAGCTCAAGCTGATCGAGGTGGACAAGGCCCGCGCCGAGCTGGTGGCGCAGTCGCTGCGGCGCTCCGTCGTCATCCACGGCGACGCGCTCGACCTCGACATCCTGGCCGAGGCCAACGTCGGCACCGCGGAGACGGTCATCACCGTCTCCAACGACGACGAGGTGAACATCCTCTCGGCGCTGCTGGCGAAGAAGCAGGGCTGCCGCCGCGCCATCACGCTGATCAACTCCACCTCCTACGGCCAGCTGGTGGCGGGGCTCGGCATCGATACGGTGGTGAGTCCGCGCGCCATCACCGTCTCGACCATCCTGCAGCATGTCCGGCGTGGCCGGATCCGCGCCGCCCACTCCCTGTCCGAGGGACTCGGCGAGGTGATCGAGGCGGAGGTGCTGGAGACCTCGGCGCTGGCCGGCCGCAGCCTGCGCGAGGCCGGCCTGCCGGAGGGCGTGGTGATCGGCGCGCTGATTCGCGACGACGGCTTCGTGGTGCCGCGCGGCGGCACGGTGATCCGCGCCGGCGACCTGGTGGTGCTCTTCGCCAAGCCGGGCGCGGTCAAGAAGGTCGAGCGCCTCTTCTCCGTAAAGCTGGAGTTCTTTTGACGCGACCGCCGGCGGCACCGCGACCGCACCACGGCGGCACCACGGCGATTGTCTTTTCGCCTCGCCCGGCGCTATTGTCTCCGAAATATACCGCACTGCAGCAAACGAGGACTCCATGCCGCGCATCGCCTACGTCAACGGCCGCTACCTGCCGCATCGCGACGCGGCCGTGCACATCGAGGATCGCGGCTACCAGTTCGCCGACGGGGTCTACGAGGTGGTGCCGGTCTTTCATTCGCGCCTGATCGACGAGGATCCGCATCTCGACCGGCTCGAGCGCTCGCTCTCGGAGCTGCGGATTCCCATGCCCATGTCGCGCAAGGCGCTGAAGATGATCAGCGCCGAGGTGATGCGGCTCAACGCGCTGACCTACGGCTTCCTTTACATGCAGGTGACGCGCGGTGTCGCGCCGCGCGACCACAAGTTCCCCAAGAACCCGACGCCGGCCCTGGTGATGACGGTGCGGCAGATGAAGCCGCACAGCGCCGAGCAGCTGGCCAAGGGCGTCAAGGTCGTCACCACGCCCGACATCCGCTGGGAGCGCCGCGACATCAAGTCCGTCTCGCTGCTGCCGAACTGCCTGGCGAAGCAGCAGGCGGCGGAGGCCGGCGCGGCCGAGGCCTGGATGGTCGAGACCGACGGTACGGTGACCGAGGGCTCCTCCACCAACGCCTGGATCGTCACCAAGGAGGGGCGGCTGGTGACCCGCAAGGCCGACCACTCGATTCTCAACGGCATCACGCGCATCTCGCTGATCGCCGCGGCCGAGGCCGCGGGCGTGCCCTTCGAGGAGCGCCCCTTCACCGTCGAGGAAGCCTATGACGCGCGCGAGGCCTTCATCACCTCCAGCACCAACCTGGTGATGCCGGTGACGCAGATCGACGACCGCCCGGTCGGCAACGGCCATCCCGGCATGCTGACCATGAACCTGCGCCGGCTCTATCTCGACTATGTCACCGGCGGCGGCCAAGCGGAGAGCGCGGCGGCGTGACGACAGTTTCCCTCAGCCTTCCGGCGCCCCGCGCACTGCTCTTCGACTGGGACAACACCCTGGTCGACACCTGGGAGACGATCCACCTGGCCCTGGCCGAGACCTTCGAGGCTTTCGGGATGGAGCCCTGGACGCCACAGCAGGTGCGCGAGCGCGTGCGGGCCTCGGCCCGCGACACCTTCCCGCGGCTCTTCGGCGAGCGCGCCGAGGCGGCGACGGCCCACTTCTACACGGCCTTCGAGCGCTGCCATCTCGACGGCCTCGAGGTCCGCCCGGGCGCCGAGGCCTGCCTGGAGGCCCTGGCCGATCGCGGCCTGCCGCTCGCCGTGGTCAGCAACAAGGCCGGGCGCTTGCTGCGGCAGGAGGCCGAGGCGCTGGGCTGGAACCGCTTCTTCGGGGCGCTGGTGGGCGCCACCGACGCGGTGCGCGACAAGCCGGCGGTGGAGCCGGTCGAGATGGCGCTGCAACCGCTCGGTCTCGCCCGCGGGCCGGCGGTCTGGTTCGTCGGCGATACCGACATCGACCTGCTCTGCGCCGCCAACGCCGGCTGCACCGGTATCCTCCTGCGGACCGAGCCGCCCGAGGCGGGTGAGTTCGCCGATCCGGCGCCGCCGCCACACGCAAACGACTTCGCCGCCCTTCTCGCCCTGGTGGAGGCCGCCCTGCAGGGAAGCCTTTCCCAGGCGGGGGCGCCTCCGGCATAATGGAGGCGGTGGGCGGCCGATGCGCCACCGACGCGGCCGGCCCGGCCGAGGAAAAGCCTCGCCAGCGCCGTTCCGCAAGGCCCGTCAAGAACGAAACCGACTACGAAGAAAGGGGCTGACGCAATGGCCGGCGAGAAATCGCAGAACGTGCAGGATGTGTTCCTCAACCACATCCGAAAGAACAAGATTCCCGTGACCATCTTCCTCGTGAACGGGGTGAAGCTGCAGGGGATCGTGACCTGGTTCGACAACTTCTGCGTCCTGCTTCGTCGGGACGCCCATTCGCAGCTGGTCTACAAGCACGCCATCTCGACGGTGATGCCCTCGACGCCGGTCCAGCTGTTCGACACGGCCGACAAGGAGGCCGCGGGTAGCGAAGATTGAGCGGCGAAGACCACTCCGACAGCCGGATCGAGGCTGCCGGCGGAGGTGACTCCGCCGGCAGCGGCTCGGGCCGTGCGCTGGTGCTGCATCCCGCCGTCCGGGCGCCGGCGGCGGCCGTCCGGCGCACGCCCGAAGCGCGCCTGGAGGAGGCCGTCGGCCTCGCCCAGGCGATCGACCTGGAGGTGGTGGGCGCCGAGATCGCCCGCATCGACCGGCCGCAGCCGGCCACCTTCGTCGGCCGCGGCGTGGTCGAGCGGCTGGCCGAGCGGGTCGAGGCCGAGGCGATCGAGCTGGTGGTCTTCGACTGCACCCTGACGCCGGCGCAGCAGCGCAACCTCGAGCGCGGGCTGAGCTGCAAGGTGATCGACCGCACCGGTCTGATCCTGGAAATCTTCGGCGCGCGGGCGCGCACCAAGGAGGGCCGGCTGCAGGTCGACCTCGCGGCGCTGACCTATCAGCGCTCGCGCTTGGTGCGCTCCTGGACCCATCTGGAGCGGCAGCGCAGCGGCGGCGCCTTCATGGGCGGCCCGGGCGAGCGGCAGATCGAGCTCGACCGCCGCATGCTGGACGAGAAGATCATCCGGCTGAAGCGCGAGCTGGAGCAGGTGAAGCGCACCCGCGGCCTGCACCGCAGTGCGCGGCAGCGGGTGCCCTATCCGGTGGTCGCCCTGGTGGGCTACACCAACGCCGGCAAGTCGACGCTCTTCAACCGCCTGACCCGCGCCGACGTGCTGGCCGAGGACCTGCTCTTCGCCACCCTCGACCCCACCATGCGGCGTCTGCGGCTGCCGAGCGGCGAGATCGTCATCCTCTCCGACACGGTGGGCTTCATCACCGACCTGCCGATCGATCTGGTGGCGGCCTTCCGGGCGACCCTGGAGGAGGTGATCTCCGCCGACGTGATCCTGCATCTGCGCGACGTCAGCGATCCCGAGCACGAGGCGCAGAAGGCCAGCGTCGACCAGGTGCTGCGCGACCTCGGCATCGATCCCGAGTCCGGTGAGCGGCCGATCGTCGAGGTGCTGAACAAGATCGACCGGCTCGATCCCGAGGCGCGGGAGACGCTGGTGGCGCAGTGCGAGCGGGAGCCGGACCGCGTGGCCCTCTCCGCCGCCAGCGGCGAGGGGGTTCCGGCGCTGCTCGCGGCTGTGAGCCGTTGCCTGCAACGCCACGACGAGGTGGTGGAATTGGAACTCGAGCCGGCCGACGGCGAGACCCTGGCCTGGCTCTACCGCCACGGCCGCGTGCTGAAGCGCGAGGAGAGCGACGAGCGCACCCGCCTGCGCGTCAGCTTCTCGCCCCTGGAGAAGGCCCGTTTCGACCGCCGGCGCAGCGGCACGGGCTGACCTCGGTCGATTTCCCTGAAACGAAAGCCTGCCGCGGTTGACAGGACCGGGGGGCGGTGCTTATGTCCCGCCACATTGGCACTCACCCTCCGGGAGTGCTAACGGGGCCGGATCGTTCGGGTTCACAACCCCGGGAAACATAGAGACAGTCTCCGGAAGAGGGAGCAGGACGAGAATGAAATTCCGCCCGTTGCACGACCGCGTGGTGGTCGAGGCGCTGGACGCCGAGGAGAAGACCGCCGGTGGCATCATCATCCCGGACACCGCCAAGGAGAAGCCCCAGCAGGGCAAGGTGATCGCCGTTGGCCCGGGTGCCCGCGGCGAGGACGGCAAGCTCACCCCGCTCGACGTCAAGAAGGGCGACACGGTGCTCTACGGCAAGTGGTCCGGCACCGAGGTGAAGATCGACGGCAAGACGCTGCTGATCATGCGCGAGTCCGACATCATGGGCGTGATCGCCTGACCGGGCGAAGCCGCCCCGTCGATCCCTGAAGAATTCCAGCAGCAAGGAGCTATCGCATGGCTGCGAAAGACGTGAAATTCGGCGCCGATGCCCGCCAGCGCATGCTGCGCGGCGTGGAGACCCTCGCCGACGCGGTGAAGGTCACGCTGGGCCCGAAGGGCCGCAACGTGGTGCTCGACAAGGCCTTCGGCGCCCCGCGCTCGACCAAGGACGGCGTCACCGTCGCCAAGGAAATCGAGCTCTCCGACAAGTTCGAGAACATGGGCGCGCAGATGGTGCGCGAGGTGGCCTCGAAGACCAACGACAACGCCGGTGACGGCACCACCACCGCGACGGTGCTGGCCGCCTCCATCATGCGCGAGGGCGCCAAGTCGGTGGCCGCCGGCATGAACCCGATGGACCTGAAGCGCGGCATCGACGCCGCGGTGGCGGTCGTGGTGGAGGACCTGCGCAAGCGTTCGCGCAAGATCTCCAAGCCCGAGGAAGTGGCGCAGGTCGGCACCATCTCCTCCAACGGCGACCGCGCCATCGGCGAGATGATCGCCGAGGCGATGCAGAAGGTCGGCAACGAGGGCGTGATCACGGTGGAGGAGGCCAAGAGCCTCGACACCGAGCTCGAGGTGGTCGAGGGCATGCAGTTCGACCGCGGCTACCTC
>SR_TP_S13solDRAFT_1000214_pt1 | contig 27656 bp, 31 predicted proteins | sample SodReaTP_S13sol_FD_11159 | JGI IMG/M metagenome (IMG submission 11159)
CGGCGGGCCGCCAGTTCGGCGGCGTCGCTTTCGTCGGTCATCATCGCCACGAGAGCCGAGGCGTCGACGAACATCAGTTTCCGCTCAGCTCGTCGAAGAAGCGCTTGTCCACCGGCCGGCCCCGCTCGGGATCGCCCCGGGCGCGCAGTCTGCGGCAGAAGTCGACGGCGAGCTCGCTCGCACTGGGCTCCTTCTGCAGGCGCTCGACCTCCAGCCTCAAGGCTTCGTGCACGGCCTCCGTAAGGCCGACACCCTTGAGACGGGCGAGCCGACGCGCCAGCGCGTCGGTTGCCTCGTTGCGGATGTGAAAGGCCATGGCGACCTCCGAATGGATAGACGTCTATACTATTATGGCTATCCGATGCGCCTCCGGCAAGCGCCTGCCCTGTACGGAGCGGGGCGGCTCTGCTAAGAGCGGAGCCCGACGAACGACAGCGCCACGCCCGCAGCACGGAGTTTTCGACGATGCGCGCAGAGACCCAGGCGGTGGTCGACGACATTCGCGAGTCGTTGGCCCTGCTGAGGAGGCATCTTTGACTGGGATCAGGCTCTCAAGCGCCTGGAGGAGCTGAACGCCCTCTCCGAGGATCCGACCCTCTGGAACGACGCCGAGGCGGCGCAGAAGCTGATGCGCGAGCGCGGCACGCTGGAGGCCGCGATCGGCGACTACCGGAAGATGGAGCAGACCCTCGAGGACGGCTTGACCCTGATCGAGCTGGGCGAGGCCGAGGGGGACACCGAGAGCGTCGCCGAGGCCGAGGCCTCGCTCGCGGCGCTGAAGCTCGAGGTGGAGAAGCGCCAGCTGGAATCCCTGCTCTCGGGCGAGGCCGACGCGAACGACTGCTATCTCGAGATCAATGCCGGCGCCGGCGGCACCGAGGCCCAGGACTGGGCCGAGATCCTGGTGCGCATGTACACCCGCTGGGCCGAAAGTCACGGCTTCAAGGTGGAGTGGATCGAGGAGAGCGCGGGCGAGGAGGCCGGCATCAAGTCGGCCACCCTGACGATCAAGGGGCACAACGCCTACGGCTGGCTCAAGGCGGAGGCCGGCGTGCACCGCCTGGTGCGCATCTCGCCCTTCGACAGCCAGGCACGGCGCCACACCTCCTTCGCCAGCGTCTGGGTCTATCCCGTGGTGGACGACACCATCGAGGTGGAGATCCTGGACAAGGACCTGCGCGTCGACACCTACCGCGCCTCGGGCGCCGGCGGGCAGCACGTCAACAAGACCGACTCGGCGATCCGCATCACCCACCTGCCGACCAACATCGTCGTGCAGTGCCAGTCGGAGCGCTCGCAGCACAAGAACCGCGCCACGGCCATGAACATGCTGAAGGCGCGGCTCTACGAGTTCGAGCTGCGCAAGCGCGAGGAGGTGGCGGCGGCCGAGGAGGAGAGCAAGACCGACATCGGCTGGGGCCACCAGATCCGCTCCTACGTGCTGCAGCCCTACCAGATGGTGAAGGACCTGCGCACTGGGGTGGAGAAGGGCAACGCGGCGGGCGTGCTGGACGGCGACATCGACCCCTTCCTGGAGGCCTCGCTGGCCGCCCGGCTGGAGCGCGGCAGCCTGCGCGCCGCGGGCAAGGAAGCGCACTAGTGCCCCTTGGCGAGGCGGAGCGGCGAGAGCGGCGCCTGCGGCGACGCGAGGCCCGCGGCCGGGTCTTCGACGAGAGCGTGCCCTCGCCCTGCGTCCAGGTCTGCCAGGTCGACCCCTCGGGCAGCCACTGCATCGGCTGCCTGCGCAGCCTCGACGAGATCCGCGACTGGCCGATCCTGACCGCCGAGGAGAAGCAGACGGTGCTCGCCGCGATCGAGCGCCGGCGCGCATGACCACCGAGGCACCGGAGAAGGGCGCGCGCATCGACAGCCCCGCCGCCGGCTATCTGCTGCTGGCCGGCCTGGGCCTCTGCTGGGGCCTCAACTGGCCGGCCATGAAGCTGGCGGTCACGGTGCTGCCGATCTGGGACTTCCGCGCCGCCTGCCTGATCTTCGGCGGCCTCGCCTCGCTGCTGCTGGCGCGGGCCTACGGCGCACGCACGCGGGTGCCGCGCCGCGAGGCGGGTCCGCTGCTGCTCTGCGCCTGCTTCAACATCGTCGGCTGGCAGCTGCTGACCGCCTACGGCCTGACGCTGATGGAGGCCGGGCGGGCCTCGATCCTGGCTTTCACCATGCCGCTCTGGGCGGCGCTGCTCTCGGTCTGGGTGCTGCAGGAGCGGCTCGATGGCTACCGCATCGCCGGCCTGGCGCTCGGCCTCGCCGGGCTGAGCGCCCTGCTGGTGCCGGAAATCGAGGCAGTGGCCGCCGCCCCCTGGGGCGTCGCCGCGATCCTGGGCGCCGCGGTCTCCTGGGCGATCGGCACGGTGCTGATGAAGCGCTTCACCTGGTCGCTCTCCTCTGCCGCCCTGTCCGGCTGGCAGCAGCTGGTCGGCGCCGTGGTGATCGGCATCGGTGCGCTGCTGCTGCAGGGCGACGTCCCCTGGGCCGAGGACTGGAGCACCGCGCAGCTGCTCGGCGTGATCTATGCCGTCACCATGGCCATGACCTTCGGCCAGTGGGCCTGGTTCCAGATCGTGCGCATCTTCCCGGCGCCGATCGCCGCCATCGGCAGCATGATGGTGCCGGTGATCGGCGTCTTCTCCGGCGCCCTGCTGCTCGGCGAGGCGGTCGGCCCGCCGGAGCTGCTGTCGCTGGTGCTGGTCACCGGCGGCCTCTTCTGCGTCCTGGTGCTGCCCGGCCTGCGGGGAGCCCAGCGGTAGAAGCGGATCGGGGTCACGCTCCAATACCGGCGAGCTTGCGAAACTCCTTCACCGTCATCCAGGGCCGGGTCAAGCGCGCGCCCGCTCTCGGCTTTGACGCCTCCCGCGCGCCTCTCTAACATCGCGTCCCCGGCGTCGCTCGCCCTCTCGCGCGGCGGACCCGGCGAGAAGAAAAATCGGGGAGTACGCCGCATGAGCGAGGCCAAGGCCAAGACGCTGGCGCAGGACGCGCTGGACTTCCACTCGCAGGGCCGGCCCGGCAAGCTGGAGATCACGGCGACCAAGCCGCTGACGACCCAGCGCGACCTTTCGCTGGCCTATTCCCCCGGCGTCGCCGAGCCCTGCCTGAGGATCGCCGAGGATCCGTCCAAGGCCTACGACTACACCATCAAGGGCAACCTGGTGGCGGTGATCTCCAACGGCACGGCGGTGCTGGGCCTGGGCAACCTGGGGGCGCTCGCCTCGAAGCCGGTGATGGAGGGCAAGTCGGCGCTCTTCAAGCGCTTCGCCGACGTCGACGGCATCGACCTCGAGGTCTCCACCGAGGAGGTCGAGGAGTTCGTCAACTGCGTGCGCTTTCTCGGCGCCTCCTTCGGCGGCATCAACCTCGAGGACATCAAGGCGCCGGAGTGCTTCATCATCGAGGAGCGGCTGAAGGAGCTGCTCGACATCCCGGTCTTCCACGACGACCAGCACGGCACCGCCATCATCGCTGCCGCCGGCATCCTCAACGCTCTGCACCTGACGGGGCGCGAGCTGGCCGAGGCGCGCATGGTCGTCAACGGCGCCGGCGCCGCCGGCGTCGCCTGCGCCGAACTGCTCAAGGCCATGGGCATGAAGCCGGACCACGTGGTGCTCTGCGACACCAAGGGCGTGATCTACCGCGGCCGCACCAGCGGCATGAACCAGTGGAAGTCGGCCCACGCCGCCGAGACCAAGGCGCGCACGCTGGCCGAGGCGCTGGAGGGCGCCGACATCTTCTTCGGCCTCTCGGCCAAGGGCGCCATGACCAAGGAGATGGTGGCCGCCATGGCACCCGATCCCATCATCTTCGCCATGGCCAACCCCGACCCGGAGATCACGCCGGAGGAGGTGGCGGAGGTGCGCGACGACGCCATCATGGCCACCGGCCGCTCCGACTATCCCAACCAGGTCAACAACGTCCTGGGCTTCCCCTACATCTTCCGCGGCGCCCTGGACGTGCGCGCCTCCAGCATCAACATGGAGATGAAGATCGCCGCCGCCCAGGCGCTGGCCGCCCTGGCCCGCGAGGACGTGCCCGACGAGGTCGACCGCGCCTACTCCGGCCGCCGGCTGCGCTACGGCCGCGACTACATCATCCCCGCCCCCTTCGACCCGCGCCTGATCGTCGCCGTGCCCAAGGCGGTGGCGCAGGCGGCCATGGACAGCGGCGTGGCGCGCAAGCCGATCGAGGACATGGAGGGCTACGAGCGGCAGCTCTCGGCCCGGCTCGACCCCACCGCCGCCAGCCTGCAGTCGATCTTCGACAAGGTGCGCCGCGCCCCGCGCCGCGTCGTCTTCGCCGAGGGCGAGGAGGAGAAGACCATCCGCGCCGCCCTGGCCTTCCACAACGCCGGCCTGGGCAAGCCGATCCTGGTCGGCCGCGAGGAGGCCATCCGCAGCACCATGGAGGCGATCGGCGTCGGCGGCGACTTCTGCGAGATCGCCAACGCCGCCATCGGCAACCACCGCGAACGCTACACCGAGTTCCTCTACAACCGGCTCAAGCGCAAGGGCCTGCTCTACCGCGACTGCGTGCGGGCGGTGAACCAGAACCGCAACGTCTTCGCCGCCTGCATGGTGGCCTGCGGCGAGGCCGACGCGCTGGTCACCGGCCTGACCCGCGCCTTCAACGTGGCCTACGAGGACGTGAGCCGCGCCATCGGCCCCAAGCCCGGCCGTCAGGTCTTCTGCCTCAACATGCTGCTGCACCGCGGCGGCACGCTCTTCATCGCCGACACCCAGATCCACGAGCTGCCGCCGGCCGAGGTAATCGCCGACATCGCCGAGCAGGCCGCCGACTTCGCCCGCGGCATGGGCCACGAGCCGCGCGTCGCCCTGCTCTCCTTCTCCAACTTCGGCAACCCGCCGCGCGAGCGGGCGATGCGGGTGCGCGAGGCCATCGCCGTGCTGGACGAGCGGCAACCGGAGTTCGAGTACGACGGCGAGATGCAGGCCAGCGTGGCGCTGAACCACGGCCTGATGCAGGAGCTCTATCCCTTCTGCCGCCTCTCCGGCCCGGCCAACGTGCTGGTCATGCCGGCGCTGCACGCCGCCAACATCTCCACCCAGATGATGCAGTCGCTGGGTGCCGGCACCATGATCGGCCCGCTGCTGCTGGGGCTGGAGCAGCCGGCGCAGATCGTCGGCCTGGGCGCCACGGTCAACGACCTGGTCAACGCCGCCGCGCTCGCCGCCTACGGCGCGCTCTCGGACCGGCTGGGATAGGGGAATCCCCAACCCGAGCGTGGTTGACAGCCCCCCTCTCCCCGCCTTCCATGGGTCCGGGAGCCGGCGGCTCCCGGGAACGGAGGAAGCGGGCGCCATGAAGGTGATCGGGCTGGCGGGCTGGAGCGGGTCGGGCAAGACCACGCTGGTCTGCGCGCTGATCCCGGCGCTGCGCCGGCGGGGCCTCCGCGTCTCGACGATCAAGCACGCCCACCACGCCTTCGACATCGACACCCCCGGCAAGGACTCCTACGAGCACCGTGCCGCCGGCGCCAGCGAGGTGCTGGTCTCCTCCGGCCAGCGCTGGGCGCTGATGCACGAGCTGCGCGGCGCGGCCGAGCCGAGGGTCGAGGAGCTGCTGGCCAAGCTCTCGCCGGTGGACCTCGTCATTGTCGAGGGCTTCAAGCGCGAGGGCCACGAGAAGCTGGAGGTCTTCCGCCGCTCGGTCGGCAAGCCGCTGCTGGCCGGCGAGGACCCGCAGGTGGTGGCGGTCTGCAGCGACGGCCCGCTGCCGGAGGCGGAGACCCTGCCGGGCGGGCCGCGGCCGGTGCTGGACCTGGACGACGTCGAGGCCGTCGCCGACTTCCTGGTGGCCCACTGCGGCCTGACCGCGACCGCGGCGGAGGCGCTCTGAACGGTGGCGCAGCTCAGCGACGACTGCTTCGCCCACGGCGGCCCGCTGCTGCGCTGCGACGCCGCGCTGGCGCTGCTGTCCGAGCGCCTGGTCAAGGTCACCGACGACGAGGAGGTGGCCCTGGCCGAGTGCCTGGGACGCATCCTGGCCGAGGACATCGTCGCCCCGGCCGACGTGCCGCCGCACGACAACGCCGCCGTCGACGGCTATGCCGTCCACTTCGACGACCTGGACCCCGAGGCCGAGACCCGGCTGCCGCTCGCCGGGCGCGCCGCCGCCGGCCACCCGCTGACGGAGGCGCAGGCGCGCGGCACGGCGGTGCGCATCTTCACCGGCGCGCTCATGCCCGCCGGCCCGGACACGGTGATGATGCAGGAGGACTGCCGCGAGGAAGGGGGCGAGGTGGTGATCGCCCCCGGCATCAAGCGCGGCGCCAACCGCCGCCTGGCCGGCGAGGACGTGACCGCCGGCGCGGTGGTGCTGGCGCGCGGTCGGCGCCTGCGCCCGGCCGACCTGGGCCAGGCCGCCGCCGTGGGGCGGGCGCGGCTGCGCGTCTCCCGGCCGCTGCGCGTGGCGCTCTTCTCCACCGGCGACGAGCTGCGCGAGCCGGGCGCAGCGCTGCCGCCCGGCGCCATCTACGACTCCAACCGCCACACGCTCGGCGGGCTGCTGCGCGGCCTCGGCTGCAGCGTCTCGGACCTGGGCATCCTGCCGGACCGCCGCGCCGCCGTGACCGAGGCGCTGGCCCAGGCCGCCGCCGGTCACGACCTGCTGGTCACCTCCGGCGGCGTCTCCGGCGGCGAGGAGGACCACGTCAAGCAGGCGGTCGAGGCCCAGGGCGTGCTGCACGCCTGGCGCCTGGCCATCAAGCCGGGCCGGCCGATCGCGCTGGGCCAGGTGGGCCGCGTGCCCTTCGTCGGCCTGCCGGGCAACCCGGCCGCCGTGGTGGTCACCTTCGTCATGCTGGTGCGGCCGCTGATCCTGCAGCTGATGGGCGGGCTGCCGGAGCCGCCGCTGCGCTTCCCCGTGGCCGCCGCCTTCGACTACCGGAAGAAGCAGGACCGGCGCGAGTGGGTGCGCGCCTCGCTGCGCCACGAGCCCGACGGGCGGCTGAGCGCCGTGAAGTTCCCGCGCGACGGCGCCGGCATCCTCAGCTCCCTGGTGGAGAGCGACGGGCTGGTGGAGCTGCCGGAGGAGCTGACCCGGCTGCAGGCCGGCGCCACCGTCGACTTCCTGCCCTTCAGCGAACTCTGTCAGTAAGTGGAGATCTCGCCTTGCGCCTTCTCTATTTCGCCTGGCTCAAGCAGCGCATCGGCACCTCGGAAGAGGAGGTGAGCCCGCCCGCCGAGGTGGCCACGGTCGAGCAGCTGCTGGACTGGCTGCACGCCCGCGGCGGCGGTTACGCCGAGGCCCTGGCCGACCGCAAGGCCGTGCGGGTGGCGGTCAACCAGGAATACGCCCGCCCCGGCGACCCGGTGAAGCCGGGCGACGAGGTGGCCCTCTTCCCGCCGGTGACCGGAGGCTGACCATGGCCGTGCGCGTCCAGCGCGAGGACTTCGACCCCGCCGCCGAGATCGCCGCGCTCACCGCCGGCAACACCAACGTCGGCGGCCTCGCGCTCTTCGTCGGGCTGGTGCGCGAGATGGCGGAGAACCGACGGCTCTCGGCCATGACCCTGGAGCACTACCCGGGCATGACCGAGCGGATGCTGGAGCGCATCGAGGCCGAGGCGCAGGCGCGCTGGCCGCTCGAGGCCAGCCTGATCGTCCACCGCTACGGCCGCCTGGAACCGGGCGAGCGCATCGTCCTGGTCGCCGCCGCCAGCCCCCACCGCGACGCCGCCTTCGAGGCCTGCCGCTTCCTGATCGACTGGCTCAAGACCCAGGCTCCCTTCTGGAAGGTCGAGGAAGACCAGGCCGGCGAGGCCCGCTGGGTCGAGGCCCGCGACAGCGACGAGGCCGCCGCCGCGAAATGGGCGGGGGACGGCGGAACGCCGTCCGGCTAGACTGGGGCCGGATCCGACCGCATCGGATCGCGCTCCGGGACCGGGGGGAAACGCGATAATCGCGCCGGCCAATCCACTGGAACAGGGGGGATCGGCCGATGACCGCTCGAAGAGTCTTCCTGGCCGGCCTGGGTGCAGCCACTGCCTGGCTCGCCACCTCCCTCGGCATCCGCCCCGGGCGTCACGCCCGCGCAGCAGGAGACGAGTCCATGCCCGAGCAGGAGATGGTCGAGCTGTTCGACCGCCACGTGGCCGCCGAACTGGCGGGCGACCTCGAAACCACGATGGCTACGATGTCGGCGAACCCGCACCTCCACAACCTGCCCTCGATGACGGGCGGCGCCGGCCGCGACGGCGTCCGGCAGTTCTACGCGGACTACCTGATAGGGAAGTTCTTCCCGCCCGACGTGGAGATGACCAGCCTCTCGCGCACCGCCGGCCAGGGCCGCATCGTCGACGAGGTGGTGATCCGTTTCACCCACACGACGGCGATCGACTGGATGCTGCCGGGCGTGGCGCCGACCGGCAGGCCGGTGGAGATGGCCGTGGTGGTGATCGCCGGGGTCCAGGACGGCAAGATCGACTACGAGCACATCTACTGGGACCAGGCCGCCGTGCTGGTGCAGCTCGGCCTGCTCGACCCCGCCGGGCTGCCGGTCAGCGGCGCCGAGAGCGTCCACCGCCTGCTCGACCCGAAGCTCCCGCCGCGGCAGCTCTGACAGAGGTCGGCGTCCTCCGCGGCTCGCCGTGAGACCAGCCCCCTGGCGCCCCTGCGCCCGCTGGGGAAAGATGCGGGCGGCTCTTCCCGATCGCCGGTTCCTCATGTCCGCCTCAGAGACCCATCACAGCTTGGCAGACCATCTGCTCGCCCGCCGACCGCAGGGCCGGCCACTCGTCGTGGGCATCAACGGCATGGCCGGTAGCGGGAAAACCACCCTCGCCGGCGCTCTCGCCGCGGCGCTCGAAGGAAGGGGCGTCGCGACCTGCAGGGTGAGCGTGGACGACTTCCACAACCCGAAACGGCGGCGATACCGGCGCGGCGAAACCTCGCCCGAAGGCTACTACCGGGACTCCATCGACTATCGCGCCTTCGCCCAGACGGCGCTCAGGCCCGTTCACGAGGCTTCCAGCTTTCCCGTGCGATGCCAGACCAAGCTCTTCGATCTCGAACGGGACGAAGAGGAGCTTCGCTTTCGGGAACTGCCGGAGGACGGTGCCCTGCTGGCCGAGGGCGTGTTTCTTTTCCGTCCCGAGCTGCTTCCCTACCTGGATGTTCGTGTTTTCCTGCGCGCGGAGGTGCAGGTCGTTCTGGAGCGCGTGCAGCGGCGCGATCTCGCGCTTCTGGGTTCCGCCGAGGCCGTTACCCGTCGCTACCGGGACAAGTACCTCCCGGGCGAGGAGCTGTACCTCGCCGAGGTGGCGCCGGAGCGCCTGGCGGACGTTCTGGTCGACAACAACGATCCGGGCGAGCCGCGATGGTGGGCGGTTCCGCGAGGCGGGTAGGAATCCGATGGAGAGAGACTTCGACCCGAGCGCGCTGGCCTTCCCGCTCCACGGGGCGCAGCGCTTCGAAGGCGCGGCCCGCTCCAGCCTGCACCGATTGAAAGCGGCGCTGCTGGACCCGGCCAGCCGCCCGGAGCGGGGCCGGAACGCAGCGAGAGACCGGTCTCATACCAGAAAGTGTTTGAAATCCCCTCCGCCGTCATCCTGAGCGCAGCGAAGGATCTCGGGCCAATTGGCGCTCGAATCCCGCGAGATCCTTCGCTGCGCTCAGGATGACGAGCGTCGGTTCGAAGGCTCATTGATCCGCCGCGGCTCCCTGTGAGGCGGGCCGAGGGCTAACCTTCGGCCTCCTCCCACGCCACGGCCACCACCGCCAGCTCGGTCTCGCCGGCGGGGCGCTGCCAGGTGACGCTGTCGCCCACCGCCGCCTCCATCAGGGCGCCGCCGAGGGGGGAGCGCCAGGAGATGGCGCCGGCCTTGGGGTCGGCCTCGACCTCGCCGACCAGGCGGTAGGTCCGCCGTGCGCCCTCTTCATCCTCCACGGTCACGCTGGCGCCGAAGCCGGCACGCTCGCCGCCTTCGGGCGTCGGCGTGACGGCGGCGGCCAGCACGGCCTCCAGCCAGCGGCGCTCGCGCTGCAGCGCCTGGCGGGCGCTCTCGGCGGCGAGCGCGGCGCCCTGGGACAGCTCCGCCTCCAGGGTACCCAGCTGTGCCAGCCGCGCCTCCAGGGTGCGCCGGCCGGCCGCCGTCACCAGGACGGGCTCGGGCGGCAGCGGCCGCTCCGGTCCCTCGAACTCGCCGCGCGATTCGAGGTCGTCCTCGCGGACGAAGGCGCGGCTCACGGCAGCCTCCCGCCGCCCCTCAGGCGGCGCTGACCGAGGCGTGGGCGGCCAGCGCATGCGGCCGCTGCACCAGGGCGTCGTAGTCGCGCACCAGGTTGCCGGTGATCTCGCCGGGGGTGAAGTGGCGGATGCCGCTCTTCAGCGCGATCTCGCGCACCGGCGTCACCTCCACGGCGGTGCCGGTCAGGAAGACCTCCTGGGTGCGGTCGAACTCCTCCGGCAGGATGACCCGCTCGACGATCTCGTAGCCGCGCGCGCGCGCCAGCTCCATCACCGTGCGCCGGGTGATGCCGTCGAGGAAGCAGTCCGGCGTCGGCGTGTGGATCACCCCGTCCTGGACCAGGAAGATGTTGGCGCCGGTGGCCTCGGCCACCTGGCCGCGCCAGTCCAGCATCAGGGCGTCGTTGTAGCCCTCGGCTTCGGCCGCGTGCTTGGACAGGGTGCAGATCATGTAGAGGCCGGCCGCCTTGGAGTGCACCGGGGCGGTGCGCGGGTCGGGACGGCGGTAGAGGCCCTCGACCATGCGGATGCCCTGCATCCGCGCCTCCGGCGAGAAGTAGGCCGGCCACTCCCAGGCGGCGATGGCCAGGTGGATCGTCGACTTCTGCGCGGAGACGCCCATCATCTCGGCGCCGCGCCAGGCGATCGGCCGGACGTAGCCGTCGACGATACCGTTGACCTTCAGCACCTCCTGCGCGGCCGCGTCGATCTCGGCCGTGGTCCAGGGGATCTCGAAGCCCATCACGCCGGCCGAATAGTGCAGCCGCTCGTGGTGCTCGGTCATCTTGAAGATGCGGCCGCCGTAGCAGCGCTCGCCCTCGAAGACGGCGCTGGCGTAGTGCAGGCCGTGGCTCAGCACGTGCAGCTTCGCCTCGCGCCAGGGCAGCAACGCCCCGTCGAACCAGATCAGACCGTCGCGGTCGTCGAAAGGAAGCATGGAAATAGCGGGTCCCCAGGCCCTATAAGGGTTGCGTCTCTCGTGCGGCCCGCTACGGGCGGGTCGTTTGCGGTCCGGCGCGCCGTTACACGCGTTCGCGCCGGTGGAGTCAAGCAGGATCGGGCGTTTCGTTGCCGGCTGTGATCCGATCTTGTTACTTTCTGTCTCGCGGTCGGATAGAGATGTAACAACCTTAGCAGACTATGTCAACATGCCTGACGTAAAAGCCCCGGTGAATCCCCTCTTCCTGCGCGAGGAGGAGCTGCGTCAGGCGCTCGAACTGCTGTTCTTCGCCTATCGCGACTTCACCGCCGAGCCCGACCGCATCCTCGCGGAGCAGGGATTCGGGCGCGCCCACCACCGCGTCATCTACTTCGTCGGCCGGCACCCGGGCCTGGCGGTGAGCGAGCTGCTCGACATCCTCCGCATCACCAAGCAGAGCCTGTCGCGGGTGCTGAGCCAACTGGTCGCGGAGGGCTATGTGCAGCAGACCCAGGGCGAGCGCGACCGCCGCCAGCGGCTGCTGGAGTTGACCGAGCGCGGCCGGGCGCTGGAGCGGCGCCTGAGCGGCGCGCAGATCGAGCGCTTCGCCCGCGCCTACCGCGCCGCCGGCGCCGAGTCCGTGGTCGGCTTCCGCACCGTGCTGCTGGGCCTGATCAACGAGCGCGACCGCGCCCGCTTCCTGCAGCGCGAGCCGACGACGCCCGGCGGACGATCCTGAGCGACGGAGACCCGGCGTGACTCTCTTCCCGGCCGGCGAGGAGCGACCGCACGTGCTGGTCGTCGACGACGACACCCGCCTGCGCGAGCTGCTGCAGCGCTTTCTGACCGACCAGGGACTGCGCGTGACCACGGCGAGCGACGCCGCGGACGCCCGCGCCAAGCTGGCCAGCCTGGACTTCGACCTCATCGTGCTGGACATCATGATGCCCGGCGAGAGCGGCCTGGAGCTGACCCGCGGGCTGCGCCGGGAACGGCAGGTGCCGATCCTGCTGCTCACCGCCATGGACGAGGTCGACAGCCGCATCGCCGGCTTCGAGAGCGGGGCCGACGACTATCTCGTCAAGCCCTTCGAGCCGCGCGAGCTGGTCCTGCGCATCCAGGCGATCCTGCGCCGCGCGGCGGCGGCCCGTGCCGAGCCGAACGCGCACAGGGTCTTCTTCGGCGGCTTCGTCTTCGACCGGCTCCGCGGCGAGCTGCGCCGCGGCGAGGCCCTGGTGCACCTGACCGCCGCGGAGCTGCTGCTGCTCAAGGCCCTGGCCCGTGAGCCGGGCGTCCCGGTCAGCCGCGAGGACCTGGCCGCGGTCAGCCCGGAGATCGGCAACCAGCGCAGCATCGACGTGCAGATGACCCGCCTGCGGCGTAAGATAGAGCGCGACCAGAAGCTGCCGCGCTACCTCCAGACCGTGCGCGGCACCGGCTACGTCCTGATCCCGGACTGAGGAGGTCATGGCCAGCGAGCAGGCGCAGGCGGCAGGGAAGGCCCCGGAAACCGGTGCCGAAGCCGGCGCCGAGACCGCGCCGCTCGACCGCTTCGCGCCGAAGCCCGGCGCGGCGGCCACACCGCTCCGCCGGCCCTTCCGGCTCAAGCGCCTGATCCCGCAATCCCTGCTGGGGCGGGCGCTGCTGATCATCGTGATGCCGCTGATCATCCTCCAGGGCATCTCCACCTGGGCCTTCTACGACCGCCACTACGAGAGCATCACCCGGCGCCTGAGCCAGGCCGCCGCCGGCGAGATCGCCGCGGTGATCGCCGTGCTGGAGCGCCGCGACTACCCGCTGCAGGCGGAGAACATGTTCGCCCTGGCCGACGAGCACCTGGGCCTCGACCTGCGGCTGCTGCCGCCGGGCAGCCTCGAGCCCTACGAACCACCCTTCTGGCCCTCGCTGATCCACGAACGCCTCGGCCGCGCTCTGGAGGAGCAGCTCTGGCACGACTACTCGATCGACACCGAGAGCTACGCCGACCGCGATCGCGTCGAGGTGCGCGTCGACCTGGGCGAGAAGGGCGTGCTGCAGGCGCTGGTGTCGCGGCGGCGGCTCTTCAGCTCCACCATCTACATCTTCCTCTGGTGGATGTTCGGCAGCTCGGTCGTGCTCTCGGCCATCGCCACGGTCTTCATGCGCTACCAGGTCAAGCCGATCCGCCAGCTGTCCGCGGCGGCGGACGCCTTCGGCCGCGGCCTGGACGTCGGCGACTACCGCCCCGCCGGCGCCAGCGAGGTGCGGCGCGCCGGCCGCGCCTTCCTGGTGATGCGCGACCGCCTGCGCCGGCAGGTGCAGCAGCGCACCGAGATGCTGGCCGGGGTCAGCCACGACCTGCGCACGCCGCTGACGCGCATGAAGCTGGAACTGGCCATGCTGCCGCCGACCCCGGAGGTGGAGAGCCTGCAGGCCGACCTGGCGCAGATGGAACGGATGGTCGAGGGCTATCTGGCCTTCGCCCGCGGCGAGGGCAGCGAGATCGCCCGCAGCGCCGATATCGGCGAGCTGCTGCGGGATACGGTGGAGGAGGCGCGCCGCGGCGGCGCGCGCATCGACCTGCACCTGGAGAGCGCCCTGGTCTCGGTGGTGCGGCCCGAGGCGCTGCGCCGCGCGCTGGCCAACCTGATCGGCAACGCACGCCGCTACGGAGAGACCGTGGCCGTGACCGCCCTGCGGCGCAGCAAGGGCATCGAGATCCTGATCGACGACGACGGCCCCGGCATCGCCGCCGAGCAGCGCGAGGAGGTCTTCCGCCCCTTCGTCCGCCTGGAACGCTCGCGCAACTTCGACACCGGCGGCACCGGCCTGGGCCTCACCATCGCCCGCGACATGGTGCGCAGCCAGGGCGGGGAACTGACACTGCACGAGGCGCCCGGCGGCGGGCTGCGCGCGCGCCTCTGGCTGCCCGGATGATGCTTTTTGTGTCTGGTCGATTGAAGCGCCCGGGCCGACATGGCATATGATTCCCGTCCGGCACCTCGAACCCCTCCGCACTACCGCCGCAGCGCCGGGCGGCCCGGCCGCGATTGCGGGCGGGCGATCGGCGCGCGGAAGGCTTACGGGAGTTCGATCGGCCCGATGGGCAACACCAACAGCCTGTTCTTCCAGCTATGGCTGGAGAGCCCCCTGAGCATCGCCGCCGTCGTGCCCAGCAGCGCCGCCCTGGCGCGCGCACTGGCGGCACCGGTACCGCTCGACGACCCCGAGAGTTGGGTGATCGAACTCGGGCCGGGCACCGGTGTCGTCACCCGGGCACTGCTGGCGCGCGGCCTGAACCCGGCCCGCCTGCTGGCGATCGAGCGTGAGCCGCGCCTCGCCGAGCTGCTGGTGCGCGACCTGCCGGAGGGGGTGCAGGTGCTGACCGACGACGCGCTGCACCTCGTCTCGCTGCTGCGTGCGCGCGGCATCGAGCGGGTCTCGGCGATCGTCTCCGGAATCCCGCTGGTGACGATCCCGGCCGAAGACCAGGCGCTGCTGCTCAACCAGGCGGCCGAGATCCTGGCGCCGGACGCGCCCTTTCTGCAGTTCACCTACGGCCCGACGGCCCCGGCGCGGCGCTCGCTGCTGCAGGCCGCCGGCCTGGTGGCGCGGCGCGAGCGCTTCGTGCCGCTGAACCTGCCGCCCGCCTTCGTCTGGAGCTTCCGCCGCCCGGCGTGAGCCTCTCACGCGAGCGCCTCCGCGCCGGTCAGTGTCCGCACCGCGTTGTCCAGCAGCCGCAGCCCGGCGCCGTCGCGCTGCGAGAGGATCGATTCCGGGTGGAACTGCACCGCCCGGATCGGCTCGCGGCGATGGCGCAGCGCCATGACCGCGCCGTCCTCGCTCCGCGCCAGCACCTCCAGCGCGTCCGGCAGCCGGGCCGGATCGGCCCGCAGGGAGTGGTAGCGACCGACGCTCAGCGGGAAGGCCAACCCCTCGAACAGCGGATCGTCGCGCTCCGGAAGCAGGCGCGAGGGCTTGCCGTGGGTGGGCGCCTCGGCCGTCAGCAGGGCGCCGCCGAAGTGCTCCACCAACCCCTGCAGGCCGAGGCAGACGCCGAAGAGCGGGATGGCGCGGCGGCGGGCCAGGGCGATGGTCGAGTCGAGCCCGAAGTCCGCCGGCCGGCCCGGCCCCGGCGACAGCAGCACGAGGTCGGGCCGATCGCGGCAGAGCGCGGCACGCGCCTCGGCATGGCGCAGGGTCCGCACCTCGGCACCGGTCTGCCGCAGGTAGTCGGCCAGCAGCAGCACGAAGCTGTCCTCGTGGTCGACCACCAGCACGCGGCGGCCGAGCCCGGCGCGGGGCCGGAGCCGCGGCGCCGCCGGCGGAAGCCGCGCCGGCGGTTCCAGGGCCGCCACCAGCGCCGAGGCCTTGAGCCGGCATTCCAGCTCCTCCAGCTCCGGCTCGGAATCCCAGAGCAGCGTGGCGCCGACCCGGATCTCCGCCCGGCCGCCGGCCAGGCGCAGGGTGCGCAGCGTCAGCCCCGTGTCGAGGTCGCCGTTCAGCAGCAGCCGGCCGAAGGCACCCCCGTACCAACGCCGCGGCGAGCGCTCCGTCGCCTCGATGTGGCGCAGCGCGGCGGGCTTGGGAGCGCCTGTGACGGTCACCGCCCAGGCGTGGCCGAGGAAGGCGTCGAGCGCGTCGCGGTCCGGCCGCAGCCGACCCTCCACATGGTCGACCGTGTGGATCAGGCGGGAGTAGAGCTCGATCTGGCGCCGCCCGATCACCCGCACCGAGCCCGGCGTACAGACCCGGCTCTTGTCGTTGCGGTCGACGTCGGTGCACATGGTCAGCTCCGCCTCCTCCTTGGCGGAGCCGAGCAGGCTGCGGATGCGCTCGGCGTCTTCCAGGGCATCGGCGCCGCGCGCCACCGTGCCGGAAATCGGGCAGGTCTCGACCCGCCCGCCCCGCACCCGCACGAACATCTCCGGCGAGGCGGAGACCAGGAACTCGCCCTCCCCCAGATTGATCAGCGCCGCGTAGGGTGCCGGATTGGCGGCGGCCAGGCGGGCGTAGATCCGCGAGGGCGCCTCGCCGCAGGGCCGCGCGAAGCACTGGCTCAGAACACACTCGTAGAGCTCGCCGCGGCGGAAGCGCTCACGCACCGCGGCCACGGCGGCGGCATAGGCGCCGGGCTCGTGGTCGCAGGACTCGGCCACGCCGCTCGCCGCCGCCGGCAGCGAGTCCTCGCCGCCGCGCGGCAGGCCGGCGCTGCTCAGGCCGGCATAGGCGAAGTCGTAGTCCAGGCGCTCGGCGGTGCCGGCCTCGGGATCGAAGCGGAACAGCCGGTCGGGCAGGTAGAGCACCAGTTCGCGCTGGTCCGCCGGCCGCTCGATCCGCCGCGGCTGCGGCTCCAGCTGCCCGACCAGGTCGTAGCCGAAGGCGCCGTGGAAGCCGAGAAACCCCTCGTCGGGCAGCTGCAGGGCAGCCAGGAGCCGGCGCAGCGCCGCGAAGAGCGGCGCGGCGCGGGTGCGCTCCTCCTCACAGGAAGGCGGCGCCACATCCGGCAGCGGCAGCTCGGCACGGTCGTCCCGGACGGCGATCCCCAGGGTGTCGGCGGCAGCCAGCAGCAGCGGCCGGCCGCGCGGGCCGAGCGCCCGCAGCTCGAGCCGCGCACCGCGCAGCTCCAGGACCAGCGGCGGGTCGACGAAGCCCAGGGCGCCGCGGCGGTAGCGGCCCGGGTAGTCGACGCCGCATTCCAACAGCAGCCCGCGGCGGCGGTCGAGCGCCCGCAGCAGCGCGGCGCGGGCCTCCTCCGGCGCCACGGCGCGGCGGCGGCGGCTGACGATCAGCCCGCCCGGCGTCGGCGGCAGGCTCTCGGAAAGGCGCTCTCTCTGGGTCGGCATGGGAGTCTCCGGGCTGGGGGTCTGCACCGCCTCGGAGACAGAAAGGGACCGGGAATCAAAAAGGCCGCCCGTCTCGCGAGGCGGCCTGGGGACGTCGGTGACGCCGGTCGCGGCCGCCTAGTGCGGCCACCACCAGTTGAAGGATCGAAGGGCGTCGGTCCGGTTCATGGGCGAGACGCTAGCGCCGGAAGGCAGCGGTCGTCAACGCGCTTTTCGCGGCACGGTCCTCCTCGTCATCCTGAGCGCAGCGAAGGATCTGGAGCCGGTTGGAACGCCAATTCCACGAGATCCTTCGCTGCGCTCAGGATGACGTGTTGGGAGACAGGCCTCAGAACAGCCGGCTGCCGTTGGGGACGGGCTTGTCGGGGCGGACCAGCACGACCGCGCCGGCGGTATCGGGGAAGCCCAGCACCAGCACCTCGCTCATGAACTTGCCGATCTGCTTGGCCGGGAAGTTGACGACGCCGGCCACCTGGCGGCCGACCAGCTGCTCCGGGTCGTAGTGCTCGGTGAGCTGGGCCGAGGTGCGGCGCTCGCCGATCTCCGGGCCGAAGTCGACCCAGAGCTTGATCGCCGGCTTGCGGGCCTCCGGATAGGGCTCGGCGCGGACCACGGTGCCGACGCGGATGTCGACCTTGAGGAAGTCGCCGAAGCCGATCTCGGGCGCGGGGGCGTCACTCATTCTGTCGTCCTCCGGGAGAGGTGAAAGCCGAAGGGGCCGCCCCGGTCGGGAGCGGCCCCTTGATCGCGGCTCGGAAGCCGTGCCCGCTCAGTGCAGGTCGGCCCAGATCTTCCGCTTGGCGGCATAGAGCAGGCCGGTGAAGACCAGCAGGAAGAGAATCACCTTCATGCCCATCTGCTTGCGCTGCTCCAGGTGCGGCTCGGCCGCCCAGTGCAGGAAGTAGGTGAGGTCCTCCGACATCTGCGACACGGTCGCCGGCGTGCCGTCGGCGTAGGTCACGGAGCCCTCCATCATCGGCGGCGCCATGGCGATCTGATGGCCGGGGAAGTAGGCGTTGTAGTACATCCCCTCCATCAGCTCGAAGTCGGCCGGCGGGTCCTGGTAGCCCGTGAGCAGGGCATAGAGGTAGTCCGGCCCGCCCTTGCGCGCCTTGGTGATCAGCGAGAGGTCCGGCGGATAGGCGCCGCCGTTCGCCGCGCGCGCGGCGTTCTCGTTGGCGAAGGGCGAGGGATAGTGGTCGGACGGCAGGCCGTCGCGCATGAACATCTCGCCGTCGCCGTCCGGACCGTCCTCGATCTGGTAGTCAGCCGCGATCGAACGGATCTCGTCCTCGTCGTAGCCGAGCGCCGAGAGGTTGCGGAAGGCCACCAGCCGCAGGCCGTGGCAGGCGGCGCAGACCTCGCGGTAGACCTGCAGGCCGCGCTGCTGCTTGGCCCGGTCGAAGGTGCCGAACAGGCCGGAGAAGGACCAGTCGCGGGACGGCACCGGGGGAACCTCCGCCGCCTGCACGGCGGGCGCCTGCGCAAGGCCGAGGAAGGCGGCCGCGGCGGCGAGAATTGCCAGCTTCTTCATGGGTCAGGCCTTCTCCATCGGCTTATGGGTCGCCGCGGCGCCCTGCGGCTGGCCGCCGCCCTTGAGCACCGGTTCCGAGATCGAGGCCGGCAGCGGCTTCGGCCGCTCCAGCTTGCCGAGCAGCGGCAGGACGATCAGGAAGTGCGCGAAGTAATAGGCCGTGGCGATCTGCCCGATCGTCACCCAGGGCTGCTCCGGCGGCATGGCGCCGACGTAGCCCAGCACCACCGAGGCCACCACCAGCAGCCAGAAGAACTGCTTGTAGAGCGGCCGGAAGCGGGCCGAGCGCACCGGCGAGGAGTCGAGCCAGGGCAGCAGGAAGAGGATCAGGATCGAGCCGAACATCACCAGCACGCCGCCCAGCTTCGCGTCGATCAGCACGATGCCGGTGAAGGGGATGGAGATGTCGAAGGTGATGGCCCGCAGCATGGCGTAGAAGGGCAGGAAGTACCACTCGGGCACGATGTGCGCCGGCGTCACCAGCGGGTTCGCCTCGATGTAGTTGTCCTCGTGGCCCATGTAGTTCGGGGCGTAGAAGACGAAGGCGGCGAAGGCGATCAGGAACACGCCCAGGCCGAACATGTCCTTGATCGTGTAGTAGGGGTGGAAGGGGATCTTGTCCTGCGGCCCCTTGGCGTCGATGCCCAGCGGGTTGTTCGAGCCGAAGCGGTGCAGCGCCCAGAGGTGCAGGAAGACCACGCCGACGATCAGGAAGGGCAGCAGGTAGTGCAGGGCGAAGAAGCGGTTCAGGGTCGGGTTGTCGACCGAGAAGCCGCCCCACAGCCAGGTCACCAGCGCGTCGCCGATGCCCCAGGGGATCGCCGAGAAGAGGTTGGTGATCACCGTCGCGCCCCAGAAGGACATCTGGCCCCAGGGCAGCACGTAGCCCATGAAGGCGGTCGCCATCATCAGCAGCAGGATGATGACGCCCAGGCCCCAGAGCACCTCGCGCGGCGCCTTGTAGGAGCCGTAGTAGAGCCCGCGCAGCATGTGCAGGTAGACGACGATGAAGAAGAAGGAGGCGCCGTTCATGTGGATGTAGCGGATCAGCCAGCCGTAGTTGACGTCCCGCATGATCCGCTCGACCGAGTCGAAGGCGTGGTCCACGTGCGGCGTGTACTGCATCGCCAGCAGGATGCCGGTGATGATCATGATCACCAGCACGATCCCGGCCAGCGAGCCGAAATTCCACATGTAGTTGAGGTTGCGCGGCGCCGGATAGTCGACGAGATGATGGTTCATCGTCGAGAAGATCGGCAGCCGGTTGTCGAGCCACTTGATGGCTCGGTTGTTCGTCTTCAGACCGCTCATCGCTCGCGCCCCCCTCAGCCGATCACGATCGTGGTGTCGTCACGGAACTCGTACTCCGGGACGTCGAGGTTGCGCGGCGCCGGGCCGCGGCGGATGCGGCCCGAGGTGTCGTAGTGGGAGCCGTGGCAGGGGCAGAACCAGCCGCCGTACTCGCCCTTGGGATCGCCGGCGCGCTGGCCGAGCGGAACGCAGCCGAGGTGGGTGCAGATGCCCACCATCACGAGGTACTCCGGCCGGATGACCCGCGCCTCGTCGGGCTCGGGGTCCATCAGGTCGGCCATCGGCACGCCTTCCGCCTCCTCGATCTCGGCGGCCGTGCGATGCCGGATGAAGACGGGCTTGCCGCGCCAGGTCACGGTGATCGCCTGGCCCTCCTGGATCTGGCCGACGTCCACCTCGGTGGTCGCCAGCGCCAGCACGTCGGCCGAAGGATTGAGCGAGTCGATCAGCGGCCAGGCGACCGTGCCGGCGCCCACGAGACCCATCGCACCCGCGGCCAGGTAGAGAAAGTCGCGGCGAGTCTCACCTTCGCCGCCGTGCCCGGCATTCGCGCTCTCTGCCATCGGATTCCTAGTCCCCTCGTCGTTGACGCCGGGCGGTAACCGGTTCCTGGACAGCCCGCCCGACCGGCGGCGCTTGAGGCTTCACCGTCGAGCTGTCCCGGCGCCGGCCTCGGACCACCGCGGCAAAGCGCCGCAATAGGCAGTCCGCCACCTTGCGTGACGGGCTGCATATAGAAGAAATTCCGCCTTGAAGTAAAGGCCGGCTCGCCCGCAACGCCTCTGATTCCGAGCGGTGGACGAACGGCCGTTCCTCCGCCGCGCCCCGAGAGCGCCCCGGCCGTCCGCCGGGCGCCCTTCGGGGCCCGCCCGACCCGCCGGGAGCCGCCGTGCGCCTCGTCCTCTACCAGCCGGACATTCCCCAGAACTGCGGCACGCTGCTGCGCACCGCGGCCTGCCTGGGTGTCGGCGTCGACCTGATCGAGCCCTTCGGCTTCCTCTGGGACGACCGCCGCCTGCGCCGCGCGGGCCTGGACTACGCCGCCCTGGCGGCGGTGGAGCGCCACGCCTCCTGGGAGGCCTTCCGGGCGGCACGGCCCGGCCGTCTGCTGCTGCTCACGACCCGCGGCGAACGGGCCTATACGGACTTCGCCTATGCGGAGGAGGACAGCCTGCTGCTGGGCCGCGAGAGCGCCGGCGTGCCGCCCGAGCTGCACGCCGCCGCCGACGCGCGCCTGGCGATTCCCTTGCGTCCCGGCTTCCGCTCCCTCAACGTCGCGGTCGCCGGCGCCATGGTCCTGGGCGAGGCACTGCGCCAGACGCGCGGAGTCGCCGGCAGGCCGGAATCCAGCGGGGAGAGACGATGACCGACGAGGCCGAGACCGAGGCGCGCAAGGCCCGCGCCGCCGCCTGGTTCGAGAAGCTGCGCGACCGCATCTGCGCCGCCTTCGAGACGCTGGAGGACGAGCTCGCCGGGGAGAACGCCGCGCGCTTCGCCGCGGTCCCGCCCGGCCGCTTCCAACGCAAGGCCTGGGAGCGGAGCGACCAACGCGGCGCCCCGGGAGGCGGCGGCGTCATGAGCCTGATGCACGGCCGCATCTTCGAGAAGGTCGGGGTCAACATCTCGACGGTGCACGGTCGCTTCGCCCCGGACTTCGCCAAGCAGATCCCCGGCGCCGAGGCCGACCCGCGCTTCTGGGCCTCGGGCATCTCGCTGGTGGCGCACCTGCAGAGCCCGCTGGTGCCGGCGGTGCACATGAACACGCGGCATATCGTCACGTCCAAGGCCTGGTTCGGCGGCGGCGCCGATCTCAACCCCATGTTCCCGGACGAGGCCGACACCGCCGACTTCCACGCCGCGCTGCAGGCCGCCTGCGACCGCCACGATCCCGAGCACTACCCGCGCTTCAAGGCCTGGTGCGACGACTACTTCACCATTCGCCACCGCGGCGAGGCGCGCGGCGTCGGCGGCATCTTCTACGACTACCTGGAGCGCGACTGGGAGGCCGACTTCGCCTTCACCCGCGACGTCGGCCTGGCCTTCCTGGAGATCTATCCGGCGCTGGTGCGCCGCCACATGGGGAAGCCCTGGACCGAGGAGCAGCGGCGCCACCAGCTCTTCCGCCGCGGCCGCTACGTGGAGTTCAACCTGCTCTACGACCGCGGCACCCGCTTCGGGCTGGAGACCGGCGGCAACGTCGAGGCCATCCTCATGTCGCTCCCGCCGCTGGCCGCCTGGCCCTGAGGCCCACCGCCCTTTCCCGTCATCCTGAGCGCAGCGAAGGATCTCGTGCCGGTTGGAGCTCGAGTCTGATCGAGATCCTTCGCTGCGCTCAGGATGACGAGACTCCTTTCGAGCCCCCTTCCGAGGGCTGCTCCAGCAGCCAGACCCGGTCCTCCTCGTCGAGGGCCACCGGCAGGGGCGTCAGGGAATCGCCCTTGCAGGGGCCGGCGATGCAGAGGCCGCTCTCGATCTCGAAGAGGGCGCCGTGGGTGGCGCAGAGGATGTGGTCGCCGGCGGCGTCGAGGAAGCGGTCGGGCCGCCAGTCGAGCGGCGTGCCGGCGTGCGGGCAGGCGTTGACGTAGCCCCACAGCCGCCGCCCCTCGCGCAGCACGAAGAGCTCTCGCCGCGCCGTGCCGCTGCCGAGGACGAAGCCCTTCCCCTCCCCGTCCTCGATCTCCTCCAGGCGGCAGAGCGGCACGGCTTCCGTCATCTGCACCTCGCGGTCGAACCCCTGGCTGTGTCCTTCGTGACGCGCCGCTTCGCGTCGCTCCTCAGGACGAGGGAGAAGCAAACCGCACTCCCTCGTCCTGAGGAGGGGCGAAGCCCCGTCACGAAGGACACGGCCAGGGTCATCACCCCGCCGGGTCGGTGTCAGCCATGGCGCAGATCAGCGTCCACTGCTCCGCCGAGACCGGCACGACCGAAAGACGGGACTGGCGCACCAGGGCGAGGTCGGACAGCCGCGGCTCGGCCTTGATCTCGGCCAGGGTGACCGGGCGGACCACCGGCTTCACCGCCTCGACGTCGACCATGCCGAAGCGCCCGGAGGCGTCGCCGGGATCGGGGTAGTACTCCTTGACCACGCGCACGATGCCGACGATCCGCTTCTCGTCGACCGAGTGGTAGAAGAAGGCTAGGTCGCCGTTCTTCATGGCCTTGAGATTGTTGGAGGCCTGGTGGTTGCGCACCCCGTCCCAGTGGGTGCGGCGATCACGCAGCTGATCCTCCCAGGACCAGGTTCCCGGTTCGCTCTTCACCAGCCAGTAGGCCATGCCGCTCTCCCTCTTCCGGCTCGCCCAAGCCCATAGCAAAAGCGGGGGGCCGGGGCTAGCCTGGGCCGCAACCGCAGAAGGGAGAGACCATGAAGCTGCAGCTGTCCACCTGGCCCGAGGTCGAGGCCTATCTCCAGCGCTCCACCGCCGTGCTGATCCCCATCGGCTCGACCGAGCAGCACGGGCCGACCGGCTTCGTCGGCACCGACGCCCTCTGCCCCGAGGTGCTGGCCGAGGGCATCGCCGAGCGCAGCGGCGCGCTGGTGGCGCCGACACTTTCCATCGGCATGGCGCAGCACCACCTCGGCTTCCCCGGCTCGATCACGCTGCGGCCCACCACCCTGATCGCCGTGGTCCAGGACGTGGTGAACTCGCTCGCCCGCCACGGCTTCGACCGCTTCCTCTTCCTCAACGGCCATGGCGGCAACATCGCCACGGTCACCGCCGCCTTCTCCGAGATCTACGCGGAATCGAGCCTGGGCACGGCCTCGGGCAACCGCCCGTCGCTGCGCTGCCGGCTGCAGAACTGGTGGGACGTGCCGGGCATCAAGCGGCTGTCGGGCGAACTCTTCGGCGCCGACGAGGGCAGCCACGCCACCTGCTCCGAGGTCTCGCTGACCTACCACGCCTTTCCCGAGGCCGGCGCCCGCGCCTTCGCCGCCGCGGACAGCCTGGCCGGCGGCCGCGCGCCCAACGGGCCGATCCTCGACGCCGACGACTACCGCCGCCGCTTCCCCGACGGCCGCATCGGCTCCGACCCCCGCAAGGCCAGCGCCGAGGCCGGCGCGAAGCTCTACGACACGGCCGTGACCGAGCTCACCGAGGTCTGGCGGACGTTCGCGGCGGAGGGGTGAAAACCAGCGTCACGTCATCCTGAGCGAAAGCGAAGGATCTCGTGCCAGTTGGAGCTCCAGTCTGCACGAGATCCTTCGGCCTGCGGCCTCGGGATGACGCTCGGCGGTCGTCGATCAAGCCGCCTTGCCGTAGATGCCGGCGGCCTTGACCTGCTCGTCGACGTAGGGCTCGAACTGCTTGAAGTTCTGCTCGAAGCGCCGGGTCAGTTCGCTCGCCGTGCTCTCGTAGGCCTGGGGGTCGCCCCAGGTGCTCTTGGGGTCGAGCACCTCGGTGGGCACCTCCGGGCAGGCACGCGGCACGCGCAGGCCGAAATGCGGATGCACCGCGCTCTCCACCCCGGCGAGGCTGCCGTCGAGGGCGGCGCGCAGCATGGCGCGGGTGTGGCGGATCGCCATGCGCCGGCCGACGCCGTACTGCCCGCCGGTCCAGCCGGTGTTGACCAGCCAGCAGCGCGCGCCGCTGCGCGCCATCTTCTCGCCCAGCATCTGCGCATAGACGCTGGGATGGCGCGGCATGAAGGGGGCGCCGAAGCAGGTGGAGAAGGTGGCCTTGGGCTCGTTGCCCAGGCCCTTCTCGGTGCCGGCGACGCGCGCGGTGTAGCCGGAGAGGAAGTGGTACATCGCCTGCTCCGGCGAGAGCTCGCTGATCGGCGGCAGCACGCCGAAGGCGTCGGCGGTCAGCATGACGATGTTCTGCGGCAGCCCCGCCCGGCCCTCGGGCACGATGTTGGGGATGAAGTCGAGGGGATAGGAGGCGCGGGTGTTCTCGGTGAAGCGCCCGTCGTCCAGGTCCATCAGCCGCGTGGCGGGGTCGACCACGACGTTCTCCAGGATGGTGCCGAAGCGCCGGGTGGTCGCCCAGATCTCCGGCTCCGCCTCGGCCGAGAGCTTGATCACCTTGGCGTAGCAGCCGCCTTCGAAGTTGAAGACGCCGCTGTCCGACCAGCCGTGCTCGTCGTCGCCGATCAGGCTGCGCGAGGGGTCGGCCGAGAGCGTGGTCTTGCCGGTGCCCGAGAGGCCGAAGAAGATCGCCGTGTCGCCCTGCGGCCCGACGTTGGCCGAGCAGTGCATCGGCAGCACGCCGCGCGCCGGCAGCAGGTAGTTGAGGATCGAGAAGACCGACTTCTTGATCTCGCCGGCGTACCAGGTGCCGCCGACCAGGACCAGGCGCCGCTCGAAGGAGACCAGCACGAAGCACTCGCTGTTGGTGCCGTCGGTCTCGGGATCGGCCTGCAGGCCGGGCAGCTGCAGCACGGTGAAGTCGGGCTCGAAGTCCGCCAGCGCCTCGGCGGGCGGGTCGATGAACATGTTGCGGGCGAAGAGGTTGTGCCAGGCGTTTTCGGTCACCACCCGCACCCGCAGGCGGTAGTCGGGATCGGCGCCGGCCCAGAGGTCCTGCACGAAGGCCTCGCGGCCCTGCAGGTAGGCCCGCGCCTTGGCCAGCAGGCGGTCGAAGGCCTCGGGCGACATGGGCCGGTTGACCTGGCCCCACCAGATCTCGTCCTTGGAGCCGGCCTCCTCGACGATGAACTTGTCGTTGGGGGAACGTCCGGTGTGCTGGCCGGTGTAGGCGACGAAGGCGCCGCCCTCGGCGACCAGGCCCTCGCCGCGGCGCAGCGCCGCCTCGTAGAGCAGCGGCGCGCTCAGATTCCAATGTGCCTTCGACAGGTTGCGCAGACCGAGACTCTCAAGACCGTGGCTGCTCACGACCGGACCGCTGTTGTCCACCTCACGTTCCTCCTGGTTCCGTCTTGCTTACTTGCTTGCTTGCTTGACGATTCGTTAGTCGTCCGCTCCCGGCTTGGCAAGGGCGGCGGCCTGTCGCGCCTCCTGCGTCAGCCGCACCAGCAGCCGCCGGCAGGCGGCCGGGTCGGCCAGCGGCGCCTCGAAGTCGAGGCGGGCGCTCTCGGCGCCGCGGCGCAGGTCCAGCCCCTCGGGGTCGATCCCGGTCATGCGCCAGCCCCCGCCGGGCAACCCGCACCGGGCCGCGGCGATCAGGTCCAGGGCTTCGGCATGGTCCTGGTTCATGTGCTCCACGATCTCCGTCTCGGCCTCGATCAGCGCCCGGCAGCCCGAGGCGTTGAAGGCCAGGGCCTCGGCCTCGAGCCAGTGCACACGGCCGAAACCGGCGACGAGGTGCGCGCGTTCCACGCTCATGCGATAGACACGGAAATCGCCGAAGCCGGCATAGGCCGCGGCGGTCGGATGGCGGGCCAGGTAGCGGCGCCGCGCCGCGGCCTCGTCCGCCGCCTCCCGAAGGAGTTCCAGCCGGCCGAGCAGGACCGCCCGCGCCTCGGCCAGCGGGTCCTCGCGCGCCAGAATCGCCGCACCGCTCACCAGCAGCGAGGCGCGGGGGTCGGCGGCGAGGTTGCGGCTGTGGTCGGCCAGGTCGGAGAGCAGCAGCAGCGGCTCCCCCTCGGGCGTGGCCGCCGGCAGCACCAGCGAGGCGTAGGGATGGCCGCTGCCGTCGCGCGCCAGGGCCGTCGCCAGCGTCGCCCCGGGGGCGGCCCGCAGCAGGCTCCGCACCTCGCGGCCGAGGGAGTGGGGGTCTTCCTTCATGCCGCGGATGCTCGACGCCCCGGCCGGGACCGTCAAGCCCGCCGCCGGTCGCACCCCGCCCGCCCCGCTGCCCCGGCCCAGGTCGGCCCCACGGCGGCCCCAGCGCGGTCTCGTCACCTTTCGACGCGGAGAACTACGGAGAAGCGCGGAGGGCCGCACCGTCGGGCGGCTTGCCCGCTCCGCCGCGCCTGCCCTAATCTGGCCACAGCTCCGGACTAGAGGGCATCCTATGAAATCTCCCGCCGAGCGCCGCAACGGCGCCGCTGCCGCCGACGACTTCGAGCCGCAGCGTTTCAACGTCGCCCTGGTCGACGACGACCGCAACATCCTCGCCTCGGTCTCCATGGCGCTGGAGGCGGAGGGCTATCGCGTGCGCACCTACGGCGACGGCGCCGAGGCCCTGCGCGGGCTCGGCGCCAACCCGGCCGACCTGGTGGTCCTGGACATCAAGATGCCGCGCATGGACGGCATGGAACTGCTGCAGCGCCTGCGCGAGAACTCCAACGTGCCGGTCATCTTCCTCACCTCCAAGGACGAGGAGGTGGACGAGGTGCTGGGCCTGCGCATGGGTGCCGACGACTACATCACCAAGCCCTTCTCCCAGCGCCTGCTGATCGAGCGCATCCGCGCCCTGCTGCGCCGCGAGCGGGCCGCCAAGGACGAGCTGACGCCCGGCAGCGAGGCGCCGATCCGTCGCGGCGAGCTGGTGCTCGACCCGGCGCGCCACCTCTGCACCTGGAAGGCCAAGCCGGTCAATCTCACGGTGACCGAGTTCCTGATCCTGCGCGCCCTCGCGCAGCGGCCCGGGCACGTCAAGAACCGCGACCAGCTGATGGACGCGGCCTACGGCGAGCACATCTACGTGGACGACCGCACCATCGACAGCCACATCAAGCGCCTGCGCAAGAAGTTCAAGCTCGTCGACGACGACTTCGGACAGATCGAGACGCTCTACGGCGTCGGCTACCGCTATCGCGACGCCTGAAGCGGAGCCCGACCGGGCGCGGGAAAGGGTCATGCGCGCAGGAGCCCTCCGAGCGACCGCCGAAAAGAAGATCAGGGCGCGCGAGGGCACTCCCGCGGAGGCCCCGGCACGCCCGGCGCAGCAGCCGGCCCGGACAGCGCCCCGAGCGCCGACGACGGCGGCCGGCCGCCGTCGTCGGCGCC
>SR_TP_S13solDRAFT_1000215_pt1 | contig 27417 bp, 40 predicted proteins | sample SodReaTP_S13sol_FD_11159 | JGI IMG/M metagenome (IMG submission 11159)
GAGAGGGAGGGCGGGTGGAGCCGGTCCGGCCGCTCGGAGTGGCGGGCCAGCGCCTCCAGGCGGGCCATCAGGGTGGCGGCGCTGCTCACAGCTCTCCCAACTCCTCGTGCAGCGCGTCGACCTCGGCCAGGCGGCGCCGGGCGGCGGGGCCGAGGGCGCGGATCAGGCGCTCGGCCAGGACGTGGATCAAGGCCAGCACGCCGAGGTGGTTGTCGAGCGGCGCGCGGCTGCGCGTGTCGCAGCGCAGGGTCCAGGTGGCGCCGGGATCCTCCGCCAGTCCCTGGTCCGCGACGAAGAGGCTGGGCAGGCCGACCCGGCGGGCGTGGCGCATGACGCCGGCGATGGCCGGCACGCGCCGGCGCAGGCCGAAGACGATCAGCAGGTCGTGGGGCGCAAAGGCGGCGAGGCTCTCGCCGAGGGTCTCGCCGCCGCCCGGAATCACCGCCACGCCGTCGCGCACCTGCACCAGCTGCCAGCGCAGGTAGCCGGCCAGGTAGAAGCCGTTGCGCTGGCCGAAGATCCAGATCCGCCGGGCCTCCTTCATGGCCGCGGCGATGGCCTCGACCGTGGCCGGGTCGAGCGGCTCCAGGGTGGCGGCGAGGTTGCGGCGGCCGGCCTCCAGGTGGTCGGCCAGGAAGCCACCCTCCTGCCCGCCCGGCTGATCGAGCAGATGCAGCGGCGTGCCGGCCTCCTCCAGGTCGCGGGCGAGGCGCCGCATCTCGTCGTAGGAGCCGAAGCCCAGACGCCGCACGAAGCGGGTGACCGCCGCACCCGAGGTCTCCGCCATGGCCGCCAGCTCGCCGGCCGAGTAGCCGGCGAGGCCGCCCGAGAAGTTCAGCACCACCTCGGCCAGCCGCTGCTCCTTCGGCGAGAGCGCGGGGTAGTGTGCCCGGATCCGCGCGGCGATGGAGCGCGGCGGCGGTTCGGCGGGTCTGGCAGGGGACAAGGGCGCGCTCCTTTCGGCGGGACTGCGGGCGGTCGGGACCTCGGGCTTTCGAGATCCTGAGCGTCCTCCCTCGTCCTCCTGAGCGCAGCGAAGGATCTCGGGCCGGTTCGAACACCAGTCTGCCCCAGATCCTTCGCTGCGCTCAGGATGACGAAGGAAGTGGCAAAGAGGAAGTCGTTCGCTCACCTATAAGTAGAGAAAATCTATTTACATCGTTCCGTCAATATGAAAACTAGGTTTCGAATTCCACGCCGTCCAGCGCTTTCCCACGAGCGGCCGCAGAACGGCGAGAAGCAATCGACAGCGGGGGTCAGGAGGCTTGGAACTGCGGTTTCTCGAGGTGTTGCGCTATGCCGATCTGCTGCTGTGGGGCGCGCTGCTCTCGGTAGTGCTGGCGACGGCCGCGGGCGTGGCGGGGCTGCTGCTCGGCATCCTCTGCGCCGAGGGCCAGCGGCTCGGGCACCGGGGGCTGACCTGGGCCATTCGCGCCTACGTCGAGTTCATCCGCAACACGCCCTTCCTGGTCCAGCTCTTCTTCGTCTTCTTCGGCCTGCCCTCGCTGGGCCTGCGGCTGGACGCGCTGAGCGCGGCGCTGATCGCCCTGGTGCTGAACATCGCCGCCTACTTCACCGAGATCCTGCGCGCCGGGCTGGAGGCCTCGCCGGCCGGCCAGGCCGAGGCCGGGCGGGCGCTGGGCCTGCGGCGCTGGCAGATCTTCCTGCTGGTGCAGCTCCGCCCGGCACTGGCCAAGGTCTGGCCGGCCCTGGTCTCGCAGTTCGTGCTGGTCTTCCTCGGCTCGGCGGTGGTCTCGCAGATCTCGGTGGAGGACCTGACCTTCCAGGGCCAGTTCATCCAGTCGCGCACCTTCCGCGCCTTCGAGATCTATCTGGTGATCACCCTGCTCTACGCCGGGCTCGCCTTCGCCCTGCGCCGGGCCCTGCTGGAGCTGGGCGCCCGGCTCTTCCCCTGGCAGCGGCGGGGAGCCTGAGCGATGCGGCAGTTCTCCGACTGGCAGATCCTGACGCTGCTGCTGGGCGCGGCGGAGGCCACGATCTGGCTCAGCCTGGTCGCCTTCCTGGGCGGCGGGCTGCTGGGCCTGCTACTGACCCTGGCCCGGGTCTCCGAGCGGCGCGCCCTCGACCTGCCGGCGGCCGGGATCATCGCCGCGGTGCAGTCGGTGCCGTTGCTGATGCTGATCTTCCTCTGCTTCTTCGGCCTGCCGCTGCTGGGCCTGCGCGTCTCGCCCTGGCTCGCCGCCTGCGCCTCGCTGGTGCTCTTCGCCGCCGCCTTCCTGGCCGACATCTGGCGCAGCGCCATTCAGGCCGTGCCGAAGGGGCAGTGGGAGGCGGGGCGGGCGCTCGGCCTCTCCTTCCTGCAGGTCTTCGGCCTCGTGGTGGCGCCCCAGGCGCTGCGCCTGGCCATCCCGCCGACCGTCGGCTTCTCGGTGCAGGTGGTCAAGGGCACGGCCCTGACCTCCATCATCGGCTTCGTCGAGCTGACCCGGGCCGGGACCATGCTGAACAACGTCACCTTCCGGCCCTTCTTCGTCTTCGCCCTGGTGGCGCTGATCTACTTCGCACTCTGCTTCCCGCTTTCGCTCGCCAGCCGGCGGCTCGAGCGGAAGCTCGCCCGTCAATGACCGCCGGCACCGAACAGAGGAGAACCACGATGCTCGCCCGTCTGACCCGTCTCACCGCCGCCGCGCTGCTGGCCTTCGGCCTGTCGCAGGGGCCGGCCGCCGCCGACCAGCTGCAGGAGATCCTCGATCGCGGCCGCATCGCCGTCGGCGTGCCGCAGGACTTCGCCCCCTTCGGCTCGGTCGGCCCCGACCTGCAGCCCGAGGGCTACGACGTCGACGTCGCCGCCCTGATCGCCGAGAACCTGGGCGTGGAGCTGGAGATCGTCCCGGTCTCCTCGGCCAACCGCATTCCCTATCTACAGAGCGGGCAGATCGACATCGTCGTCTCCTCGCTGGGCGCCACGCCGGAGCGGGCCAAGTCGATCTGGTTCTCGGCCGCCTATGCGCCCTTCTTCTCCGCCGTCTATGCCGCGCCGGAGCTGGCCATCGCCTCGCCGGCCGACCTCGGCGGCAAGTCCCTGGCCGTCACCCGCGGGGCCGTGGAGGACCTGCTGATCAGCGAGCTGGCGCCCGAGGGCACCACGATCCGCCGCTACGAGGACAACGCCACCACCATCGCCGCCTATCTCTCGGGCCAGGCCGACGTGCTGATCACCGGCAACGTCGTGGCCGCGCAGATCATGAGCGACAACCCCGGCGTCGCCATGGAGAGCAAGTTCCTGCTGCGGGAATCGCCCTGCTTCATCGGCCTGCGCCAGGGCGAGGTCGGCCTGCTGCAGTGGCTCAACGTCTTCATCCTGCACAAGAAGCTGAGCGGCGAGCTGGACGTCCTGGCGGAACGCTGGTTCGGCGAGCCCCTGCCGCCGCTGCCGACGCTGTAGGCCCCGCACCGTCGTCATCCTGAGGCCGCAGGCCGAAGGATCTCGATCCGCCGGCGCTCCGTCGGCCCGAGATCCTTCGCTCTCGCTCAGGATGACGGGGCGGGCGGCGGGGCCGCCGTCACCCCCGCCGCGCCACCTTTCGCTCGAAGGGGCCGTCGGGCGTCAGCAGGACGTTGGCGAGCGTGCGCTCGGCGTGGCGCATCCGCCAGGACAGCAGGCGCTGCGCGCAGTCCAGCTCGACCGCGCGATGCTCGGGGCGGCCGGCCAGGTTGACGCGCTCCTCCGGGTCGGCCTCGAGGTCGAAGAGCAGCGGCGGCAGGGCGGTGAAGTGGACGTACTTCCAGCGCCGCCCGCGCAGCACGCAGAGCCCGCACTCGTCGCTGGTCAGCCCCAGCGCCCTCTCCGGCTCCTGGGTCACCGGCTCGCGGAAGTCGTACTCCCAGTGCGCCTCCTGCCGCCAGTCGGCCGGCGGCCGGCCCTCCAGGAAGGGCAGCAGCGAGCGGCCGTCGCAGGCCGGGGGTATCTCGCGCCCCAGCCAATCCAGCACGGTGGGCATCAGGTCGACCGCCTCGGTGAAGGCCTCGATCCGCCGCCCCCGCGCGGCGTCGGCGGCCGGGCGCGGGTCGCGCAGGATCAGGGGAATGTGGAAGGCCGGGTCGAAGAAGCCGTCCTTGCCGAACATCCAGTGGTCCCCCAGCATCTCGCCGTGGTCGACGGTGAAGAGGATCAGCGTGTCCTCGTAGAGGCCCTGCGCCTTCAGCGCCGTGACGATGCGGCCGATCTGCGCGTCGACCTCGGCGATCAGGCCGTAGTAGGTGGCGCGCACCCGGCGCACCTCCGCCGCGTCCAGCGCCAGGTGCGGAACCGCCAGATCGCGGTGGTATTCCAGCTGCCGGCCGGCCGAGAGATAGCAGTCGAGCCAGGGATGCAGCGCCTTCTCCTCCTCGGGCGTGCCGCGCCGCGGCGGCGGGCAGGCCTCGGGCTCGACCAGGGCATGGTAGGGCGCCGGCGCCACCAGCGGCGGATGCGGATGCAGCATCACCACCTGGGCCAGCCAGTCGCCGCCGCCGTCGGTCGCCAGGAAGTCGAGGAAGGCGTCGGTCAGGAAGGCGGCGAGGCTGTCCTGCGCCTCGTAGAGCGCCGGCTGCAGGGCGTGGGCGTGGCCCGGGTCGGCCGCGGTGACGAAGGGCGCCGTCTCCTCGGTCGGATCGAAGGCGTAGCCGCGGCGCAGCAGCGCCCGGCGCCAGTCCCGGTGCGCCTCGCTGTCCTGCAGTCCCACGGCGAAGCCCGGCAGCACCCCCTCGTAGGTGCTCAGCGCCGGGTCCTGCGGATCGCGCCCGCGCGGGTCGGCGGAGGTGTCGGTGTAGCCGAAGAGGATCGGCTGCAGTCCGGCGCCGCGCGCCTGCTTGGCGATGTTGTCGAAGCGCGCGTCGAGCGGCGTGCCGTTGCGCAGCGAGCGGTGCGTCATGGCATAGAGGCCGGTCAGCAGGCTGGCGCGCGAGGGGCCGCAGGGACTGGCCTGGCAGAAGTGGTTCAGGAAGAGCGTGCCCTCGGCCGCCAGGGCGTCGAGATGCGGCGTGCGCACGGCCGGATGGCCCAGCAGCGACAGGCAGTCCGCCCGCCACTGGTCGCCGACGATCATCAGCACCCGCTTCGCCATGCCCGCCGCCTTTCGCTGTCTTCGGCCGAGCGTTAGCGTGCCGCGGCGCCGGCGTCTAGGGGTCGGCGAAGACGCCGCCGAGGAAGCGGCCGAGGTCGGCGTTGGAGCGCTCGCGGATGCTGTCGTCGCGGCCGATCAGGTAACCCTCGGAGCCGGCACAGAGGCCGAGGATCGCCCGGCGCAGCAGCGGCGTGCCCATGGAGAGGCGGGTGAAGCTGTCGCGCACCGTGCCGGCGCGGGTCACCGTCAGGTTGCAGTCGGCGAGATTGCGGCCGCTGCGCCGCGGCCCGGCGCGGCCGCCGTCCCACTGGTGGTAGGCGCCCTCGTAGCGGATCAGCTCCACCTCGGCACCGCCGTCGCGCAGTTCCTCGGCCACCGCGGCGCAGCGCTCGGGGTCGGTGATCTCGTCCTCGCTGCCGATCAGCATAAGCAGCGGCGCGCCGGTCGCGCGATTGTCCCGGAAACGGGCGATGCAGGGGCCGTAGTAGGCGGCGTGGCCGGCGAAGCGCTCGCCGCCCGGGGCGTAGGTCTCCGCCACCTGCTCGTAGGCGGCGAAGGTCGCCGCCATGGCGCCGTAGGAGAAGCCCACCAGGGCGACCCGCCCGCCGTCGACCTCGGGCAGGCCGTCGAGGAAGCGCAGGCCGGCGAAGGCGTCGGCCAGCAGCATGGCCTCGGTGATCGAGAGCAGGCGTTCGATGAAGCCGGTGGCGAGGTCGCGGCGGTTGCCGAAGGCGTCGAGCACCAGCGCCGCCACGCCCATCTCGGCGAACTGGCGGGCGTAGGTCAGCTCCCGCGCCGGCAGCACCCCGCCGGCGCCGTGCAGCAGCACGACCGCCGGCACCGGTTCGGCCGCGGAGGCGTCCTCCGGCAGGTAGAGCCGGGCCACCACCTCGCGCCCGGGCGCCGAGGCGACGTCGGTCAGCGCGAAGGGGTCGGCCGAGTCCAGCCGGACCTCGCGGCCGTCCAGGCCGCCGGCGGCGGGGGCCTGCGGCCAGGGCGCCTGCAGCAGCGCCGCCTCGGCGCTGCGGGCGGCGGCCGTCGCGGGCAGGGCCAGCGCACCGGCCAGCGCGCCGGCGAGCGTTACCGCCAGCGCCAGGCCGGCGGCGAGCATCGGTCGAAAGGGTCGGACGACGGCCGTCGCGGCCGTGGGCCGGTCGAGCGGCATTCCCTGCTCCTCGAAAGGCTGCGTAATCGCGGGGTCGAGGAGGAAATGGGGGCTGCCGCCCCGGCTGTCGAGGGGGGTCAGAGCAGGAAGGCCGTGGCCAGGCCGAGGAAGATGAAGAATCCGAGCACGTCGGTGGTGGTGGTGAGAAAGGGTCCGGCGGCGATGGCCGGGTCGAAGCCGAGGCGGTCGAGCGAGAGCGGGATCAGCGTGCCGGCCAGCCCGGCCCAGGCCATGTTGAAGATCATCGCCGCCGCCAGCACCAGCGCCAGGTCGAGACGGCCGAACCAGAGTCCCGCGATCGTGCCCATGATGGAGGCGAAGACCAGACCGTTGGCCAGGCCGACGATCAACTCCTTGCCGATCACCCGCATGGTGTTGCGTGGGGTCAGCGCGCGGGTCGCCAGGGCGCGCACCGTCACGGTGACCACCTGCATGCCGGCGTTGCCGCCCATGGCGGCGACGATCGGCATCAGGATGGCCAGCGCCACGATCTCCTCGATGGTGCCCTCGAAGCGCGAGATCACGATCGAGGCGACGATGGTGTTGAAGAGCGTCACGATCAGCCAGCGCACGCGGCGGTTGGCCGTGGCGAAGGCGCCCTCGTTGATGTCGGTCTCGCTGACGCCGCCGAGCTTCAGCAGGTCGTCCTCGGCCTCCTCCTCGACCACCTCCAGCACGTCGTCGACGGTGATGACGCCGACCAGTCGGCCGGCCTCGTCCACCACCGGCGCCGACAGCAGGGAGTACTGCTTGAAGAGGTGCGCCACCTCCTCCTGGTCCTGGGTGACGGCCACGGTGTGGATGTCGTCGTCCATCAGGGTCAGGATCCGCACCGGCCGGGTGTGGCGCAGCACCCGCGACAGCGGCAGCTTGCCGATCGGGCGGTAGCGCGGATCGACGACGTAGAGGTCGTAGAAGTCGCTCGGCATCTCGCGGCGGTGCGAGCGCATGTAGTCGATGGTCTCGCCCACGGTCCAGATCGAGGGCACCACCACGACCTCGCGCTGCATCAGGCGCCCGGCCGAGTACTCCGGATAGGTCAGGCCCTCCTGCAGCAGCCGGCGAATGGTAACCGGCACGCGCGCCAGGATCTGCGCGCGCAGCTCCTCGTCCAGGTCCTCGAAGAAGGCGAGCGCGTCGTCGCTCTCCAGCAGCTCGAGGATGCGCGCCACCTTCTGGGGACCCAGCTTGGCCGCCACCTCCTCGCGCAGGCTCTCGTCGAGGTAGGTGAGGGTCTCCGGCTCCAGGGTGGTGCCGACCAGCTCCAGCAGCCGGTGGCGGTCGTCGGCGCCCAGCGCCTCCAGCAGGTCCGCGGCGTCGGCCGCGTGCAGCTCTTCGATCACCGCGTCGACACGATCGGCGTCGCCCTGGGTGAGCGCCTGCTCGACCTCGCGCACCAGGGCGTCGCCGAGGCCCAGCTCCTCTTCCTCGGGCGGGCGGACGGCGGGATCGGCGTCGGTCATGCGGTGCGGGTTCCCGGCGGCGCGGCGCCGCTCTCGTCACGGCCCCCGTCACGGCCCCCGTCACGGCCCTCGTCACGACTCTGGGCGTCGACCGCCGCGATGGCGCAGAGGTTGGTGACGCCGCGCGCGGTGATCGAGGGCGTGGCGATGTGCACCGGGCGCGCGGCGCCGAGCAGCAGCGGCCCGACCGGCAGTGCGTCGCCCAGCACCTTCAGCAGGTTGAAGGCGATGTTGGCGGCGTCCAGCGTCGGCATGACGAGCAGGTTGGCCGCACCCTTCAGCCGCGAGTTGGGGAAGATGCGCGCGCGGATGTCCTCCGAGAGCGCCGCGTCGGCGTGCATCTCGCCGTCCACCTCCAGCTCGGGGCAGCGCTGGTGCAGCAGCCGCACGGCCTCGCGCATCTTCGCCGCCGTGGCGTCGGCGTGGCTGCCGAAGCTGGAGTGGGAGAGCAGCGCCACCTTCGGCGCCATGCCGAAGCGCCGCACCGCCTCGGCGGCGTAGATCGTCATCTCCACCAGCTCCTCGGCGTCGGGGTCCTCGCTGACATAGGCGTCGGCGACGAAGAAGGTACCCTTCGGCGTGATCAGCAGGTTGAGCGCCGAGTAGTCGCGCACCCCCTCGGCCTTGCCGATGATGTTCTCGACGTGGCGCAGGTGCTGGCGGTACTGCCCCTCGACGCCGCAGATCAGCGCGTCGGCCTCGCCCCGGCGCAGCGCCAGGGCGCCGATCACCGTGGCGTCGGTGCGCACCACGGTGCGCGCCCGGTCCGGCGAGACGCCCTTGCGCTCCATCAGGCTGTGATAGAGCCGCCAGTAGTCGCCGTAGCGCGGGTCCGACAGCGGGTTGACCAGCTCGAAGTCCTCGCCGATGCGGATGCGCAGGCCCAGCTTCTCGATGCGGTCCTGCACCACCTTGGGACGGCCGCAGACGATCGGCCGGGCCAGGCCCTCGTCGACCACCACCTGGACCGCGCGCAGCACCCGCTCGGCCTCGCCCTCGGCGAAGAAGACGCGCTTGGGATCGGCCTTGGCCTGTTCGAAGACCGGCTTCATCACCAGGCCGGAGCGGAAGACGAACTCGTTGAGCTGCTGGCGATAGGCGGCCAGGTCCTCGATCGGCCGGGTCGCGACGCCGCTCTCCATCGCCGCCTCGGCCACGGCCGGCGCGATCTGCAGGATCAGCCGCGGATCGAAGGGCCGCGGGATCAGGTACTCGCGGCCGAAGGGGGCGCTCTCGCCGCCGTAGGCCTGGATCACCACCTCGGAGACCTCGCTGCGGGCCAGCTCGGCGATGGCGCGCACGCAGGCGATCTTCATCTCCTCGTTGATCTCGGTGGCGCCGACGTCGAGCGCACCGCGGAAGATGAAGGGGAAGCAGAGGACGTTGTTGACCTGGTTGGGATAGTCGGAGCGCCCGGTGGCGATGATGGCGTCGGGGCGCGCCGCGCGCGCCTCCTCCGGCATGATCTCCGGCTCCGGGTTGGCCAGCGCCAGGATCAGCGGGTCGCGCGCCATGCGCTGCACCATCTCCGGCTTCAGCACCCGCGGCGCCGAGAGACCGAGGAAGACGTCGGCGCCCTCGATCGCCTCGCCCAGGGTCCGCGCCTCGGTCGGCTGGGCGTAGCGCGCCTTCCAGGGATCCATCAGGCTCTCGCGGCCCTCGTAGACTACGCCCTCGATGTCGCTGACGACGATGTTCTCGCGTCGCGCCCCCTGCGCCACCAGCAGATCGAGGCAGGCGATGGCCGCGGCGCCGGCGCCGGAGCAGACCACCCGGATATCCTCCAGCTTCTTGTCGACCAGCTGCAGCCCGTTGTAGATCGCGGCGTTGACGATGATCGCGGTGCCGTGCTGGTCGTCGTGGAAGACCGGGATCTTCATGCGCTTGCGCAGCTCGCGCTCGACGATGAAGCACTCCGGCGCCTTGATGTCCTCCAGGTTGATGCCGCCGAAGGTGGGCTCCAGGGCGGCGACGATCTCGATCAGCTTCTCCGGGTCGTTCTCGGCGATCTCGATGTCGAAGACGTCGATGCCGGCGAACTTCTTGAAGAGAACCGCCTTGCCCTCCATCACCGGCTTGGCGGCCAGCGGGCCGATGGCGCCGAGGCCGAGAACGGCGGTGCCGTTGGTGACGACGCCCACCAGATTGGCGCGGGCGGTGACGCTGGAGGCCTCGGCCGGATCCTCGACGATCGCCAGGCAGGCTGCGGCGACGCCCGGCGAATAGGCCAGGGCCAGGTCGCGCTGGTTGCCGAGCGGCTTGGTCGCGACCACCTCCAGCTTGCCGGGTACCGGCAAGCGGTGGTAGGCGAGGGCTGCCGCTGCGAAGGTGTCGTCGGCCATAGGGAGCTCCCCCGAGGATGGATTCTGCGCGAACGGGGCGCGCCGCCGGAGCGGTGGCCGCGGAGCCCTCAGAACCTAGCGGAACCGCTTGCGAAGACAAGGCCGAAGCCGGCCAGGGGAAGGAGAGAGGCGGGTGAGCCCGATCACGGCGCCGGAACAGCCGGAATGGCGGGTCGCGCAGGCGCCGGTCGCCTATCCCGAAGCGCTGGCGGCGATGGAGGCGCGGGCCGCGGCGATCGGCGACGCGGCGGCGCCGGAGCTGGTCTGGCTGCTGGAGCATCCGCCGCTCTACACCGCCGGCACCAGCGCGCGGGCCGAAGACCTGCTGGACCCGCGCTTCCCGGTCTACGAGGCCGGGCGCGGCGGGCAGTACACCTACCACGGCCCCGGCCAGCGGGTCGCCTACCTGCAACTCGACCTGAAGGCGCGCAAGCCCGACCTGCGCGCCTACGTCCACGCCCTGGAGGAGTGGGTGATCCGCGCGCTGGCGCGTTTCCAGGTGACCGGCGAGCGGCGCGCGGGCCGGGTCGGCATCTGGGTCGAACGCGGCGGCGGGCGCGAGGACAAGATCGCCGCCATCGGCGTGCGGGTGCGCCGCTGGGTGACGCTGCACGGCGTGGCGATCAACGTGGAGCCGGACCTCTCCCACTTCACCGGCATCGTGCCCTGCGGCATCCGCGGGCACGGCGTGACCTCCCTGGTCGACCTCGGCCTGCCTGTGACCACGGCCGACCTCGACGTGGCCCTGCGCGAGAGCTTCGCCGAGGTCTTCGGGCCGGGCACCGAAATGGGGCGGCGGGAGGGAGACTGAGGCGGGGGCGCCCGAGGCGCCCCTGGCGTCGTTCCGAGCGTCAGCGGCTCTCGCCGCTCGGACGGTCCGCGAGGAGCGCGCGGAGATCGGCGGACCGCTCCAACCCTTCCAGGATCCACTCCTGGCACTCCTCCGCCATGGCGCCGCGCGCCTCGGCGGGCACCAGCCAGAGCGGGCGGTGGCCGGGCTCGCGCGGCGGGCCCGCGGCGGCTGCGAGGCCGACGGCGTAGAAGGTGCAGTGCTTGTCGTAGAACTTGCCGGCGACCGGCCGGGTCAGGAACTGCCGCAAGCCGAAGAGGGCGCGCGCGGCTGCCAGGGGATGGCCCGTCTCCTCCAGGAACTCGCGCGCCAGGGCCTGGTCCGGCGTTTCGCCCGGCTCGATGCCGCCGCCGGGAATCTCCAGACCGTCGGCGGTCTCGACCAGCAGCAGCAACCGCTCCGCCGGGCGCCAGGCCAGGCCGTAGACGCCGGGCCGGCGCGTGTAGGCGCAGCCCGCCTCCGGGGTGCCGAAGGCGATCATGCGGTGGGCCGCTGGTGGAAGCCGGGCTCCACGGCCGACTCCCAGGGCTCCGCCGTCACCTCGGTCACCCGCGCCAGCGGCGGTCCTTCGCGGCAGGCGAGCAGCATCCGCTCGACGGCTTCGGCCTCGCCGGCGAAGGCCGCCTCCACCCGGCCGTCGGCGCGGTTGCGCACCCAGCCGTCGAGGCCGAGGGCGCGCGCCTGGTCACAGGTCCAGCCGCGGTACCAGACGCCCTGGACCCGGCCGGTGATGAGCACCCGCACGGCCCGTCGCGTCATGCGGCCGGTTCCAGCCCGGCCCGGCGCTGCAGCGCCTCGTCGCGGATCGAGAGTTCCTGCCCGGCCAGGTCGTCGGCCTCCGGGCCGCAGAGCCAGGCGATGACCCGCGCCGGCCGCTCCGCCGGCGCGAGGCTGGCGCGCGGCAGTCGGCTCACCTCGTTGACGCCGGAGGCGCGGATCAAGACCTGCATCTCGGTGTCGACCACGCCCGGCCCGAAGCCGAAGACGCGCAGGCCCTCGTGGCCATACTCCAGATGCAGGCTGCGGGTCAGCATGGCCAGCGCCGCCTTGCCGGCGCAGTAGGCGCTCCAGCCCTCCAGCGGCCGATGCGCGGCGCCGCTGGAGAGGTTGACCACCGTGCCGCCGCCGGCCAGCAGATCGGGCAGCAGGGCGTGCAGCAGGCGCACCGGCCCGCCGAGATTGACCTCGAGGCTGCGCATCCAGGCCGCCGGATCGCAGTCGCCCAGCTTGCCGATCGGCTCCACCGTGCCGGCGTTGTTCACCAGGGCGTCGGCCCGGCCGAGCCCCTCGCGCACCGCCCTGACCGCCGCCGCGATCGAGCGCCCGTCGGCCACGTCGCAGCCCACCGCCAGGGCCCGGCCGCCGGCGCCCTCGATCTCCGCGGCGAGTTCCTCGCAGGCCGCGGCGCTGCGCGCCAGCAGCGCCACCGCCGCCCCCTCGGCCGCCAGCGCGCGCGCCGCGGCCGCGCCGATGCCGCGGCTCGCGCCGGTGACCACCACCACCTTGCCGTCCAGTTCGCCCATCTCTTCTCTCCTGTCGTTCCGCAGAGAGTCCTAGAGCAGATCGCGATCGGATGGAATCGTCCGACCGCGCGAATCTGCTCCGGATTCTCATGGTCGTGAGCAGATCGCGGCGCGATCAGACCGCCTCGCCGTAGCTGACGGCGAAGACCAGCTCCAGGGCGCGGCGCGCGTTGCGCTCCCACTCGCGGCGGCGGGTCCACTGGTCCTCGATCGTCAGGGCCGGGCGGCCCTGGTCCTCGTGCAGCAGTGCGTTGCGCAGGCCGCGCAGCCAGGCCAGTTCCTCGGCGGCCGCCGCGCGGCGCTGCTTCGAGGCCTCTGCCTGCATCTCGACGATGGCGCCGGCCAGGATCACGACCGTGGCCCAGGCGCCGGCGCAGAAGGCCGCCTGCAGGTCGAGCAGCAGCGCCGTCGCCTGCTCCGAGGGCCGGCCGCGGGTGCCGGCGGCGGCACGGGCCGCCTGCCGCTCCTCGAACCAGAGGCGGCGCTCGTCCCAGAGGACCGGATCGGGCGGGTCGAGATGCTCCATGGGCGGAGACTAGCGCGGCCGGGTCGAGGGGGCGAGACGGGACCCGCACTTGCCGCGCCCGTCGTGACGGCGGCCGCGACCTTCTTGCGCAAAAGGAAAACCCCCGCACCTCTCGGTGCAGGGGTTCGCGTTCCTTCGGGAAGGCGGCCGGCGGCGGCTCACTCCTCGCCGCCGTCCTCCTCGTCCTTCTCGGCGGTCGGGCCGCTGTCCTGGCCCTTGGCCTCGGGGTTGCGGTCGACCAGCTCGATGACGGCCATCGGCGCCATGTCGCCGTAGCGGAAGCCGGCCTTGAGCACGCGGGTGTAGCCGCCGGGGCGGGTCTTGTAGCGCTCCGCCAGCTCGCCGAAGAGCTTCTGCAGCATGGCGTTGTCGTGGATGACCTTCCCCGCCTGGCGGCGGGCGTGCAGGTCGCCGCGCTTGCCCAGGGTGACGAGGCGATCGACGACGCGCCGCAGGTCCTTGGCCTTCGGCAGGGTGGTGACGATCTGCTCGTGCTTGATCAGCGAGCTGGCCATGTTGGCGAACATCGCCTTGCGGTGCTGCTCGGTGCGGTTCAGCTTGCGCAGTGCCATGCCGTGGCGCATCGCGTCCTCCTCTTCATCCTGGCCTCGCGCACGAGGCCGCTTGCTCTTCCCGGCGCCCTAGGCGCGGTACGTCGGGGTGGGCCACCGCGGCCCGGTCAGCTCTCCCTGGAAGGGAGGGTCAGTAAGGCTCCTCCAGCCGCTTGGAGAGCTCCTCGATGTTCTCCGGCGGCCAGTTGGGAATCTCCATGCCGAGGTGCAGGCCCATCTGGGACAGCACCTCCTTGATCTCGTTCAGCGACTTGCGGCCGAAGTTCGGCGTGCGGAGCATCTCCGCCTCGGTCTTCTGCACCAGATCGCCGATGTAGACGATGTTGTCGTTCTTCAGGCAGTTCGCCGAGCGGACCGAGAGCTCCAGCTCGTCGACCTTGCGCAGCAGGTTGCGGTTGAAGGGCGGCTCCGACTCTTCCGACGGCAGCTCGCGGCCCTGCGGCTCCTCGAAGTTGATGAAGAGCTGCAGCTGGTCCTGCAGGATGCGCGCGGCCAGCGCCACGGCGTCGTCCGGGGAGATGGTCCCGTTGGTCTCCACCTCCATGGTCAGCTTGTCGTAGTCGGTGACCTGGCCGACGCGGGTGTTGTCCACCTTGTAGGCGACGCGGCGCACCGGCGAGAAGATCGAGTCCACCGGGATCAGGCCGATCGGCGCGTCCTCGGGACGGTTCTGCGAGCCGGGGACGTAGCCCTTCCCCTGGGCGACGGTGAGCTCCATGTCGAAGCGGGCGCCGTCGTCCAGCGTGCAGATCACCAGGTCGGGGTTCATCACCTCGATGTCGGCGCTGCTCTCGATCTGGCCGGCGGTCACCTCGCCCGGGCCCTCGGCGCGCAGGCGGATGCGCTTTGGCCCCTCGACGTGCATGCGCAGCGCCAGGGCCTTCACGTTCAGGACGATGTCGGTCACGTCCTCGCGCACGCCGGGGATCGAGGAGAACTCGTGCAGCACGCCGTCGATCTGGATGGCGGTGACGGCGGCGCCCTGCAGCGAGGAGAGCAGCACGCGGCGCAGGGCGTTGCCCATGGTCAGGCCGAAGCCGCGCTCCAGCGGCTCGGCGACCACCTTGGCCAGCCGCTGCGGATCGGGGCCGGGCTGGACGTCCAGCTTGTTCGGCTTGATGAGGTCGGTCCAGTTCTTCTGCAGCACGGTCGGGAACCTCGGGTTATCGAGCGGTTTCAGAGAAAAACGAAGCGCGGCCCGCCTTCACGGCCGGCCGCCCCCGCTTCTGCTGCGCCCCCTCCTGTCCCGGACCGTCGGCGCCGCTCGGAAGCGCCGGGGCCCCATTCGTCGGTGGGAGCGGCCTCGTGGATCAGACGCGGCGACGCTTGCGCGGCCGGCAGCCGTTGTGCGGGATCGGCGTCACGTCGCGGATCGCGGTGATGTGGAAGCCGACCGACTGCAGCGCCCGCAGCGCGGACTCGCGGCCGGAACCCGGCCCCTTCACGTTGACCTCCAGGGTGCGCATGCCGTGCTCCTGCGCCTTGCGGCCCGCGTTCTCGGCGGCCATCTGGGCGGCGTAGGGGGTCGACTTGCGCGAGCCCTTGAAGCCCTGGGCGCCGGCCGTCGACCAGGCGATGGTGTTGCCCTGGACGTCCGTGATGGTGATCACGGTGTTGTTGAAGGTCGCGGCGACGTGCGCGATGCCGGAGGTGATGTTCTTCTTCTCGCGGCGGCGCAGCCGACCCGCTTGTGCCTTGGCCATGGCTCTGGGAATCCCTTACTTCGAGGCCTTTTTCTTGCCCGCGATGGGCTTGGCCGGTCCCTTGCGCGTACGCGCGTTGGTGTGGGTGCGCTGGCCATGGACCGGCAGGCCCTTGCGATGCCGCAGCCCGCGGTAGCAGCCGAGGTCCATCAGCCGCTTGATGTTCATGGCCACCTCGCGGCGGAGGTCGCCCTCGACCACGAAGTCGCGATCGATGGTCTCGCGGATGCGCACGACCTCGTCGTCGGTCAGCTCGTGAATCCGGCGCTCGTCGGGAATCCCGACCCGCCCGCAGATATCCTTCGCCTTGGTGCGGCCGATCCCATGGATGTAAGTCAGCGCCACGACGACGCGCTTACCCGTGGGAATGTTGACGCCAGCGATACGTGCCACGCCCTGGTCTCCTCACAAGAACCCTAGTGTCGTCACTCTGGGTGAACGGACAGCCTGAAACGCCCGGATCGCGGCCGCGCCAGGGAGCCGGGATTATAGGAAGGCGCCCCCGCGGGTCAAGCCCCTCGCGCCTCGGCGCGGGCCTCGCCCAGGAGTGCCTCGATCTGTTCGCTCACCTCGTCGATGGAACGCATGCCGTCGACCGTCTTCAGCGCGCCCTTCGCCCGGTAGTAGGGCAGGATCGGCGCGGTCTGCGCGCGGTAGACCTCTAGCCGGTGGCGCAGCGTCTCGACCGTGTCGTCGCTGCGCGCGCCGGCGCCGGTGGTCTCGGCGATGCGGGTCTCGATCCGCCCCACCAGCGCCGCCTCGTCGACGCGAATCTCGATCACCGCGTCCAGCCGCAGCCCCTTGGCCGCCAGCAGCGCGTCGAGCGCCTCGGCCTGGGCGACGGTCCGCGGGAAGCCGTCGAGGATGAAGCCCGCGGCGCAGTCCGGCTCGGCGATGCGCGCGGCGATCATCTCGATCATCAGCGCGTCGGGCATCAGCGCCCCGCGGTCCATGATGGCCTTGGCCTCGCGGCCCAGCTCGCTGCCCGAGGCCACGGTCGCGCGCAGCATGTCCCCCGTCGAAAGCTGCTTGAGTCCGTAGCGCTCTTCCAGCCGCTTGGCCTGCGTCCCCTTGCCCGCCCCCGGCGGGCCCAGCAGGATGATGTTCACCCGCGCCTCCCCTTGAGCTTGGCCTTCTTGATGAGGCCCTCGTACTGGTGCGCGAGCAGGTGCGCGTGGATCTGCGCCACGGTGTCCATGGTCACGCTGACGACGATCAGCAGGCTGGTGCCGCCGAAGTAGAAGGGCACCGAGTACTGCGAGATCAGGATCTCCGGCAGCAGGCAGACCAGCGCCAGGTAGATCGCCCCGACCGTGACCAGGCGCGTGGTCACGTAGTCGATGTAGTCCGCGGTGTTCTTGCCCGGCCGGATGCCCGGGATGAAGCCGCCGTGCTTCTTCAGGTTGTCCGCCGTGTCGGCCGGGTTGAAGACGATGGCCGTGTAGAAGAAGGCGAAGAAGATGATCAGCGCGACGTAGAAGACCATGTAGATCGGCTGGCCGTGCGACAGATTGCTCGTCACCCAGACCAGCCAGTCCGGCCCGTCGGTCGCGCTGAAGCCGGCCACGGTCAGCGGCATCAGCAGCAGCGAGGAGGCGAAGATCGGCGGGATCACGCCGGCCGGGTTGAGCTTCAGCGGCAGGTGCGAGGACTCGCCGCCGAACATGCGGTTGCCGACCTGCCGCTTCGGGTACTGCACCAGCAGGCGGCGCTGGGCGCGCTCGACGAAGACGATGAAGGCGATCACGCCCACCGCCATCAGCAGCAGGAAGAGGATGAAGAGGGTCGAGAGCGCGCCGGTGCGGCCGAGTTCCAGCGTCGAGGCCAGCGCCATCGGCAGGTTGGCGACGATGCCCGCGAAGATGATCAGCGAGATGCCGTTGCCGACGCCGCGCGCGGTGATCTGCTCGCCCAGCCACAGCAGGAACATGGTGCCGCCGGTCAGCGTGATGACCGTGGTGATGCGGAACAGCATGCCCGGGTCGATCACCGCCGAGCCGCCCGGCCCCTGCATCGCCTCCAGCCCGACCGCCATGCCGTAGGACTGGAAGGCGGCCAGCACCACCGTGAAGTAGCGGGTATACTGGTTGATCTTCTTGCGGCCGCTCTCGCCTTCCTTCTTCAGCTGGCTGAGGGTCGGCGAGACGGCCGTCATCAGCTGCATGATGATGGCGGCGGAGATGTAGGGCATGATCGACAGCGCGAAGATCGTCATGCGCCCCAGGGCGCCGCCGGCGAACATGTCGAACACGCCCAGCACGCCGCCGGCGTGCTGCTCGAAGATCTCCGACAGGATGACGGGATCGACGCCCGGCACCGGGATGTAGCTGCCCATCCGGTAGATGATCAGCGCGCCCAGCGTGAACCAGATGCGCTTCTTCAGCTCGGTCGCCTTGGCGAAGGCGCCGAAGTTGACGTTCGCGGCGAGCTGTTCGGCGGCGGATGCCATGCGCTGAGCCTTCTCCCGGGGGCGGTTCCGTCCCTGGCCTGCTGGTTACTCGGTGGCCGCGGCGACCTCGGTCGTCTCTTCCGCCGCCGGCCGCGCCGGGGTGGTGACCGTCAGGCTGCCGCCGGCCTTCTCGACCGCCTCGGCGGCGGCCCTGGAGGCACCGGCCACGACCAGCTCGAGCTTGGCGCTCAGCTCGCCCTTGGCCAGCAGCCGCACGCCGTCGCGGGCGTTCTTGAAGAGCCCGGCGGCGCGCATCGCCTCGGCGTCGACCGGCTTGCCGGCGTCGATCCGGCCGGCGTCGATCGCCGCCTGCAGACGGCCGAGGTTCACCTCGACGTAGTCTCGGCGGAAGATGTTGTTGAAGCCGCGCTTCGGCAGGCGCCGATGCAGCGGCATCTGGCCACCCTCGAAGCCCTTGATGGCGACGCCGCGGCGCGCCTTCTGGCCCTTGTGACCCTTGCCGGCGGTCTTGCCCAGACCGGAGCCGATGCCGCGGCCGAGGCGCTTGCGCGGGTGGCGCGCGCCGGGGTTGTCGCTCAGCTCGTTCAGCTTCATCTCGTCAGTTCCTTTGGTGCCGGCGCCGCGGCGCCGCGCGGTCCGCCGAGGCGGACCGGATCACTCCACCACCTTCACCAGGTGGGCTACCTTGTTGATCATGCCGCGCACGGCCGGAGTGTCCTCCAGCTCGCGCACGCGGTTGATCTTGCCGAGGCCCAGGCCGCGCAGGGTGGCGTGCTGGTCCTGGGTGCGGCCGGCCGCGCTGCGGACCTGCTGCACGACGACGGTGGGCTTGCCGCTCATCTCGTCACTCCTGGCCGGCCGCGCCGGCCGCGTCCTCGCGCTTGCCCAGGATGTCGCTGACCTTGCGGCCGCGGCGCTGGGCCACCATCCGCGGGCTCTGCACCCGGGTCAGCGCGTCGAAGGTGGCGCGGATCATGTTGTAGGGGTTCTGCGTGCCGAGCGACTTGGCGACCACGTCCTGGACGCCGAGGCACTCGAAGATCGCGCGCATCGGGCCGCCGGCGATGATGCCGGTACCCGCCGGCGCCGCGCGCAGCACGACCCGGCCGGCACCGAAGTGGCCGTCGATGTCGTGGTGCAGGGTGCGGCCCTCGCGCAGCGGCACGCGCTGCATGCCGCGCTTGGCCGACTCGGTGGCCTTGCGGATCGCCTCCGGCACCTCGCGGGCCTTGCCGTGGCCGAAGCCGACGCGGCCGCGCTGGTCGCCGACCACCACGAGGGCGGCGAAGCCGAAGCGCCGGCCGCCCTTGACCACCTTGGCCACTCGGTTGATGCCGACGAGCTTGTCGACGATCTCCGAATCCTCGCGATCACGCGGGCCCCGGTCTTCTCTCTGCGGACGTGCCATGCTTCGCTGTCCCCGACTCAGAACGAGAGGCCGGCTTCGCGAGCCGCCTCGGCGAGCGCCTTGACGCGCCCGTGATAGATGTAGCCGCCGCGGTCGAAGACCACCTGGGTGATCCCGGCCTGCTGCGCGCGCTCGGCGAGCAGCTTGCCCACCCGCGCCGCGGCGTCGGCATCGGCGCCGGTCTTCAGGCTGCCCTTCAGGTCCTTGTCCAGCGACGAGGCGAAAGCCAGCGTGGCCCCCTTGGTGTCGTCGATGACCTGGGCATAGATGTGCTTGCTCGAGCGGAAGACCGACAGACGCGGCCGGCCGCTCGACTTGCGGCGGATGTCGCTACGCACCCGAAGGGCGCGCTTCCGCAGCTTTTCCCGGGCGGTGAGCATTACTTCTTCTTGCCTTCCTTGCGGATGATCTGCTCGTCCGAATAACGGACGCCCTTGCCCTTGTAGGGCTCCGGGCCGCGCATCGCGCGCACCTCGGCCGCGAACTGGCCGACGAGCTGCCTGTCGGCGCCGCTGATGGAGATGGAGGTCGGCTTCTCGCAGACCACCTTCAAGCCCTGAGGGATCGGATAGTTGATGTCGTGGCTGTAGCCGAGCTGCAGGTTCAGGGTCGAGCCCTGCACCGCCGCGCGGTAGCCGACGCCGGTGATCTCCAGGTCCCGCTTGAAGCCCTCGGAGACGCCGTGAACCATATTCTGGATCCGGGCGCGCGCCGTGCCCCACATGGACCGGGCGCGCTTGCCGTCGTTGGCCGGGGAGACGACGACACGGCCGTCCTCGAGAACGATCCTCACGTCCTCGGTCGAGCGGTACGACAGCTCGCCCAGCTTGCCCTTCGCCGTGACCAGCACGCCGTCGATCTTCAGATCGACGCCGCTCGGCACCGCCACCGGGTTCTTGCCCACTCGCGACATAACCGGAAACTCCCTCAGAACACGCGGCAGAGAACCTCGCCGCCGATGTTGGCGGCGCGCGCCTCGTGGTCCGCCATCACGCCCCTCGGAGTGGAGAGGATCATGATGCCGAGGCCGTTGTAGAAGCGCGGCAGTTCCTTGATCTTCGAATAGACCCGACGGCCCGGCTTGGACACCCGCGCGATCTCGCGGATCACCGGCACGCCGTCGTGGTACTTCAGCTCGACCACGATCTGGCCGAAGCCCTTGTCGTCCTGGCCCAGGCGGAAGTCGCGGATGTAGCCCTCGCGCTTGAGCACCTCGAGCACGTTGGAGCGCAGCTTGGAGGCCGGCGCCGTGATCTGGGTCTTGCCCGCCCGCTGACCGTTGCGGATGCGGGTCAGCATATCCCCGAGGGGATCGCTCATCGACATGGCGTCGTACTCCTTACCAGCTCGCCTTGGTCATGCCGGGGATCTGCCCATGCGAGGCCAGGTCCCTGAGGGCAATGCGCGACAGGCGCAGCTTGCGATAGTAGCCGCGCGGGCGGCCGGTCAGCTCGCAGCGGTTGCGCAGCCGGTTCTTGGCCGAGTTGCGCGGCAGTTCCGCCAGCTTCAGGAACGCCTGGAAGCGCTCCTCCGGCGGCAGCGTACGGTCGCTCGCCACGGCCTTCAGCGCGGCGCGCTTGGCCGCATGCCGCTTGACCAGCTGCGCGCGGTTCTTGTTGCGTTCGACAGAGCTCTTCTTAGCCATCGGTCAGATCCTCGCGCCCGCTCAGTTACGGAAGGGCATGTCGAACTGCTTCAGCAGCGCCAGCGCTTCCGCATCGTTCTTCGCCGTGGTGCAGATGATGATGTCCATGCCGCGGATCTCGTCGATCTTGTCGTAGTCGATCTCCGGGAACACCAGCTGCTCCTTCAGGCCCATGGCGTAGTTGCCGTGGCCGTCGAAGGACTTGGGGTTCAGCCCGCGGAAGTCGCGCACGCGCGGCAGGGCGATGGTGACCAGGCGATCGAGGAACTCGTACATGCGGGTCGAGCGCAGCGTCACCTTGCAGCCGATCGCCATGCCCTCGCGCAGCTTGAAACCCGCGATGGACTTCTTCGCCTTGGTGGTCACCGGCTTCTGGCCGGCGATGCGGCCGAGCTCCTCCACCGCGGCGGTCAGCTTCTTGCTGTCCGCCACGGCGGCGCCCACGCCCATGTTGATCACGATCTTTTCGAGACGCGGGACCTGCATGGGGTTCCCGTAGCCGAACTCCTTGGTGAGGTTCGGCTTCACGACCGTCTCGTAGCGCTCTTTCAAGCGGGCCTTCATGGTACCTGCCTCGCCCATCAGCTGTCGATCATCTCGCCGGAGCGGCGCGCGAACCGAAGCTTGCGCTCGCCGTCGACGATCTTGTAACCGGCCCGGGTCGGCCGCCCGTCGCGCGGGTCGGCCAGGGCCACGTTGGAGACGTGGACCGAGGCCTCGATCTCCTGGATGCCGCCCTGGCTACGGGCGCTGGCGCGCTCGTGCTTCTTGACCAGGTTCACGCCCTGGACCACGACGCGGCTCTCCTTGGGGATCGCGCGCAGCACCTCGCCGGTGCGGCCCTTGTCCTTGCCGGTCAGCACGACCACGCGGTCGCCCTTCCGGATCTTCATCTTGTTCGCCATCACAGCACCTCGGGCGCCAGGGAGACGATCTTCATGAACTTCTTGGCACGCAGCTCGCGGGTCACCGGACCGAAGATGCGCGTGCCGATCGGCTCGCCCTGCTTGTTGATCAGCACCGCGGCGTTGCGGTCGAAACGGATGACCGTCCCGTCGTCGCGGCGAATGTCCTTGGCGGTGCGCACGATCACGGCGCGCAGCACGTCGCCCTTCTTCACACGGCCGCGCGGGATCGCCTCCTTGACCGAGACGACGATCACGTCGCCCACGCCCGCAGTGCGCCGGTTGGTGCCGCCCAGCACCTTGATGCACTGCACGCGGCGCGCGCCGGAGTTGTCCGCCACCTCGAGGTTCGACTGCATCTGGATCATGACGCGCGCTCCTCAGGCCTGGGCCGCCGCGGCGTCGGCGCTCTCTTCGACCAGCGTCCAGCGCTTGGTCTTGGAGATCGGCCGGCACTCCACGATCCGCACCACGTCGCCCTCGCGGCAGCGGTTCTGCTCGTCGTGAACGTGGTACTTCTTCGACGACCGGATGAACTTCTTGTACAGCGGGTGCATCACCCGCCGCTCGACGAGGACGGTCACCGTCTTGTCGGTCTTGTTCGAGACGACGACGCCCTGCAGCACGCGACGCGGCATGAAACCTTACTCCTACTGGGCGGCCTGCGCGGTCTTGTCGCGCAGGATGGTCTTGATGCGCGCGATGTCGCGCCGCACCTGGCGCACGCGCGCCGTGTTCTCCAGCTGGCCGCTGGCCTTCTGGAAGCGCAGGTTGAAGGACTCCCGGCGCAGCTTCAGCAGCTCGTCCTTGAGCTGGTCGGGGGTCTTGACCCGAAGATCGACGGCCTTCATGACCTCAGCCCTCCTCGCCGAGACGGGTGACGAAACGGGTCGAGACCGGCAGCTTGGCCGAAGCCAGGGTGAAGGCCTCCTTCGCCATCTCCCGGCTGACGCCGTCCAGCTCGAACATGATGCGGCCGGGCTTGACCCGGGCCGCCCACCACTCCGGCGAGCCCTTGCCGGAGCCCATGCGCACTTCCTGCGGCTTCTGGGACACGGGGACGTCCGGGAAGACCCGGATCCAGAGCTTGCCGACGCGGCGCATGTGGCGGGTGATCGCGCGGCGGGCCGCCTCGATCTGGCGCGCCGAGACGCGGCCCGGCGTGGTCGCCTTCAGGCCGTAGGCGCCGAAGTTCAGCTCGGTGCCGCCCTTGGCCAGCCCCTTGATGCGGCCCTTGTGCTGCTTGCGGTACTTGGTCTGCTTCGGAGACAACATCGTTCCCGTTCCCTAACCTGATGGATCGGCCCTGGGGCCGCCCTTACTGCCGCGCACCGGCGGGGGTGCCCGGCTGGGCCTCCGCCATCCGCTTGTCCTGGGCCATCGGATCGTGGGCCATGACCTCGCCCTTGAAGATCCAGACCTTGACGCCGCAGGTGCCGTAGGTGGTCACCGCCGTCGCCTCGCCGTAGTCGATGTCGGCGCGCAGCGTGTGCAGCGGCACCCGGCCCTCGCGATACCACTCCATGCGCGCGATCTCGGCGCCGCCGAGACGGCCGGAGCAGTTGATGCGGATGCCCTGGGCGCCCAGGCGCATGGCGTTCTGCACGGCGCGCTTCATGGCGCGGCGGAAGGCGACGCGGCGCTCCAGCTGCTGCGCGATGTTCTCGGCCACCAGCTTGGCGTCGGTCTCCGGCTTGCGGATCTCAAGGATGTTCAGGCTGACGTCGCCGCCGGTCATGGCCGACAGCTCGCTGCGCAGCTTCTCGATGTCCGCGCCCTTCTTGCCGATCACCACGCCGGGACGCGCCGTGTGGATCGTCACGCGGGCCCGCTTCGCCGGCCGCTCGATGATGATGCGCGACACGCCCGCCTGCTTCAGCCGCTTGGCCAGGAACTCGCGCAGCTTGATGTCGTCGTGCAGCAGCGTCGCGTAGTCCTTGCCGGCGAACCAGCGGGAATCCCAGGTGCGGTTGATGCCGAGGCGCAGCCCGATCGGATTGACTTTGTGACCCATATCAAACGCTCTCCTCGCGCTCGCGGACCACCAGGCGCAGGCGGCTCCACGGCTTCACGATCTTGCCGACGCGGCCGCGCGCCCGCGGGCGGAAGCGCTTCATCGTCATCGCCTTGCCGACGGTCGCCTCGGCCACGTAGAGCCGGTCGACGTCGAGCTGGTGGTTGTTCTCCGCGTTGGCGATCGCGGACTGCAGCACCTTCTTGACCTCCTGCGCGATGCGGCGCTTGGAGAAGGTCAGCTCGGCCAGGGCCCGGTCCGCCGCCTTGCCGCGGATCATCGCCGCCACGAGGTTCAGCTTCTGGGGGCTGGTGCGCAGCATGCTGGCCGAGGCCAGCGCCTCGTTGTCCGCCAGACTGCGCTCTCTCTTCGGCTTGCCCATCGGCTTATCTCCGCTTGGACTTCTTGTCGGCCGCATGGCCGTGGAAGGTCCGGGTCGGCGAGAACTCGCCGAGCTTGTGGCCGACCATGTTCTCCGTCACCAGCACCGGCAGGAACTTCTGGCCGTTGTAGACGCCGAAGGTCAGGCCGACGAACTGCGGCATGATGGTCGAGCGCCGCGACCAGGTCCTGATGATCTCGTTGCGGGTGGACCCCCGCACCGTCTCGGCCTTCTTCAGCAGATAGCCGTCGACGAAGGGGCCCTTCCAGACAGAACGCGCCATCCTTGCGGCTCCTTACTTCTTGGCGTGCCGACGCCGCACGATCAGCGCGTCGGTCTTCTTGTTGCGGCGGGTCTTGCGGCCCTTGGTCGGCTTGCCCCAGGGGGTCACCGGGTGACGGCCGCCGGAGGTGCGGCCCTCGCCGCCGCCGTGCGGATGGTCGATCGGGTTCATGGCCACGCCGCGCACCGAGGGGCGCTTGCCCAGCCAGCGCTGGCGACCGGCCTTGCCGAGCTTGACGTTGCCCTGGTCCGGGTTGGAGACCGCGCCGATCGTCGCCATGCACTCCTGGCGCACCATGCGCACCTCGCCCGAGGCCAGGCGCAGCAGCGCATAGCCCTGGTCGCGGCCGACCAGCTGCACGTAGGTGCCGGCGGCCCGCGCGATCTGCCCGCCCTTCTCCGGCTTCAGCTCGACGTTGTGCACGATCGTGCCGACCGGCACCGACTTCAGCGGCATGGCGTTGCCGGGCTTCACGTCGACCTTCTCGCCGGCGACCACCTGGTCGCCCACGCCCAGGCGCTGCGGCGCCAGGATGTAGGCCTGCTCGCCGTCCTCGTAGCGCAGCAGCGCGATGAAGGCGGTGCGGTTCGGATCGTACTCGAGCCGCTCCACCGTCCCGGCCACGTCCCACTTGCGGCGCTTGAAGTCGATCACCCGGTAGGTGCGCTTGTGGCCGCCGCCGATGCGCCGCGCGGTGATGCGGCCCTGGTTGTTGCGGCCGCCGGACTTGGTCAGGCCCTCGGTCAGCTTCTTGACCGGCTTGCCCTTCCACAGCTCCCGCCGGTCGACCTGGACCAGCTGCCGCAGGCCCGGCGTCACCGGATTGTAGGTCTTCAACGCCATGACTTCAGATCCCCGTGGTCACGTCGATGGAGTGACCCTCTTCCAGCGTCACCATCGCCTTCTTGATGTCCGAGCGGCGCCCGGGGCGGCCCCGGAAACGCTTGGTCTTGCCCTTGGCGATCAGGGTGTTCACCGCCTTGACCTTGACCGAGAAGACACCCTCGACCGCGGCCTTGATCTCCGGCTTGCTGGCGTCGAGCGGCACCTCGAAGGCGACCTGGTTGTGCTCGCCCATCATGGTGGTCTTCTCGGTGATGATCGGGCGCCGGATCAGCTCCAGCTTGCGCTCCTCGGAGAGGCGCACCTCGACCTTGGTACGGGCTCGTGCCTTGCTCATTTCAGTCGCGCCTCCAGCGCCTCGACGGCGTTGCGGGTCAGCACGAGCTGCTCGCGCCGCAGGATGTCGTAGACGTTCGCGCCCTGCTGCGGCAGCACCTCGATACCCGGGATGTTGCGCGCGGCCCGCTGGAACAGCGCGTCGACCTCGGTACCGTCGATGATCAGCGCGTTGGTCCAGCCCAGCGCCGCCAGGCGGCGCACCAGCTCGGCGGTCTTGTGCGTCTCGACCTTGGCGGCGTCCAGCACCACCAGCTGGCCGTCGGCCGCCTTGGCGGAGAGCGCGGTCTTGAGGCCGAGCTGGCGGAACTTCCGGGTCAGGTCGTGGCCGTGGTCGCGCGGGACCGGCCCGTGCACCGTGCCGCCGCCGCGCATGATGTTGGTCTTCAGGTTGCCGCGGCGCGCCCGGCCGGTGCCCTTCTGGCGATAGGCCTTCTTCGAGGTGCCGGTGATCTCGCCGCGCGACTTGGTCTTGTGGGTGCCGGCGCGGCGCTTGGCCAGCTGCCAGTTGACCACGCGCGCCAGCACGTCCCGGCGCACGTCGACGCCGAAGACCTCGTCGGCCAGCTCGATCTCGCCGGCTTCCGCATTGTCGAGCGTGGTGACCTTGAGCTTCATGGTCACTGCTCCTTCTCGTTCTCGGCCGGCGCCTCGGGGGTCGCCTCGGGGGCGGCCTCGGCCGGGGTCTCGGCAGCGGTCTCGGCGGCAGCCTCGACCGGGGTCTCCTCGGCGGCGGCCTCGGCCACCGGCTCGGGAGCGGTCTCCGGCTCGGCCACCGGCGCCAGCTTGATGCCGGCCGGGAAGGGCGCGTCCTCGGGCAGCTTGCCCTTGACGGCGTCGCGCACCAGAACCCAGCCGCCCTCGGAGCCCGGCACCGCGCCGCGCACCAGGATCAGGCCGCGCGCCTCGTCGGTGGAGACCACCTCGAGGTTCTGCGTGGTGACGCGCCGGTCGCCCATGTGGCCGGCCATCTTCTTGCCCTTGAAGACACGGCCCGGGTCCTGGTTGTTACCGGTCGAGCCGTGGCTGCGGTGCGACACCGAGACGCCGTGGGTGGCGCGCAGACCGCCGAAGCCCCAGCGCTTGATGACGCCAGCGAAGCCCTTGCCGATCGAGGTGCCGGTCACGTCCACCTTCTGCCCGGCGACGAAGTGGTTGACCGAGATCTCGGCCCCGACCTCGACGGCCGCGTCCGGGGTGATCCGGAACTCGGCGATCTTCTTCTTCGGCGCGACCTTCGCCTTCGCGAAACGCTCGCGCTCCGGCTTCGAGACGCGGTTCGGCTTGGCCGCACCGACGCCGAGCTGCAGAGCGGCGTAGCCGTCCTTTTCCTCCGTGCGCACCGCGACGACCTGACAGGTGTCCACCTTGAGGACGGTCACCGGCACGTGGGTGCCGTCCTCTTTGAACACCCGGGTCATCCCGAGCTTCTGCGCAATCAGGCCCGTGCGCATTGGGGTCATCCCTTCAGCTTGATCTCGACGTCCACGCCCGCGGCGAGGTCGAGCTTCATCAGCGTATCGACCGTCTGCGGGGTGGGATCGACGATGTCCAGCAGCCGCTTGTGCGTCCGCATCTCGAACTGCTCGCGGCTCTTCTTGTCGATGTGCGGCGAGCGCAGCACCGTGAAACGCTCGATCCGGGTGGGCAGCGGAATCGGCCCGCGCACCTGGGCGCCGGTCCGCTTCGCCGTATTGACGATCTCGCCGGTGGACTGGTCCAGCACCCGGTGATCGAACGCCTTCAGGCGGATGCGAATGTTCTGATGATCCATGGCTCAGCGCTCGCTTGGGAACCTCGGGGCCGGCGACGCTCGCCGGCCCCGGAACAAAGGTCCCTGGTTACTCGATGATGGAGGCGACGACGCCTGCGCCGACGGTGCGACCGCCCTCGCGGATGGCGAAGCGCAGGCCCTCGTCCATGGCGATGGGGGCGATGAGGTTCACCTCCATCGAGACGTTGTCGCCCGGCATCACCATCT
>SR_TP_S13solDRAFT_1000216_pt1 | contig 27401 bp, 21 predicted proteins | sample SodReaTP_S13sol_FD_11159 | JGI IMG/M metagenome (IMG submission 11159)
TAGCGCAGGCCCGAGGCGATCAGCACCTTCTTCACCCCGGGCACCTGGCGGGCGCGGCGGTAGAGATGGATCAGGGCGCTGTGGTCGGTGTTGAGGTTCTTGCAGATCTCCGGGTACACGCAGGACAGGCGCCGGCAGCTCTGCTCGATCTTCTCGTCCTTGCAGGCGATGCGGTACATGTTGGCGGTGGGGCCGCCCAGGTCCGAGATCACCCCGGTGAAGCCCTCCACCTTGTCACGGATCTCCTCGATCTCGCGGATGATGGACTCCTCGGAACGGTTCTGGATGATGCGACCCTCGTGTTCGGTGATGGAGCAGAAGGTACAGCCGCCGAAACAGCCGCGCATGATGTTCACCGAGAAGCGGATCATCTCCCAGGCGGGGATGCGCGCATCGCCGTAGGCCGGGTGTGGGGCCCGGGCATAGGGCAGGTCGAACAGGGCATCCATCTCCGGCGTGGTCAGCGGGATGGGCGGCGGGTTGAGCCAGACCTCCTTGTCACCGTGGCGCTGTACCAGGGCGCGGGCGTTGCCCGGGTTGGTCTCCAGGTGCAGCAGGCGCGAGGCGTGGGCATAGAGCACCGGGTCCGACTTCACCTGCTCAAAGGACGGCAGGCGCACCACGGTCATCTCCCGGGGATGGTCCCGGGGGATCTCCCGGTGCAGGTGCACCACCTTCACCGGTGGCGGCGCATCGGGGGCCTGCTCCGCCGTCTCGCAGGTCGACGGCGTGACCATGGCGTAGGGATCGGGGTGTGGGTCCACCTTGCCGGGGGTGTCCAGTTCCGTGGAATCCAGTTCCACGAAGCCGCCGGGCACCGCATCACGCATGAAGGCCGTGCCACGCAGGTCCTGGATGTCCTTCGGGTGCTCGCCCTTCGCCACCCGGTGGGCCACCTCGACCAGGGCGCGCTCGGCGTTGCCGTAGAGCAGCAGGTCCGCCTTGGCATCCAGCAGGATGGAGCGGCGCACCTTCTCGGACCAGTAATCGTAGTGGGCGATGCGGCGCAGGGACGCCTCGATACCCCCGATGATCACCGGGGTGTCCCGGTAGGCCTCCCGGCAGCGCTGGGTGTAAACGATCACCGCCCGGTCCGGGCGTTTACCGCCCTCGTCGTTGGGGGTGTAGGCGTCGTTGCGGCGGATTTTCCTGTCCGAGGTGTAGCGGTTGACCATGGAATCCATGTTCCCCGCGGTCACGCCGAAGAACAGGTTGGGCTTGCCGAGGCGCTGGAAGTCCTCCACCGAGGTCCAGTCCGGCTGGGCGATGATGCCCACCCGGAAACCCTGCGCCTCCAGCAGCCGGCCGATGATGGCCATGCCGAAGCTCGGGTGGTCCACGTAGGCATCGCCGGTGACCAGGATGATGTCACAGGAATCCCAGCCGAGCGCCTCCATCTCCGCCCGGGACATGGGCAGAAACGGCGCGACGCCGAAGCGTTCCGCCCAGTACTTGCGGTAGGAAAAGATGTTCTTCGCGGGGAGCATGGCAGTGACCTACTGAAACTATCGGATATTAGACGCGGGACAGGGGAAAAATTCAATGGAGGGATTCCCATGTTCCGTGTGTCACGCAGAGGACGCAAAGGCGCAGCGAACGCGGAGATTTTTGGATACATGCTTCTTGCGCTCTCTGCGCCTTTGCGTCCTCTGCGTGATTCAGCGACACCAATCCGCGCCACGTAACAGTCAGGCACCTCGGTGGGGGAATCAGAATGACTCAATCAAGGCCACCGCATGTGCGGCGATGCCTTCCTCGCGGCCGGCGAAGCCGAGGCGCTCGGTGGTGGTGGCCTTGACGTTGACGCACTCCAGGGCGACGCCCAGGTCGTCGGCCAGGTTGGCGCGCATGGCCTCGATGTGCGGGGCCATCTTCGGCGCCTGGGCGATGATCGTGGCGTCCACGTTGCCCACCCGGTAACCCTGCTCATGCAGCAGTTCCACCACCCGGCGCAGCAGCACCCGGCTGTCGGCGCCCTTGTAGGCCGGGTCCGTGTCCGGGAAATGCCGGCCGATGTCCCCCAGCGCCGCCGCGCCCAAGAGGGCATCGCACAGGGCATGGATCAGTACGTCGCCATCGGAATGAGCGGCGAAGGCCTTGGCGTGAGGAATGCGTACGCCCCCCAGCACCACGTGGCCCCCCGCCTTGAAGGCGTGCACGTCGTAACCGTGTCCGATGCGTATATTGGCCATTATGTTGTTACTAGCGAATGTGTGACAGAAACGCAGAGGACGCAGAGACGCAAAGATCGCAGAGGGATATTAGATGGATCCTGCGCATGTGTGTCCGAGGACCTCGTCGTGCTCCTTGCTCAGGAACAATAGTATTCTCTCTGCGCTCTCCGCGCCTCTGCGTCCTCTGCGTAAAGAACGCAATCTGATCAGGAAACCTGGCCACGCCCGAGGAAGAACTCCGCCAGCGCCAGGTCCGCCGGGCTGGTGATCTTGAGGTTGGCGGGGCTGCCTTCCACCAGGCGCGGGGCGTGGCCGGCCAGCTCCATGGCGGAGGCCTCGTCGGTGACGAGCAGGCCTTGCTGTCGAGCGGATTCCATGGCCTCCACCAGCATGGCATAGCGAAACATCTGCGGGGTGAACGCTCGCCACAGGCCGGCGCGGTCCACCGTCTGTGCCACACGCCCTTCGGCATCGGCGCGCTTGAGGGTGTCGGCCACCGGCGCGGCCAGGAGCCCGCCCACGGGATCGTCCCGAAGGGTGTCCAGCAACCGCGTGAGATCTTCGTCAGAGAGACACGGGCGGGCGGCGTCGTGGACCAGCACCCAGTCGTCGTCCGCGGCCTGATGCTTGAGGGCGCGCAGGGCATTGAGCACCGAGTGACAACGCTCCTCGCCCCCGTGCACCACCAGCAGGGGCTTGTCGGAGCGTATGGTGAGTTCCCGGTAGTATTCGTCCTCACCGCCGATGGCCACGGCCAGCCCGGTGATGCGGGGGCTGCGGATGAAGATCTCCAGGGTGTGTTCCAGCACCGTGCGCCCGGCCAGCGCCAGGTACTGTTTGGGGCGATCGGCACCCATGCGCCGACCCACACCGGCGGCGGGGATCACGGCCCAGAAGTCAGGGGAAGTACTCATGGGGTCTCGCCGGGGCGGCCGACCACCTGGAAGAAGGTCTCGTCGCGACGGATCATGCCCAGTTCACGCCGGGCCCGTTCCTCGATGGCGTCCAGGCCGGTCTTGAGGTCGGTGACCTCCGCATCCAGGGCGGCATTGCGGTAGCGCAGTTCTTCGTTCTCGGCCCGCTGGGCCTCCAGGGTCTGGCGCAGCTGCCACACCTCGGCAACGCTGCCCTCGCCGATCCACAGCTTGTACTGCAGCCCCAGCAGCAACACCACCAGCAATCCGGTCACCCATTTCATCGGACAGTAGTGTAACTCAGAGGTCCTGGAGATGCCTCAGGCTGATCAATTCACGCAGAGGGCGCAGAGACGCAGAGCACGCAAAGGGTTTTCAAAGTGAAGTCTTTGCGCTCTTTGCGTCTCTGCGTCCTCTGCGTAAACAGCGATGCAACTGAAACAGCTCAGCCCAGCTGCTTGAAAGCACCCCGGCCGGCGTACCTGGCGGCGCTGCCCAGGGCCTCTTCGATGCGGATCAGCTGGTTGTACTTGGCCACGCGGTCGGAGCGGGACAGGGAACCGGTCTTGATCTGGCCGGCCTGGGTGGCCACGGACAGGTCGGCGATGGTGACGTCCTCGGTCTCGCCGGAGCGGTGGGAGATCACTGCGGTGTAGCCGGCCTTGTGGGCCATGTGGATGGCGGCGAGGGTCTCGGAGACAGTGCCGATCTGGTTGAGCTTGATGAGGATCGAGTTGGCGATGTGCTTGTCGATGCCCTCCTTCAGGATCTCGGTGTTGGTGACGAACAGGTCGTCGCCCACCAGCTGCACCTTGCCGCCCAGCTTCTCGGTGAGCAGCTTCCAGCCGGCCCAGTCGTCCTCGGCCATGCCGTCCTCGATGGTGAGGATGGGGTACTGGTTCACCCAGCCGGCCAGGTAGTCGACAAAGCCCGCCGCATCGAAAGACTTGCCTTCGGATGCCAGCACGTACTTGCCGTCCTTGTGGAACTCGGAACTGGCGCAGTCCAGGCCCAGCCAGATGTCCTGGCCCGCCTTGAAGCCGGCCTTGTCGATGGCCTCCAGGATCACCTCGATGGCCGCCTCGTTGGAGGGCAGNTCGGGGGCGAAACCNCCCTCGTCGCCCACGGCGGTGGAGGAACCNCGCTTGTGCAGCACCTTCTTCAGGGCATGGAAGACCTCGGCGCCGTAGCGCACGGCCTCGGCGATGGAGGACGCACCCACGGGCAGGATCATGAACTCCTGCATGTCCACGCTGTTGTCCGCGTGGGCACCACCATTGACGATGTTCATCATGGGCACGGGCAGGGTCACCGCCTCCTCGCCGCCCAGGTGGCGGTACAGGGGCATGCCCGCATCAGCGGCGTTGGCGTGTGCGGTGGCCATGGAGACCGCCAGCAGGGCGTTGGCGCCCAGGCGGCTCTTGTTGGGTGTGCCGTCCAGCTCGATCATGCGGCCATCCACGGCGGCCAGGTCGGTGGCCTTCATGCCCAGCAGGGCCTCGCGGATCTCACCGTTCACATGACCCACCGCCTTGCGCACGCCCTTGCCGCCGTAGCGCACGTCATCGTCGCGCAGCTCGATGGCCTCGCGGGCACCGGTGGAGGCGCCGGAGGGCACCGCGGCACGGCCCATGACTCCGGAGGCCAGGGTGACTTCCGCCTCGACGGTGGGGTTGCCCCGGGAATCAATGATCTCGCGGGCGTGGATATCGACAATCTCGGACATGACGGGTGAATCCTCTGGATCTCAAGTTTGAAATTCGATGATAAATGGACAGGATGAACAGGATTTTTCAGGATTCACGGGATTGAGAATCAAAAAACATCGGACAGGATTTACATGATTAACAGGATTAACAGCATGGGCCTTTCAACATCATGTCAATCCTGTAAATCCTGTCCATTCCCTCGTCGTTATCCTTAAAAACCCAAAAACCTGTAAATCCTGTCCATTCAAGTTGTTCAGGTATTCAGAAAGCGCGACTCGATGAAGCCCTGGGCCTTGACCACGTCATCCAGGGTCTTGAGCGTCACCAGCAGTTCTTCCATCAGCGGCAGGGGCCAGGCATTGGGGCCGTCGGACAGGGCCTTGTCCGGGTCCGGGTGGGTCTCCATGAACAGGCCCGCCACGCCGGAGGCCACTGCTGCCCGCGCCAGCACGGGCACGAATTCCCGCTGGCCGCCGGAGCTGGTGCCCTTGCCACCCGGCTGCTGCACGGAATGGGTGGCGTCGAACACCACCGGGCAGCCGGTCTCGCGCATCACCGCCAGGCCGCGCATGTCGGAGACCAGGGTGTTGTAGCCGAAGGACACGCCGCGCTCGCAGACCATGATCTGGTCGTTGCCCGCTTCGCGGGCCTTGTCCACCACGTTGCCCATGTCCCAGGGGGCCAGGAACTGGCCCTTCTTGATGTTCACGGGCCGGCCCTGACGGGCCACGTTCTGGATGAAGTTGGTCTGGCGGCACAGGAAGGCCGGGGTCTGCAGCACGTCCACCACCGCGGCCACCTCTTCCAGCGGGGTGTCCTCGTGCACGTCGGTCAGCACCGGCACGCCGATCTGCTGCTTCACGGTCTCCAGGATACGCAGGCCCTCCTCCAGGCCCAGGCCGCGGAAACTCCGGGTGGAGGAACGGTTGGCCTTGTCGAAAGAGGACTTGTAGATGAAGGGCACACCGACCCGCTCGCAGAGCTCCTTGAGCTGTCCGGCGGTGTCCAGGGCCAGCTGCTCGCTCTCGATCACGCAGGGGCCGGAAATGAGAAAGATCGGGTGTTCGAGACCCGCTTCGAAATGACACAGTTTCATGATGTTCAGTCGCTCTTGGTCTGGGTCTTCTCGTGCTGGGCGCGCGCCGCACGGATGAACCCGGAAAACAGGGGATGGCCATCCCGGGGGGTGGAGGTGAACTCCGGGTGGAACTGGCAGCCCAGGAACCAGGGGTGGTCCTTCAGTTCCACCACCTCCACCAGGGAGCCGTCCTCGGAACGCCCGGAGATCACCAGACCCGCGGCGGTCAGGGTCTCCAGGTAGCCGTTGTTGAATTCGTAGCGGTGACGGTGCCGCTCGGTGATGTGGTCGCTGCCGTAGCACTGGTGGGCCAGGGTACCCGGCGTCAGCTGGCAGACCTGGCCACCCAGGCGCATGGTGCCGCCCAGGTCGGAGTCCGCACTGCGCTGTTCGATGCGGCCCTCACGGTCCTTCCACTCGGTGATCAGGGCGATCACCGGGTGCGGGGTATTGGGCCGGAACTCGGTGCTGTGGGCCCCTTCCAGGCCGGCCACGTGGCGGGCGAACTCGATCACCGCCACCTGCATGCCCAGGCAGATGCCCAGGTAGGGAATCCCGTTCTCCCGCGCATAGCGCACGGCGGCGATCTTGCCCTCCACGCCCCGCTCACCGAAGCCGCCGGGCACCAGGATGGCGTCCAGGTCCTCGAGACAGCCGGCGCCCTCGGTCTCCAGTTTCTCGGAATCGAGATAGCGGATGGTGACCTTGGTGCCGGTGTGGATGCCCGCGTGGGTCAGGGCCTCGTTCAGGGACTTGTAGGACTCGGTGAGGTCCACGTACTTGCCCACCATGCCCACGGTGACCTCCGCCTCGGGGAACTCCATGGCGTTGACCACGTGCTTCCAGTCGGAGAGGTCGGCGGGCGGCGCATCGATGTGCAGCTTGCGCAGCACGATCTCGTCCAGTTTCTGGGAATGCAGCCACAGGGGGATCTTGTAGATGTTGTCCACATCCACCGCGGAGATCACTGCCCGCTCCTCCACGTTGGTGAACAGGGCGATCTTGCGCCGTTCGCCTTCCGGCAGGGGCTGGTTGGCCCGGCACAGCAGCACGTCCGGCTGGATACCGATGGAGCGCAGTTCCTTGACCGAGTGCTGGGTGGGCTTGGTCTTGATCTCGCCGGCGGCGGCGATGTAGGGCACCAGGGTGAGATGGATGAACAGGGCATTCTCGTGGCCCATCTCAACGCCCATCTGGCGGATGGCCTCCAGGAACGGCAGGGACTCGATGTCACCCACGGTGCCGCCGATCTCCACCAGGGCGATGTCGGCACCCTCGGCACCGGCGCGGATGCTGCGCTTGATCTCGTCGGTGATGTGGGGGATCACCTGTACGGTGCCGCCCAGGTAGTCGCCACGGCGCTCCTTGCGGATCACGTTCTCGTAGATCTGTCCCGTGGTGAAGTTGTTGCGCCGGCCGGTCTTGATGCGCACGAAGCGTTCATAGTGACCCAGGTCCAGGTCGGTCTCCGCGCCGTCCTCGGTGACGAACACCTCGCCGTGCTGGAAGGGACTCATGGTGCCCGGATCCACGTTGATGTAGGGATCAAGCTTCAGCAGGGTGACCTTGAGACCCCGGGCCTCGAGGATGGCGGCCAGGGAAGCGGAAGCAATACCCTTGCCCAGGGAGGAGACAACGCCCCCTGTAATGAACACATATCGCGTCATGGAAAGACTCTTGGAGAGTGGGCCGGCCCGGTGGCTCGGGACGGGCAGAAAGTCTAGCAAATTCGGGGGATTCCCTCAATTGCGCCCGGGCCCGCCCCAGGGCTGCTCCCGGGCCCACATGACGCCGCACCGGCGCGTGAATCCTGCATGACAGGATTCCCCCGCGCCTTGCAATCCAGGGCCAACTCCCACAAGGTAAATAGGCCTTAAGCCACAAGGCACCAATACCGGGCCCGGTCACCGGGTCCAGACCTTGCCACCGCCATGAAACGGCGCGCGGCACATCCAGTTGTTCATTGCCGGGGGCATGGCCGAACCATCCCCCATCAGAAACGGGCCGGATCGGGATCCGGCCAGGGGCCCCAGGGGCCACGCTTCAGACGCTCAATCAAGACGACACAAGGGCGGGAGACCGTCCACACCACCATCGCGGGTGCAGCCAGGGCAGGCTCTGCGCCGCCAAGCGATGACCGACCCTGGCCCCACCGTCTGCGGGCAGGCGGTCGAATCCACCATGCCTGCCGAGGGAGGAAGACGATGACATCCACGGCCACACAGCAGGAATTCGGCGACGCACCCACCGAGGTGCGCGACACGGAACACTACCAGCAGGAGTACGTGAAGTCCTTCGTGGACAAGTGGGACGAACTCATCGACTGGGACAGCCGCAGGGCCAGTGAGGGGGACTTCTTCATCCGCGCCCTCAAGGAGCGCGGTGCCAGGCGCATCCTGGACGTGGCCACCGGCACCGGCTTCCACTCCGTGCAACTGGTGGAAGCGGGTTTCGACGTGGTCAGCGCGGACGGCAGCGCCGAGATGCTCGCCAAGGCCTTCGAGAACGGCAGGCGCCGGGGGCACATCCTGCGCACCATCCAGTCCGACTGGCGCTGGCTGAACCGGGACGTGCACGGGCGCTTCGATGCCATCGTTTGCCTGGGCAACTCCTTCACCCACCTGTTCAGCGAGAACGACCGGCGCAAGGCCCTGGCGGAATTCTACTCGGCGCTCAACCACGATGGTGTGCTGATCCTGGACCAGCGCAACTACGACGCCATCATGGATCACGGCTATTCCAGCAAGCACACCTTCTACTACTGCGGCGACAACGTGGAGGTGCGGCCCGAGCACGTGGACGAGGGCCTGGCCCGGTTCCAGTACACCTTCCCCGACCACTCCGTCTACCACCTGAACATGTACCCGCTGCGCAAGGCCTACGTGCGCCGCCTGATGCGCGAGGTGGGCTTTCAGCGCATCGAGACCTACGGGGATTTCAAGGAGACCTACAAGGAAACGGAGCCGGACTTTTTCATCCACGTGGCCGAGAAACAGTACCGGGAGGCATGAGCATGAGCCAGAAGTACAGCACTGCGGTGGCCACCGCGCGGGACTACTACAACAGTGACGACGCCGACACCTTCTACCATCGGGTCTGGGGCGGCGAGGACATCCACATCGGGCTGTACGAGTCCGATGATGAGCCGATCTTTGATGCCAGCCGACGCACCGTGGCCCACATGGGCGACCTGCTGGGTGAGCCCAGGCCCGACATGACCGTGCTGGACATGGGTGCCGGCTACGGCGGCTCCGCCCGTTACCTGGCGTCCACCTTCGGCTGCCGGGTGGTGGCCCTGAACCTGAGCGAGGTGGAAAACGAGCGCAACCGGGAGAAGACCCGCGCCCATCACCTGGACAAGCTCGTCGAGGTGGTGGACGGCAGCTTCGAGTCCGTGCCCTACCCCGACCAGAGCTTCGACATCGTCTGGTCCCAGGACGCCATCCTGCACAGCGGCAACCGCCGCCAGGTGGTCCGGGAGGCGGCCCGCCTGCTCAAGCCCGGGGGCGTGTTCATCTTCACCGACCCGATGCAGACCGACGACTGCCCCGAGGGCGTGCTGGAGCCGATCCTGGCCCGCATCCACCTGCAGACCCTGGGCTCGCCGGGCTTCTACCGGGAGGCCTGCGCCGCCGAGGGCCTGGAGGAGATCGGCTTCGAGGCGCATGCGGACCAGCTGCCGCGCCACTACGCCCGGGTGCTGGCCGAGACCGAGGCCCGGGAACAGGGCCTCAAGGGCGAGATCTCCCCGGATTACCTGGAACGCATGAAAAAGGGCCTCGCTCATTGGATCGAGGGCGGCCGCAACGGCCACCTGACCTGGGGCATCTTCCGCTTCCGCAAACCCGCCTGATTCCCGCCTGCGGCACCCGTTCCAGGTGCCGCTCAGCTGCATATCCATTCATGACTCAAGGAGCCATGCCATGAACAAGACCTACCTGTTCACCTCCGAATCCGTATCCGAAGGCCATCCCGACAAGCTCAGCGACCAGGTCTCCGACGCCATCCTGGACGCCTACCTGGCCCAGGACCCCAAGGCCCGGGTGGCCGCCGAGACCTTCTGCACCACCGGCGTGGTGGCCGTGGGCGGCGAGGTCAAGTCCAGCGCCACCGTGGACATCGAGCGCATCGTGCGCGAGGTGGTGCGCGACATCGGCTACACCAGTTCCGAGATGGGCTTCGATGCCGACACCTGCGCGGTGATGAACCTGATCGGCGCCCAGTCCGCCGACATCAACCAGGGCGTGGACCGCGCACGTCCCGAGGACCAGGGTGCCGGCGACCAGGGCCTGATGTTCGGCTACGCCTGCGACGAGACCGAGGTGCTGATGCCCGCCCCCATCCACTTCGCCCACCGCCTGGTGCGCCGCCAGGCCGAGGTGCGCAAGAACGGCCGGCTGCCCTGGCTGCGCCCCGACGCCAAGAGCCAGGTGAGCTTTCGCTACGAGAACGGCAAGGCCACCACCATCGATGCCGTGGTGCTCTCCACCCAGCACGCGGCGGACATCGAGCAGAAGGCACTGCGCGAGGCGGTCATGGAGGAGATCATCAAGCCGGTGCTGGGCGACAGGCTGCACAAGGACACCAAGTACCACATCAACCCCACCGGCCGTTTCGTCACCGGCGGCCCCCTGGGCGATGCCGGGCTCACCGGCCGCAAGATCATCGTCGACACCTACGGCGGCATGGCCCGCCACGGGGGCGGCGCCTTCTCCGGCAAGGACCCCTCCAAGGTGGACCGCTCCGCCGCCTATGCCTGCCGTTACGTGGCCAAGAACATCGTGGCCGCCGGCCTGGCATCGCGCTGCGAGGTGCAGGTCTCCTACGCCATCGGCGTGGCCGAGCCCACATCCATCGCCGTGGAGACCTTCGGTACCGGCAAGGTGGACGAGGGCACCCTCACCGCCCTGGTGCGCGAACACTTCGACCTGCGCCCCTACGGCATCCTCACCATGCTGGACCTGGAGCGGCCCATCTACCGCCCCACGGCGAGCTACGGGCACTTCGGCCGCGAGGATCTGGACGTGAGCTGGGAGCGCACCGACCGGGCCGAGGCGCTGGCCGATGCCGCCAAGGGCCTCAAGGCCTCGTAGAAAGTTGGAAGGGTGAATTGGGAAGTGGGAAACGGGAAACGGCAAGGACCACGGCCTCTCCCGGACACCGGCTTCGCTCTCATGCCCAGCCGATATACAAAATGGAAAAGGGCGGCCACGGCCGCCCTTTTCAATGCCACACCACTTCGCACTTCCAGGTTCAGACTTCCGACTTCCAGTACACCGCCACCAGCACCTCCCCCCGAAACACCAGGGGCAGCCGGTCCCGCAGCCAGGGCGGGACGCCCCGTTCCTGCATCAACTTCTTCAGGTCCCGGGTCCGGTCCCGTACCCGCAGGGTCTCGCCGCCCAGGCGAAAGGCCACGGTGAAGGTCTCCCCCGGCGCCAGACTCACCCCCTGAGAGGCCAGCCAATCGCCGGACAGCGTCACACCAAGGGACGGGATCTCAAGGGCGCTGCGGCCATCCCATTTGAAACACTGGCCGGGATCGTGATCTCCGAGCGGCACCATGGCATGCAGGGCGTCCCGGTAGCGGCGGATCTCGCCACCCGGCCAGGCCACCAGCGGCGTGGTATCCGGGCCGGCAGCGAGCACGTCGTCCAGCACGCTCTGCAGGCGCGCCTGGGATGGCATTGGCAAACCCTTTTCCATGAGCCAGAAGCGCAGGACATTGCGCTGGCGCGCCGGGCGCAGGGTCTTGAGCGCGGCCACGGACAGGGTGCCACTGAAGTCACCGCGCAGGGCCTCCAGGTCCTGGCGCGCCAGGTCCCCCAGCAGGCCGAGACTCTCCGCCTGGTGTCCGGCGGCCCGGGCCAGGGTCTGGTCCAGGGAGGGCCAGCGCTCGCGCAGCAAGGGCATGATCCGTTCGCGCAGCAGGTTGCGGTCAAAACGGGTGTCCCGGTTGCTGTCGTCCTCGATCCAGGCAAGGCCATGATCCCGGGCGTGACCCTCCAGAACCTCTCGGGAGACCTCCAGCAGGGGCCGGCCATGCCAGCCCGCACCCAGGGGCTGCCAGCGGGGCATCGCCGCCAGACCCGCCGGGCCGGAACCCCGCAGCAGTTGCAGCAACAGGGTCTCCGCCTGGTCCCGCTGATGATGGGCGGTGAGCAAGCCGTCGCCCGGCAGCAGCGCGGCCTCGAGCGCGGCATAGCGGACACGGCGCGCCGCCGCCTCCGGGCTCTCCCCGTCGGCCGGCGAGGCATCCACATGGATCACCCTGAGTTCCACGCCCAGGTCTTCGCAGACCTGGCCGCAATGCTCGACCCAGGCATCGGCACGGGGATTGAGGCCGTGATGCACGTGGATGGCGCGAAGCTCGGGAAACCCTACACCGCGCAGGGCCGCGGCGGCATGCAGCAGCACGTGGGAATCGAGGCCGCCGCTGAAGGCGANGATCAGGCGGGAGGCGGGAGGGAGATGCCGCAGGGCATCGCGGAGGACGTCAGACAACATGGCCATGAAGTGCGAAGTGTGAGTTGGGAAGTGGGAAGTAAAGGCTTTCAATTCGCACTTCCCAATTCACACTTCGCACTTCAGTTCACCCTTCTTTGTATTCGCCATACCCCATCAGCCGCCCATAGCGGCGCTCCAGCAGCGCATCGGTGTCCATGGCGCTGAAGGTCTGCAGGGCCTCGGCGAGCGCGGTGTGCAGGTTGCCGGCCATCTGCTCCGGGTTGCGGTGGGCGCCGCCCAGGGGCTCGGGGATGATGGTGTCGATCAGGCCCAGCTCCTTGAGCCGGGCGGAGGTGATGCCCAGGGCCTCGGCGGCATCGGAAGCGCGCTCGGCACTCTTCCACAGGATGGAGGCGCAGCCCTCGGGGGAGATCACCGAGTAGGTGCTGTACTGGAGCATCATCACCCGGTCGCCCACGCCGATGGCCAGCGCGCCACCGGAGCCGCCCTCCCCGATCACGGTGCAGATGACGGGTGTGCGCAGACCCGCCATCACCTGCAGGTTCATGGCGATGGCCTCGCTCTGGCCACGCTCCTCGGCACCCACGCCGGGATAGGCGCCGGGGGTGTCGATGAAGGTGAAGACCGGCAGGCGGAAGCGCTCCGCCAGACGCATCAGGCGCAGGGCCTTGCGGTAGCCTTCGGGACGGGGCATGCCGAAGTTGCGGCGGATCTTTTCCTTGGTGTCGCGGCCCTTCTGGTGGCCGATGACCACCACCGGCTGTCCATCGAAGCGGGCCATGCCGCCCACGATGGCGGCGTCGTCGGCATAGGCGCGATCGCCGTGCAGTTCCTCGAAGTCGGTGAACAGGCGGCCGATGTAGTCCAGGGTGTAGGGACGGCGCGGATGGCGGGCCAGCTGGGCCACCTGCCAGGCGGAGAGCTTGGAGAAGATGGACTCGGTCAGGGACTTGCACTTGGCCTGCAGCCGCGAGATCTCTTCCTGGATGTTGACCTCGGCATCATCGCCCACATAGCGAAGTTCCTCGATCTTGGCCTCAAGTTCGGCGATCGGCTGTTCAAAGTCGAGAAAATCAGGGTTCATAAGAATGGCTGCCGGGTTTGGATTCGTTGTCGTCGGCAAGGCTGGGATTCTAACGCTTTTGCTGAGGGAAGTGCGAATTGAAGGGGGAAGTGTGAATTGGGAAATGTGAATGGAACCACCCTCACCCCCACTTCCGACTTCCCAATTCACACTTCGCACTTCCACTTGTCCTTCTAACGCAGCGCCACTGCATCCTCCCCCAGCAGCCCCCGCAGGCGGGCGATCAGGTCACCGCTGGGCCTGACCCGCCAGTCCTCGCCCAGTTCGAAGCAGGCCTGGAAGCGGTCGTCCCGGTAATGGATGTAGACCGGGCAAGGCCCTTCCCGACTGGGGGCCAGGGCATCCTTGAGTTCATCCACCAGGCCGTTCACGGGCCGTCCCAGGACGCGCAGGTCCAGGCCCTTCACGCACTGGGACAGGGCCTCGTCCAGGTCCATGACCTGGCGGGCGCGCAGGCGCACACCGCCGTTGAACTCGTCCACCCCGGCCTGGCCCTGGACCACCAGCAGCCGGTCTTTCACCAGCAGGTGCTGGTAGCGGTTGAAGTCCTCCCCGAACAGGCCCACCTCGATCCGCCCGCTGCGGTCGTCCAGGGTCACGAAGCCGATGCGCCCGGTCTGGGTGGGCTTGGTGCGGATGTTGATCACCAGGCCACCCACGGTGGCCTGCTGTTCCTTGCGCCGCCGCCCTTCTCCGGGTGTCTGGTCACCCACCTCGGCCACCAGGTCGGCGATGCGCTTGCTGTGAATGGCCTTGAGCTCCGCCTGGAAGCGGTCGATGGGGTGCCCGGTGAGGTACAGCCCCAGGGTCTCCTTCTCGGCGGACAGGCGCAGGTCCTCGTCCCATTCCGGCAGCTGTTCGTCGTCCACGTCCGAGGCACCCGGGGTGACCGGGCCACCGAACAGGTCCTCCTGACCCAGGCTCTCATTGCGCAGGTGCTGCTCGGCCCGGGACAGGGCCTTGGGCAGATTGGCCATCAGGGTCGCCCGATTGGGGCCGATGGAATCCAGGGCCCCGGCCCGGATCAGGGCCTCCAGGGTGCGGCGGTTGATCTTCTGGGAGTCGGCACGCACGCACAGGTCATCGAGGCTCTGGAACGGGCCGCCCGCCTCCCGGGCCTGGATCAGGGCCTGGATGGCGGACTCGCCCACCCCCTTGATGGCCCCCAGGCCATAGATCACCGTGCGGGCATCGGCCACCCCGAAGCGGTGCTGGGAGCGGTTGATGTCCGGAGGCACCACATGCAGTTCCATGGCCCGGCATTCCTCGATGAGGTTCACCACCTTGTCCGTGTGGTCCATGTCCGCGGACAGCACCGCGGACATGAAGGCCGCCGGGTAGTGCTGCTTGAGCCAGGCGGTCTGGTAGGAAAGCAGCGCGTAGGCGGCGGAATGGGACTTGTTGAAGCCGTAGCCGGCGAACTTCTCCATCAGGTCGAAGATGTAGCTGGCGGTGGCCTCCTGCACGCCCCGGCCGGTGGCGCCGGCCAGGAAGATCTCCCGCTGCTTGGCCATCTCCTCGGGTTTTTTCTTGCCCATGGCCCGGCGCAGCATGTCGGCGCCGCCCAGGGTGTAGCCCGCCAGCACCTGGGCGATCTGCATCACCTGCTCCTGGTACAGGATCACGCCGTAGGTGGGCTTGAGGATGGGCTCCAGGTCCGGGTGGGGATAGTCCACCTTGGCCCGGCCGTGCTTGCGGTTGATGAAGTCGTCCACCATGCCCGACTGCAGCGGACCCGGCCGGTACAGGGCCACCAGGGCCACGATGTCCTCGAACACGTCCGGCTGCAGGCGCTTGATGAGCTCCTTCATGCCCCGGGATTCCAGCTGGAAGACCGCGGTGGTCTCCTGGCGCTTGAGCAGGCCGAAGGTCTCCGGGTCGTCCAGGGGGATGCGGTTCACGTCCAGGGGCGCCTGGCCCTCGGCCTTGCGCTGCTGGTCGATGGTGCGCACTGCCCAGTCGATGATGGTCAGCGTGCGCAGGCCCAGGAAGTCGAACTTCACCAGGCCCACCGCCTCCACGTCGTCCTTGTCGAAGTGGGTCACCACGCTCTGCCCGCCCGGTTCGCAATACAGCGGCGAGAAGTCGGTGAGCTCGGTGGGGGCGATCACCACGCCGCCGGCATGCTTGCCCGCGTTGCGCGCCACGCCCTCGAGCTTCCTGGCCAGGTCGATCAGCCCGCTGACCTCCTCGTCCTCCTCGTAGAGGCGGCGCAGCTCCTCCTCCTGCTCCAGGGCCTTGTCCAGGGTCATGCCGATCTCGAAGGGGATCAGCTTGGCGATACGGTCCACGAAGCCGTAGGGGTGGCCCAGCACCCGGCCCACGTCGCGCACTACCGCCTTGGCGGCCATGGTGCCGTGGGTGATGATCTGGGAGACCTTCTCGCGGCCGTAGCGCTGCGCCACGTAGTCGATCACCCGGTCGCGCTGCTCCATGCAGAAGTCGATATCGAAATCGGGCATGGAGACGCGTTCGGGATTGAGGAAACGCTCGAACAGCAGGTCGTAGAGCAGCGGGTCCAGATCGGTGATCTTGAGCGCGTAGGCCACCAGGGATCCGGCGCCGGAACCACGCCCGGGACCCACCGGGATGGCGTTGTCCTTGGCCCACTGGATGAAGTCCGCCACGATCAGAAAGTAGCCCGGGAAGCCCATCTGGCAGATCACGTCCAGCTCGATCTCCAGGCGCTCCCGGTAGGCGCGCTCCTTTGCCTCGCGGTTGTCCGTGACGCCCTCGAGGATCACCGCCAGGCGTGCGTCCAGGCCCTCCCGGGAGGCCTTGCGGAAGTAGTCGTCGGTGGTCATGCCCGCGGGGACCGGGTACTCCGGCAGCACCGACTTGCCAAGCGTCAGGGAGACATTGCAGCGCCGGGCGATCTCCACGGAGTTTTCCAGGGCCTCGGGGATGTCGGCAAACAGCGCCGCCATCTCCTCGGCGGTGCGCAGATACTGCTGCGGGGTGTAGTCCCGGGGCCGGCGGGGATCATCCAGCACCCGGCCGTCGTGGATGCACACCCGGGCCTCGTGGGCGTCGAAGTCGGAGGCCGCCAGGAAGCGCACGTCGTTGGTGGCCACCACCGGCAGGGAGCGGGACTGGGCCAGGTCCACCGCGGCATGGAGGTGGTCCTCCTCGCCTTCACGCCCGGTGCGCCCGATCTCCAGGTAGAAGCGCCCCGGGAACAGGCCTTCCCAGAATTCACACAGCTCCTCGGCGGCAGAGGGCTGGCTGCCCATGAGCGCGCGGCCGATCTCGCCCTCGCGCCCCCCGGAGAGTGCGATCAGGCCGCGGCTCGCGCCGTCGAACCAGCCGCGATCGAGCACCGGCGCGTCGCCGCTCTGCTGACCCTCCTGGTAGCTTCGCGAGATCAGCCGGGTGAGATTGCGGTATCCGTCCTCGTCCTGGGCCAGCAGCACCAGCCGCGAGGGGGCCTCACCTGCCTGGGGCGCCGAGACCCAGGTATCCACGCCCACGATGGGCTTGATGCCCGCCTTGAGCGCCGCCTTGTAGAACTTCACCATGCCGAACAGGTTGCCCTGGTCGGTGACCGCCACCGCCGGCATGCCCGCCTCGCGCACCGCCTGCACCAGCGGCTCCACGCGCACCAGACCATCCACCAGGGAGAATTCGGTATGCAGATGCAGATGTACGAAGCTAGTGGTCATGTATGGATAGTTCTATTCAGTAATGGCGATTTAACGCGGAGCACGCAGAGACGCAAAGAACGCGGAGCCGGAAAATTATCACAGACGCCGCGCGGCTATTCTGATGCCTGCTTCCTTCGCGGCCCCTGCGTCTTTGCGCTCTCTGCGTGATCCGCCTCATCAGAACAGTGCAACCTGCATGCGCTCCGCCGCCCGGCGCACCGGGGCGAAGCTCAGGCGGTGGCAGGGGCTGGGACCGAGGCGCTCCAGGGCCTCCAGGTGCACGGGGGTCGGGTAACCCATGTGCGAGCCCAGCCCATAGCCCGGGTGTTGTTCGTCCAGTGCCAGCATCAGCCGGTCCCGGTGCACCTTGGCGATGATCGAGGCAGCGCTGATGGCCGGCACCCGGCTGTCGCCCTTGATCACCGCGTGGGCGGTCATGGTGAGTTTCGGGCAGCGATTGCCATCCACCAGGGCCATCTCGGGGCGGTGCGACAGGGCCTCCACGGCCCGCTGCATGGCCAGCAGGCTCGCCTGCAGGATGTTGATGCGGTCGATCTCCGCCGGGGTGCAGAGCCCCAGGGCAAAGGCCAGGGAGCGCTCGCGGATCTGCACGTCCAGGGCCTCCCGGCGTGCAGGGCTCAGTTTCTTGGAATCCTTGAGTCCATCGATGGGTCTCGCCGGGTCCAGGATCACCGCTGCGGCCACCACCGGACCCGCCAGCGGACCCCGGCCCACCTCGTCCACGCCCGCCACCCCGGGCAACCCCAGCCAGGCCTCCAGATCCACGCATCCCCCACAGAAATCCAGTAAACTACGCCCACGCCGCGCAGGCCCCACAGGGGCGAGGCCCAGGGACGGGCCGAACTATGAATCGCCCGGAGCGATTCATCGCGCGAGCCCCACAGTGGTGAGGCCCAGGACGGGCCGAACAATGCTACCACAGCACCGGCAGCCCTCACGGGTCCCGGTGCCAAATTTCCAAGCCATTGATAAACCTGAAAAACCGGATCCCCTCATGTCCAGCACCCGTTGCGCCGTGATCGGCGTGGGCTACCTCGGCAAATTCCACGCCCAGAAGTACGCAGCCCTCCCCAATGCCGACCTGATCGCCGTCGTGGACGCCAGTCCCCAGCAGGCTGCCGCCGTGGCCGCCGACTGCCACTGCCGCGCCCTGACCGACTACAAGGAACTGCTGGGCAAGGTGGATGCGGTGAGCATCGCGGTGCCCACCACCCTGCACTTCCAGGTGGCGAAGGACTTCCTGGAACACGGCACCCACGTGCTGGTGGAAAAGCCCATCACCGTGACCGTGGAAGAGGCCGCCGAACTCAACCGAATCGCCAGGGACAAGGGCGTGATCCTGCAGGTGGGTCACCTGGAGCGCTTCAACGCCGCCCTCATGGACCTGGCCGACCGCAACATCCGCCCCCTGTTCATCGAGTCCCACCGCCTGGCCCCCTTCAAGCCCCGGGCCACGGACGTGAACGTGGTGCTGGATCTGATGATCCACGACATCGACATCATCCTGGACATGGTGCGCTCGCCGCTCAAATCCATCGCCGCCAGCGGCGCCCAGGTGCTGTCCCAGGCGGTGGACATCGCCAATGCACGCCTGGAATTCGAGAACGGCTGCGTGGCCAACGTGACCTCCAGCCGGGTGAGCATGAAGAGCGAGCGCAAGATGCGCATCTTCGAGCCCAGCGCCTACATCTCCGTGGACTTCCAGAACCGCGGCCTGTCCATCCACCGGGTGGGTGAGCGGGAGATGTTCCCGGGCATTCCCGAGATCACCAGCGAGGAGAGCTTCTTCGACGAAAGCGATGCGCTCAAGGCGGAGATCATTGCCTTCCTCAAGGCCATCCAGGAGGGCGCGCCGGTGATCGTCTCCGGCGAGGACGGCCAGCGTGCCCTGGAGACCGCCATCCGGATCACCGACCTGGTGCTGCGCAACGCCCGGGTGCTGCGCTGAGCGCGCGCCCCACACGAATCCCTTTTCAAGACACGAGGCAGACCATCCCATGATCCCCATGGTTGACCTGAAGACCCAGTACCACCAGCTCAAGGCCGAGATCGACACGGCGGTCATGGACGTGCTGGAAAACACCCAGTTCATCCTCGGCCCCAACGTCAAGGCCCTGGAGCAGGAGACCGCCGAGTACCTGGGCGTGCCCCACGCCATCGGCTGCGCCTCCGGCACCGACGCCCTGCACCTGGCACTGGCGGCCGCCGGCATCGGCCCCGGCGACGAGGTGATCACCACCGCCTTCACCTTCATCGCCACCGCCGAGGCCATCGCCTATGTGGGCGCCACACCAGTGTTCGTGGACATCGACCCCCAGACCTACAACATCGATCCGGACAAGGTGGAGGCAGCGATTACCCCGAAGACCCGCGCCGTGCTGCCGGTGCACCTGTTCGGCCAGCCGGCGCGCATGGACCGGCTCAAGGCCTTGTGCGACCAGCACAAGCTGCTCCTCATCGAGGACTGCGCCCAATCCTTCGGCGCCGACGTGAGCGGCACCCAGACCGGCGCCATCGGCGAGCTGGGCTGTTTCAGCTTCTTCCCCAGCAAGAATCTCGGCTGCTACGGCGATGGCGGCCTGATCACCACCCGTTCCGAGGAGTACGCCAAGCGCATCCTGAGCCTGCGCAACCACGGCAGCGAGGTGCGTTACCACCACGACGTGATCGGCTACAACAGTCGCCTGGACGAGATGCAGGCGGCCATCCTGCGGGTGAAGCTGCGCCACATCGATGAATTCAACACCCAGCGCCGCCGGGTGGCGCACCGCTACAACGAACTGCTGGCGGGCACCGGCATCGTCACGCCCCATGAGGACGGTCACGGACGCCACGTCTTCCACCAGTACACCCTGCTGTCCGAGCGTCGCGACGAGATCATGAAGGCCCTGCAGGCCCAGCAGATTGCCTGCGCCGTGTACTACCCCATCCCGCTGCACCGGCAGAAGGCCTTCGGCGAAACCCTGAGCCACCTACAGCTGCCCGTCACCGACGAGGTCGCGGCGCGCTGCTTCTCCCTGCCCATCTACCCGGAGATGCCCGACGAGCACATCGTCACCGTCACCAACGTGATCCGGAATGCCATCGCCTGAGCCCAGTCACGACCATGTGATGGTGGTGGCGGGTGAGGCCTCCGGCGACCTGCACGCCGCCAACATGGTGCGCGCCCTGCGCCGCCTGCGCCCGGAACTGCGCTTCTCCGGCATGGGCGGCGGTGCACTCAGGGATGCGGGCGTGGAGATCCTGGTGGACAGCACCCGCCTGGCGGTGGTGGGCCTGGTGGAGGTGCTGGCCCATTACGGTGATATCCGCCGGGCCCTGAACACCCTCAAGCACAGCATCGAGCGGGAGCCTCCGCGCCTGCTGGTGCTGGTGGATTACGTGGAGTTCAACCTGCGCCTGGCCCGCTTCGCCAAGGGCAAGGGCGTGAAGGTGCTGTTCTACGTCAGCCCCCAGGTCTGGGCCTGGCGCGCGCGCCGGGTGCGGCGCATCGGCCAGGTGATCGACGCCATGGCCGTGCTGTTTCCCTTCGAGGAGGCGGTCTATCGCAAGCATGGCATTCCGGTGCGCTACGTGGGCAACCCGCTGGTAGACGAGGTGCGGGCCTCGGCGGACTGCTACACCCTGCGCCGCGGCTTCGGCCTCAACGAGACCGCCCCGGTGGTGGGCATCCTGCCCGGCAGCCGTCGCGGTGAGCTGCGCCGTCACCTGCCCCTGATCATGGAATCCGCCCGGCTGCTGCGCAGCCGCATCCCCAGCGTGCAGTTCATCATGCCCATCGCCCCCGGCGTGGACGTGGAGCGGGATGTCACGTCCCACGTGGACGGCAGCCTGGGCATCGTGCAGGTGAGTGGTCGCACCTACGACGCCATGCACGCCAGCGATGCCCTGATGATCGCATCGGGCACCGCCACCCTGGAAGCGGGCCTGCTGCGGGTGCCCATGGCCATCCTCTACCGGGTCTCACCGATCACCTACGCCATCCTCAAGCGACTGATCCTGATCCGTGACATCGGGCTGGCCAACATCGTTGCCGGCGAACGGGTGGTACCGGAATTCATCCAGCACGAAGCCACCCCCGAGGCCATCACCGGTGAGATCGAGCGCCTGCTGACGGACAACGACTACGCGCGCCAGGTGCGCGAACGCCTCGGGATCATCCGGGAAAGACTGGGGGAAGGCGGGGGATCGGAGAATGTGGCGCGGATGGCGCTGGAACTGATCGACACCGGGAAACTGGATTGAAGTGAGAAGTGAGAAGTGAGAAGTGAGAAGTGAGAAGTGAGAAGTGAGAAGTGACAATAGGTGAATGGCAAAGCTCCGCCAATGCACTTCCTACTTCCTACATCTCACTTCTAAATTCGCACTTCACCCTTCAGATGGGTGCCTGCGACCCGAACGCACGATACCGCGCTGGCTCGACTTCACAAACTCCACGAAACGGGCCACTTCCGGAGACTGCTTCGCCAGTTCCTCCGCAGCCGCCATCGCGGCGCCACGGTCACGGCCGCGCACCAGCAGCTTGAACACCTGGTGCAGGGCGCGCACGGTCTCAGGGGAAAACCCGCGACGCTTCAATCCCAGCTTGTTGATGCCGATGGCCCGGGCGTAATTGCCCGAGGCCAGGGTATAGGGCGTAAGGTCACGGTTGAGCGCCGCGCCCATGCTGGTGAAGGCATGGGTGCCGATGCGGCAGAACTGGTGCACCAGGGTGAAACCGCCCAGGATGGCGCGATCCTCCACCTTCACATGTCCGGCCAGGGAGGCGGCATTGGAGAAGATGGTATGGTTGCCCACCTCGCAGTCATGGGCGATGTGCACGTAGGCCATGATCAGGTTGTCGTTGCCGATGCGCGTCTCGCCGGTGCCCTTGGGGGTGCCGCGATGGATGGTGACGAACTCGCGGATCACGTTGCGGTCCCCGATCACCACCCGGGTGGGTTCGCCCTTGTAGCCGGTGTCCTGGGGCGCCTCGCCGATGGAGGCGAACTGGAACACCTGGCAGTCCTCGCCAATGCTCGTGTGTCCGGAGACCACCACGTGGGGCCCGATGCGGGTACCCCGGCCGATGCGCACGTCGGCGCCGATGGTGGTGAACGGGCCGATGTGTACGTCCTCGGCGATCTGCGCGCCGGGCTCGATGACCGCCCGGGGATCGATCATGACTCGATCTCCTTGCCGGCGCACATCAGCGTGGCGGAAGCCACCAGGTCACCGTTGACCCGGGCCTCTGCCTTGAAGCGCCAGATGCCGCGCACGACTCTCAGCAGTTCCACGCGCAGATGCAGCTGGTCGCCCGGTTCCACCTGGCGGCGGAAGCGGGCCTCGTCGATCCCCACGAACAGATAGAGCTGCTGCTTGTCCTGGTTCTCGTTGCGGGCCTCCTCGGTCTTGAAGGCCAGCAGACCCGTGGCCTGGGCCAGTGCCTCCATGATCAGCACGCCGGGCATCACCGGACGAATGGGGAAATGCCCCTGGAAATAGGGCTCGTTGATGCTCACGTTCTTGATGGCCTCCAGGTATTCACCGGGCTTGAAGTCGGTGACCCGGTCCACCAGGAGAAAGGGGTAACGGTGAGGCAGATAGCGCATCACCTGGTGAATGCTCATGGCGTCCAATGATGTGTCCCTGTGTTGTTGTCTGGCCGAACGCCTGGGCGATGCGGCTGGTAGCTTGTCGTCGATCGAGACGGAGCGCTCAGTCCTGCCCGGGCGCACCCTTGTCGCGCTTCCCCATGCGGCGCAGGCGGGCGAGACTCCGGTTCCACTCGCGGGCCGTGTCATGGGGCACCCCGGAGGAGTACACACCGGGCTCGCGGATGGAGCGGGTCACGAAGCTCATGGCAGTGACGGTCACACCGTCGGCGATGTCCAGGTGGCCCAGTATACCGGCTCCGCCGCCAATGGCGCAGTGGCTGCCGATGCGAGTGCTGCCGGCGATGCCCACGCAGCCCGCCAGGGCCGTGTGATCGCCGATGTGCACGTTGTGGGCCACCTGGATGAGGTTGTCCATCTTCACGCCGGTGCCGATGACGGTGTCTTCCAGCGCCCCCCGGTCGATGGTGGTGTTGGCGCCGATCTCCACGTCATCCCCCACCACCACCCGGCCAAGCTGGGGGATCTTCACCCAGTGGCGAGCCTGATCCGGGGCGAAACCGAAACCGTCGGCCCCGAGCACCGCACCGGCATGGATGCGCACCCGCCGACCCAGCCGCGTGCCGCGGTAGAGCGTGACCCGCGGACCCAGGCGCGTATCCGCACCCACCTGGCAATCGGCCTCCAGTATGCAGCCAGGCCCCAGCACCACGCCCTGATCCAGTACACACTCCGGGCCCACCACGCACTGCGCGCCCACCTCGACACCCGGATGAAGACGCGCGGAGGCATCCACCACTGCCGTGGGGTGGATGCCGGCGCGGGGCAAGGGCTCCGGGAAGATCAGGGCACAGGCCCGGGCATAGCCCAGGTAGGGATCGGAGATCACCAGCGCCGGCACCGGGCACAGGGCCGCATCATCTGCCCTGCACAGCACGGCACCTGCCCGGGTACCGGGCAGGTGCTTGCGAAAGCGGGGGTTGTTCAGGAAGGCGAGTTCGCCGGGGCCGGCCCGGTCCAGGGGGGCGACCCCGGTGATCTCGAGCCGGCCGTCGCCGTGCAGTTCAGCACCCAGATGGACGGCAAGGTCGGAAAGCGTCACCACGTCGCTCGGATGCCTGCTCGAAACCTGTCAGGCACGCGGCCGCCGGATCAGCGACCGCCCTGGCCCTGCTGGCGCAAGCGCTCCAGCACCTTGTCGGTGATGTTGATGCGTTCGCTGGCAAACAGCACGTTGCGCTCGGTCAGCACCAGGTCATAGCGTTCCTGCTGGGCGATCTCCAGGATCACGTTCTGGACCAGGCGCTGCAGCCGACCCAGTTCCTCGTTGCGACGCACGTTCAGGTCCTCGCTGAACATGTCCTGGGCACGCTTGAACTCGCGGGAACGGTTGCGGAAATTGCGCTCCAGTTCGGCGCGCTGTTCGGCACCCATGACATCGGCATCACGCTCCAGGCGCTCCTGCATCTGGCGCAGGGCGTCGCGCTCGGCCACCAGTTCCGCGTCACGGGGCGAGAATTCCTTCTCCAGTGCACTGAGGGCGGCCTCAGCCTGAGGCGAACGCTCCATGATGAAGTTGATGTTGACGAAGGCCACCCTGGCCTCGGCTGCCAGGGCCATGCCGGCAGAGCCGAGCAGGGTCAGCGCCAGGATAAGGGAAACCAGGATCGTGGGCATTCTCTTCAAGACTGCTCTCCATTGAGTACGTTTTCCCTTTCGGGGATCGGTGGTTCGTAACGTGTCTCAGCTTGGACCTGCATGAGGCACTTTAAATTCCGTGCGTAGATGACCAGCCTGAGTGAAATCGGTCACGCATCGGCATCAGAACGCCGCGCCGATGCTGAACTGGAACACCTGCCGGTCATCTTCCGGCTTGTCATTTAACGCTTGGGCCAGACTGAAAGTCAACGCGCCGACGGGGGACAACCAGGTCATGCCGATACCCGCCGAGGTGCGGATCTCGCCCGCATCGAAGGCCTCGTAACTCTGGTAGACCTGACCCGCATCCAGGAACAGGCTCATGCGCATGTTGCCGCTGTCGTCCAGGAATGGCGGCGGGAACAGCAGCTCGGCGGTGGTCACCACGCGGAAGGTGCCGCCGAACGGGTCGTTGTTGGAATCCTGCGGGCCCAGACTGAAGTCCCGGTAGCCGCGCACCGAGCGCGAGCCGCCGGCGAAGTAATGCTCGAAGAACGGCACACGGTCATTGTCACCATAGGGTTCGGCGTAGTTGATCTCGCCGTTGAGCCCGATGGACAGGTTGTCGCGCAGGGGCAGGAACCACTGGCTGCGCAGATCGAGCTTGAAGTACTCGGCGGTGCTGCCCGGCAGGGCCACCTTCACCCCCGCCCGCTGCAGGTTGCCCTCGCTGGCGAACACCGTGCGGTCCCGCGTGTCGTGGGTAAACGAGGATTCCAGGGTGTAGAAATTGAAGGTGTTGCCGTCTGCGATGTAATCGAAGACCTCGTCGGAGGTGCCGGACGTGGTCACCACCTCGACGCGTTCGTAACCGGGGCTGAAGCGGAAGGTGTCGAATTCCGTGAGCGGTATGCCGTAGGTCAGGGTGCCGCCGTAGCGGTTGGTGGCATAGCGGGAGATATCCAGCTGGGAGGCATCGGTCTCGCGGAAGAACAGCGTGAATCCACGGCTGATGCCGTCCAGGGTGTAGTAGGGATTCAGGTAGGAGATGCTGTAGGTGCGGTTCACCGAACTGTTGTTGAAGGCCAGCGACACGCGCCGACCGGTGCCCATGAAGTTCTCCTGGGACAGCCCCAGGTTGAACAGCACGCCTTCGCTCTGGGCGTAGCCCACGCCCACGGTAAAGCTTCCGGAGAAGCGCTCCTTCACACTGATGTCCAGATCCACCTGGTCGTCACTGCCGGGCACGCGCCGGGTCTCCACGTTCACCGATTCCACGAAGGACAGGCGCTGCAGGCGCACCCGGGAACGGTCCACGTTGGAGGTGGAGTACCAGCCGCCTTCCATCTGGCGCATCTCGCGGCGGAACACCTCGTCCTGGGTGCGGTCGTTGCCGGTGAAGTTGATGCGCCGCACGTAGACCCGCTGACCCGGATCCACGAACAGGGTCAGGCTGACGGTGCGGTTCTCCTCATCCACTTCGGGGATCGGATTGACGTTGGCGAAGGCATAGCCCTCGTCGCCGAGGCGACGGGTGATGGCGTCGGCGGATGCATTGATCCGCGCCCGGGAGAACACATCCCCCGGCGCGACCCGGACCAGCTCCATCAGCTCCTGCTCGTCGACAATGAGATTGCCACCGAGGCGCACGTCGCTGATGGTGTACTGGTCACCCTCGTCCACGTTGACCGTGACATAGATGTCCTTGCGGTCCGGGGTCAGGGTCACCTGGGTGGAATCGATGTTGAAATTGACGAAACCGCTGTCCAGGTACTTGGAACGCAGGGTCTCCAGGTCACCGGAGAGCTTCTGGCGTGAGTAGTGATCCCGGCGGCTGAAGAAGGCGTACCAGCGCGGGATGCCGGAATCGAAACGACGCAGGATCTCCCTGTCCTCGAAGGCATCGTTGCCCACCAGGTTGATGCGCCGGATCTTGGCCACCTGACCCTCTGCGATGTCGATGTTCACGTCGACGCGGTTGCGTTCCAGTTCCTCCACCTCGACGTCGATACGCACGTTGTACTTGCCGCGGGCGTAGTACTGCTGGCGCAGCTCGTTCTCCATGCGCTCGAGCACGGTGCGGTTGAATACCCGTCCGCGGGCCATGCCCACCTGGCGCAGGGCATCCATGAGTTCGTCGTCCTTGATGTCACGGTTGCCACTGATGTTGATCTCGTTGATGGCGGGACGCTCCTCGACCACCACCACCAGCACGTTGTCGCGGCGACGCAGGGAGACGTCGGAGAAGAAGCCGGTACGGAACAGCGCGCGCACCACCTCGGCGCTGCGCGCATCGTCGAAGGCATCGCCCACCTGCACCGGCAGATTGGTGAACACCGTGCCCGGAGCGATGCGCTCCAGACCCTCCACCTCGATGTCCTCGATGGTGAAGGTGGCCCCGTGGGCCATGCCGGCAGCCAGCAGCGCACCGGCCACGGCAACTCTCAGACGATTCAGCATAGGGAGATTCAGCCCAGTATTCTCATGATGTCGTTGTAGAAGGCGAGGGTCATCAGCAGCGCGATCATCACCAGCCCCACCCGCTGGCCGATGGCCTCCACCTGGGGCGAGACGGGGCTGCCCTTGACGATCTCCACCAGGTAGTAGAGCAGGTGTCCGCCATCCAGCATGGGGATGGGCAGCAGGTTGATGATGCCGAGACTGATACTGACGATGGCCATGAAACCCAGGAATGCGGCCACACCGATCACGGCGGTGACGCCCGCGTATTCGGCGATGCTGATGGGCCCGCTGATGTTCTTCACCGAGGCCTCGCCCATCACCAGGCGCCAGAGCACCCGCAGGGTGAGCACGGTCATGTCCCAGGTGCGAGTCACACCGTTGACGAAGGACTCGACGGGGCCGTGACGCACCGTGGTGCGCATGGCCTCGAACTGGCTGGTGTCCACGTGGGGATAGGCGCCGATGATGCCCACGATGCGCCCGTTGTCCTCGCGGCTGCCGGTACGCACGGCCACCTGCAGGCGGCTGCCGTCGCGCTCCACCTCCAGCTGCATCATGCCGTCGGGCCGGGCCTGGATGTGCTCCACCAGGCCCTGCCAGGTGTGCACGGGCTC
>SR_TP_S13solDRAFT_1000217_pt1 | contig 27382 bp, 20 predicted proteins | sample SodReaTP_S13sol_FD_11159 | JGI IMG/M metagenome (IMG submission 11159)
GGCCACCAGGGTTCCGCCTGCCGCGAGTACGCGCGCGGCTTCCCTGGTGGCGGACTCCGGCGTGGTGCTGTAGGTCAGCGCGTGCAGCATCAGTACCGTATCGAAGGTGTCGTCGTCGAACGGCAGGGCATGCATGTCGCCCTGGTGGAAGTGCACATTGTCGAAGGGTGCGACGCGCGCCTGACCGGCCTCGACCACCTTGTGCGACAGGTCGATGCAGTCGATGGTCCGGGCGCGGTGATGCAGCAACTCGCCGATCACGCCGTCACCGGAGGCGATATCGAGCACGCGGCCGGGCGAGACCATCTGCACCATGGCCCGCGCAGTCGCTTCCCAGGTGCGTCCGGGCGAGTAGTGGCGTTCCATGTCGCCGGCCACCGCGTCCGGCCAGTTGCGTCCGGTGGCGCGTTCGGCCAGCACCTCCGGAAGGCGCTCGGCATCGGCGTGGATCTGCGGGTCGTCCAGCCATTCGCGCAGGCTCCGCCACAGCGCGCATAGCGGGCAATCCGGGTCGTCGGTCATCGATCGGTAGTAGACCGATACGCCTTCGCGCCGGTCGGCGACCAGCCCGGCCTCGCGCAAGCGCGCCAGGTGCGTGGACACGCGCGGCTGCGCCAGCCGCGTCACGCGGGCCAGCTCGGCGACGGTCAGTTCCTCGACATCCAGCAATGCCAGCAGACGCAATCGCGTCGAATCCCCCAGCAAGCTGCAATGCCGCCCGATCAGTTCCAGTTCGATGGCTTTATCCTTCTATCGCGATTGAGAGATATGGTAACAGGATAGCGGGTTGGTTGAGGGATTGCAATTGGGGGAGAAAGGCGTGAATGGTGAATGGTGAATAGTAAATAGCAGGCGCGGGTCCTCGCGAGCCCCGGTGGCTGCGTTTGGCTCGATGACACCCTTCAATTGCCTGTCCAATTGCCGGACACTCAATCACTGAAGCAGGCAATGCCCTGGTCCAGGACCTCACGTTCGTCTGGGACGCGATGGGCAACTTGAAGCAGCGCCACGACCGCGGCGGCATGCGCGACCGCAACAACGGCATCACGGACCGCCAGTTCCACTACACCACCTCAGATCATGCGCAGTGTGGACACACGCCGCAGCTTGAGCAAGCCGCTGACTTCGATTCCCTGGTGTCCGAATGGTTGGCAACGAAGCAGCGTGGTGGCTGCCACAGCCCCTGAAGTCTCTCAACCTCAAGGGGGAATGGCTCATGAAGCCAGGGTTCAACCAGGCCCGAGTATCGAATAACGCCATGAATACGTATACAGGCCTGAATACGTTTGCATTCTGTTGTTCGCATGCGGACAACCTTATAGGTTTTCTCCATCGATGCAGGACAGCCGTCCCAACCGGCGTCCCATCCCCGGCGTCCCTAACCCATCCGCGGATCCACTGGAGCAAACCATGTCCAGGATCAGAACCGATTCCCCAGTCACTCTTGCACTCTTTTTGCTATTGGTTGCGGCGCCATCGACGGCCCTTGCTTCCGATATCCCCGAACCCGATCAGGTCGTCATCGCCGGCAGTTTTCAGAGTGAGCTCGGCTGCCCGGGCGACTGGCAGCCCGATTGCGCGGCCACCGAGCTGGAATTCGACGCCGAGGACGGGGTGTGGCAGCGCGTTTTCACCATCCCGGACGGGAGCTGGGAATACAAGGCGCCGCTCAACGGCGACTGGGACATCAACTTTGGCGCCAACGCCACCCGCGACGGGCCGAACATTCCGCTTTCGCTGGCCGCCGAGACCGCGGTCAAGTTCTACTACAGCAACGAAACCCACTGGATCACCGACGATCACAATTCCATCATCGCGGTGGCTCCCGGCACTTTCCAGCAGGCACTTGGCTGCAACAACAACTGGGACCCGGCCTGCCTGAGATCCTGGCTGCAGGACCCGGAAGGCGACGGCGTGTTCTGGTTCATGGCCGAACTCCCGCCCGGCGGCTACGAGGTCAAGGTTGCCCACAACGAGGACTGGGCGGTCAATTTCGGCCTCGACGGTATTCCCGACGGGCCCAACATCCCCTTCACCGTGCCGCCACCCGAGGGGGTTTCCGACCGGCGGCCGGTGTGGTTCTTCTATGACCCGCAAACCCACATCCTCTCGATCAGCCTGGATGGCACACCCGATGCCGATCCGCCCGAACCCGACCGGGTGGTGATCGCCGGCAGCTTCCAGACCGAACTGGGCTGCGCGTACGACTGGAAGCCCGACTGCGATGAAACCGATCTGGTGTTCGACGAGGAGGATCGCGTCTGGCAGCGGGTCTACGAAATGCCCGCCGGGAACTGGGAGTACAAGGCGCCGCTCAACGGCGACTGGGTTTTGAACTTCGGCGCCAACGCCACCCGCGACGGGCCCAACATCCCCCTTTCGCTGGACGTCGAGACCGCGGTGAAGTTCTACTACAGCAACCGCACCAACTGGGTGACCGACGACCACAATTCCATTATCGCCACCGCTGCCGGCAGCTTCCAGCACCTGATCGGCTGCAACAGCGACTGGGATCCGGCCTGCCTGCGCTCATGGCTGCAAGACCCCGACGGCGACGGCATCTTCACCTTTTCGACCCGGCTGCCGGCCGGTGACTACGAGGTCAAGGTCGCCCACAACGAAGACTGGGAAGTCAACTTCGGCCTCGGCGGCGTTCCCAATGGGCCCAATATCCCGTTTTCGGTGCCCGAGGGCGGCGACGAGTTCGGTAGCGAAGTGTTCTTTTCCTACGATCCGTCCACCCACATCCTCTCCGTCGGCCTCGAGGACATCGCCGGCGACCTGCGCCGGTCCCGCGCGCACTGGGTGGCCGCTGATACCATCGCCTGGAATCCGGCGGCGCTGCCGCCCGGCGGCGAGGTGCGCCTGCACCACGACCCGGATGCCAATCTGGCACTGGCGCCGGGCGGGATCAGCGGCGGCGATCATGTCGTGCTGGCCGAAGATGCGGCCGGGCTGGCCCCGGAGATCGTCGAGAAGTTCCCTCACTTGTCGGGTCTGCGGGCATTCATCCTGCCCGACGCGTCAAAAGAGACGCTACGCCCGCTGCTCAAGGGTCAGCTTGCGGTCTCCGCGACCGACGCCGAAGGCGCCGTGGTCGATGCCACCGGCATCCAGATTCCCGGTGTTCTCGACGATCTGTTCTTCTACCAAGGCGCGCTGGGTCCGTCCTACTCGGATAGCGGCGCGGTCTCCCTCGCGGTCTGGGCGCCGACTGCCCGATCGGTGAGGCTGTTGTTGTTCGACGGTCCTTCGCCGACGGCCTCCCCGGTGGAAGTGCTGGACTTGGCCGAAGACCCGGACACCGGAGTGTGGCGCATCGAGGGTCCGGCTGCCTGGGACCGCGTGTACTACCTGTTCGAAGTCGAAGTCTATGCCCCGACCACCCGCAACATCGAGACCAACCGGGTCACCGACCCGTACTCGCTGAGCCTGGCGGCCAACAGCACGCGCAGTCAGTTCGTCAATCTGGACGATGCCCAGCTCAAGCCCGAAGGCTGGGAGTTTCCTGGAAAGCCCCCGTTGGAAGCCCCCGAAGACATCGTTCTCTACGAGCTGCACGTGCGCGATTTCAGCATTGCCGACGAGACGATTCCAGCGGCCGACCGGGGCAGGTTCACCGCCTTCACCCAACTCGATTCAGTGGGCATGGCGCATCTGGGCACACTGGCCGAGGCCGGCGTGACCCACGTTCACCTGCTGCCGGCCTTTGATTTTGCCACCGTGCCCGAGCGCGACGAGGACCAGGTCGAACCCGCAGGCAACCTCGCCGACTATCCGCCGGATTCGCCCCTGCAGCAGGCGGCGATCTGGGAAATCCGCGACCAGGACGGCTTCAACTGGGGCTACGATCCGCTGCACTACACCACCCCCGAGGGCAGCTACGCCACCGATCCGGACGGAGCAACCCGCACCCTGGAGTTCCGCAGGATGGTCCAGGCGCTCAACCAGATCGGTATCCGGGTCGTCATGGATGTGGTCTACAACCACACCAACGCCTACGGTCAGAACCCGAAGTCGGTGCTCGACCGCATCGTGCCCGGCTACTATCACCGCCTCAACGCCGACGGCTTCGTCGAGATGAGCTCGTGCTGCCCCAACACCGCCAGCGAGCACCTGATGATGGAGAAGCTGATGGTCGATTCCGCGTTGACATGGGTGCTCGACTACAGGATCGACGGTTTCCGCTTCGACCTGATGGGTCACCACATGAAGTCCAACATACTCAAGCTGCGCGAGCGGATCGATGCGCTCACCCTTGAGGAGGACGGCGTCGACGGCCCCGGCGTCTACATCTACGGCGAGGGCTGGAACTTCGGCGAGGTCGCCAACAACGCGCGCGGCGTCAACGCCATCCAGCGCAACATGACCGGCACCGGCATCGGCACCTTCAACGACCGGCTGCGCGACGGCGTGCGCGGCGGCAGCGCCTTCGGCAACGTGCGCGAGCAGGGCTTCATCAACGGCCTGTACTACGACCCCAACGAGCTGCCCCAGGGCGACGCACTGGGGGAATTGCTGCACCGCGCCGACTGGATCCGCATCGGCCTGGCCGGGACCCTGGCCGACTACGAGTTCGTCAACATGAACGGCGATCGGGTGCGCGCCGACCAGGTCGACTATTTCGGGCAGATGGCCGGCTACACCGCCGATCCGCAGGAGTCGATCAACATGTCGGCCGCCCACGACAACGAAACCCTGTTCGACGCAGTCCAGCTCAAGGCCGCGCCGACGGCCACCCTGGAAGAGCGGATTCGCATGCAATGGCTGGGCACCGGCATCGTCGCCCTGGGCCAGGGCATCCCGTTCTTCCACGCCGGCCAGGAAATGCTGCGATCGAAGTCCATGGACCGCGACAGTTTCAATTCCGGCGACTGGTTCAACCAACTCGACTACAGCTTCGAGACCAACAACTGGGGCCGCGGCCTGCCGGTGGCCGACAAGAACCAGGACAACTGGCCGGTGATGGCCCCGCTGCTGGCCAATCCCGACCTCAAGCCCGGCCCGATGGACCTGGCGGCCACGGTGCTGCAGTTCGAGGAGATGGTCCGGATCCGCAAGAGTTCGGGGCTGTTCCGCCTGCGCACGGCCGAGGAGGTGAAATCCCGGTTGACGTTCCACAACACCGGACCGGAGCAGATTCCCGGGTTGATCGTGATGAGCCTGGACGACGCCGAAGGCGAAATCGATCGCGCCAGCACCCGCATCGTCACCCTCATCAACGCGCTGAAAGAACCGGTCCACTTCCCCTTTGTCACCTGGGAAGGCCGGCCCTTCGAGCTGCATCCCGTTCAGCGCCAGTCCGCCGACCCGTTGGTCCGGACATCCGGCTTCGATCCCGGGGCTGCGGAATTCCTTGTGCCCGCCCAGACCATCGCAGTGTTCCTGTCGCCGCGCCCGGCCGGCCAGCGCATCGAGCTTCTGATCGGAGACGTCCAGGCCCTGGTCGATCAAGGCATCCTCAATCAGGGTCAGGCCAATTCACTGACTTCCATCCTGACCAACGCCCTGCGCCAGTTGCGCACCACGAACAATCCATCGGCGGCCAACATGCTCCGGGCGTTTGTCAACGAAGCCGATGCGATGGGGCTGGAAGAGTCTTTGCTCTCGGAGGCTGAGGAGATATATGAACTGATCGGCTCGTGATTGGTCCGTCGCCATGCGTGCTCAATAGTAAATGGCACTCAAATTACCATTCACGCTTTATCAGAATCAGAACCCGTCCTTCCAGCGCCGGATTACGCCGAACACCTCGGCCGGTGCATTACCAATCCCCGGTTCGCGCCGCTGCGCGGCTTCGATCACGGCCGGCTCGCGGGTGCGCAGGAAGGGGTTGAAGGCTTTTTCCTGGCCCAGCGTGGTCGGCAGGGTGATGCGATCGGCCCGGCGCAGTTCGTCGACCTGGCGGGCGCGCTCGATCAGTGCGGGGTTTTGGGGCTCGACTTGCAGGGCGAAGCGGCAGTTGGCGCGGGTGTATTCGTGCGCGCAGTAAACGCCCAGCGAATCGGGCAGGGCGGCGAGCTTGTCCAGCGAGTCCTGCATCTGCGCAGGGCTGCCTTCGAACAGCCGGCCGCAGCCCGATGAGAAAAGGGTGTCGCCGCACAGCAGGTGGCGGTCGTCGTGAAAGACGATGTGGCTGGTGGTGTGGCCGGGGGTTTCCAGCACGCCGAACTCCAGGCCCAGCGCATCGATTGCCACGCGATCGCCCTCGGCGACGACTTCGATGCCCGACGGCATGCGGCTGTCGTTCGGACCCCAGGCGGGGGCCGGGTGGCGCTGGCGGATGGCATCGACGCCGCCGATATGGTCGGCGTGGTGGTGGGTCAGCAGCAGTCCGACCAGGTTCAATCGGCGTTCGTCCAGAAATTCCAGCGGCCCGGCCGCATCGCCCGGATCGACCAGGACGCAGTCCTCGCCACGGATCAATGCCCAGATATAATTGTCGGTAAATGCCGGGATGGCATGAATTTCGAGTTCCATGCGTTTTTTCCGTCTCGGGTCAGGTTCTACTCCATTCTATCGGGCCAGCAACATGGACGCCGGATTCGCCGGACTGCAGAATACCGAGAACCGGCTGGTCCCCGAGATCGTGGCCGCGGCCGGGGTCGACTGGCTGCTGGAGTGCGCACCGGTGACCAGTCCTTCGTGTGCGCTGGACGTGCCCCGCCATCGCCTGCTGTTGTCGCGCGATGAGTGGGTCTGGCCTTGCCGGCTGCCGATGGATCTGCTGCCGTTTGCCGACCAGACCTTGCCGGCAATCCTGCTGCGCCACGTATTCTGGCAACCCCAGGCTCCGGCCCTGCTGACCGAGGCAGTGCGCTGCCTCAAGCCCGGCGGTTTGCTGGTGTCGGTGTCGGCCAACCCCTGGCATCGCGCGAGTTGGGGCGAGCTGGGGCGCGATGCGCTGCACCTGCCGGCCTGGCCACGCCTGCTGATGCAGCATGCGCGGTTTTCGCTGCAATTGCAGATTCCGGTGCGCCAGCAGTGGTTCGGGTTGATTCCGGGCGTTTCGCCGCTGTTGCTGGTGGTTGCGCGCAAGCCGCCGCGCCCGGCCCAGGTTCGGCGGCTGCAACTCAAGCGCTCCATGGGAACACGCACCGGCATGCCGGTCACCAGTTGTCGGGCGGCATGAGCGAGCGCGAAGTCGAAATCTGGACCGATGGCGCGTGCAGCGGCAATCCCGGCCCGGGTGGATGGGGTGCGCTGCTGCGCTGGAATGGGCATGAACGTGAACTTTCCGGCGGTGAGCGCCAGACCACCAACAACCGCATGGAGCTGATGGCCGCGATCCGTGCGCTGGAATCGCTCAAACGACCGTGCCGGGTGCAGCTGACCACCGACTCGACCTACGTGCGCCAGGGCATTACCGAGTGGCTGCCGCGCTGGCAGGCCAACGGCTGGAAGACCGCGGCCCGCAAGCCGGTCAAGAACGCCGACCTGTGGCAGCGCCTGAACGATGCGGTGCAGCGCCATCATGCTGTCGAATGGCATTGGGTGCGCGGCCATTCCGGCCACCCGGAGAACGAGCGCGCCGATGTGCTGGCCACGTCCGCCATCGGCCGGCGCTGAGCGACTCGAACGGAGCGAAACCATGCGTCAGATCGTGCTGGATACCGAGACCACCGGGCTGGAGCCCGAGGAAGGTCACCGCGTCATCGAAATCGGCTGCCTGGAGATGGTCAACCGGCAGTTGACAGGGCGTGATTTCCACCGCTACCTGAATCCCGAGCGCGCGGTCGAGCGCGGTGCGGTGCAGGTGCACGGCCTGGATGATGAATTCCTCAGCGACAAGCCGCGTTTCGCCGAGATCGCCGGTGAATTCATCGACTTCATTCGCGGTGCCGAGCTGATCATCCACAACGCGGCGTTCGATGTCGGCTTCCTCGACTCCGAACTGGCCCGCCTGGACGAGCCGGTGCGGATCGCCGAGCATGCCACGGTGCTGGACACCCTTGAACTGGCGCGTGAACTGCACCCTGGCCAGCGCGTCAGCCTGGATGCATTGTGCCGGCGCTACGAGGTCGACAATACCGAGCGTACCCTGCATGGTGCGCTGCTGGATGCCCAGTTGCTGGCCGAGGTCTACCTGTTGATGACCGGCGGCCAGGTCGCGCTGAACCTGGAGCTGGATTCGAACACGACCGCCGGTAATGAAGGGCATGCGGCTGCGGTCGATGTCAGCCGGCTGGTCCGGCTACCGGCGACCGCCGAGGAGTTGAGCGCGCACCGGGCATTGATCGACAAGATCGAACAAGCCGCCGGCGACCACGGCACGCCATGGCGCACGCTGGATGCCGAACTTGGCTGAACCCGGTCAGGCGGACATGCCCGAAACGTTGCCGCCTGCGGTCGTGATCTGCGGGCCGACCGCGGCCGGCAAGACCGAAATCGCGATGGCGCTGGCCGATCGATTTGATACCCACCTGATCAGCGCCGATTCGGTGCAGGTATTCCGCGGCATGGATATCGGCAGCGCCAAGCCGTCGCCTGAGCTGCTGGCTCGCTACCCGCACGCGTTGATCGATATCCGCGAACCCGAGGAAGGCTGGAGCGCGGCTGAGTTCGCACGTCTGGCGGCCGCTGAAATGCGTGTAGCCGAATCACGGGCGCGCCTGCCGGTGATCGTCGGCGGCACCGCGATGCACCTGCGCGCGTTGCGCTATGGCATGGATCGACTGCCGGCAGCCGATCCGGCCCTGCGTGAGCGGATCTCGCTCGAGGCCGCGCAGCGTGGCTGGACTGCGCTGCATGCCGAGCTGGCGCGCCTGGACCCGGAATCAGGCCGGCGGATTCGGCCCAGTGATCCGCAGCGCATCCAGCGCGCACTGGAAATCTGCCGCCTGACCGGTCAGCCGGCCAGCGGCCTGCAGCGCGGTCGCGGGCCGGATGCGTTGCGTGCGGCCGAGCACCTGGTGATCGCACCGGCCGAGCGGGCCGCACTGCACCGCCGGATTGATCTGCGCTGGCAGAGCATGCTGGAACAAGGCCTGCTCGAAGAGGTCGAACGATTGTTGACGCGTCCGGGGCTGGATCTGCAGTCCCCGGCATTGCGCGCGGTCGGTTATCGCCAGGCGGTCGATTGCCTGCAGGGACGCTTTGACGTCGACCAGTTGCCGGTGCGCGGTGCGGCGGCGACACGGCAGCTTGCCAAGCGCCAGCTGACCGCCTTTCGGCAATGGTCCGGAGCAATGTGGTACGACCCGTTGAATAAAAACACAATTGACCGCATAATCAAAAGGGTAGCCATATTGATGCATCGCACAATCCAGACCCGTCCAGGCCAGGCTGTCGGTCGGCGTGGCGGTGGACCGTAGCACGGCCTTCACGAGCGCCGCGGAATAATATGCTCGGAACTTCAACACTGTTGGCAAGATAAGGAGAATTACAAATGTCCGGCAAGGGTCAGTCCATCCAGGATCCGTTTCTCAACGCGTTGCGCAAGGAGCGGGTGCCGGTTTCGGTTTTCCTGGTCAACGGCATCAAGTTGCAGGGTCAGATCGAATCGTTCGACAATTTCGTGGTGCTGCTGAAGAACTCGGTCAGCCAGATGATCTACAAGCACGCCATCTCGACGGTCGTGCCGGCGCGCAATATACGCCTTCAGCCCCACGAAGAGCAGGAGACCGATTGAGCCAGCTCGATTTCCAGACCACTTCCGCCCGCACCTACGAGCGCGCGCTGCTGCTGTTTCCCGAAATCGGGCAGCCGATAGATACGCCGGAAATCGAGGAATTCGAAGCGCTTGCCGCTGCAGCCGGCTGCCGGGTCGTGGCCCGGGTCCGGGCACCGCGGCACCACGCCGATCCCGGTCTGCTGGTCGGCAGCGGCAAGGCCGAGGAATTGCGCGAACTGGTCCTGGAGCATGAAGCCGCGGTGGTGCTGTGCAATCACCGCCTGAGCCCGATCCAGGAGCGCAACCTCGGCAAGCTGCTGAGCGTGCCGGTGATCGACAGGACCACGCTGATCCTGGATATTTTTGCCCAGCGAGCCCGCACCCACGAAGGCAAGCTGCAGGTTGAACTGGCCCAGCTCAAGCACCTGGCCACGCGCCTGGTGCGCGGCTGGACTCACCTGGAGCGCCAGCGCGGCGGTATCGGCATGCGCGGTCCGGGTGAGACCCAGCTTGAAACCGACCGCCGGCTGCTGGCCGGGCGAATCCGCCAGTTGCGCGAGCGACTGGACCGCCTGGAACAGCATCGGGCGCGTGGCCGCCAGGCGCGCGAGCGCGGCAGTCTGCCGCTGGTCGCCCTGGTCGGCTATACCAATGCCGGAAAGTCGACGCTGTTCAACGCACTGACCTCGGCCGAAGTGACCGCGCGCGACCAGTTGTTCGCGACACTGGACCCGACCGTGCGACGAATCGAGATGCCGCGAGGCGGCACCTTGCTGGCCAGCGATACGGTCGGCTTCATCCGCGACCTGCCGCATGAACTGGTTGCGGCATTTCGGGCAACGCTGGAGGAAACGCTTGCCGCCAGCCTGGTGGTGCAGGTCGTCGATGCCTCCGACGGTGAGCATGCCGAACAGTCGCGCGTGGTCGACCGGGTGCTGGCCGACATCGGCGCGGCCGATCTTCCCCGCCTGGTGGTGTACAACAAGATCGATCGGCTCGATCGTTCCCCGCGGGTCGAATACGGCGAAGACGGTGTGCCGGCCCGGGTCTGGGTCTCGGCCGCCAGCGGCGAGGGCCTGGACCTGCTGCTCGATGCAATCGGACAGTGCGTTGGTGGCGGCCGCATCCGCAAGAGCGTGCTGTTGCCGGCCGGATTGCAGAAACTGCGTTCGCGTCTGCACCAGATCGGCGCAATCCGTGACGAGCGATTCGAGCAGGACGGTTCGGCGAACATGCAGCTAGACCTTTCGCGGCGCGACGCGCATGAACTGGGCCGGATGGAGGGCGCGGCCGGCACGTGGATTCATCAACACCTGTTAAACTGACGGGTCTGCGGATTTGAAAGCAACTTGATCGCAACAAGGGCAGGGACCATGCGCCGTATTCGGCGGCCGTGTTCGACGATTGCCTGCCATGACACTGGAGTAAAAAATGCCCTGGAACGAGCCCGGACGCGGTGGTGGAAACGGTCAGGACCCCTGGAAGGGGGGCGGCCAGCAACCACCGGATCTCGACGAAGTATTCGCCAATGTCCAGAAGCGACTGAAAAAGATCATCGGTGGAGGTGATTCCGGCGGTGGCGACAAGAGCAGCGCCGGCGGTCCCGGTTTCGGTGGCCTGATCCTGCTGATCGCCCTTCTGGCCGGGATCTGGGTGGTCTGGAATTCCATCCATATCATCGATGAGTCCGAGCGCGGCGTGGTGCTGCGCTTCGGCGAATACTCGCGCACGCTCACGCCCGGTCTGAAACTGACCCTGCCGGCACCGGTCGAGACGGTCCAGAAAGTCAATGTCACCGAAGTCCGCTCGGTCGAAAGCCGCTCGCGCATGCTGACCGGAGATGAAAACCTGATCGACCTGGGTTACGCGGTGCAGTTCCGGGTGCTGGAACCGGAGAAATTCCTGTTCAACGTGCAGGATCCCGTTCAGTCGCTGCGCGAGGCAACCGACAGCTCGATCCGCGAGATCGTCGGTACCAACAACATGGATTTCATTCTCGAGGCCGGTCGTGGCGTGATCGCGATCACCGCCGGCGAGTTGCTGCAGGAAATCGTCGATCGCTACGATTCCGGCATTCAGGTCGAGTCGTTCAACCTGCAGGAGGTTCGGCCGCCCAACCAGGTCCAGGGGGCGTTCGACGACGTGGTTCGGGCACGAGAAGACCAGATCCGTTTCGCCAACGAAGCCCAGGCATACGCAAACCAGGTCGTACCCGAGGCGCGTGGCGGGGCCGCGCGTATTCGCGAGGAGGCGCAGGCCTACCGCGACGCCCTGATCGCGCAGGCCGAAGGTGAGGCCGACCGTTTCATAGCGCTGTACACCGAGTACAGCCGGGCACCCGAAGTCACGCGCCAGCGTCTGTACCTGGAGACACTGCAAAGCGTTTACGCATCGGTGCCCAAGGTGCTGATCAACTCCGACAGCAACAATCTTCTGTACCTGCCGCTGGACCGGATGACCGGCGCGGGCTCGGCGGCGGGCAGTCCGCTTCCGCCACCGCCGCTGCTTGGCGCGGCTGAACAGCAGCAACGATCCGGTACACCGTCCACGCGCGCTCGCAGCGGGCGTGAGGGGAGATAAGTCATGCGCATACTCGCACCCGTCATTCTCGTGATTCTCGTGTTCGTCGGCCTGCAGAGCCTGTTCGTCGTTCGCGAGACCGAACACGCGCTGAAGTTCCGGCTCGGTGAAGTCATTCGTGACGATTACGCACCAGGGCTTCATTTCAAGACGCCGTTCATCAACAACGTGCGCAAGTTCGACAACCGGCTGATCACGCTGGACATGCCGCCGGAGCAGATGAACACCGCCGAGCAGAAGTTCGTCGAGGTCGACTACTACGTCAAGTGGCAGATCCGGGACCCACGCCAGTTCTACGTGGCCACCACCGGTGGTGATTTCCTGATCGCGCGGGCTCGCCTGGCGCAGCTGATCCGAAATGACCTGCGTGATGAGTTCGCCCAGCGAACACTCAGCGAGGTGGTCTCCGAGCAACGCCGCACCATGATGCAGAGATTGCAGGAGCGCGCCGACGAGCGCATGGCGACCTTCGGTGTCGATGTGCTGGACGTCAGGATCAAGAAGATCGAGCTGACCGAGGGCGTACTGGGGTCGGTGTTTGACCGCATGGAAACGCAGCGAACCGAATTCGCCAACGAGTTGCGCTCGCTGGGGCGCGAGCGGGCTGAGGAAATCCAGGCCGACGCCGACCGCCAGGTGCGTATTCTGCTGGCCGAAGCCGAGCGTGATGCCGCCCGTATCCGCGGTGAAGGCGATGCCCGCTCGACCGAAATCTACGCCACCGCGTACCAGCGGGATCCGGAGTTCTACGCCTTCATGCGCAGCCTGGAAGCCTATTCCGGCAGCTTTGGCGGGACTCGCGACATGCTGCTGCTGGATACGAAATCGGACTTCTTCCGCTACTTCGACCAGCGTGACTGACCGCGCCTGGCGATGCTCAGGGATCTGATGCTCGCCTTTGCGCTGGTGCTGGTCCTGGAGGGACTGTTGCCGGCGTTGAATCCGCGCGGCTGGAAGAGTGCGGTGGAACAGGTCGCGCAGGCCTCCGACCAGACAATCCGGCGGTTCGGAATCGTGATGCTGATCGCCGGCGTCATCCTGTTCCATGTAGTGCGCTGAATTCCCGGCGCTGCAGTTTTCCATGCGGCCCGAACCGGAACCAGAGAAGGGAGTTTCAATGACAAGCTCGGTGGTGATCCTCGGCACACAGTGGGGTGACGAGGGCAAAGGCAAGATCGTCGATCTGCTGGCCCATGACGCGGATGCGGTGATCCGTTTCCAGGGCGGACACAACGCCGGCCACACGCTGGTGGTCGACGGGCGCAAGACGGTGTTGCACCTGATCCCGTCCGGAATTCTGACGCCGAACGCACGCTGCCTGGTCGGCAATGGTGTGGTGGTCGCGCCCGATGCGCTGCTCAAGGAAATTGCCGGGCTGGAAGAGAACGGGATCGACGTGCGCGGCCGGCTGGGGATTTCCGGTGCCTGTCCGGTGATTCTGTCCTCGCATGTCGCGCTGGATCAGGCACGCGAGCAGCGGCGCGGACGCAAGGCCATCGGCACCACTGGCCGCGGCATCGGCCCGGTTTACGAGGACAAGGCTTCGCGTCATGCATTGCGCCTGGCCGACATCGCCGACCCGGCGCGTCTGGCGGACAAGCTGGGTGCGCTGCTGGAATACCACAACTTCCTGCTGACCCGCTACTACGAGGCCGAACCGCTGGATCCGGCCCGGGTGGCCGACGATGCCGCACGCCACGGCGAGGCCCTGCGACCGCTTTTCTGCGATGTTGCCGCCGAGCTGCACGAGATGCGCCGTGCCGGCCGCAAACTGTTGTTCGAGGGCGCCCAGGGCAGCCTGCTGGACATTGACCACGGCACCTATCCGTTCGTGACCTCTTCCAACACCACGGTCGGCGGCGTGCTGACCGGCAGTGGTGTCGGGCCGGGCGACATCGACTACGTGCTCGGCATCACCAAGGCCTACACCACGCGGGTCGGTTCCGGACCATTCCCGACCGAGCTGGAAGACGACATCGGCCGGCGCATTGCCGAGCGTGGCGTGGAATTCGGCGCCACCACCGGGCGGCCGCGCCGCTGCGGCTGGATCGATGCAGTGGCCCTGAAAAGAATGGTGCGAATCAACGGAATCACCGGCCTTTGCATCACCAAGCTCGATGTTCTCGATGGCCTGGACGAAGTGCGCATCTGCATCGGCTACGATGGTGTCGAGAACTTCCCGCAGGGGGCCGAGGAATGGAGCCATGTCGTGCCGCGTTACCGCAGCGTACCGGGTTGGCACGGGGATACCCGCGGCATCACCCGCGCCGAGGCCTTGCCGGCCCAGGCTCGCGACTACCTGGAATTGCTGGCCGAGCTCGTCGAAGCTCCGGTGCACATGCTTTCAACCGGCCCGGAACGCGAAGCCAACGTGATTTTCCGCTACCCGTTTTCCTGACCGGAGCCGAACGATGCTCGATCCCCAGTTGTTGCGCAATGACCTGGAAGCCGTGGCCACCGCGCTGGCCCGGCGCGGCTACCCGTTGGACATGGAGCATTACGCCTCGCTGGAGTCGCAGCGCAAGGAGCTGCAGACGCGGGTAGAGGAATTGCGCAACACGCGCAACCGTCGATCGAAGGAAATTGGCCAGGCCAAGGCGCGCGGCGAGGACATCGAACCGCTCAAGCAGGAAGTGGCCGCGCTGGGTGAAGACCTGGGTCGAAGTGAGCACAAGCTGCAGCAGGTTCGCGCTGCGCTGGACCACCTGCTGCTGGATCTGCCCAACCTGCCGGCCGAGGATGTTCCGGACGGCGACGGCGAGTCGGACAACGTCGAGGTCAAGCGTTGGCGCGAGCCGGACGAGCTCGATTTCCAGCCACGCGACCACGTCGAGCTCGGCGAATTGCTGGCCGGGATTGATTTCGAACGCGCGGCGAAACTGTCCGGCGCGCGTTTTGCCGTGCTGCGTGGGCCGGTCGCCCGTCTGCACCGGGCGCTGGCCCAGTTCATGCTTGATCTGCACACGACCGAGCATGGCTATACCGAAATGTACGTGCCCTACCTGGTCGGGGCCGCGGCCATGCGCGGTACCGGGCAGTTGCCCAAGTTCGAGGAAGACGCCTTCCGGATCGACGACGACCCGCCGCGCTACCTGATCCCCACCGCCGAGGTGCCGCTGACCAACCTGGTTGGCGACGAGATCGTGGCCGCCGCCGAGTTGCCGCTGAAGTTTGTCGCCCACACCCCGTGTTTCCGGCGTGAAGCCGGCTCGCACGGCAAGGACACCCGCGGCATGATCCGCCAGCACCAGTTCGACAAGGTCGAGCTGGTCCAGCTTTGCATGCCCGCGCAGGCATCGGAATGCCACGAGCAGCTCACCCGTCACGCCGAGATCGTGCTGGAGAAACTCGAGCTGCCGTATCGTCGGGTCACGCTGTGCACCGGCGACATGGGCTTTTCGGCCTGCAAGACCCATGACCTGGAAGTCTGGCTGCCCGGCCAGCAGGCGTGGCGAGAGATCTCGTCATGCAGCCACTTCGGCGACTTTCAGGCGCGCCGGATGCAGGCGCGCTGGCGCAATCCCGAAACCGGCAAGCCGGAGTTGCTGCACACGCTCAACGGCTCCGGCCTGGCCGTCGGCCGCACACTGGTCGCGGTACTGGAAAACTACCAGCAGCGCGACGGTTCGGTGCGCGTGCCCGAGGTTTTACGGCCATGGATGGGCAACGTGGCCACGCTCGATCCGGTCAGGTAAGCAGGCTGCTGTTGCCCGGGAAGTTCTGGAATACCCGGGCGACCGTGACGACCCGGTTGCGGCCGCCATCCTTGGCGTCGTAAAGCGCCTGGTCGGCTTGCGCGAACATCGTCTCCAGGCCTTGCTGGCCGGCCAGCTCGGCAATCCCGAAACTCAAGGTTACGCGCGGCTCGTCGGACGGCATCGCGCCGACTGCCGAGCGCAGCCGTTCGATTCTGGCCAGCGTCGTATCCAGGTCGCTGTTTTCCAGCAGTACGCCGAATTCCTCGCCGCCGAGACGACCGATGACCGCGCCGTTCTTGAAGCTCTCGCGAAATGCCCGGCCCAGCCTTTCCAGCAGCCGGTCACCGGCCAGGTGTCCGAACTCGTCGTTGATCTGCTTGAAGTGATCTGCGTCGGCCAGGATCAGCGTCAAGGGCTGTTCGCGCTGGCGGGCGCGCTCGAACATCTGTTCCCCCAGCTCGAAGAAATGAGTGTGGGTATACAGCCCGGTCAATCCGTCCCGACGTGACATCTGCTGCAGCCACTTGCGATCGCGGCCGGACTTGACCAGCAGCGCGCCCAGCAGCAGGGCTGCCAGGGCCGAGCCGCCGCTGGTGAAACCGATCGACAGCAGATTCTGTTTTCGGGTCGCCTGGTCCAGTTCCAGCATCTCGTTGCGGCTGTGCAGCATTTCCAGGGTCAGGGTCTGCTGCTGGCTGCGTTGCCCGCTCTGCAGCAGCGCCAGACGCATGCGCTGGCGCTGCAGGTGGCCCTCGCGCAGCAGTTCCACTTCCTGGCGCCGGTGTGCGGAGGCCGATGCAAGATCGCCATTGCGCACAGCCAGCTCGGCGGCGAGATCCAGAATTGCCGCGCGTAAAAGCGGGTCCTCGAGCCGATCGCTGTCGGACAGCAATGTTTCGGCCAGTGCCGCGGCCCCGCCTTCGTCTTCGATTGTCATGCGCAGTCCGGCCAGCTTGGTCGCGGCCGCGGCCTCTCCGGCCCGGTGATTGGCCTGACCGTAGGCCAGCATGGCATTCTCCAGTGCCTCGCGGGCCGGCTGCAGGCGCCCGGTCCGCTGCAGTGCCCGACCCCGGATCAGGTTGATTTCGGCCAGCCGCAGCGGCAATCCTGCATCGTCGCAGGATCGGCTCGCGCGTTGCAGTTCTTCCAGCGCCCGGTCCGGTTCACCATTCATCATCAGTGCGCGCGCACGCGCGATCAACGCGCGGCATTGAAGATGCCACAGGTCCTGGATTTCCAGCCCATCCAGAACCATGGAGACAAAGTGCAGCGCGGTTTCGGTCTCGCCGATATCCAGGTGAACTTCGGCGGCCATTATCCAGACGGCGGCCCGTGAGCTCGATTCCCGCACCCTGGCGGCCAGCGCCAGGGCTTCGAGCAGATGCTCGAAGCCGGGCTCGGGATTCTTGCCGGCCAGGTAGAGCCTGGCCGCCAGCGCGTGGCTTTCGAGCAGGTGTTTCGGGGTCAGCTCCGCCGGTTGTTGAAGCAGTTCGCGAACGCTGTTCAGCGCGTCCTCGAACTGGCCGGTATCGGCATCGATACGCGCCTGGAGCAGGGTAGCGCGCTGCTTTGTCTCCGACAGCGCACCCTGCAGATGGGCGCGGGCCTCGGCCAGTGCGCTGCGGGCCTGCCGTGGTTGGTCGGCTTCCAGCAGCAGCTCGATTGCATTCAGTCGCGCCTCCGGGTCAGACTGGCCATAAACCGGATCGATCATCAGAATCAGCGCGATGAACAACGTTGCCGACGCCGGATTGCGCACGAATGGGTCTCCTCTATTTGCAGGCTGTAGACAAGAATACCGCGTATGGAGGCGTTTTCAAAATTCACTGAAAGCGATTATCGGACCTTGCGGTCTATTGTTCGAGTGCGTTGATCGCTCCCCAATTGCACTCATCTGGACCCATACCGGGGCGCCCGCCCCGGTATGGTTCCACTTTTCAAATCCATACAGATTCAGAGGTCGATGATGCACTGGTTTCTCGCCCGCAAGCCCGGGCCGACGTTTTTGAGAATGCTGCTGCTGATCGGAGGCTTCGCCATCCAGTCCGTGATCAGCCAGCAACGCCCGGCAACCGGCTCGATCGCCGATGAGTTCCCCAAGACCGATTTCACTCGCGCCATCATCTCGGCTGATGAAATCATTTCGGGCGGTCCACCGCGTGACGGGATCCCGGCACTCGATGATCCGGACTTCATTCCGGCCTCGCGCGCCCGCTGGCTGCACGCCCGGGAACCGGTGATCGTGGTGACCGTGGGCGATGAGTCTCGCGCCTATCCGCTGCAGATCCTGATCTGGCACGAGATCGTCAACGATGAAATCAACGGCAAGCCGCTGTCGATCACCTTCTGCCCGCTGTGCAACGCGACCCTGGTATTCGAGCGCGAATTCGACGATCAGGTGCTGGATTTCGGCACCACCGGCCGGCTGCGCATGAGCGACCTGGTGATGTACGACCGCCAGACCGAAACGTGGTGGCAGCAGTTTACCGGCGAGGGCCTGATCGGCAAGTACGCCGGCCGGACGCTGACGGAATATCCGGCCGCGATCGTCGCGTTCGAGGACTTTCGCTCGGCTCATCCGGAAGGCAAGGTTCTGAGCCGGCGCACCGGCCATAATCGCCCCTACGGCGACAACCCTTACCGCGGTTACGATCGTATCGATCAGAGTCCGTTCCTGTTCGAAGGCGATCTTGACCCGCGTTTGCCGCCGATGGAACGGATACTGGCAGTGCGGGTCGGGGACACCTCGCGTATTTACCCGTTCGGTCGTTTCGAAGCCGGTCAGGTGGTCAACGAGGAGGTCGCCGAGAAGCCGGTGGTGGTCATCGCGGCCGGGGAAGCGTTCTCGGCTCTGGATCGGGAGCGCATTGCACGATCGCGGCGCGTGCCGTCGCTCAATGCGTTCGAGCGCCGGGTCGGTGATCGGCTGCTGACCTTCGAGATGCGCGACGGTGAGATTTTTGATATCGAAACCGAAAGCCGCTGGACTCCCCTGGGTCAGGCGCAGGAAGGACCGCTGGCCGGTGAGCAGCTCGCCGGCATCCCCGGGGGTGTGCATTTTGCCTTTGCCTGGCTGGCGTTTCGCCCGGATACCAGCATCTACGGACAGTAGCCGGATCGGCTCAGGCCGGAGCGCGCGGATTGTTTCCGCGCGCTGCCGCGTTGCGCTATCATGCTCGGTCTATTCATTCCGGAATCAGCTGAATGAGACCGAAAATGTTCGACCCGGACAAGACGCTCGACCTGGCCATGATCCAGTTCTGGGAATCCGGCTTCGAGGGCTCCTCGATGCAGGATCTGGTCGACCGCATGGGGATCAGCCGGCAGAGCCTCTATGACACCTACGGCAACAAGCGCGAGCTGTTCGAGGACAGCCTGAAGCGTTACGTGGACGAAGTTGTCCGGCCACGCAAGGCAGCGCTGCTCGATCCGGCTTTACGCCCGGCCGACGCAATCCGCGATTACCTCAACGCCATCGCCGAAGGGGCCCCGGACATGCCGATCGGCTGCCTGATGGTCAGGACGGCGACCGAGATCTCGCCCGAGGATGCCGAGATCGGCAAGCTGATCAACGAATGCTTCAGCGAGGTGTTCGAGGCGCTGTGCGAAGTCATCGCGCGCGGTCAGGCCTGCGGTGATTTCGACTCGCAGCGCAGCACCCAGGACCTGGCCGGCAGCGTGATTGCCTCCGGCATGGGTCTGCACGTCATCCGTCGACTGCCCGGCCGCGGCAAGCACCTCCGGCCGCCGGTCGATGCCATCGTTCAGGGGTTGCGCGGCACCGCCTGTTGACGACAGACGTCATCCCCATGAGCTCCGAAGGCACCACGGAAAAGCCGCTGGTAGTCGCGATTTCCTCGCGCGCCCTGTTCGATCTGGACTCGACTCACCAGATTTACGTAGACCAGGGTCTGCAGGCGTATATCGACTACCAGCGCGAACGCGAGAACGAGGTGTTGCAGCCCGGGGTCGCGTTTCCGCTGACCGAAAAGCTGCTGGCGCTCAACGATGACGGGATGGATCATCCCGGCGTCGAGATCGTGCTGTTGTCGCGCAACAGCGCCGATACCGGCCTGCGCATCTTCAACTCCATCGAGCATTACGGGCTCAACATCGAGCGCGCCGTGTTCACCAACGGCGCCAGCCCGAGCAACTACATCGAACCGTGCGGTGCCGATGTCTTCCTGTCGGCCAACGCCGATGATATCCGGCGGGTGTTGCGGGCCGGCTATGCCGGTGCGACCATTCTGCCGCAGGCCACGCGCGAAAATCGCTCCGGTCAGCTGCGCATCGCGTTTGACGGCGATGCCGTGATCTTCAGCGATGAGGCCGAGCGGGTCTACAAGACCCAGGGTCTGGAGGCATTTTCATCCAGCGAACGCGAGGCAGCCGAGCGGCCGCTCAAGGCCGGGCCGTTCAAGGCCGTGCTCGAAGCCATTCACCGCATCCAGTCAGCCTATCCGGTCGACGAGAACCCGATTCGGACCGCGCTGGTCACGGCGCGCTCGGCCCCGGCGCACAAGCGCGTGATCCTGACCCTCAGGGCATGGGGTATCCGGGTCGACGAGTCGATGTTCCTGGGTGGTCGAGACAAGGCCTCGTTCCTGCGCGCATTCGGTGCCGACATCTTCTTCGACGATCAGCAGGTGCACTGCGACAGCACGAGCAAGATCGTCGCCACCGGCCATGTTCCGCATGGCGTGGCCAACGAGCTGGCCGACGGATCGGGTGGCTCGGAATAGGAAACCAGGCCACAGATTCCACAAATTTTCCTGGTTACCTACGTGACTCAGGCATCCCGAAAAGCAAGCCACAGATTACACAGATTTACACAGATTATTGAATTTGAATTTTTTCAGGCGTCAAGAACTGTGTTCGTGGTTTATTGGCGGGCACTGACTGGCTCTGTTTACAATCCGCTCCAACAGATTTTGCCTCGGAATCCCATCAGGGCGAAGTATTACTTGGTTCGCGCTCTGTCAGTTTTCTGAAAACTCAACAATCTGTGTAAATCTGTGTAATCTGTGGCCAGCTTTTTTTTCAGTGCTGAAACAGGACGCGCTGGAAATTCATCAATAAAACAACGGGGTAGTTCATGTTCAACAAGCTTTTTCTGATTCTCGCCTGGCTGCCGTTTGCGGTTGCCGTGGCCCAGGAGCCGGCCGAAAACGGCGACACTGACGACAACGGCAATGGCAATGGCAAGAAGGAATGGTCGGTGCAGGATCCGCCCGGCGAATGGCGCGAGATCGCCATCGATGCTGATGAAGTGAGCTGGTCGACCGTCGCGGTCAGTCCGGACGGCGAAATTGTGCTGTTCGACTTTCTGGGCGACATCTATCGCCTGCCGATTGCCGGCGGCGATGCCGAGCCGTTGACCTCGGGCATCGCCTGGGACTTTCAGCCCAGTTTCAGCCCGGACGGCAGCCGCATTGCATTCATCAGCGATCGGGGTGGTGCCGAAAATGTCTGGATCATGAATGCCGATGGTAGTGATCCGACGCCGGTCACGAAGGAAAAGCAGAACATCCTGCACAACCCGGCCTGGAGCCCGGACGGCGACTACATCGCTGCGCGCAAGGCGTATGTCTCGATGCGCTCCATTCCGGCCGGCTCGATCTGGATGTACCACCGTTCGGGTGGCGGCGGTGTCGAGCTGGTCGAGCGCCTGCACGGCGACCAGTCGCAGAAGAATATCGCGGAGCCGGCATTCTCGCCGGACGGGCGCTATCTCTACTTCAGCCAGGACGTGACCTCGGGCACGGTGTGGCAGTACAACAAGGATGCCAACACCGGCATCTTCGCGATCCGCCGGCTGGATCTGGAAACCGGCGAGACCGAGACCGTGGTCTCCGGCCCGGGCGGCGCGATCCGGCCGGTTCCGTCTCCGGACGGCAAGAAGCTGGCCTTCGTCCGGCGCAACCCCACCGAGCTGACCAGCCGGCTGATGGTCAAGGATCTTGAATCGGGCATCGAGCGCACCATCGTGCCGGTGATCTCGCGCGACATGCAGGAGACCAGCGGGGACCGCGGCAACTATCCGGGGTTCGCCTGGATGCCGGACGGTCAGGGGCTGGTGTTGTGGAGCCAGGGCAAGCTGCATCGGGTTTCGGTCGAAGGTGACCAGCGCGAGATCGCATTCCGCGTGCGCGACACGCGCCAGGTGCATCCGGCCGTGCGCCAGACCGTGGCTGTGGACCCGGACCAGGTGCAGGTCAACATGCTGCGCTGGAACCAGCGCAGCCCCGACGGCAAACTTGCGCTTTACCAGGCACTGGGTCACATCTGGATCCACGACCTCGAAACCGGCCAGCGCCGTCGGCTTACCGACCAGAATGAGCACTGGGAGTTCTACCCGCGCTTCTCGCCCGACAGCCGCTGGGTGGTCTACACCACGTTCGAGGATGAACAGCTCGGTTCGGTGCGCATAGCGCCGGTTGGCAGAGGCCGGGGCCGGGTACTGACCGACCAGCCCGGACACTACGTCGAGCCGTCGTTTTCGCCCGACGGCGAGAAGATCGTGTTCCGCAAATCCACCGGCGGTTATCTGACCTCACCGACCTGGTCGGAGCGGCCCGGGCTGTACGTCGTCAACCGTGACGGCAGCGGGCTCGAGCGCGTGCTGGACAAGGGTGCCGAACCGCAGTTTTCCGCCGACGGCAAGCGCATCCTGTTCAGCGAGCGTGCCAACCGCACCCAGCGTGCGCTCAACAGTGTGGACTTGAACGGCCAGGACGAACGCGAGCATCTGGTCGGGGCCTGGGTGACCGAGTATCGCGTCTCGCCCGACGGCCGCTGGGTCGCGTTCACGGAGCATTTCAATGCCTACGTCGCGCCATTCTTTGCCGCCGGAAAGCAGCTTTCCATCGGTGGCCAGAACAAGGCCTGGCCGGTTCGCAAGGTCTCGGCGCGCGGCGGCGAGATGCTGCACTGGTCGGCCGACAGCGCGACCCTGGGCTGGTCGTACGGCAAGACGCTGTATCGACGTGACCTCGATGACGCGTTCGCGTTTCTCGCAGGTGCGCCGGAAGAACTGCCCGAGCCGGAAACCGAAGGCCTTGACCTGAGCTTCGAGGCCCGGCCCGATCGCCACGACGCGCGCATCGCGCTGGTCGGTGGCCGCGTCGTGACCATGCAGGATGCCGGCGAACACGAACATGTGATCGAGAATGGAACGGTGCTGGTCAACGGCCATCGAATCGAGGCGGTCGGTGCGCGTGATGAAATCGAAGTGCCGGATGGTTACCGCCAGATCGACATTTCGGGACACACCGTGATCCCCGGCCTCATCGATGCGCACGCCCATGGCGCGATGAGCAACCAGCAGTTGCAGCCGCGTCGCAACTGGATGCAGTACGCCAACCTGGCCTTCGGCGTGACCACCATCCAGGACCCATCAAATGACAACTGGGCGATTTTTTCGGCCGCTGAATTGCAGCGTACCGGCGCGATGCTCGCACCGCGCATCTTTTCCACCGGCCGGATTCTCTATGGCGCGCTGGCGCCCGGGGCGACGGCCAAGGTCGAAAGCTACGATGACGCGCTGTTCCATCTGCGTCGGCAGCAGGAGCAGGGCGCGATCTCGGTCAAGAGCTACAACTACCTGGCCCGTGAGCAGCGTCAGCAGGTGCTGGAAGCCGCCCGCGAGCTGGGGCTGATCGTGCTGCCCGAAGGCGGCATGCGTTTCGAGCAGAACATGACCCAGATCGTCGACGGCCATACCGGGATCGAGCACAGCCTGTCGGTCAAGCATGTCTACCAGGACATCCGGCAGCTCTGGAGCCAGACCGATGTCGTCTATTCACCGACCTTCGGTGTCGCCTACGGTGGCTTGATGGGTGAGGAATACTGGTACGACCGCACCCGGGTCTGGGAAAACGAGCACCTCAAGGGCTTCGTGCCGAAATCCGTGCTGTACCCGCGCTCCATCCGCCGCCCGCGCGCGCCGGACGAGCATTACAACCACATCTTCGTCGCCGAAGGCGCCAAGGCCCTGAACGAGCTGGGCGTGCCGGTGGTCATCGGCGCCCACGGCCAGCTTGCCGGCCTGGCCGCGCACTGGGAGATGTGGATGATGGAGCAGGGCGGTTTCACGCCGTTCGAGGCCATCCGCGGCGCGACCATCGACGGGGCGAAGTACTTCGGCATGGATGCCGAGATCGGCTCGATCGAGCCGGGCAAGCTGGCTGACCTGGTGGTCATCGAAGGCAATCCGCTGGAAGACATTCGCCAGAGCGAGAATGTCGCCTACACCATGCTCGGCGGTCGGCTGTACGAGGCTGCAACGATGAACCAGATCGCGCCGGAGGAAGTTCAGCGCGGCCCGTTCTTCTTCGAACTCGAAGGCGGTGACGCCTGGATCCCCGAAACCCACCAGCGTTTCGAAGACCAGGCCCACGCCCTGGGATGGCGCCACTCGCACCGCTGAGAGGTGTTCGTCGATCTGCGGAAAAACGAACCGCAGATGAACGCAGATGAACGCGGATGAAAAGCGAAGGGCTTTTCAAAAGCTGGACACGAAGAGCGCGAAGAGGGCACGAAGAACACGAAGAAAATGATTGCGGGTTTGGCTGAGCTGCTACCGCTCGACCTTCGTGTTCTTCGTGCCTCCTTCGTGTTCTTCGTGTAATGCTTTTCAGGCTTTCTGCCCTCGCTTGAAAACAGGACTTCCGAACATGGGCACGCTTGCATGAAACATCGCCGCCTGCTGGCAACAACGGTTACATTTGTCCTTGCCTGCCTTGCGCCCATGCCGGTCGCGGCTGATCGGTTGGCCGGGTTCATGCCCGGGGCGGTCGAGTACGATCCGGAAATCGTCACGCCCGAACAGGCGCTGGGCCATGAGCTCGGCCGCCAGCCGGCCCGCTACGATGCGATCGTCGGGTATTTCCGGCAACTCGCCCAGGCCTCCGGGCGAATCGAGATCGAGACGCTGGGACGCTCGATCGAGGGCCGCGAGATCGTGATGCTGACCGTCACCTCGCCGGCCAATCATGCGCGCCTGGAGCAGATCCGGCAGGCGCACCTGCAGGCAGCCCACGATACCGAAGCCCAAGTTCATGCGGATGAACCGGCCGTGGTCTGGCTGGGTTTCGGCGTGCACGGGGCCGAGGCGGCCGCGCTGGAAGCGGCCGTGCCGCTGGTCCATCACCTGGCTGCCGGGCGCGGCGAGCGGGTCGACGAGGCGCTGGACAACACCGTAGTGCTGATCGTCGCCGCGCTCAATCCCGACGGCCATGCCCGGCGCATCGACCATTCGCTGAAATTCTGGTCGCAAACCCCGGTGCGCAACGGCGATCATGCCGGGCACGAGTTGTGGGCCAGTCAGCGTGCCAATCATTATGGTTTCGATCTCAATCGCCAATGGTTGCTGCTGGCCCAGCACGAGGCCCGGGTCTGGGTTCCGGCCTGGCATCGATGGCAACCGCATTTCAGCGCCGACTTCCACGAGATGGGCACCACCTCAGTGCGGCCGTCGACCTATTTCTTCTCGCCGGGCAATGCGGTGCGCGACAACCCCCTGATCCCGGACTTCCAGCGCCCGTTGCACCGGAAAATCTCAAGGTACCACCAGGATGTGCTGGACGAACGCGGCACGCTGTACTTCACCGAAGAGGTCTACGACAGTTTCTATCCCGGTTCGGGTTCGGGCTATCCCAACCTGTACGGGAGCATCGGTGCGCTGTTCGAGGTCGGGACGGCCCACCTGGTCGAGCTGGACACGCCGCTGGGGCGCTGGTCGCTGGCCGAGAATATTGCGGTGCACTTCGAGAGTGCGCTGAGCGCGATCGCGGCGGCGGCCGACCTGAGAAGTGAACTGCGTGACTATCGCGCACGCTTCCATGCCGATTCCCGCCGGCTGGCCGCGGCCGATGAACGTGGCGGCTTCGTCATCGATTCGCCCGACCGCACCCGGCTGGCGCGGTTCGTAGAGCTGCTGGACACCCACGGCATCGAGGCCTGGCGACTGGCCCGTGACGTGACCGTCGACGGGCAGGCATTTTCGGCCGACAGCGCATTGATCGTGCCGCTGGCCCAGCACACGTATCGCGTGATCCGGACGATCTTCGACCGTGTAACCGAATTCGAGCAACCGGACTTTGCCGACGTGACCGGCTGGAACCTGGCGCTGGCCTGGAATCTCGATCATGCCGCGCTGACGCGCCGGCAGGTCACTCCATCGATCATCGGCGCACCCGCAACCGACCTGCATCCACGGCCCGCCGCTCCCGACCGGGCCGAATACGGCTATGCCTTCGGCTGGCGCGACAGCCATGCGCCGCAAGCACTGTACCGCTTGCTGGACCACGGCGTGATCGCGCGCGCGGCATTGCGGCAGGTCCGGTTCGAGACCCGGCGCGGGGAAATCGCACTGGGTGCCGGCGCGGTCTTCGTGCCGCTCAAGGGCCAGTCGCTGCCAGCCGATAAAATCCATGATCTGCTGGCCGGGTTGGCTTCCGATCCCGGCATCGAGGTGCACGCAGTCGACAGCGGCCGGACGCTGGACGAGGGTGCGGATTTCGGCAGCGGCCAGGCCTTCGGGACGCTTCGACGGCCCGAGGTGCTGCTGCTGTTCGATGACGGCATTCAGCGCTTCGACATGGGCCATGTCTGGCATCTGCTGGACGTGGAGGCACGCATCCCCGTGGTGCTCAAGCCCAAAAGCCGGATCGGCGAAATCGACTGGTCGCGCTATACCCACATCATCCTGCCGGGCGGGCGCGGCGTGGCGCTCGACAAGGCGGCCAGCGCGCGTGCCCGCCAATGGATCGCAGAGCAGGGCGGCACCTTCATCGCCATCCGTCAGGGCGCGGAGTGGGCGCAGCAGGCATTCCTCGGGCGCGGGCCGGCCACCGACCGCTCGCTCCAGCTCCAGTCGGACGAGCAGCGGCTGGATTATGCCGACATGGCACTGCGCGAGGCGCGCGACGTGGTCTCCGGTGCGATCTTCGCCAGCGACCTGGACCGGACCCATCCGCTTGCGGCCGGCTATCACCGCCGGTTCCTGCCCAGCCATCGCGACACCTCCATCGTCCTGGCGCGGCCGGACAATCCGGTAGCGGTGGTCGCCGAGTATCTCGAGGATCCGCTGCTGGCCGGTTACGCATCCGAACGGCGCCGCGCTGAAATCGGCGGCACTCCCATGCTGATCGCCGAGCGCCTGGGCAACGGCACCGTGGTTCTGATGGCCGACAACCCGGATTTCCGCGGCAGCTGGCCGGCAACGCGCAGATTGCTGTTCAACAGCCTGTTCTTCTCCCACCTGTTCCGCGCCCCGCGCGCCCCCGACGGCGCACGCTTCCGGCCTTGAGCGTTATTGCCATTGCTGAAAAGCTCACCACTCGCCAGCGAGGTCGGACGGGGTGCCTGGCGGGCAGTGGCGTCGCCTGCCGGCGAGCTGCGGGTCGATCGGCAGTGCAGGCAACGTCGGGGCTCAAGGGAGCCTTGCTGCCACTGGACTTGACACGGGGGCATCCAATCCTGAATGCCT
>SR_TP_S13solDRAFT_1000218_pt1 | contig 27322 bp, 27 predicted proteins | sample SodReaTP_S13sol_FD_11159 | JGI IMG/M metagenome (IMG submission 11159)
CCCCCGCCGCAAGCACCTGGAAGTCCTGACCGAACTGGCCGACCCGCGGGGCCGGCGGGTGCTCGACGTGGGGTGCGGCGACGGCGCCTTGCTGCGGGCGCTGCTGCGCCGGGGCGCGGCCGAGGCGGTGGGTCTGGAGCCTTCGCCGCCGCAGCTGGAGCGCGCGCGGAGCGGGCCGGAAGCCGAGGGCCTGCGGTTCCTCGCCGGCGTGGGCGAGGCGCTGGACTTTCCGGACGCCAGCTTCGACCTGGTGGTCTTCTTCAACTCGCTGCACCACCTGCCGCTGCCGGCGATGGAGAGCGCCCTGCTGGAGGCGGCGCGGGTGCTGGGCGAGGGCGGCCTGCTGTACGTCGCCGAGCCGCTGGCCGAAGGGGCCAACTTCGAGCTGGTGCAGCCGGTCGACGACGAGACCCGGGTGCGAGCGGCGGCCTACGCGGCGCTGCGGGCCGTCGGCGACGGCCCGGCGCTGCGTGCGGAGGCCGAGCTCTTTTACGACGCGCCCAGCCGCTATGCCGACTTCGCCGCCTTCCGCGCCGGGATGGAGGCCGTGGATCCCGCCCGGGCGGCGGTCTTCGAGACCCGGGAGGAGAGCCTGCGCGCCGCCTTCGAGCGGCTCGGCCGGCGCACGGCCGAGGGCCGGGAGTTCAGCCAGCCGATGCGCGTCAATCTGCTGCGCCCGCGGCGCGCGGCGGCCGGCGCCGCCGAGCGGGCCGGGGGGAGTGCGGCGGCATGAGCCTGCGCTACGTCTCGCCGCTGCACAGCGACGACGATCCCGGCGGGCTGATCGGCCAGGCCCTGGCCATGGGGCCGGAGTTCCCGGGGCCGGCGGAGGATCTCCTGCTGGCCTGGAGCCTGCGCCTGCCCGAGGGCGGCGAGGCGGCGGCGGCGGGCAGCCTGCTGCGGCGCCACGGCCTGGAGCAGGGAGCGCTGCCGGACGACCCCTGCGGCCGACTGGTGGCCTTGCTGCGCCAGGCCGCGGCCGGCGGCGGTCTGGCGCGCCGTGGCCGTCGCGGCGGCTGGCGCGGCCGGCGCGGTCTGGCCGACGGCTGAGGCCGCTCAGAAGCGCTTGATCACCGAGTCCGGGTCGCCGCCCAGTACCGCCCAGGCCGCGGCCTGGCCGCTCGCCACGGCGGCGTCGAGGCCGGCGGCCAGGGCCTGCGGCACCCAGTCGCCGGCCAGCAGCAGATTGGCCAGCGGCGTGCGCGTGCCCGGCCGCTGGGCGACGGCGGTGGGGTCCTGCAGCGGCGTGGCGTCGGGGCGGCGCAGCAGCGCCGCCGGCGGCCGCGGGCTGCCGGCGAGGTCGAGCAGCGGCGCCGCCTCCGCCCAGAAGCGCGCCAGCAGCGGCTCCTCCTCCTCGCCCAGCAGCGCATCGGCGGCGCAGGCCGTGAAGCTCGCGACCCGGCCCTGCAGCGTCAAGCGGTCGGCGAGCCCGCCGACCAGCAGCCGCACCCGCCCGCCGCCCGGCAGGGCCTGGGCGTCGGGCAGCAGGAAGTGGGCCGAGACGATCGCCCGGCCCCGGCTCCGCAGCCCCAGCGCCGGCAGCAGGCGGCAGGCCTCGGCCAGGGGCACGGCCAGGACCACGGCCTCCTCGGGGCCGACCGGGAGCGTTTCGCCCCGCACCCTCAGTCCGGTGACCCGCTCGTCGCCGAGTTCTAGACCGACCGGGCCGAGGCCGGTGGCGATCTCGCTGCCGCGCTCGCGCAGGCGCTCGACCGCCGGCTCCAGGAAGGCCTCGGCGAGGGAGTCCCGCGGGTAGATCAGGCGGGCGAAGTCCGTGCCGCGCAGCCAGGAGACGCGCAGCACCGACCAGAAGAGGCGGGCCGAGGCGGCTTCCGGCTCGCAGTTCAGCAGCAGCCGGCAGAGCGGCCCCCAGAGTCGCCGTGGCAGCGGCCCCTCGTCGCCCAGCGCCTCGGCGACGGTCGTTTCCGGCCCGGCCCGGCGTAGCCGCAGCGCCGCGGCGTAGTGCCAGGCGCCGCTGCCGGGCACGCGACCGCCCGGGGTGAAAACCCAGTGCGGCAACCCCTGCCAGCCCGGGCGCATTCGCCAGCCGCGGCCGCTCTCCAGGTCGTGGAAGCGCAGGCCCGGCTCGCCGCGCAGCATGCGGTCCGAGGTGCCGATCTCGCTCAGCAGCGCCAGCGCCGACCAGGCCGAGGAGAGCAGCAGGTGCGGCCCGGGATCGAGCGGCTGCGGGAAGTCCGGATGCCGCACCGGGCGCATCCGGCCCCCCGGTTCCGCCGCGGCCTCGTAGAGCGAGACCCGCCGCCCGACCCGCGCCAGGGAGACGGCGCAGGCCAGGCCGGCGGCGCCGCTGCCGATCACATGGGTGCGTCCGCGCATCAGCCGGCCTCCGCCTGCAGCGCGGCGAAGCGCGCGAGATAGGCCCGCTTCGCCTCGTCCGGCGGCAGCGGGGCCAGGGGAAAGTGCACGGCGTCGAGCGTCAGCCCGCGCGGCCGCTTGAAGTAGCGCCGCGCCTCCTTCTCGGCGAAGCCGGCGAGCTGGATCGCCTCCAGATAGGCGGCGGCATGGTCGCAGCGCTTCAGCAGCTCCTCGACCTGGCCCGGCGGCCGCGCCGGCAGGGAGAAGCGCAGGTGAACGGCCGCCAGCAGGCGCAGCTCGAAGGCCTTGTAGTCCAGGCCGACGGCGGCCTTGAAGGGCGAGATCAGGTCGCCGACGACGTACTCGGGGGCGTCGTGCAACAGCGCCGCCAGGCGCCAGCGTGCCGGCAGGCCGGGCTCGAGCTCGCCGGCCAGCCGCTCGACCAGCAGGCAGTGCTGCGCCACCGAGAAGGCCCAGTCGCCCCGGGTCTGGCCGTTCCAGCGGGCGACGCGCGACAGGCCGTGGGCCACGTCCTCGATCTCGACGTCGAGCGGCGAGGGGTCGAGCAGGTCCAGCCGCCGCCCCGAGAGCATGCGTTGCCAGGCGCGCGGCGCGGGCTCGGCCAAGACCTTTCCTTCCCCTGTCGAGAGCGTGGACGGGCCGCGAGACTAGCGGAGCCGCCAGCGCCGCGGCAACCGGCCGGTTGCGGGGAGGGTGGCAGGAAGGTAAATTAACCCCCGACAAGGGATTAGTTGCATGAAGAACGAAGACTTCTCCTACACACCTCGGGAAGTGGCGGTGCTGTCGCATACGCCGCTGCGGCTGGTCGAGAAGGCCATCGAGGAGGCGGTGATTCCCGTACGCCTTCTGCGGCCTTCGATCGGGGGGCGGCCTCGCCGCCTGCTTCCGGGCTATGCGGTCGGCTACGCTCGGCTGATCGGCCGGCTGGATCTCAGTCTGCGCCGCGACCAGAAGAAGCGCCTGGCAGCGGCATTGGCCGCTTTCGGGACCGCCGCCGATATCCCTGATCGCCTGGAAATCGCCCCCGCGGTGGAAATCGACACCGCCAGACTGCTCGGGGAGGTCGCGATCGCCGCCGCACGCTACCGGGAGGCTCGGGACCGGCTGATCGTCAGCGATCCCGGCATCCAGGGGGGCACGCCGGTGGTTCGCGGCACCCGAATCACGGTCTACGCCATCCTGGGGAGGATCGACGGCGGCGAGGGAATCGAGGAGATCCTGGAGGACTACCCCTATCTGACGCGGGATGCCGTCGAGGCCGCGGCGACCTATGCCCATGCCCATCCGCTGGTCGGTCGCCCCGGCGACAGGCCGTGGCGCCGTGCTGCGTGAGGCTCTTCATCGACGAGTGCCTTTCGCCGAGGATGGCGCTCGCCCTCGTCGAGACCGGCCGCTTCGACGCCGTCCAGTCGACCCACATCGGCCGCAGCGGCCAGCGCGACGACTCGGTGCTCGCCTTCTGCCTGCAGGAGGACCGCGTTCTCGTCACCCACAATGCCGTCGATTTTCGAAGGCTCGTCGCCGCGACCGAGCTCCACCCGGGCTTGATCCTGCTGACCGACAGCGCTTGGCCCGCCAGCCTGGAGGAGCTGCTTGCGGCCCTCGCCTGGCTGGAGACGCGGGGCGATCCCGCCGACCTCCTGGTCAACCACCTGCTGGAGGCGGGGCGTGACGGCTGCTTTCGGCTGCAGCCGCTGCCCTAGAGCAGATCGCGATCAGGCGGGATCACCTGATCGCGTGAATCTGCTCTAGATTCATAGGGCCGCGAGAGCCACGCGGGTCTCGACGAAGCGGTCGAGCGACTGCGCCAGCTCCCGTCCCGGCCAGAAGAAGCGGGCGGCGCCCTCGGCCGGGGCGTAGGCCACGGAGTAGAGGGTGCGGTGGTCCGGCAGGGCGGCGTGGAGCGGCGGCTGCAGGAAGCGCTCGGCCGTCGGCGCCGCCCCGCGCAGGGCCGCCAGGCGATCGCGCGAGAAGGTCGGGTCCTGCTCCGGCGGCGGCTCGGCGCCGGGCTGGTGGTTGGTGACCGTCCCGGCTTCCTCGAAGCGGGTCGGCCGTTCCGGGTGGAGATAGGCGACCAGGCGGGCGCCGCCGCGGTCGAGCAGGACGAGGTTGTGCACCAGGGCCGAGGGCAGGCGCGCCAGGGCGGCACGCGCCTCGGCCACCGTGGCGCAGGTCTCCAGCAGGTAGCGTACGATCAGCGGAGCGGAGAAGCCGCGGCCGGCCTCGGGCCCGCCGCCGAAGGTGAGCGCCACCGCCAGGCCGGCCTCGTTGACCCCGTCGAGCGCGCCCCAGACGCCCTCCAGCGAGGCCAGCACCGGCCGGCCGGTCAGGCGGCTGAGCCAGACCCGCCCTTCGAAGGCGGCGGGATCGAAGTCGTAGTTGCGCAGCATGAGCGGTCCCGGCGCCGCCAAGCAGGCGACGCTGCAGCCGGAGAAGATCGGCGGCGGACACCAGTGGGCGAGCAGCCGCCGCGCGGTCTCGTCCGCCGGCAGCAGGTCCAGCAGCCGCGCGTAGCTCGGCAGCAGCTCCGGCATCATCTCGGCCAGCGCCGCGCGACCCTCCTCGGCGCTCGGCAGGGCGGCCTCGCGGCCCTGTAGCAGCCAGTCGCGCAGCCGTGGCCAGTAGGCCAGCGCCCCGGCCTGCCACTTCGGCCCCGGCTGCGCCTCGGCGAAGAACTCGATGCTCCAGCTCATGGCGCGCAGGGTGCAGGAATTTTTTCGGAATTTTCAAGAAGATCCTGCCGGCGAGGGCGAGTGGCGGCCGGCCCGCCTCACCGCTCCAGCAGCAGGGTCGCGACGTCGTTGAGCACCAGCGCGGGGTCGAGGAAGTCCAGGCTGTAGATGTTGCGCACCATCCCCTCGGCATCGACCAGGAAGACCCGCAGCACGTGGTTGAGCTCTGCGTCGGAGGCGGGGTCGACGGCCTGGTCGTAGGCGGCCAGGATCGGCTGGAGCTCGCCCGCGCCGGCGGTGGTCAGGAAGAGCCACTCCGGCCCGGCGGCCTCCGCTTCGCGCCACAGGGCGCCGTAGTCGGCCATGATCGCCGGGCTGTCGTGCTCGGGGTCGAAGCTCAGCGAGACGAGGCGGAGCCGGTCGGCCAGGGCCGGCTCGGCGGCGGCGAGATCGTGCAGGTCGGCCAGGCGCTGGGTCGCCAGGGGGCAGAGCGTGGCGCAGCGGGTATAGATGAAGGAGAAGACCGAAACCCGGCCGCGCAGCAGCTCGCCGAGGCGCAGCGCGCGGCCGTCCTCGGCCAGCACCGCCCCGTCGGCGGCAGGCCGGATCGGCGGCAGGCGATAGCTGCCCGGCTCGGCCAGCGGGAAGGCATAGGCCGCGGCGGGTCCCTGCGGCGCGGCGTGGTGGTGGGCGTGGCCCTCGTGCGCGGCCGCGCCGGCGGCCAGGGCCGGCAGCGCCGCGGCGAGAACAAGGGCGAGCAAGGGGCGGGACATGGCGGTGCTCCGGCGGGGAGTGGGGGCGGGCGCCTCGCGGGGCCCGCCCCGCGCGGTTAGTTGGCGTAGAGGCTCTCGGCGCCGAAGGCCATCATGTGCGGCCGGCCCAGCGCCTCGGCGTAGAAGTCGATCTCGAAACGCGGCGTCAGCTCGCGGCCGTCCCAGTGGTAGGCCTTGAGGTACTGCTCGTTCGCCTCGCCGCCCTTGTCCCAGTTGGCCAGCAGCGAGCTGGTGTAGTAGAGCCGCTCGCCGTCCCAGGTCTGCGACACCATGTTGACCTGCGCGCCGATCTGCTTCTCGTAGATCTGCGTCGGGCTGTGCGGGTCGGTGATATCGAAGACGCGGGTCATGCCGTCCATGAAGGTGTTGACGAAGAGCAGGCTGTCGTCGGCGCTGATGCTGATGTCGACCGGCACCGGCAGCTGCGCCGGATCGCCGATGTCGGCCACCTCCTTCGCCTGCCACAGGCCCTCGTCGTCCTCGTGGATCAGCCAGATCTTCGAGGTCAGCGCGGTCGAGGTGAAGGCGTAGTTGTTGCCCTCCTGCTGCGCCCAGCGCACCTCCAGCGGCACGCCGGGCACCTGGAAGACCTGCTTCGGCGTGCGGGCGTGGAAGTCCCAGATCACCATGCTGTTGCCGAACTTCGCCATGGCCTCGGGATCGCCGGCGACCTCGCCGAAGGGACGCATGTAGTTCTCCCGGCCGGTGAAGGAGGAGGTCAGCATGACGTTGCGCCGCGGCAGCACGCGGGCGTCGTAGCCGTAGCCGTCGGCGAAGGCGCCGCCCGGCAGGTGGGCCGCCTCCTCCGCCGTCGGGATCCAGTGGGTGGCGATGAAGTCGCCCGCGTTGGAATACTCGACGATGGCGGTGCGGCCGGTGCCCTCGCTGTTGGACAGCGCCGGGATCATCATGCGGCCCGGCAGGGCGTAGGCACCGTGCGGGCCCACGACGCCGCCGGTCTTCTCCTCGAAGTCGTCGATCGTCTTGACCAGCCGGGGGTTGGCGGGATCGCCGGCGACGTCGAAGACGAAGATCCGGCTGCTGTCGAGGCCGGCCGCCCAGAAGTGGCGACGGTCGTCGGTGAAGCCGCCGTGGTGGGCCTCGTGTCGCCCGCCCACCGAGGCCGAGGCGATCACCTGGCCGAAGGTCGGCGAGCCCTCGCGGGCGTCGACGGTGACCAGCTTGTCGGAGCCGTCGCCGACACCCTCGGCGCCCAGGGTCCAGACGTAGACGTAGTCCTCCAGCCCCGTGATCTTCGGCATGTAGGGCGAGAGGCAGGTCTCGTCCGCCAGGGCCGGCGCGGTCAGTGCCGCCAGAAACGCCGCGGCGGCGACGAGGTGCGTCCGCCGCGCGGCGGATTTCGCGAGAATGGACATGACGGTCTCCTCTGAATTCGGAATGCAGGCAGCGGAGCCAGCCGTGCTCGCCCGCGCCATCGCCTTCCCGTCAGGGGTAGTCGCTCCGGGTGTCTGAACGATTGCCCGGGCTTCCCGCGAGGGTTTCAGTTGTTTCGGCTTCGGCCGCTACCCCGATAGCTTGGGAAAGGACCAGAGCAGGGGAGCGGCAAGAAGGCCGTCAGCTCCCGCCCTTCGCCGGCTGGGCGATGAGCCGCGGAATCTCGGCGGCCAGGGCGTCGATGGCCGCGCGGGTCTTGGCCGGGAGGTAGCGGTTCCGTGGCCAGACCAGATGGGTGTCGCTGCCCACCGCCTGGCGCAGGTCCAGTACCGGCTCCAGCTTCCCGGCCTGCATGAGAGGCACGGCCAGCCAGCAGGGCAGCCAGGCCAGCCCGGCGCCGGCCGCCGCGGCGTCGGCGATGGCCTGCACGTCGTCCAGGCGCAGCCGGCTGGCGATCCGAAGCTCGCGGACCCCTCCTCCCGCATCGCCGACCTGCCAGGGCAGGTCGTAGCCGGGGCGGGCATAGACGATGCCCCTGTGCCCTGCGAGATCCTCCGGACCGGCGGGCCGGCCGTGCGCGGCCAGGTAGGCGGGCGCGGCCCAGATCGCCATCTGATAGCGCCCCAGCCGCCGCGTCGTCAGGCTGGCGCTGTCGGGCAGTGCGCCCAGGCGCACCGCCAGGTCGAAGCCCTCCTCGACCAGGTCCACGATCCGGTCGCCGAGGGAGAGCTCCAGCTCGAGCTTCGGGTGGCGCTCTTGCAGCGCCAGCAGCACCGGCGCCACGCAGTGGCGGCCGAACAGCGTGGAGGCGCTGACCCGCAAGCGGCCGCTCGGCGCCCCGCGGCCGCCGTCCAGCGCGGCCTCCGCCGCCTCCAGCTCGGCCAGGGCCCGCAGGCAGCGCTCGTAGAAGGCCTGGCCCTCTTCCGTCACGCTCTGCCGCCGGGTGGTGCGGTGGAAGAGCCGCACGCCCAGCCGCTGCTCCAGGCGGGCGATGGTCTTGCCCACCGCCGAGCGCGAGAGGTGCAGGCGCTCGGCGGCGCGCGCGAAGCCGCCCGCCTCCACCGCCTGCACGAAGACCTCGATGCCCTTCAGCCGGTCGCTCATGGCCGCTCCATTGGTGCCGGAAAGGCGACACTATAGCGCCCAAAGAGCGCAACTGGCGACTGCTCGGTGCCGATAGTCTCGCCGCTGCCGACGAGGATCGGCAGCCTTCGGTTCAAACGGAGAAGCACATGCAGGCCTATCGCCTCCATTTCGGTCGGGGCCTCGACAGCCTCGAGCGCGTCGAGCTCCCCGCTCCCACGCTCTCGCCCCAGGGCGTGCGCCTGCGGCTGCGCGCCGTGGCGCTCAACTACCGCGACCTGATGATCGCGGAGGGCAGCTATCCGCTGGCCTCCCCCGACCTCCTGGTTCCCTGCTCCGACGGGGCCGGGGAGGTGGTGGAGGTCGGTCCGGAGGTCACCCGCTTCCGGCCGGGCGACCGCGTCATGCCCGCCTTCTTCACGGGCTGGATCGACGGCCCGCCGACGCCCGAGAAGACGGCGGCCTCGCTGGGCGGCGGCGGCGTCGGGCTGCTGGCGGAGGAGGTCGTGCTGCCGGAGTCGGCGCTGGTCGCCATCCCGCCGCACCTGGACTTCGCCGAGGCGGCCTGCCTGCCCTGCGCCGGGGTGACGGCCTGGAACGCGCTCTTCGTGGTGGGGGCGCTGCGGCCCGGCGCCAGCCTGCTGCTGCTCGGCACCGGCGGCGTCTCCATCGTGGCGCTGCAGATCGCCAGGGCGGCCGGCCTGCGGGCCTTCGTCACCTCTTCCAGCGACGAGAAGCTGGCGCGTGCCCGGGCGCTGGGCGCCGATGTCACGGTGAACTACCGCAGCACGCCGGAGTGGCAGGAGGTGGTGCTGGAAGAGACCGGCGGACGCGGCGTCGATCTCGTCGTGGAAGTGGGCGGGCAGGCCACGCTGTCCCGTTCCCTGGCGGCGACCCGCCTGGGCGGTACCCTCGCCGTGATCGGCGGCCTCGGCGGCTTCGGCGCCGAGCTGGGGCCGATGCCGCTGATCGGCGGCGCCAAGCGCCTGGAGGGCATCCTGGTCGGCAGCCGGGTCATGCTGGAGGAGCTGGCCCGCTTCGTCGCCGTCACCGGCCTGCGCCCCGCGGTCGATCGCGTTTTCCCCTTCGCCGAGGCCCCGGAGGCCTTCCGCCACCTCGAGGCGGCCCGCCATTTCGGCAAGGTGGCGATCGCCGTCGGGGACTGATTGCCGCGCTGAAGGACTGCGGTGGAGGGCTGCGGCATCGCCCTAGCCCTCCACCGCTTTGAGCCCCACCACGCCGGCCAGGATCAGGGCGAGGAAGAGGGCGCGGGCGAAGGAGAGCGGCTCGCCCAGCGTGATCACGCCGGCCAGCGCCACGCCGAGGGCGCCGATGCCGACCCAGACGGCATAGGCCGTACCGACCGGCAGGCTGCGCAGGGCGAGCGCCAGCAGCAGGAAGCTGGCGGCCGCCCCGCCAAGCCCGAGCAGGCTGGGCCAGAGGCGGGTGAAGCCGGCGCTCTGCTTGAGCGCCAGCGCCCAGACCACCTCCAACCCGCCGGCGGCGAAGAGCAGGATCCAGGCCATCGGCGCCGCCGGGGCCATCAGGCTGTGTGGCCGCCGTCGACGGCGAGCGAGGCGCCGGTGACGAAGCTGCCGCCCGGGCCGGCCAGGAAAGCGGCGACGGCCGCCACCTCCTCCGGCCGGGCGTAGCGGCCGAGCGCCAGGTAGCCGCGCTCCGCCTCGGCCGCCTCGCCTTCGGCCGGGTTCATGTCGGTGTCGGTCGAGCCGGGGTCGATCACGTTGACCGTGATGCCGCGCGGGCCCAGGTCGCGGGCGAGACCCTTGGTGAGGCCGATCAGCCCTGCCTTGTTCATGGCGTAGAGCGTCACCCCGGCAGAGGGCACGCGCTGCGCGAAGCAGGAGCCGATCGAGAGGATGCGCCCGCCCTCGCCCAGGTGCGGCAGCGCCGCCTGGGCGGCCAGAAAGACGGCGCGCAGGTGGAGCGCCAGCGTCCGATCGATCTCCTCCGGGGTAACGGCCTCCGGCGGGCCGTAGGGGAAGACGCCGGCGTTGTTGACTAGGATGTCGAGCCGGCCAAAGGCCTTGGCCGTCTGCTGTACGACCGCGCCGGCCGCCGCCGCTTCGGTCAGGTCGGCCCGCAGGGCGAGCGCCCGGCCTCCCGCCGCCTCGATCGCCGCCACCACGGCGACGGCCTGCGCCTCGGCCTCGCGGTAGGTGATCGCCACCGCGGCGCCCTCCTCGGCCAGCCGCCGGGCGATCGCCGCACCGATGCCGCGACTGCCGCCCGTCACCAGCGCCGCCCTTCCCGTCAGGTTCCTCATGGTCCGCTCCTTTTATGTACCAATAGGTATGAAACCCTGCGGTCCTTGCGCAGCGGCGTCAAGCGATTTATTTACCCAAGGGTACAGATAAGGAGGGGAGCATGGCGGAGCGAGGCCGGCCGCGCGCCTTCGACCGAGACGAAGCCCTGCGGCAGGCGATGCGGCTGTTCTGGTCGCGCGGCTACGAGGGCACCTCGATCGCCGACCTCACGGCGGCGATGGGGATCAACAAGCCCAGCCTCTACGCGGCCTTCGGCTGCAAGGAGGCGCTGTTCCGCGAGGCGATCGCGCTCTACGACCGCGTCGAGAGCGCGGCGGTGGAGCAGGCCCTGCGCGCGGCGCCGACCGCCCGCGCCGCCGTCGAGGCCCTGCTGCGGGTCAATGTGGCGGCCTACTGCGACCCCGCCAAGCCGGCCGGCTGCATGGTGGTGCTCTCGGCGCTGCTGGGCACGCCGGAGAACGAGGCGCTGCGCGCGGAGCTGGCGGAGAATCGCCGCCAGGGCCAGGCGGCGCTGCGCCGGCGTCTGGAGCAGGGGCTGGCCGAGGGCGAGCTGCCGCCCGGGACCGACACGGCGCGGCTCGCCGCCTTCTACACCACGCTGCTGCAGGGCCTCTCGGTCCAGGCCCGCGACGGCGCGCCCCGGGCGGCGCTGGAGGCCGTCGTCGAGGCCGGCCTGGCCGCCTGGGACCGCCTGCTGCCGCCCCCGGCGGCGGGCTGACTTCGCACCGCTCCGGCTGCGGGATGTCACTCCAGCCGGCGCCGTCTCGTCCTTGGGGGTCCTTGCACCCCTTCTCCAGGAGACTGCCATGACCCCCAGGCTCGACCCCTTCGCCCTCGCCCCGCGGCCGATGCAGGCCATGCTGGAACTGGAGAGCCGCATCCGCGCCGCCGGGCTGGAGCCCGGCCTGCTGCACCTGGTGAAGTTCCGCGCCTCGCAGATCAACGGCTGTGCCTACTGCCTCGAGATGCACAGCCGCGAGGCGCGCGCCGAGGGCGAACGGGAGGAGCGGCTGTACCTGCTCACCGCCTGGCGTGAGGCACCGCTCTACAGCCCGCGCGAGCGCGCGGCCCTGGCCTGGACCGAGGCGGTGACCCGCATCGCCGAAACCGGGGCGCCCGACGCCGACTACGCGGCCGCGCGGGAAGAGTTCTCCGAGGAGGAACTGGTGACGCTCACCCTGGCGATCACCACCATCAACGCCTGGAACCGCCTCGCCATCGCCTTCCGCAAGCCTCCCGAGGTGACGGAGGCCTGATGCGGGAGGACAGTCCGCCCGCGGCGACGCGCGAGGCCGCCGCGCCCGAGGCCACGGCCACCTTCCTGGCGCAGCGTCCCCGCCTCTTCGCCCTGGCCTACCGCATGCTGGGCTCGGTCGCGGAGGCGGAGGACCTGCTGCAGGAGGCCTGGCTGCGCTGGCAGGCGGCGGAGCGCGACGGCGTGGCCGCGCCCGGCGCCTATCTGGCGCGCATCGTCACGCGGCTCTGTCTCGACCACCTCAAGTCCGCGCGGGTGCGGCGCGAGCACTACGTCGGCGAGTGGCTGCCGGAGCCCCTGGTGGAAAGCGAAGGCGCCGTACCGGGCGAGCTGGCTCAGGAGCTCTCGGTGGCGCTGCTACTGGCGCTGGAGCGGCTCTCGCCGCTGGAGCGGGCGGTCTTCCTGCTGCACGACGTCTTCGAGGCCGACTTCGCCGAGGTCGCGGCGACGCTGGGCCGCAGCGAGGCCGCCTGCCGCCAGCTCGCCGTGCGCGCCCGCGCCCACGTCAAGGCGGCCCGGCCCCGCTTCGCGGTGGCGCCGGAGCAGGCCGAGGCCATCGCCCTGGCTTTTCACCAAGCGGCGCGCGAGGGCGACCTGGCGTCGCTGCAGCGGCTGCTGGCGGAAGAGGTGGTGTTGCACAGCGACGGCGGCGGCCGCCGGGCGGCGGCGCTCAACCCGATCCGCGGGCGGGCGCGGGTCTGCCGCTTCTTCGTCGGCGTCGCCCGCAAGTTCGGTGGGGGACGCCCGCCGGCCCGCTTCGCCTGGCTCAACGGCCAGCCCGGCCTGCTGAGCCTGGAGCACGACGGTCTGCCGCAGAGCGTGACACTGGAGATCGAGGGCGGCCGGATCATGGCCATCTACCTGGTGCGCAACCCGGAGAAGCTGCGGCACCTGGAGGGCCCGCCTGCGCCGCTCAGCCGCGCTTGATGGAGACGCCGCCGTCGGCCAGGAAGGCCGTGCCGGTGACGAAGCTGGCGGCGTCGGAGAGGAGATAGAGCGCCGCCTGGGCGATCTCCTCGGGTCGGGCCAGGCGGCCGAGGGCGTGCAGGCCCTCGACGAAGGCCAGGAGTTCCGGCGGGGCGCCCGGCGCGTTGGTGATGCTGGCGGGCGTGTCGGTGCCGCCGGGCAGCAGCGCGTTGGCCCGGATGCCCCTGGGGCCCAGCTCGGCCGCCAGCACCTGCACCAAGCCAACCAGCCCCGCCTTGGCGGCGGCATAGGCGGCCATGCCGGGGAATCCGGCGGTGTGGCCCACAAAGCTGCCGGTGAAGAGCAGCGCGCCGCCGCCGCGCGCCGTCATCGCCGGCACCTGGTGCCTGGCCGCCAGGAAGGCGCCGGTGAGGTTGGTGTCCAGGGTCTCGCGCCAGGCCTCGAGGCCGAGCTCTTCCGCCGGCGCCATGACGCCGACCGCCCCGGCGTTGTTGAAGGCCAGGTCCAGCCCGCCGAAGCGTTCCGTCGCCCTGCGGACCAGGGCCTCGGCCAGAGCCTCGTCCCTGACGTCGCCGGCGACGGCCGCGGCCCGGCCGCCCGCCGCCTCGATTTCTCCGACGAGAGCCTCGAGCGCGTCGGCCCGCCGCGCCGAGACCACCACTGCGGCTCCTTCCCGCGCGAAGAGCCGCGCCGCCGCCCGGCCGATGCCGGAACTGGCCCCCGTCACGATCGCCACCTTGCCGTCGAGTCTGCCCATTGTCCGAATTCCTCTTCGTCCATGAAGTCGAGGAGGCTTCGGTAGCGCGGGCGCAGGCAGGCTCGCTATCCGCTCCTTGTCGCGATGCGGGTCGTTCTGCGCGGACGGCGATGGCACGGCGAGCGGGAGGCTTCGTTTCGTCTCACGCGGAGCCACGGAGAGCGCGGAGAACCAGACACCCTCTCCCTGCGGGAGAGGGTTGGGGGTGAGGGTTTTTCCTGGATCCCTTGCGCCGCCTTCAGCCAGGCTCGATGGAGGCGCTGTCGCTGGCCTGCGAGAGGGTACTGGGCCGCTTCCGCGCCACGTTCGGGTCCCGGCTTCAGTGACGCGTTGGTCTCTCGAGCTGAGAGTCGTCGGGAAGGCTGGCGACTTCGCCGCCGCCCATGCCCACCAGCAGCATCCAACCTCCGTCGGCCGGGAAGCGCGCGTCCCAGCCCTCATAGCCGCAGGAATCGTTGAAGACCTGCAGTTTGGTCCCGTCTTCGAAGGTCAGGTCCAGGTCGGCCGTCTGGCGGTCGACGACGGCCGCGGCGATCCGCCTCGCCTCCAGCAGTTCGCGCGCCCGCGCTTCGCCGTCGAGCGGAGTGGGAAGGCCGAGCCGCTGGCCGTCGTCCTGTCCTGCCAGAGCGATGCGCCCTGCGGCGACGATCCGCCAGCTGGCAGCGACCCTGAGGCGCCAGCCCTCGCCGAAGTCGAAAAACCAGTCGTGCTCCCGGCGTGTAACCGAGCAGTAACGGCCGGCGAGTCCGGCCTCGAAAGTCGAGAGGTGATCCTGTTCCATGGCGGAAAGATCGCACCCGGCGGCCGACCGCTGCAACGATCGGCGAGCGGGCCGCTTCGTTCCGTCTCACGCGGAGCCGCGGAGAGCGCGGAGGTACGGAGAGGCACAGCCTCCGTGCTCTCCGCGGCTCCGCGTGAGACGAGGCGGCGGTACCGGGCAAGCGCCCGGCGATCGAGATCCTTCGCTGCGCTCGGGATGACGAGAGGAGGGGAGCCGAGTCTGCCTTCCGCCGGCCCTCAGCCCGCCAGCACGCTCACGCCGTACTCGCGGCCGGCGTCGCTCAGCCAGCGCCAGGCGTAGTCGGCGAAGGAGCGGCGGATGTGGAGGCGGAAGCGCGGGCTCTCGTCCAGCTGCTGCAGCGTGGCCGGGGCCTTGGCCAGCAGCGACTGGGCGCAGCGGCCGGGGCCGAAGGCGCGGGGGTGGAGGTCGAGCGGGCAGGCCTTGGCCAGCAGGTCCAGGGTCCGGGGACCGGAGACCTCGAAGGCGAACCAGTTGTCGCTGGTGTCGACCGCCGAGGCGAAGCGGCCGGCGAGGGCCCGCTCCAGGGCCTCGACCAGCGGGCCGGCGTCGTCGGCGGCGTCGGTCAGCCACCACTCGTCGGGGCCGAGGCGCAGCGCTTGGCGGCCGTCGGGCTCGCCGCTCACCTCTCCGACCGCGCCGGGCAGCGCCGGGCCGAAGGCCTCGGCCACCGCGGCGGTGAAGGCCGCGTCGGCCGCGTCGCCGCGCAGGGTGATCACCGTGCGGAAGGGCTGCTCGGCCAAGGCCACGCCGGCCGCCTCTTCCCGCCCGGCCAGGGCGATCGCGGCAAGGCCCAGGTGGGCCAGGGGGCTCTGCCGCAGGAAGTCCTCAACCATGGAGCCGCTCTCCCGCCTTGTCGAAGAACACCGGCTCGGTGACGGTGCAGGTGATGGTGCGGTCGGCCAGCGGCGCATAGAGCCGCTGGCCCATCCGGGCGCGGCCGCCCTTGACCAGGGCCAGCGCGATGGAGTGGCCGCAGTTGGGGCTCCAGTAGCTGGAGGTGACGTGCCCCAGCATCGGCACCGGCGGCGGCGTGGCGGCGTGGCTCTCCACCAGCTGCGCGCCCTCCGGCAGCACCTCGCGCGGATCCTCGGTCACCAGGCCGACCAGCTGCTTGCGGTCCGGCTTCAGCATGTCGGGCCGCTCCAGCGAGCGGCGCCCGAGGAAGTCCTTCTTCTTCTTGGAGACGATCCAGTCCATGCCGAGGTCGAGCGGGGTCACCGAGCCGTCGGTCTCCTGGCCGACGATGATGAAGCCCTTCTCGGCGCGCAGCACGTGCATGGCCTCGGTGCCGTAGGGGGTGATGTCGTACTTCTCGCCGACCCGCATCAGCGTCTGCCAGACCGCCAGGCCGTAGCGCGCCGCCACGTTGATCTCGAAGGAGCTCTCGCCGGTGAAGGAGATGCGGAAGACCCGCGCCTTCACGCCGGCCACCGTCCCCTCCGCCAGGCTCATGTGCGGGAAGGCCTCGGCCGAGAGGTCGAGGTCGCTCACCTCCGCCAGCAGCGCCTTGGCGTTGGGGCCGGAGATGGTCATGGTCGCCCACTGCTCGGTCACCGAGGTGAGGTGCACCTTCAGCTCCGGCCACTCGGTCTGCAGCCACTCCTCCAGCCAGCCCAGCACGTTGGCCGCGCCGCCGGTGGTGGTGGTCATGAGGAAGCGGTCCTCGGCCAGGCGCGAGGTCACGCCGTCGTCGAAGACCATGCCGTCCTCCTTCAGCATCAGGCCGTAGCGGCAGCGCCCGAGCTTCAGCGAGGAGAAGAGGTTGGTGTAGACCCGGTCCAGGAAGGTGGCGGCGTCCGGCCCGCGCACCTCGATCTTGCCCAGGGTCGAGGCGTCGAGGATGCCGACCGAGCGGCGCGTGGCCTCGACCTCGCGCGCCACGGCGGCGTGGAGGTCCTCGCCTTCGCGCGGGTAGTACCAGGCGCGCCGCCACTGCCCCACGTCCTCGAAGGCAGCCGCGTGGCTGCTGTGCCAGGGGTGCATCGGCGTGGTGCGCAGGGGGTCGAGCAGGTCGTCGACGTCGCGCCCGGCGAAGACGCCGAAGGTCACGGCGGTGTAGGGCGGGCGGAAGGTGGTCACCCCCACCTCCGGCACGGCCTTGCCCAGGTGCTCGGCGACGATGCCGATGGCATTGACGTTGGAGGTCTTGCCCTGGTCGGTCGCCATGCCGGTGGTGGTGTAGCGCTTGACGTGCTCGATCGAGCGGTAGCCCTCGCGCAACGCCAGCAGCAGGTCGGAAGCGCCGACGTCGTGCTGCTGGTCGACGAAGTGCTTGCCGCCCTGGCCGACGGGCTTGATGGAGGGCACCAGCCAGAGCTCGCGCAGCGGCAGGAAGCCGCCGGTCGCCTCGGCCTTGGGCGCAGCCTTGCGCCGGCCGGCGGCCTTGAAGCCGGCGGCGGCGGCCGCCTCGGCGCCGGCCTTGGCCGCCTCGGCCAGGGCCGCGTCCAGGGCGAAGGTGGCGTTGGCCGCGCCGACCACCGCCTGGTCGCGCTGCATCGAGTCCTTCGGGCGGAAGCAGGCCAGGCTCTCGTCCCAGCGCAGGCTGCCCTTGGACTGGCAGAAGAGGTGCACCGTCGGGTTCCAGCCGCCGGAGGAGACCAGCAGGTCGCAGTCGATCGGCTCGCCGCCGCCGAAGACGCGCTTGCCGTCGCCGTCGAGCGGCGCCACGAAGGCCTTGCGCAGGCGCAGGTGGCCCGCGGTGCCGACCACCGCGGCGCCGGCGCGGATCGGCACGCCCTCGTCGCGGGCCCGCTCGCTCAGCGGCCCCTCGGCGGCGGCGCGCAGGTCGACCACGGCGGCCAGGTCGACGCCGGCGTTCTTGAGGTCGAGGGCGGCGCGGTAGCCGCCGTCGTTGTTGGTGAAGACCACCGCCCGGCCGCCCGGCTTGACCGCCCAGCGCCGGACGTAGGCCGAGGCGGCCGAGGACAGCAGGATGCCGGGGCGGTCGTTGTCGCGGAAGACCAGCGGCCGCTCCAGGGCGCCGGTCGCCAGCACCACCTGCTTGGCGCGCACCTTCCACAGTCGCTGGCGCGGCAGATGGTCGGGCCGCTCGTAGGGGGCGTGGTGGTCGGTGATCCGCTCGATCAGGCCCAGGAAGCTGTGGTCGTAGTAGGCGAAGCAGGTGGTGCGGGTCAGCACCCGCACCTCCGGCAGGCTCGCCAGCTCTGCTTCCGCCGCGGCCACCCACTCGAGTCCGGGCGCGCCCTCCACCGCCGTCTCCGGCGCGTTCATCAGGCTGCCGCCGAGGCGGGGGTCCTGCTCCACCAGCAGCACCCGCGCGCCGGCGCGCCCGGCTGCGAGCGCCGCGGCCAGGCCGGCCGGGCCGGCGCCCACCACCAGCAGGTCGCAGTGGGCGTGGGTCTTGTCGTAGCGGTCGGGGTCGGGCAGGCGCGGCGAGCGGCCCAGCCCGGCGGCGCGGCGGATCGGCCCCTCGAAGAGCTTCCAGCTCGGCCACATGAAGGTCTTGTAGTAGAAGCCCGAGGGCAGGAAGCGCTGCAGCAGGCTCGCGCCCTCGTTCAGGTCGAATTCCAGCGAGGGCCAGCAGTTCTGCGGCTTGGCGTGGAGGCCGTCGAAGAGCTCCACCTGGGTGGCGCGCTGGTTGGGGTCGGTGCGCGGGTCCTCGCCGAGCTGCACCAGGGCGTTGGGCTCCTCCGGGCCGGCGGCGACGATGCCGCGCGGCCGGTGGTACTTGAAGCTGCGCCCGACCAGGTGGACGTCGTTGGCCAGCAGCGCCGAGGCCAGGGTGTCGCCCGGATGGCCCTCGTAGCTGCGGCCGTCGAAGGTGAAGCGCAAGCTGCGGCTGCGGTCGATCAGGCCGCCCTCGGGCAAACGGAAACTCTGGGCCATCGCGGAAACTCGTCCTTATCGGGGCAGCGTGGCGGGGTCGGGGCGATTCGCCGCTCTGTCGGGAGCGTCGGCCGTCACAGGTAGCTCCTCTCGGGCAGGGCCGGCGGCCGCTCGCCCATGCGGTAGACCGCCAGGATCTCGTAGGTGACCGTGTCGCGCGCCACGTTGAACCAGCGGCGGCAGCCGTGGGCGTGCATCCAGCGCTCCAGGATCACGCCCTTGGGATTGTCGCGCAGGAAGACGTAGTCGGCCCACTCCTGGTCCGTCAGGGCCTCCGGGTCGGCGGGGCGGGCGATGTGCGCCTCGCCGCCGTAGGAGAACTCGCTCTCGGCGCGCGGGCCGCAGTGGGGGCAGGCGATCAGCAGCATGGCTGCGCTCCTCAGTGCGCCACGGCGGCGGCGCCGTGCTCGTCGATCAGGTAGCCGGTCCGGTAGCGGTCCAGCGAGAAGGCGGCGTTGAGCGGATGCGGCTCGTCGCGGGCGATGGTGTGGGCGAAGACCCAGCCCGAGCCCGGCGTCGCCTTGAAGCCGCCCGTGCCCCAGCCGCAGTTGATGTAGACGCCGCCGACCGGGGTCTTGGAGATGATCGGGCTGGCGTCGGGGCAGACGTCGACGATGCCGCCCCACTGCCGCATCATCCGCATGCGCCGGAAGATCGGGAAGAGCTCGCAGATGGCGGCCAGGGTCTCCTCGGTGACCGGCTGGCTGCCGCGCTGGCCGTAGCCCACGTACTTGTCGACGCCGGCGCCGATCACCAGCTCGCCCTTGTCCGACTGGCTGATGTAGGCGTGCACGGCGCCGGACATGACGACGCAGTCGATCACCGGCTTCACCGGCTCGCTGACCAGGGCCTGGAGCGGCAGCGACTGCACCGGCAGGCGGAAGCCGGCCTGGTTCGCCAGGATCGAGGAGTGGCCGGCGACGACGATGCCGAGCCGCTTGGTCTCGATGGTACCGCGCGCCGTCTCCACCGCCTCGACCCGCCCGTCGACCACGCGGATCGCGTTGACCGGGCACTCCTGGATGATGTCGACGCCCAGGGCGTCGGCGGCGCGGGCGTAGCCCCAGGCCACGGCGTCGTGGCGCGCGGTGCCGCCGCGGCGCTGCAGCGACGCGCCGAGTACGGGATAGCGCCCGCCGGCGCGCAGGTCGATGACGGGGCAGAAGTCCTTGACCTGCTGCGCCGTCAGCACCTCGCCGTCGATGCCGTTCAGGCGGTTGGCGTTGACCCGGCGCTGGATCTCGCGCAGGTCGTGCTGGTTGTGCGCCAGGTTGAGCACGCCGCGCTGGCTGAACATCACGTTGTAGTTCAGCTCGCGGCTCAGCCCCTCCCAGAGCTTCATGGCCTGCTCGTAGAGCGCCGCCGACTCGTCCCAGAGGTAGTTGGAGCGCACGATGGTGGTGTTGCGCCCGGTGTTGCCGCCGCCCAGCCAGCCGCGCTCCAGCACCGCGATGTTGGTCATGCCGTGCAGCTTGGCGAGGTAGTAGGCCGTCGCCAGGCCGTGGCCGCCGCCGCCGACGATCACCGCGTCGTAGCGCTTCTTCGGCGCCGGCGAGCGCCAGGCCTCCTGCCAGTCCTGATGGTGGCTGAAGGCGTTGCGGGCCAGCGAGAGGATCGAGTAACGCCTGTTCATGCCCTGTAACCTGCCCCTTTCGCCCTGCCGACCCGCGCGGTCTCGCCAAGTGGGCATGGTGTCAGCCGCGGCCCGGCGATGCAACGCGCGGGCGGCGCCGCGCGAGCGGCCCCAGAGCACGCCCGGACGGCTTTCGGGGCTCTCCCGCTGCCGTCGACAAGTTTCCATTTCGCGACATGGCGGCTTGTGCCAAATTCCGCTTGCAGGAGAGTAGGCCGAGTGGCCTGGCACAGAGGCTTAGATGCTGGGTAGCGTTCCCAAGGAGTTGCCGCAGGTCATCGGCTTCGTGCTGCTGCCCCGCTTCTCGATGATCGCCTTCACCGCCGCCGTCGAGGCGCTGCGCCAGGCCAACCGCCTGAGCGGCCGCGAGCTCTACCGCTGGCCGATCTATTCCCTCGACGGCGCGCCGGTGCCGGCCTCCAACGGCCTGCAGCTGACGCCCGACGGCGACCTGGAGGCCGCCTCGAAGCTCGGCACCGTCGCGCTCTGCTCCGGCATCGACGTGCAGAAGATCGAGGACCGCCGCCTCACCTCCTGGCTGCGGCGCATGGACCGCCAGGGCGCCGACATCGGCGGCATCTGCACCGCCGCCTACATCCTGGCCAAGACCGGGCTGCTGGAGGGGGTCGCCTGCACGATCCACTGGGAGAACCTGGCGGCCTTCCTGGAGGAGTTCCCGGAGCTCGACGTCTCCAACGAGCTCTTCGAGATCGACCGGAAGCGCTTCACCTGCGCCGGCGGCACGGCGCCGCTCGACATGATGCTCAACGTCATCGCCCAGCAGCACGGCCACGAGCTGGCCGCGGCCGTGGCCGAGCAGTTCATGCACGAGCGCATCCGCGACCAGCACGACCACCAGCGCATGAGCCTGCCGGCCCGCCTGGGCGTGCGGCACCCCAAGCTGCTCTCGGTCATCGCCACCATGGAGAAGAACCTGGAGGAGCCGCTGTCGCGCGCCCAGCTGGCGCGCGAGGCCGGGCTCTCGACGCGCCAGCTGGAACGGCTCTTCCGCAAGTACCTGAGCCGCTCGCCGGCGCGCTACTATCTCGAACTGCGGCTCAACCGCGCGCGCCTGCTGCTGCTGCAGACCAACCTCTCGGTGATCGACGTGGCGCTGGCCTGCGGCTTCGTCTCGGCCTCGCACTTCTCCAAGTGCTACCGCGACTTCTTCGGCCGTACCCCGCGCAAGGAGCGTGGGCTGCCGGCCGAGGAAGGCGAGCTGCGCAAGGTGGGGTGACGGCCCGGGCGGGGGCGGAAGCCGGGCAGGGAGCGGCGCGATCGGGGCAGGCGGGCGGCGCACGGCCGTGTTAGCCTGCGGTCGAGATCACGCCCGGCCAAGGGTCCTCGGGGGAGGCGCGTCCATGTTCACCAAGATCCTCTGCTGCATCGACGGCTCGGAGCACGCCCTGCGCGCGGCGGAGACCGCCAGCGCGCTGGCGCGCCGCTTCGAGGCACCGCTCACCTTCCTGACCGTCGCCAAGGAGCTGAAGCCCTCGGCGGCGGTGCAGCGCTTCCTGCAGCTCGAGCACCTCTCGGGCGAGGCGCAGTACGTGCTGGACGACTACACCGAGTCCTTCATCGAGAAGGCCAAGGACCTGGCCGAGGCCGCCGGCCTGCGCGGCGTCAAGGCCGAGGTGCGCACCGGCAACCCGGCGCGGACCATTCTCGACTTCGCCAACCGCGGCCGCTTCGACGCCCTCGTGCTCGGCAGCCGCGGCATGGGCGACATCGAGGGCGTGCTGCTCGGCTCGGTCAGCCACAAGGTCGCCAGCCTGGCCAAGTGCACCGTCGTCACGGTGAAGTAGCGGCACCCGCCTGCGTCAGTAGGTCGCCCGGCCGCCCGAGAGGTCGAAGGCCGCGCCGGTGCTGAAGCTGCAGTCCGCGCTGCACAGCCAGAGCACCAGGGCGGCGCATTCCTCCACCGTGCCGAGGCGGCCGAGCGGGCTCTTGCGGATCATGGTCTCGACGTGGTCCGGCGACATCTGCGCGAGCAGCGGCGTGTCGATCGCGGCCGGCGCGACGGCGTTCGCCAGCACGCCCGAGCCGGCCAGCTCCTTGCCGAGCGACTTGGTCAGCGCGATCACCCCGGCCTTGGCCGCGCTGTAGGCCGAGGCATTGGGCGTGCCCTCCTTGCCGGCCAGGGAGGCGATGTTGACGATGCGCCCCCAGCCGCCCGCGCGCAGCGACGGCACCAGGGCGCGGCAGACGTTGAAGACGCCGATCAGGTTCACCTCGACGATTCGCCGCCACTCCTCGGGATCGTAGGCTTCCAGCGGCAGGGTCGGGCCGGCATAGCCGGCGTTGTTCACCAGCAGGTCGATCCGGCCGTGCCGCTCGAGCGTGCCGGCCCGCGCCGCCTCGATGGTGCCCGGCAGGGTCACGTCGACCGCGAAGGCCGAGGCGTCGTCGGCGGCCGGCGCCCGGTCCCAGACCGCGACCTCGGCCCCGGCATGGCGGAGCGCGCCTGCGATCGCGGCGCCGATGTCGTTGGCGCCGCCGGTGACCACGGCCACCCGTCCGGTGAAGTCGTAGCGGACCGTCCCTGCGGTCTTCGTCATGCGCCTGCGTCTCCTCCTGGTCTTGCTTTCTGCCCCGGCCGCCGGACCGTTCTACAGGGCTGGGGTGGTCGCGCCTAGACGTGGCCGGACGCTGACCGGGCACGCCGGCTGCACTATCCTTGCGCCGTGACCGCGCCGCCGACCCCCCTCCTGCCGCCCGCCTTCGCCGCCTGGTTCGCGGCGCGGGGCTGGCGGCCGCACGAGCACCAGCTGGCGCTGCTGGCGGCGGCGCGGGCCGGGCGCTCGGCGCTGCTGATCGCGCCGACCGGCGGCGGCAAGACCCTCGCCGGCTTCCTGCCCAGCCTGATCGAGCTGGCGGAGACCCCGGCCGAGGGGCTGCACACCCTCTACGTCTCACCGCTCAAGGCCCTGGCCGTCGACGTGGCGCGCAACCTCACCACCCCGGCCGAGGAGCTGGGCCTGGGCCTCGCCATCGAGACGCGCAGCGGCGATACCCCGGTGGCCAAGCGCCGGCGCCAGCGCGAGCGGCCGCCGCAGATCCTGCTGACCACGCCGGAATCGCTGGCGCTGCTGCTCTCCTATCCCGACGCGCCGCGCCTCTTCGGCCGGCTGCGCTGCGTCGTGGTCGACGAGATCCATGCCCTGGCCCCCAACAAGCGCGGTGAGCTGCTGGCCCTGGGCCTGGCGCGGCTGCAGCGCCTGGCGCCGGGGCTGCGCCGGGTCGGGCTCTCGGCCACGGTGCGCGACGAGGCGGCGCTGCTGGCCTGGCTCTCGCCCACGGGCCGGGAAGACGGCAGCGTGGACCTGATCCGCGGCGGCGGCGGGGCCGAGCCGGAGATCGAGATCCTGACCACGCGCGAGCGCCTGCCCTGGTCGGGGCACATGGCGCTGCACGCCCTGCCCGAGGTCTACCGGAGGCTCCGCGAGGCCGGCACCACCCTGGTCTTCGTCAATACCCGCGCCCAGGCCGAGCTGGTCTTCCAGGAACTCTGGCGGCTGAACGAGGACGCCCTGCCGATCGCCCTGCATCATGGCAGCCTGGCCGCCGAGCAGCGCCGCAAGGTGGAGGCGGCCATGGCCGCCGGGCGGCTGCGTGCCGTGGTCGCCACCTCCTCCCTCGATCTCGGCATCGACTGGGGCGCGGTCGACCTGGTGGTGCAGGTGGGAGCGCCCAAGGGCGCGGCCCGGCTGCTGCAGCGGCTGGGCCGCGCCAACCACCGCCTGGACCGCCCGAGCCGGGCCCTGCTGGTGCCGGCCAACCGCTTCGAGGTGCTGGAGTGCCGCGCCGCGGTCGAGGCCGTCCGTGCGCAGACGCTGGACGGCGAGGCGCCGCGCGCCGGCGGGCTCGACGTGCTGGCGCAGCATCTGCTCGGCATGGCCTGCGCCGCGCCCTTCGCGGCCGACGATCTCTTCGCCGAGGTGACCGCGGCCGCCCCCTACGCCGGCCTGACGCGCGCCGACTTCGACGCGGTGCTGGCCTTCGTCGCCGACGGCGGCTACGCGCTCAAGGGCTACGAGCGCTTCCGCCGGCTGAAGCGGGACGCCGAGGGGCGCTGGCGCGTGGCCGGCGTCGCCCACGTCCGCCGCTACCGCTTCAACCTCGGCGTCATCGTCGACACCCCCACCCTGAAGGTGCGCTTCAAGGGCTCGCTCAAGACCCTGGGCGAGGTCGAGGAGTACTTCGCCCAGGGGCTGCGCCCCGGCGACGGCTTCGTCTTCGCCGGCCAGCTGCTGCGCTTCGAGCGGATCCGCGAGATGGCGGTGGAGGTCAGCCGCGGCGGCGGCGGCGATCCGCAGGTGCCGGCCTACATGGGCGGGCGCCTGCCGCTCTCGACGCACCTGGCGGAGCGGGTGCGCGGCCTGCTGGACGATCGCGACGCCGGCGAGGGCTTTCCGCCGGCGGTGCGGGAGTGGCTGGCGCTGCAGCGCTGGCGCTCGCGCCTGCCGCCGCGCGACGGCCTGCTGGTGGAGAGCTTCCCGCGCGGCGGCAAGGCGTTCCTGGTCGCCTACTGCTTCGAGGGGCGCAACGCGCACCAGACGCTGGGCATGCTGCTGACCCGGCGGATGGAGCGCATGGGCTGCGGGCCGCTCGGCTTCGTCGCCACCGACTACGTCATCGCCGTCTGGTCGCTGCGCCCCGTGACCGAGGTCGAGGCGCTCTTCGACCGGGAGATGCTGGGCGACGACCTGGAGGAGTGGATGGCGGAGTCCTCGCTGCTGCGCCGCACCTTCCGCAACGTGGCGGTGATCGCCGGGCTGATCGAGCGGCGCGTGCCGGGCGCCGAGAAGTCGGCGCGCCAGGTCACCTTCGGCTCCGACCTGATCTACGACGTGCTGCGCCGCCACGAGCCGGACCATGTGCTGCTGCGCGCCACCCGGGCCGACGCCGCCGGCGGCCTGACCGACATCGCCCGCCTTTCCGACCTGCTGGCCCGGGTGCAGGGGAAGATCCTGCACCATCCCCTGGACCGCGTCTCGCCGCTGGCGGTGCCGGTGCTGCTGGAGATCGGCCGTGAGCAGGTCTCCGGCGCGGCGCTCGACGAGCTGCTGGACGAGGCCGCCGCCGATCTCATCGCCGAGGCGATCGGCGGCGGCGACCAGGGCGCCCTGCCGCTGTGAGCCTTGCGGGCGTGGGCCTGGTACTGCAGCCTTTGTCGCCGACCGTTCCATCGTCATTGCGAGCGCAGCGAAGCAATCCAGGGCCATTGCCCTCTGGCCCCTGGATTGCTTCGCTGCGCTCGCAATGACGGCGCGGAGGGGATTGGTTAGTCTCGGCCCGGCTCGCGGGCCGAGATGAGGGGCGCATTACCCTGCCGCCGCCGAAACGAGAGAAGAGGGGAGGATTCCATGAGCGATCGCAAGGTGGCGCTGGTGACCGGCGCGAGCCGCGGCATCGGCCGGGCGACGGCGGCCTGCCTCGCCGAGGCGGGCTGGGACCTGCTGCTGGTGGCGCGCAGCGGCGCGCTGCTGGAGCAGGCCGCGGCCGAGGAGAGTGGCCGCCACGGCGCCGCCGCCGCCTGTCACGCCGCCGACCTGCGCGAGCCGCCGGCCGCCGAGGCGGCGGTGGCTGCGGCGCTCGAGCGCTTCGGCCGGCTCGACCTGCTGGTCAACTGCGCCGGCGCCACCAAGCGCGGCGACTTCTTCGCTCTGAGCGAGGAGGACTTCGCCGACGGCTTCGCCCTCAAGTACCACGGTGCCGTGCGCCTGACCCGGGCGGCCTGGCCGCAGCTGCGCGCCAACGCCGGCCAGATGATCAACATCATCGGCATCGGCGCGCACACGCCCACGGCCGAGTTCACCATCGGCGCCTCGGTCAACGCGGCGCTGGTGGCCTTCACCAAGGCCATGGCCGACCGCGGCCTGGCCGAGGGCGTGCGGGTCAACGCCATCCACCCGGGCGCCATCGCCACCGGCCGCCTGACCAGCCGCATCGACGCCCTGGCGCGGCAGGAGGGACTGGACCCGGCGGCGGCGCGCGCCCGCATGGCCGAGCAGCAGGGCATCACCCGCTTCGGCGAGCCCGAGGAGATCGGCAGGGCCGTGGTCTTCCTCGCCTCGCCGGCGGCCGCCTACGTCCACGGCGCCTTCCTCGACGTCGACGGCGGCGCCCGCAAGGGCGTGTGAGGGGCCGGACTGGCGCCCCTCGGCGTCATCCTGAGCGTCAGCGAAGGATCTCGTGGGAATCGAGCGCCAACTGGCCCGAGATCCTTCGCTGACGCTCAGGATGACGAGAGTCGGTTCGAAGGCTCGCTGGTCTCACACGGAGCCACGGAGAGCGCGGAGGCCGTGCCACGCCGTACCTCCCGCGCTCTCCGTGGCTCCGTGTGAGACAACGCGGCTGTAGCCCGCCGCCCGGTCGGACCGCGCTCAGTGGTCGAGGATTTCGCCCTCCTTGAAGAGGAACTCCTTCAGGTACTTCTCGAAGGTCTCGTCGTTGCGGCGCAGCCACTCCAGCGCCATGCAGGCGTGCTCGATCTCCTCGCGCATGTTGTGCAGCAGGATGCCCTTGAGCGCCTCGTCCTCGCAGTCGTCGGCACGCTGCTGGTACCAGTCGACCGCCTCCAGCTCCTCGATCAGCGAGACGATGGCGTGGTGGCGGTTCAGGGTCTTCTTCGACAGCCGCTCGCGCGGGGCGTGGAGCTGCTCGCTGGCCATGCTCGATCTCTCCTTGTCCGGTTCTTCGCGCGGTCGTGCCGCTCCGGCACGATAGCGCCGGGCGGCGCGGACTGGCAATCGAGGCCGCCGGCGCGGGGCCTCAGTCCAGCGCGAACTCCGCCAGCAGCGGCGCGTGGAAGGACTGCGGGCTGCCCGGCGGTAGGGCGCCCTCGTCGTGCAGCGCCTCGTTGTGGATCTCGCAGCGGCGGAAGCGGGCGGCCAGGGCGGGGCTGGCGAGCAGGTGGTCGTAGAGCGCGCCGCGGCCGTCGTGCAGCACCGAGAAGCGCTGTTCGGGCGGCAGGGTGCGGGCCAGCGCCACCAGCTCGCGGCCGGCCAGCCCCGGCGTCTCCAGGTCGTCGGCCGCCGCGCGCAGGATGCGCAGCGGCACCTCCTCCTCCGTGGCGTTCATGTCGCCGGCCACCAGGATCAGCGCCTCGGGCTCCAGGTCGAAGAGCTCCTCCACCACCAGCCGCGCCTCCAGCGCCTGGCCCGCCCGCTTCACGCCGGCGCGGTAGAAGCCCTCGGCCCAGCCGCCGGCGCTGACCCAGCCGCCGCCGCGCCGGCGCTGGCCCGGCACCGGCGCCGCCAGCGGCGCACGCAGGTGCAGGTTCAGCAGGTGCAGCGGCCGGCCGTCGGGCAGGCGCAGGCTGACGCGCAGCAGCGGCCGGTCCCAGACCATTTCGTCGGCTTCGCGGGCGCCGGCCTCCTGGGTGGTCTCCTGCGTTGCGGGCCGGGCGGTCGCCGGCCGCAGGCGCGGCGGCGGCACCAGGCGGTGGTGGATGGACTCCCAGGCCAGCAGCGGCCAGCGCGAGAGCACCACGAGGTTGTGGCGGTCCGCCGGCCGCCGCCCGCCGCGGTCGAGCGAGACGGCGCGGTGGAAGCC